>Ga0172371_10005590_pt1 | contig 18597 bp, 26 predicted proteins | sample Lak12m_FD_114543 | JGI IMG/M metagenome (GOLD analysis project Ga0172371, IMG submission 114543) | Freshwater microbial communities from Kabuno Bay, South-Kivu, Congo - kab_022012_12m | ecosystem: Environmental > Aquatic > Freshwater > Lake | place: Democratic Republic of the Congo: South-Kivu...
AAAAGGCAGCCATTCATATACAGCTAATGGAATCATATGCCACAATACTCACAATCTTCCCGAAAAAATAAGTATTGACGAGGTAAACAATATTTACTTTCATGGATGGAAAGCTGGTTGCAAAGGATTGACAATTTATAGAGAAGGTTCAAGAGCAGGTGTTTTAATTTCCAATAAAAAAGAGGAAGAAGATGATTTAAAAGAAACACGAGCTCCAAAAAGACCAAAAGAATTAAAGGCTGATTATTATGTTGCCACTGTTAAAGGTGTCAAATATGCTGTTATAGTAGGTCTATGGAAAGATACTAATAGGCCATACGAGATTTTCGCTTTTGAAAATCCACCTATGGATAAAAATACAAAAGGAAGAACTATTAAAATAAAAAAGGGACAATATAAATTTATTAATGGAGAATTTGAAATAGATAATATTCAATTAGCTGCAAATAGAGTTGAAGAACGCGCATTAACTTTGTCGGCCTCAATGCTATTAAGACACGGTGCCCCAATTGAAAAAGTTATCCACGTCATTAAAAAGATTGATGAAAATGTTTCTTCTTTCTCCTCTGTTGTAAGAAGATATTTATCCAAATACATTGCTGAAAATGAGTTGGATGGTGAAAGTTGCCCAGATTGTGGAGATAAACTCATAATGCAGGACGGCTGTGTGAAATGTGTTAATCCAGAATGTGGTTATTCAAGGTGTGGATAAAATCGCATTACTGTCTGAATGAAATCCTTAGAGCTATCTAAGGATTTTTTTTGTGTATATATATATTAAAATGATCTGAAAGTACAAAAAATTTTATGTTGTTCAAACATTTTTTATTAAAAACGAATAAATATTAAAAAAAATAATTATATTAGCATGTCAATTGTTAGAGAGAATTTATACGGCTTATTAAACGAGAATATGCAACAAGCTAGAGTTATCCTCGCCAAGATGAGGATCCCAGAAGAAGACCCACGTTTTCAGCAATTAAAACAGATGTTAGTAAAAGATAACCGAATAGGTTACATTGGTAAATTTACTAAATGGCTATTCCAAGACAGAGAATCATGGGAAAAGCTCATAGAAGTGTACCAAATGTTACAAAATCACACAGCAAAAGTACCTCCAATTGACACATTTAAGACAATAGAAGATTTGTTTGACTTCCTACAAGGATCAGGAATTGAAACAAAAGTAAATCAGACTATAAATTCTATTCCATCTCGTGCTCGTCAACATGCTAATAAAGAATTAAGAAAATTAATTGAGTTGAATATTAAATATGCTCCAGCTCTAAAAGATTTTTATTCTAAAAAAGGCGGAAAGTTTAAAGATGCAAAATCATTATATGCCGAAACAGACGCTCTTATTAAAAACCTTTCTGGTGGATTTAACCTCGATGCTATTAAGAAAAAAATTAAAGACAAGAAGTATAATGTTGAAGTAATATTGGAAAGACCCGACTTATTAGTAATTAAGCCTTTTGATTATTCGGCTTCTAATGCTTTAGGTTCTTCGTCTTGGTGTATTTCTTATGCTAAAAACTACTGGGATTCTTATGCAGACGTTTTTTCAAACCAGTATTTCATTTATGACTTTACTAAATCATTATCAGATAAAAAATCCATGATTGGAGTAACAGTAAATCCAGATGGATCTTTTAAAGCTTCTCACTTTAAAGACGATACTGTAGCTCCAAGAGATTATATTGAGGATTTACTATCCGATTAAAAATTAATTTTTTATAAATGTTTGTAAGAGAAGCTCTAGGAGATATATTAAAACCTAAATCAAGAGAAGAAATTGAAAACGAAATAACTAGTTTAAATGATAAAGAACTTGTCGAACTAGTTGTTTCAAATGATGTAGTTGGAATATTGCATTATGCCCTTGATCGTGAATTATCTCCAGAACTTAATGGAAAATTATTAGAGTGGGCAGTTGATAGGGGTGATCCCAAAATTGTAGAACAAATTTTAAAGAGAGATTTATTACCTCGCCACATAAGTTTAGCTATCTCTAAAACACTACATCCTAAGTTCCTGCACACTCTCTCTGGTGAAGAAACAAAGTATAAAAATAACAGCAGAATTTTTTATTTACTATTAAAGGACCCAAGATTGGATCCGGGTTCTAATAGAAATCAATTAATTAGATGGGCGTCTAGTAACGGATACACTAAATTAGTTGTAGAGCTATTAAAGGACCCAAGAGTAGATCCATCAGATGTTGATAACGCAGCATTAACCGGCGCTGAAGTTTATGAACATGATAATATTATTCGATTATTATTAAATGATGAAAGAGTTATAAATAAATTCACGCCTGAAATGAAAAGAAAATATAATATAAGTGAACAAGACCATGGTATTGGGGGGATTCTCAAACCTAAAAGTAAAGATGAAATTTTTCAAGCTGCTTTAAGAATTGACGATCCTGATGTGTTACTAAAAACTACAATTGAGAAAATTGGAGACCCCGAATTAGTTAAAGTGGCTATTCAACGCGGGGCTGATCCTAATAAAGTTGCTAGCGATTCTGGATTAAAAAATCCAGAAATCATAAAGATATTATTGACTAACCCACAAACTAAAGTTTCTCCTAATACTTTAGTATATAAAGCTTTAAAGGTGGGATTAGAAAAGGAAATTATTAAATTAATAAAGGATAATAAATTAGATCCAAGCCAGAAAAATTCTATAGTTTTCGTTTGGGCTGTAGGATTTGGGCGTGATAAACTTGTTGATGTTTTATTAAAAGATAAAAGAGTTCAACCAGAAAAAGAAGAAGAATCTGTAGCTGAAGCATTGTCTATCGCAATTGCTAGAGGAAATAATAAATTAGTAAATACTCTTTTAACAGATAAGCGAATTAATCCAGGCGCCGATTATAACAGAGCTATAAAAGTTGCGTCGCAATTTGGAAATAAGGAAGCAGTTGAATTATTGATAAAGGACAAACGTGTTGACCCAAGTCAGGAAGATTTAACCACATCAAAATCCAATTTTGCATTACAACAAGCATATGAAAATGGACACACAGAAATTATTTCATTATTATTGAAAGACAAGAGAGTGTCAAGTAAATTAAGTGAAACCGAATTAAAAAAATATAAAGAAATGGCAAAAAAACTCGTACGTGAAAGTTTAGTTGAACCTGAAGTAGAAGATGAAGTAAAATTGGCACAACCGCAACCTTCAAAACCTGCCCCAACTAAAGAACCAACCATTCATCCAGGAAAGCCAGGTACAAAACCAAGTCATCCTTCTCCAATTAGAAGAGAAAGACCGTCAGTAACACCTGGACCTAAAGCCACTGCTGATGATGTCGCCAAAAAGTATATGAAACTTGTAGGCGAAAAAAAGTAAAATAAAATATACCCATGAGACTAGTGTGTGAAAGCCTAGAGGATTTTCTATTGATCGAAAAGAAAAAAGAAACAAAAGAACAAAAGAAATTTCATAAGGTGATGAGTCACTGGAAAGAAGGAGAACAACACATAGGAAAATCAAAAAAGAAGGTTCCTGTAACTAAAAAGGGACAAAAACAAGCTGTTGCAATAGCATTCTCACAAATAGGCAAAAGTAAGAAAAAGTAAATGATTGTTAGAGAGAGTATATCAAACACTTCATTTAAATCTCAGATATTTAAACCTAAAGATGAACAAGAAATAAAACAATCTTTAAGTCATTTATCTCCTAACCAATTATTGACTTTAGGTAAACATAAAAACCTAGAAGAACCTATTTTGTATGCACTTGAACAAGATTATTTTGATTCAAATAAAATTTCAGACTTAATTAATTGGGCAATAGAATATAATAAACCAAGAGTTTTAAAAAAAATATTAGAAGAATATAAAATAAATCCATCATCACTTCAAAAATTTTTAGTAAATTCAAAATATGAAATAGCTAAAATACTTTTGGATTATGGTGTAACCCCCACAAATGAATGTTTAAATAATGCCATTTTAAATGATGATTTACAAAAGGTCCAACTATTAATACAAAAGTATGAAATTGACCCGGCTGCTGATAATCATATAGCTTTATCATTTGCTTTACATAATTCTGCTGTTACCTATCATGAGAACGGATTTAAAATAATGAATTTATTAATAAATGATTCAAGAGTACGGGCAACTTTAGATAAAAATGCACTTGATACGCTTGACAAATCTTACAATGTTCCGGTTAAAGAAAATTTGTTATATATAAATAAAATAAAACAATAATATGAAACGAGTTAAAGAGAGCTTGAATTTATTTGAGGCAGAATTAAACCTTCCACAAGAATACATAAATCGTGTTCGTCAAGAAGCCCAGCAACAACATGGAGGATTTAGAGGTCCAACTCATCAAGAAATGGCTCAAATGGGTAATTTGCTTCGTCAAATTTTTCAAATTCAGCGTGGTCATGAAGAAGAATTAACTGAATTAGGAAAGGAAATTATTCAAAAATTCTATGGTCCAATTATAGAAGGTGTTACTCTTGATGTAAAAATTGTTGATCCTAATGATGAGGAAAAACAAGAAATTGCTGAGAGAATGCTCGAAAAAAATAAACAAAAAGATTTTGAAATTGAAAATAGACAAGTAGAATTGCCAGGTGTTCAAGATGACATTGACAAAAGAAAACTTATCAATAATATCATGCAAGGAGAAGCCCAAAACGTACATTCTATGATGTATGATATGAGGGAACGAGTTGCCGAAATTACAGGAAGTGACAGACTACTTGATCTTTATATGCAATTTTTAGCTCTCAATAAAAAGTTTGATTGGGATGAAACTCAGAATCTTGAAATGATGGTTGATGAACATCCAGAAATGGCTAATGTTATGGAAATCAAATTTAAAGATGATGACGATGACGACGAAGGAGGTGGAGAAGGTGACGAAGAGGGACCGACCGGACCAACTATTGTTGCCCGTGTACTTGACCTTCCAATGTTAGTTCATGAAACAGTAAAGGGAATCTATGAATTGATTGCTGCTGGAGCAATAGACCCAGATGAAACAAGAGCCAAAAAAGTTTTAGAAGCTACTGATACATTAGCCGATGAACAAAGAGATATTCGTTATGGTCCTTATATCGCTAGGGATTTAAGAGATTATATTAATAGTGTGGCAGATGGAATTTCTGGGGCATATGATATTCCAAATATGAGAGAATTTGTATTTGGAAAAATGATTCGACTCCCTTCTAAGGAATTCGTAGAACTTGTTACAGCTATACTTCTCAAGAAAGAAGAACCCAAAAAGACAATTAAAATGTTCATCATGGAAACGATAGATGAAATAAAGGATTATAAATACAAACAAGTTATTGATGAACCAGAAGAAGACGAACCATTACCTCCAGGAGTTGAAGATTTTGATGATGTTGAGGATTCCGAAGAGGAGAGTGAATTGATAAATTTCTTCAAAAAACCAACACCTCCAAAACCACAACAGCCTAAAGAAGAACCTAAACCTGAAAAATCAGAAGCAGATACTCGTAAATGGTTATCAGGATTGGGATTGAATGCACTAAACGTTGAAATGAATAAAGCTATTGATAACGAAGATTGGCCACTTGCACAAGAAATACAGAAAATGATAGAACGTAAAACAGGAGGATCTAAGAATGAATCTTTTGTCAAAGAATCATTAAATGAACTTTTTATACCAGACGATAATGAAGCAACCCCTGATAATTTTTCAGGAGAACATAATGATGAAATTCCAGAATCTCAATGGTATGAACAACTAATGAGTTTTCTTACATCTGAATTTGGCGTAATGGAAGATGAAGCCCAAACATTTATAGAATTCTATGCTGATGAGTTTGAAGATTTTTATAAATCAGGACAGAGTGTTGAATTTGCTGCAGAAGAAATGGTTAAAAAAGCACAAGGAATCGATACGGATGATTACTCTATGGATTTTGATGATTTGGAAGATGATGAAAGATTTTCTCGTTACCAAAGAGAACCTGAACCTCCGTTTGAAGACGAATCCCTTCCAGATGGTGTAGAAGATTTTCCTGTAGACGAAAAATGATTGTAAGAGACTATAGGAGACATTTTAAAACCCAAGTCACCCGATGATGTAAGAAAAGAATTTAAAAGCATAATTTTCTGGAAAGGGGTGATAGAAGGAAAGATGCCACCTGAGGCTATTAGATTTTTCTTAGATCAAGATTTTGTAAATACCTGAGGCAGCTCTATATATAGGAATCAAAAACAATATTGACCGAATATACAAAGAATTGAATGCCCAATTTAAAAGAAAAATGGGAACTAATCTTTGAAAATGACTGAACAATTAATTAAAGATATATTGACTGAGGAATTATTCGGATATAAAATATGCGAATCCGCTAGAGATTTGTTTATTGTCAATTATTTTTATGATAACTTATTGTTAGAAAAATTATTATATGGAGAACCAATTTCAGTTCCTGAACTTCGAAAACTTCTTAGAAAAAAGATTGTCAACTTTGAATTCATCAAACTTAATGGTGAAGTTCGTCCTGCTAAAGGAACGACTATGATGAAATATATTCCTCGAAAAGATCATCCTAAAGGAATTAGACCATCATCACCTAAAGTAGCGACCTTCTTTGATCTTGATAAAGATGCATGGAGAAGTGTGTCAAGAAGAAGTAAGGAGATTGTATTGAAGAAAGATGAAAAAACAGATAAGCCTATTGTCGTTGTAAGAGATAAATCTAGAATTAAAGTTAAGTCTATACCTAAATATAGAGTTAGTCAAGATGAAATTGAACAAGGAGGTACTTATAAATATACAACTAATAAGGGTACAAATACTTATGTTGAAATTGAAAGAGAACTTCCTGACGGCCAATTCCAAGTTTCTAGCCCATTATTTAAAACAACTTTTGCTATTGACAAAGCAAGAATTGGAGATAGATTTAAACCTGAAGAACCTGTGACAAAAGGTAAAGAACCAGAACCAAAAACTCCTATACCTCCAAAAGAAGAAAAGCCAATTAAGAAAGCTATTGAGGAACCTAAGGAAGAACCTAAGGAAAAACCTAAGGAAGAACCTAAGGAAGAACCAAAACAACCAGGTAAAGCACAAATTAGAAATGTTAAACCAATACCAAAACAACAACCAAAACAACCAGGTAAAGCACAAATTAGAAATGTTAAACCAATACCAAAACAACAACCAAAACCTGTAGCTAAACCAAAACCACCTACAACTGTGTTACTTCCACAAGAAGTGCAAACTGAAGAAGAGCCTGAAATTGAAACTAAAGCCCCACCAGCTGATATAACACCTCAGGTACCGCCTGAAGAAGGACCAATTGAATTAAAAAAATAATAGCTCTTAAAACTTAAGAGCTTTTTCTTTTTATAATAATAAAACAAATATAATGTGGATCACTGTTCAACAAAGCCATGCAAAGTGCCGGATATAACTATTTATGGGGGGTTAGAATTCCTTATTGGATTGCAAAAACCCTTTGGAAGTGGGGACTGCCAATTAAAAAGAAATATAGGGGAATGAGTACCAAATCTGTACAGAGAAGTTGGGGTAGAACAAAACTCGTTACAACTGAAGGAATAACCAAATTTCAAAAAGTGGAATATTGCGGGGCTAAAACCTTGAGTGAATTTGTAGGTGAAGCAGACTGGGAATATATAACTAATAATGCATTCAAACGATTCCATAAATGAGAATTACAAAGACCCATGATGGAAAAATAATAATTGATGGAGAATCAAACACTCTTGTAGTTAATCCTCCAAGTGCTCATGGAATAATAGTTGAAAATATGGAGCCAGGAGAAAATATCTATGTTCGTGGTTTTTTTGTTGTATGCAAAAATAAACGATATACGTTGAAAAATAAAAATAAAATTGGGTAATGGCGATAATATTATATCCAAGCGGTGTTACAGAAACTTATAAGCCTAAAGATCTGGCTTTTGCAGATGAAGAGATTATTAAGATATTTGATGAATTTGAAAATATTAGAACAGCAAGGCTTTATGAAGTTCCTAATACATGGTGTGTATGGGGAGAAAATGATAAAATTGATGATGCAGATTTTAATAAATTAGGTTCAGATATTTTGCAAGAGAATATTTTTTGCCCAATACTATTCATTCATGATACAGAAATAGATCCTGCTTGGATGTTGACAGATCAAATAATTCTAAAGGGATATGACCAGTTTAAGGATGGATTATTGCGTTTGTTTGATCAAGTTGCTGAAAACGTAATTCTTGAAACTCAAAAGTTCAGAGAAGAACAAGGCGAAGATGCTCATTTGTTGTTTTTAATAACCATTGGTCCTACTAATGACAAAAGAGTATTATTTGAATTTCATCCTGAAAAACAAGCTCAAGAATTTTATGAAGATAAAAATTTTGGACATTTTGCAGTTAAAGTTCATGAATATTTGTCAACAGCAAAAAATGAAAAAATGTTCGTTATTTATCATGATAAGAAGTCTGTAATTTATTGTAGTGACGAGAATGTGGAAAAATTAATGAACATGTTAATTGATTATTTTAAATTGCATGAGAATTATGAGTATTGTCAACAGCTAAAAACTATATATGATATGTGGGTTGAAACTAAAAATAAACCCAAGAAAAAAAGAAAAACCAAAAATGGTTCTGGAAACAATTAGTATGCTTCATCCTGAGGACAAGGGTAATATTATAATTCATCAAATTATTTCAGGTGATACTCTTTCTATCCAAGAAGTCAAACCACAGATAGAAGATTCGTCAACTAATAAATTTTTATCTCTATCTAAAGAAAAGAATTTAAGTTGGATTTCTATTCCTCATTTTAATAAATTTGAAGGCAGCGAAATCATATCAGTAATCAATGATGATGGTATAATTAAGATAGATGCATCCATTGACACAAGGTTAATAATAGATAATCGTATAAAGGGAACTAACATCTATTATTCTGACGGTCGTGTAGGTGTCGGGAGAGGCCCCCTATATACTTACAAATTCGATATAGCAGTGCCGGAAAATACATTAATGACGGCCTTCCATGTTGGTGATGGGACTTATGGTTTTTCAATGGGAAATGGAACTAATCAAGGCTTCGTTCCTGAAATTATCGGAATGGGATCCGATGAAAATGACGCAGGACTTTATTTTATTGGAAGATCTGGAAATAACCTTCCTTCTTCAATACCATTAGTAATCATTGATGGAAGAAATAACAATCATGAAAGAATTACAAATCGTCCTATTTTTGGCATAACAAACGCCGATTATCATAACTATAAATTTATAATAGATCAAAATGGTTTAATTGGGATTGGAAAAATACCTCAACAACATAACCTAGAAGTAAATGGGAAAATAAAAGCATCTGATTTTATCCTTGATTCGTCAGTATCTATCAATGATTTGGTCGATATAATTATTGACCAAAAAATACAAATAGATATATTAAAAGACAAATTATCTAAACTCGAAAATAAGATCAAATGGATAAAATAATTATAATGAATGATGCAGAGCTTGCTTCTGGTTTTTATGGTAGTATTATGTGTTCTATTGATTATTTCAATATTACAAAAACCATTTGATAATACTAGTAAAAATCCGTGTCGATTTAAAATTATTGATCCTAAATACATAGTAGAAGGTAAAAAGAAAAAAGCAACGTTTGAAATTATCATAGAAAAACAACATAGATATTTCATTAACTTCCCATTATCTTTTAAGTTTTATTCGGATCAAAAATTTAAAACATTAGTAATAATTTCATATACAAACCCAGCCGAAGCATTGGGTCCTCAGTTATTGTTAGATAAATGGATTGAATTTACTAATAAAACAAAAGAACATATTGTTTACATAACGGATGTTTTTGTTGGAAAAGTCATCATAGAAGTTATGTTAGAAGTTGATTACGGAAATCCAATTGTTGGCTTCCAAATACTAGAAAATAAAATATGTGATTTAACAAAAGAACACAAATTAGAGTTAAAATTTCCTAGTTAAAGAAAAATTTATTATATTAGCAATATGTTAATTCATGATAATTCCATATTTAATCCCATACGTGAAGAAGGAATGAAGCGCATTATTCTTCTAAAACAATCTATTGGACAAACGATTGATGATAAAGGATTTCAAAATAAAGGTTCTCTATTGAAAGGATATAGATGGAATGATAATGATCGAATATTTTATACAGCCTGTGGAATGGCAATCGAACATGTAAACAAAAAAGCTGGAAATGCTTATTATGAACGTAATGAAGAAGTAGCTCTCGAATACATGCAATCATTAAATCAACAAGAATTAGATCAATATTATATTGATGCAATGTTAGATGCGGCTTCTTGTGATTATTACTATACATACGAGAAAGACTGGGGTTGATTATGAGCGTTAGATGTTTGAGAAACAACATCTATCAATCTGTTCATGTTCAAAGCCAAATGGGCCAAACTGGAGTAGGCCCTCCCCGCTGAATATCCCTTATAGGCTTAGTATCTACAAAATAAACTTTGCATCCATCTGGCAAAATCATGATGTATTTTTTTGTTTTATTGATTGCTTCCTCTTCTATCTTTGTAGGCTTTCTCCCATATTCATCTGATAAACGATGCTTAATATTCTTTGGAAGTTTTTTCTCATCCGACAAATATTTTATAGTAGAATTGGGATTTCTACTTTCAAAAACGGTGATAGCTCTCATTCTTGTCTACTTTTATTTATATATTTCTGTTAAAGAATTTATTAGAGATTAGGTCATTAAGGGAAGATTTAATAAAAATGATCAAAAAAATGATTATATTTGCTGGATGGAAATTGATTATACAAAATATTTAGTTACTTTAAAAACGCCAATCTTTACAAGAAGAAGCCTCATAAACTCATTGAACTTTTTTCATGCAAAACCATCGAAAAAACCAAACATATAATTGGATAAATACATCAAAAAAATAACTAAAATTAATTCACTTAGAAAGGTAGAAATTAAAACAAAAAATGGAAAAAAAAGATTCCTCTAAACAAAGGCAGTCTCAATCAGAGCACATTGATTCTGCAGAACCTCCCCTTGTCTGCTCAACCCGATCCCAGGTATTCAAAAATAAATTCTATCCAAACGTAACCCCAGAAGAATGGGGGGACTGGAAATGGCAAATCAGAAACAGCATCACTTCCTATGAAGAGCTATCTAGAGTCTTCGGATCATCTGATTATGAAGTTTCAGAGGATATAAATTTACCACTTAGAATTACTCCTTATTACGCAAGCACTATAAAAGATCCAAAGGGTCCAATTGGCCGTTGTGTGATTCCTTCTCACGAAGAACTTATTGTTACTGAAAATGAAGAATCAGATTCTCTTCATGAAGAACAATTTAGTCCTTTACCAAATCTTGTTCATAGATACCCGGATAGAGTTTTATTTCTAACAACAGATTTTTGTTCATCATATTGCAGATATTGTACGAGGTCTCATTTAGTTTCTCATAAGGATATTAATAAGAAAATGTGGGATAAAGCTATCGAGTATATTCGTCAGCACACTGAAGTTCGAGATGTACTTTTATCTGGTGGAGATTTACTTACAATGGATGATAGTTCCATTGAATATTTATTAAAATCCGTTAGAGCTATTGAACATGTGGAATTATTAAGAATCGGAACAAAGATTCCTGCGGTTCTTCCTCAAAGGATAACTCCAGAATTATGTTATATGATGAAGAAATATCATCCTTTGTTTATCAGCATTCATTTTTCTCATCCTGATGAATTAACTCCTGAGGTAAAACAAGCTTGTGAAAGACTTGCCGATGCAGGTATTCCTCTTGGTTCTCAGACTGTTCTTCTTAAGGGGGTAAATGATAGTGTGTCTACAATGAAGGCACTTATGAACGGATTACTTAAAATAAGAGTCCGACCATATTACATATATGCGTGCGACCTCGTACCTGGAACAAGTCATTTTAGAACTACGGTAAATGCTGGAATTCAGATTATTGCCGGACTTCGTGGATGGACAACCGGATATGCAGTTCCTCAATTTGTTATTGATGCTCCTGGTGGAGGTGGTAAAATTCCATTACTTCCCGAGTATTATCTAGGACGAGAAGGAAAAAAAATTCACTTAAAAAACTATGAAGGAAAAGAATTTATCTACACCGAAAATTAGTAGAGAAAACCCTTACATGCAAGTTAGCGCTCAAGAATGGAGAATAGTTGAACGTGCAAAAGGTAATATGTTGCAACATAAAAAAGCAAACAATATTTTTCAACTAATAGAAGCCGAAAGAACAAAGCACAGCAAGAAACCTATTGAAGCTATTGAACGGATTGAATTCAGAATGGGTTGGACTTGATGTTTCCCATAAATTTGAACAAAAATATCCAGGATTACATCGAGATACTGGTTCAGCAATTCTTGAGATGATATATAAAGGCGAAGTAACAGAACTTCAAAATTCTTTAAGTTTTGTAAATGATTCTCTTTGGTGCGAGTGGGCTTATGTAATTGATTTGGATAAAAATACATTTGAAGTTTATGAAGGCTTCAATACCAAACCACTGAATGAAGGCTCAAAATTTTTTACTGAGAATCCGATTGAAAAAAAGGGAATCAATAATGAAACCACTCATTATTATCCTGTTAGACTTAAAAAATCATATCCGATAGATAATTTGCCTACAAAGCAAGAGTTTCTAAATGAAGAAGAGGAAGAGGAGGAACAAGAATCGTAAAATACATATAATAAAGTTTTTTCGTTTCGAAAATTTTTATTATATTAGCACTATGATTCTCGAAAAAGTAAGAGATATATTATTGGATTTAAGATCAGCGGCATGGATGCGTCAGATACTCATGTCCGCTGATGCATTTATAGTAGGTGGATGTGTAAGAGATGCATTCATGAATAAACCAAACAAAGATATTGACATCATTGTTGAAGGTTTACCGCTTGAAAAAATTCAAGAAATATTAAGGCCTTTTGGAAAAGTAGATATTGTCGGAGAATCTTTTTCCGTTATTAAATTTAAGCCTAAGGGATTTCATGGAGAACCTTTCGATATAGCAACTCCTCGTCAAGATAGAAAAATAGGGAGTGGACATAAAGGTTTTGAAATAGTTACTGACGGAATAACCATTGAAGAAGATTTAAAAAGAAGAGACTTTACTTATAATTCTATTGCAGTAGACATAAAAAGAATGGAAATTCTCGATCCGTTTAATGGATTGCAAGACCTTAAAAATAATATTCTTAGAGCTACTGATAATACTGCTTTCATTGAAGACCCGTTGAGGATAATAAGAGGTATTCAACTTGCCGCTAGGTTTGGTTCTACTATAGAGCCGAATACTTTAATGTTGATGAGAGATAATGCGGATTTAATAACTGAAATTTCTGGTGAGCGTATCTTTGAAGAGTTGAATAAAATATTAACTAAGAGCGGAGATACACAATTGGCATTTAAGTTATTGCATGAAACAGAAGTAGATAGAGCATTGTTTGGAGAAAAAATGTTTAAATATACTGAAGGTTTAGACAAACTCGATCCAATATCTTTTTACTATGTACTTGGAGTTCTTGGAGGAGTAAATCCCGCACATTTTATAAAAACCAGATTAAAGGGTGATGCCAATCTTGAGAAGAATGTTAGAATATTAGATCACATATTGATTGCATATCCTGAAATAACTGAGAAAGAAGATTTTCTTCATATGCTTTTTAGAGCTTTTGAAAAAGCTCCTGAAGTTATGTCAGCTCAGATATTGCCCATTGAAATAGATCAAGTAGTTGCTAAAATGAAATCTGGCAAACTTCCTAAAAGAATGCAAGACATACAAGTAAATGGAAATGATGTTATGATGATGTCCGATTTAAGGGGTACTGCTGTTGGACAAATACTTGATAGAATGTTGAGAGATGCCTTAATGAATCGTTATGATTGGAAAAACAGAGGAGCATGCATAGATCATCTGTCACAATTGATATGATTTTGGTACCTAAATCTAAGGACCAAATTTTAGAAGAATTAAATCAAATTTCCCCATGTAAAAGATTTTGGGTAATTTTTTGTTATGAACGATTTCGTACAAATATTCCATCTGAACAATTAGTTGAAAAAGTTCAAAACAAAATTCCAAATATCCGTACATCTATTAATATAGATAATCCTATGACTTTTGAAGCTGCAGAAAATCGTTTGTTTACTATTGAAGTATCAGAAATAAAAGGATGAGTTGTTGACGTTAAAGATAATACATAAAATATTTTTTTATTTGGAATTTTTTGTTTATATTTGCTCTAATAAAAATCTCTAAATGGAAGAAATGGGCCCCAGAGATGTTCGAGATAAAGACAGGAACATCATCATGAACTGTACCGGATATCAGGTCTTTTTAAAAGACAATGGAAAAATTGGTTTAAAGGGCATGAAAGCTGGAGATAAAATTCAAGTCAGCACACATCAAGGAAGCGAAAGCATGATTATCGCTTATGTTGAAGGTAATCATATTTTCTGTGATTTTGATGGAATTGAACGATGTGTAGCTCTTCAATTAGATACAGGTCGTCTTATATTCGTTGATAGAACTGAAAACTAAAAAAGAAATAATATGAGTCATTTTACAGTAGCAGTAATTTGCGACAAACCCGAAGACATTGAAAAATTGTTAGCTCCTTATCAGGAGAATAACATGGGCGACTGCCCTAAAGAATTCCTCGCCTTTAATAACGTTGAGGAAGAATACCGAAAACAGTACGAAGAAGAAAAGAAGGATATTAAAAAGAAATATCCAACCTTTGAAAATTATCTCGAAGAATACTGTGGCTATCATTATGATGAAGACCAGAAAGCTTATGGATATTGGGAAAACTCCAATGCGAAATGGGATTGGTATTCTGTTGGCGGGAGATGGATGGGGTCTCTTCTTATAAAAGGAGATAAAGAAGGAGAACTTGGCCGTCCTGGCGTCTTTGATAATGGTGTTCCCAATACGCCTGAGAACTATAATTGGGCTGACCTCTGTAAAGTTTCCGATGTATGTTGGGAAAAAATGGCCGAAATTGCTAAGTTTGAATTACTTAAGGATGAAGCTGAAGATGGAGACATATGGGACATTCTTACAAAACCAGATGTTGACCAGCAGAAAAGAATGAAGTACTCATTCTATAAACCAGAATGGTATATTGAGCGTTATGGTAATAAAGAAAACTACATCAAATCCAATACCACATTCAGTACATATGCTGTTGTAACACCTGACGGTATATGGCATTCTCCAGGAGAAATGGGATTGTTCGGTTGTAGTACTGAATCTCATGATGATCAACATCAGTTCGAAGATGGGTATCACAAAAATTTCATCGAACCTTATCAGGACAAATATATTGCAATTGTCGATTGTCACATTTAATAACCAATTTTTCATAAATGCAATGAAAAAGATTTTATATGCCGTATTAATCATAATCGCTGTTTCTTGCAAGGCGACTACGACTGATAATTCTGAACCAACTACAAGAACCTGGGGAGAATCTCCTACAGAACAGCCTGAATTTGTAAGCAGAATTATAGAAAAAGAATCTAAGGTTATTCGCGGTTATCGATATGTAATAATAGAAATTGATGGCCATGAATATCTGTCTGCCCATGAATGTGGTATAATTGCTCTTCCTAAAAATGAATAAGATGAATAAAGAACAATTGATTGTTGAAATAGCTAGTGAAGTTACCAAAATGTGCTTCACAACCGGATTGAATTGCGCCCATGATTATGATGGCATTGAAGAGGACGAAGATATTCTTCTTTACTTAAAAGCAATTCATAAATTACTTCCTCAAAAAGGGATCGAAGATGATTATGTAGTCAAAAAAATAGATGATATAGTCGACGAAATAAAGAGCAGAAAAAGAGAAATGACCAAACAAGAATTTGATGCTCTTCCTAGAGGAGAAGTCTTTGCTACAGGCACAATTCCAAACTCTCTTGAGGGGATGTATATGACTAACACTCGCGAAGGTGATACTCTTCGATGGGTAGCTAAAAAAGGATATGGAAACGATTGGGCCATATATTGTCATTGGTCGGAGCATTCTAAAGAATGGGTAACTGAACATGGCGATAAAGTTGATAATGAACTACATATACGCAAATGTGTTCCTTGTACAAAAGAAGTATTCGATTTATATCGTTATTAGTATGATTGTCTTTAAAGAAGTTGAAATTTATTCCAAGTGGAGAGGAACACTTGAAGGAACCGAAAAAGTTCTTGACCACCAAATATGCGATTTTACTGGAGAAGTAATAACTGACCATGAAAACCCAGTTTTGTTTGTTGTTGATTATAATGACAACGATCCTAATTATGGTGATCATCCTGCCGAACATTGGATTTATGACTTTAATCGTCATTTAAAAAGAGATGAAGATGAAGAAGGTATTGATCCTTACGAGCTTTTTGGACAAACTACTTATGTGTTCAAAACTAACGAAGATGGCAGCGATGTTTTTAAGGAACTTTTAAATGCGGCTAAAAAAGCTAAAATTGAATTTGTTTCTCTTGATTACTTATTAAGATGGTCGAGAGCACAAATGCTTGAAAAAGTTCTAAAAGAAAAAAAGTACAAAGTTGAACAATTTATAAAAGATTAATGACAGCGCTAACGAATTTTTAACCAAATTAGTAGAAAAAGTAAGAATGAAAGTGATAGCAGGACCTACATCTACTTATGTTTCCGATCCTGGAAATTCTCTTCGACTGTGGAAGGAGGGTATGTCACATATCCTCTAACTAATAAGTGTAAATGATTTGGGACAAAGGTTTCTTTCATTTCTTGGCTATTAATTTTAGTTTTTTGATGTATATTTTTTTATTTCAAGAATTTTTATTATATTAGCAACAATGTAAAACCTTAACATATGCAACAGTATCAAAGAAAGCCCCACCAATCATGGGAGATGTACAAACGTAAAAAGATTATTCGTAGAAATACAAATCGTTCCTTTTGGATGATTTTGATTGGAATTTTAACAATATTAGTAATTATTTCATTTTTTTGGTAAAAAATTTTTTACTGTCGCAGAAATTTATATATTTGCCTAAAATTACACACATGGCTACACAAACAGTACATTTTAGAATAGGAGATAGATTCGGGGTTCTATTAATGGAAATAGCCCAAGAACATCTGACAGAGCGTAACAATCCTATACAGGCTCTTAAAACCATAACCGACAGTCTTCATGGGTGTTCAACTGAATTAGCCCTTCGTATTTTGAAGGGTGAAGTCGTTCTTCCAGTTGATGAAAAAGAACAGTGTGTTCTTCCAACATCTCGCATTCCTGAATTACATGACAAAATATTCCCAAAGGTCGATCCGTTATTCTGGATAGAAAGACGTACGCTTGATATTGAAAATCATGCAAACAATCTCATTGACGGTTTTAAATCTCTTCAATACCAAATTCGCAAGAATAACACGTTTAATTTTGATTTTGATTACAATCAAATATTTAAATTTGTTTCAGGCCAAGACGAAGCTGTGTTAGAAGCGTTAAGAGATGACCGAGATGTAAACGCAATAGCTTCTTTATTTGAGACTACAAAGAAGTTCATTGAGACCGCCATGCAGATTCAAAATACGATGGAATGGATGATCAATTCATTTGACGAATTTGCAGATAGCGAGACTTTTGCAAAATATAATGGTATGAAATTACAATGTTTACAAGATTTGACAGATGTAATGTTTGTCATGAAAGAAACTGTAAACTTTGAATTTTCAATGAATGATGTCGAAGTTGATAAAGTTCAGCTATACATTGATGCTGCAAGAGAAAATGACGAAGTGATTTCTAAAGGTATCGAACCTGTCAATATAATGGACAATTGGTCTGCTGGTTGGTTATCACCAGAAGGCCTCTATTACGCCCTGAATGGAGAAATAGCAAACATGCTCCATATACAGATCGCTGATGCTCTTCAGGAAAAAGGCCTCATTCCCGAAAAAGACAAATTTGACAGTGGTGTAAATGCAAGTGCATGGCTTGAACAAGCTGGATGGGTTAAAATACATGGAAATGCAGTACACTTTGGAGGTTGTTTAAACGATCGCATTGACATGAAAAATGTTGATATGACTAAAAAACAAATTGACATTATTTATCAGTACATCTCCAAATGTCATGACGGCATCATGAAACTTGGTTGGAGAGAACAACAGGTCAGCATTGCTCGCTTCATGATGGAAGTTGACAACCTTGAAGGACTCTATAAAAGACATTTTAATTATTAATGGAAACTGCGGAAATACATTTGGGAAAAGAAAGCCGAAAAGCATGTTGAAATTTTAGATATGCTTGAGGACTTAAATAGGATTAATGTAATTTGTGAAAAAATAGCTAAAAAGTATTTCAATGAAAACATCACTGATCAAAATCAAAAAAGGACAGAAGGTACTATAGTGGTTCTCTATATCTATTTTAGCATCATGTTCAGCTATTTCCGGGGTTTCTACAAAAGTTGTTTTATCCACAGTAGAAATACCAATATAAGGTTCTTGTGTTGAAGCAAATTTTTCAGGATGTAATTTAACGATAACAATAGGAAT
>Ga0172371_10005592_pt1 | contig 18595 bp, 14 predicted proteins | sample Lak12m_FD_114543 | JGI IMG/M metagenome (GOLD analysis project Ga0172371, IMG submission 114543) | Freshwater microbial communities from Kabuno Bay, South-Kivu, Congo - kab_022012_12m | ecosystem: Environmental > Aquatic > Freshwater > Lake | place: Democratic Republic of the Congo: South-Kivu...
CATCAATTCTGAGAATTCACTTAAACAAATTTATCTCATAATCAATGATGTTGATATTGAAAATTCCAAATATGGAGTTAAATATGGATACGGATACGGATATGGGTATGGAAGACAAAAAAGTAATAACAACATATAATTTTTGGAATAAATAATTCATATCTTGACTTCTAAAGATTTATGTTTTGAAAAATATCTACTTTCATAAAAGAATTCTGATTACAGGTCACACATCTTTCTGTGGCACCTGGTTATCTTTAACTCTTAAACAATTGGGAGCAATTGTACAAGGGATATCAAATGAATATCCTCAAAAACCAAGTGTTTATATTGAAACAGACTTAGATGACTATATAATTTCTGAATTCGGTGATTTGCTGGATTTTAATTATCTTGAAGAAAAAGTGAAATCCTTTGAACCTGATGCAATAATCCATATTTCAGAACCATACAGAATTTCTGAACAACCGGACTTCGTTGATTTTTTCAGGAACAAACAATTGGAGACATTTAATTTACTTGAGATATTCAGAAAATCCGGTTCTGTTATGTTTATTAATCTGACACCTGATTTTACTCACACTTCAGATTTATATTGTCATAACTTCAATGATTCGAACATCTATAGTTTACTAAAAAACAGCACTTTGTTTGCCGAATCGCTGGTAACTTCATACAGAGGAAGTTATTTTTCCGCATCAAACAATACAAGCAACCAGTATGTATTTAACCTTCGTTTAGCTCCCATGACCGGAGGCGGCGATTGGTCAATGCTTAATCCATTCGGGTTTAAAGAGCAATTTAATGATTCGACTGATAACAACTCAAATGTCATACACATTCTGGATGTATTAAATGGCATTATTAAGGCACTTAAAAAGGGATTTAATCTCAAATTAAGCTACACAAACGATTTCTCATTGATTACTGACAAACTACGAACACCTGATACATATATTAAATTAAGTGTTTGGAAGCCATTAATCGACAGAGATTCAGCAAGACAGATGTGTGAAAGTTGGAATAATGCCAGAAACAGGGGGGCAAACATGCGCACATTTACAATTTCTCAAATTAAAACATTTTTGGCGAATAATGAACAGGGCAGATCTGAAAAGTAAAACACAACGCGGTCTCTTCTGGTCATTTGTTGATAACGCAGGAGTACTTGTAAGTCAGTTTATCATTGGTATAATATTAGCCAGAATTCTGCTTCCCGAAGATTTTGGTATCATTGGAATGATCATGGTATTCATCACACTGGGTCAGTTTTTGATGAATAGCGGTTTTGCTCAGGCATTAATTCAAAAAAAGGATTCTGATGAAACAGATTTTTCGACTGTTTTTATTTTTAACATAGCATCAAGCCTATTCATCTGGTTAATTTTCTATTTTATAGCACCCCTGATTGCTGATTTTTACAACGAACCGGCATTAACCCCCATAACCAGGGTAATTTCATTATCATTTGTAATAAATTCCTTTGGATTTCTTCATCAAACCTGGCTCACAAAACAAGTTGAGTTTAAAGCACAGTCTTTAGTGGGCATTACCGGAACTTTGCTTAGCGGAGTCATCGCAATCATTATGGCTTACATGGGGTTTTCGTATTGGTCTATTGTAGCACAATACCTGATAAAAAACCTCGTCACATCTGTTATGTTATGGATGGTTAGCAAATGGAGACCCAACATGAAATTTTCCTGGAATTCTCTTAGAGTACTCTTCAAATATTCTTCTCAAATATTGATTGGAGGACTTGTAGCTACAATTTTCAGTAATATATATTACATTGTAATCGGACGATTCTTTAACGCTACCATTTTGGGATATTATACCCGCTCAAATCAGTTTAAAGATTTACCCGTATTAACTATCAATTCTTTTGTACAGAAAGTCACCTATCCAGTGTTTTCAAAAATACAGGATGATGAAGAAAAACTTGTATCCGGTCTGAGACAAATCAGTCGTTTCTTATCAGCGATATCTATTCCACTGATGGCAATTATGATATTGATTGCCAAACCTTTTATTTTAATTTTGCTTACAGAAAAGTGGCTTCCTTCAGTAATTTACTTACAGTTACTTTCGTCGTTCGGATGGATTTTTTTATTGCAATTCATTTATATCCAAATTGATACTGTTAAAGGCAGAAGCGACTACTATATGCAATATCAAATTATTGACAAAATACTAATTCTTATTGCCATTTTATTTACCTACTCTAAAGGAATCTATGCACTTATAGGGGGTCAGTTTGTTGCAACAATCATATCATATTTTGTAAGCGTATATTATTTGAAAAAAGTCATAACAATCAAAGTTATTCAATTAATTGCAGATATACTTCCCTTCTTGTTTGTATCATTATGCATGTTTGTAATCATATTTTTCATCATAAGATTAACAGATTCAAACATTGGACAATTATTCATTGGAATATTTGCGTCGCCAATACTTTATTTTCTGCTTTTGAAACTTTTCAGAATCAAAGAGGCAGACATGGCAATACAATTTCTGAGAGAAAAATTATTTAAACCTGAAATTAAATCAATTTAGCTCATGCAGAATATAAGTACGAAAAAATTTCCGGCACTTTATTATATCCTGGTTATTTTCATGATATATTTCACAGCAAAACCAATTCCTGAGTTTGATGTGAATTTCACGAAGATAAGCAGTTGGATTTTCCTGGGACTGACATTGTTGCTCATTGTAACACAACGCATTAACATAACCAGAAACTTCATTGTAATTACGCTGGTACTATTAATGTTCAATATGATAGCATTGATAAAATATCAGGAGTTTTATCCAAGATTTCTTCTCATTTACTGGTTTTCATTCCTTTATGCTTATGTAACAATAAAGATTATCAAGAATGATATTTTTGAAGTAATTGAGAGGGTAATTTACACATGGAGTGTCTATATTATTTTGCCCATCTATTTAATCTCCCTGATTCAGCCGGATGCTGTCATGTCATTTTTAAAAGCCCTTCCGCTTTCTAATGACAGCAATATCGTCTATAAATCGAGAATTTACAGTGTAATTTATTGCTATATGACCGAAGTACCCTACAGAAATTCGGGCTTCGGATGGGAACCGGGTATTTATTCAAGTTTACTGGGACTGGGGATGTTAATTAACCTGCTCAGGAATGAGTTTAAACTTAATTTGCGATTCTGGTTATTGACAATTGTGATGTTTACAACTTTCTCCACTACGGGATATATCATATTTGCATTACTCATCATATGGGTATTCATGAATAGATTCCTTAAAAAGAGTTATGGGATATTTGTGCTGCCTGTATTGGTCGCAATACTCTTCTTCATGGTCAGAAGCGAGGTTATTGCCTGGAAGTTTGAATTTTCTATCAATGAAGCCAAAAAGGTAGAAAGGGAGTTCAAAGCAGCAAAAAAAGATAAAGATTCATTTGTGCATTTACAAAGGGTTGCTTCATTGATGGTAACGTTAAAAGACATTAAAGAAAATCCGGTTTTTGGCACTTTGGGAAATTTTGAAGAAAGATGGTATATAAAAAAATATGGTAGTCTTTCAAATTTCAGAGTAATTTCAGGAATTGGAAACTTTGTTACAATTTGGGGCTTTGCCGGAGTTTTTGTATTAATACTTGCAATGTTAAATAGCATAAAAATTTTTAAAAATGAATTCAATTTAAAGAATGGTTCATTGATGATTTTTTTTATACTTATCATTAGTTTTAGTTACTATATTTTTGACAGTTCACTTTTCTATGTTTTAATTTTTTACTTCACCTTAAGGTATGATTTACCTTATAATACGATTTTAAAACAAAAAAAACTGCTAAACATTGAATAGATGTATCCAAAAATTCTCATCATATCAGAAACTTTTAAAAGCAAGTCAGGAGGAGGAATAACTCTTAGTAATTTATTCAGGGGTTATCCTAAAGACTTACTTGCCAATGCGATTGATGCTGTTTTTGTACCTGATATAGAATCAGATGAAATTTGCAGTAACTTTTATAGTCTTGGAAATGAAGAAAGAAAAATATTGCCGATTTTCTCATTTTTACATAGTGCATATCCTTCCGGAAAGTATGAATTTAAAGTAAATACGGAAAAAAAAGAGTCTGTGTTAAAAAAAAATAAAATCAAAAACACTTTAAAGAAAATTGTTAATCCGGTTTTCGATTTTTTAGGCATTAATCACATACTTTTTCACTATAAAATTAGTAATCGTCTGAAAGTCTGGATAAAAGAATTTAAACCTGATATCATTTATTCTCAACTATCTAATATTGAGATAATGAATTTCACACTCGCATTAAAAGAATTTACAGGAGCAAAACTTGTCATACACATCATGGATGATTGGCCATCCACAATAGGCAACAGACAACTTACAGGTTATTATTGGAAATCTCAGGCAGATAAATTATTTAAAAAAATTATCAACCAAACAGATCTATTACTTTCAATTTCTGAAGGTATGAGTGTTGAATATCAGAAAAGATATGGAAAAGAATTTATCCCATTTCATAATCCGATTGAAACAGAAACCTGGAAGAAATTCTCCAAAAAAGATTACCAAATTGACAAGGAAAACATTAAAATTTTATATGCAGGTAGAATTGGCACCGGTATTTCCGATTCATTATTGTCTTGCGCAAAGGCAATTGAAAGATTAAAATGTGCGGGCAACAATATAAATTTAATAGTTCAAACTACATCGGTAAATTCTACAACTTTAATCAAATTAAAAAAGTTTAACTGCGTTGTAGTTAATCCTGTCGTAAAGTATTCTGAACTGCCCCAAATATTTTCAAATGCAGACATTTTACTTATGCCTGTTGATTTTAGCAAAAAAGGAATCAATTTTCTCAGATATTCAATGCCCACTAAAGCGAGTGAGTTCATGATTAGCGGTACTCCTATAATGCTGTTTTGCGACCCCAAGGTTAGTTTAAGTCAACATGCACTCAAATATGGATGGGCATATCATGTGGAACATAATGACTCAATAATTTTAAGTGAAGCAATAAAATATTTGATAGATAATGAAAATATCAGAATTGGTATTGCTCAAACTGCAGTAAAATTTGCAGAACATCATTTTGATGCAAACAGAGTTAGTGTGAATTTCAAAAATTTATTTGTACAATTAATGAATTAATTTTAGGGATGACGCATATAAAAATTTTCACCAAAGATAATTACCCATATGGAGGTGCTTCCGCAAATTTCGTAAGAAATCTTGCCCGGTCGCTTGCATTGAATGAAGATATTGATTTAGAAGTAATTATACCCAGAGGAAATTTTTTTGCAAACAGTACGGATATTTTAACAAGCAGAACAGGAGTGTCAGAAGGTGTCCGGTATCGATATTTAGGATTTAAGACACATCCAAAGAATATTTCAGGTGCAGTTTTGGATAATTTATTCAGCAATTTTTTTCCCTTTGTATTCCTTTTAAGTCAGTTTTTCAGAAAAAAAACAGATGTGGTTATTGTATATAATACATCATTGAGCTGGTTTTTGCAATTTTTATTATTCAGGTGGATAAGCGGGAGAAAGCTAATTGTTATTTTACCGGAATTTTACAAAAAACCCGTAAAATCGTGGTCTGCTCAGGGTTTTAAATGGAAAGATTTTTATATAGGTTTAAAGTTTTTATCTGTGAAAGCAGATAAAGTTATTGCGCTGACAACTTTTATGAGACGCTTCATATCCGATCAGGGATTTGAAGAAAAGAATATTTTCGTATTACCCAATGTGACAGATGTTTCTTTCTTTAAAACACAGGACATTCCACCTTACAGACCGGGTGAATTTACAATCGGTTATTGCGGGACTCCTACATTTAAAGATGGCATTGATGATTTGCTGATAAGTTTTGCTGAGCTTTGTAAAACAAGAAATGATGTACACCTGCTGATAATCGGAGATGCTACTTTTGGAAAATCGCTGATTCCGGAATTAACACTTAAAGCTGAACAACTGGGCATAAATAAAATGGTAAGTTTTACCGGATTGGTCTCACTTAATGAAGTTGTAGGTTATTTAAATGCATGTCAGATACTTACATTAACCAGACCTGCCGGGATATTTGCTCAGGCTGGATTTCCGACAAAACTCGGCGAATATTTTGCTTGTGGGAAACCGGTTTTAGTAACTGCGGTCGGTGATATACCTGAATACTTCATCAATAAAAAACATGCAATCATTGTGCAACCGGGTGACATTGAACAAATTGCCTCCGGTTTCAGGGAATTAATTGATAACAAAGCACTTGTGAACTTCATCACAATGAATGCTGAAAAATGGCTTATTGAAAATCTCGATTTCCGGTCACTTTCGGGTAAACTTAATGAATTTATAAAATCCTGATTAAAATGAAAATTGTTATTGTAAACTATAGATATTTTGTTTCAGGTGGACCTGAAAGATATATGTTCAACATCATGGATATACTTCAAAGAAACGGACATGAAGTAATTCCATTCAGTGTAATAAACAATAACAATATACCCTCCCGTTATGAAAGTTATTTTCTTTCTAAAGTTGGGAAAGGCGATGAAATTTATGCAAATCAGGTGAATTATAAATCACTTGCAAATGTGATAAAAAGCTTTGCCAGGATGGTGTATTCAACAGAAGCGAAAAGAAAACTTAGCAAACTCCTTCGGGATGAGAAACCGGATTTGGTTTATGTTTTATATTTTCAGAGTAAAATGTCAGCAAGTATCTTCGACGCTATACATAGTGCCGGGGTACCCGTAGTTGTTCGTGTTTCCGACTTTTCGATGATTGCACCCTGCAATATCTACTACAGAACAAAAACAAATGAAATTTGCGAACTTTGTAGTGGAAAAAACAAATTACATGCAATTAAGTACAAATGTGTAAACAATTCTACAGTTTTCTCCGCAATAAAAAGTTTATCCCTGTATGTACAGAGATTTCAAAAAATTCAGGACAAAATTGATGCATTTGTATTTCCTTCTGCATTTACATTGAATAAATTTGTTGAAGCCGGATTTGAGAAGGATAAAATGCACTATATTCCGACTTTATTTAATTATAATACAGTTAATGAAAAACAAGTTATTAATTATAATAATTTTTGTCTTTATATTGGAAGAATCGAGCCGGAAAAAGGTTTGGAAACTTTATTGGATGCCTTTATTGATTCTGATTGGAAACTCGTAATTATTGGTTTTTCAAGTGGTGATTATGAAAATATTTTGAAAGAAGGAATTAAAAACAAACAACATAACATTTCATTTGTTGGAAAAAAAACGTTTGATGAAATACAGGAATATCTGACAAATTGTTTGTTTACAATAATTCCCTCTGAATGTTATGAGAATTTACCCAATACCTTATTGGAGAGTTTTGCTTTTAGCAAATGTGTAGTGGCAACAAATATTGGCAGTTTAGCCGAAAACATCACACACAAATCTAATGGAATGTTGTTTAAGTTTAAAGATGCCGATTCCCTGAAAGATCAGATAAATTTTTTATTTAAAAACCCGGATGAAGCAAAAAAAATGGGTCAAAATGCAGGAATTATGTTACAGCAAAAATATAGTGAGTCTATACATTATAAAAAATTAATAACTTTGTTTAAAAATAAAAATAAAACAATATGAAAAGAATTTACATTGCCGGTTGCGGCGGAATGCTTGGAGAAGCCTTCTACACACAATTTAAAGATGATTATGAAATCAAATGTACTGACAAAGATGTAAATGAAGATTGGTTGTCATTCCTTGATTTTCGTGATTTTGAGGCTTACAAAAAGGATGTGCTGGATTTTAAACCGGATTATCTTTTTCACCTGGGTGCTTATACCGACCTGGAATTCTGCGAAATGAATGCCGATGATACTTATATGACCAATACGCTTGCAGTCGAAAATGCAGTTTATCTGGCCAATGAACTGAATATACCTTTATTGTACATCAGCACAGCGGGTATTTTTGATGGGAAACAGGAACTTTACGACGATTGGGATATGCCAAATCCGCTTGGCGTTTATGCCCGCTCAAAATATATGGGCGAAAGATTCGTGGTCGAAAATGCTGCCAGATATTTGGTTTGCCGTGCCGGCTGGATGATGGGTGCCGGTCCGAAAAAGGACAAGAAATTCATTCAAAAACTGATGAAACAGCTTAAGGAAGGCAAAAAGGAACTTTTTATCGTAAACGACAAAGACGGAACGCCTACTTATACACACGATTTTGCCAAAACGGTGAAAGCGCTTATCGAAAAGGAATACTGGGGACTGTATAACTGTGTTTGCGGTGGTCAAACGAGTCGCCTCGAGGTTGCTGTCGAATTAATTGATTTGCTTGGTCTTAAAGATCAGGTTAAAATTACTCCGGTTGAGTCTGATTATTTCAAAGATATCTATTTTGCCGAAAGACCTGCTTCTGAACGTCTTGTTACCAGAAAGCTGGAACTGCGAGGTGTAAATATGATGAAAGACTGGAAAATTGCACTGAAAGAATATCTCGGTAAATACTATCAGGGCTATCTGGATTAAATATGTCGGAAAAATTAAGAATAGCTGCGTTCGGGGGGTTCAGAACAATCCCTCCGCAACCGGGTGGCGCAGGCTCTGATAAATTTGCCTTCGAATTATACCCCCGAATTGTCGGAAAAGGTCATCAGCTGATTGCTTATACCCGAATTTATCCGGGGGATAAAAAGACTGACCTCAAATCGGAGTATCGGGGAATCAAACTGAAAGCATTCAAAACAGTCAATAAAGCCGGTTTCGATACGCTTATCCACTCTTTTCAGTCCACCTGGGATGTAATCTTCAGAAATACTGCCGATTATGTGCACTTACACAGTGGAGCAAACAGCATTTGGGCATTTTTCCTCCGGCTTGCAGGGAAAAAGGTAATCGTTACGCAGTTTGCCATGGACTGGAAGAGAGATAAATGGCCCTGGTATGGAAAGTTGTTTTATATCTTTTCAAATTATCTGACAGCCTATATTCCTCAGGCAGTGGTTTTTGACAACATATTTACACAGGAATATTTTGAAAAGAAATACAATAAAACATACGGATTTATTCCTTATGGTTGTGAAGTCCCCGAGCCACCGGAGAATATTGATGTCCTGAATAAACTCGGTCTTCAGCAACAGGAATATCTGCTTTTTGTAGGAAGATTTATTCCGGATAAAGGCATTCATCTGCTTGTGGAGGCTTTTTCTAAGGTTGAAACGGATAAGAAACTGGTACTTATCGGTGGTTCACCCAATCCTGACAAATATGAATCTGAAATAAGAAATACCAAAGATCAAAGGATTATTTTTCCGGGATATATTTATGGAGAAGATACCAATATCCTGATAAAAAATGCTTATGCCTATATACAACCCTCTCTTATTGAAGGTTTGTCGCCGGTAATTCTTACCGTAATGGGATTAGGTACGCCATTAATTTGCAGTGATATTAAGGAGAATTTATTTATTACCCGAGACAATGCCAATGTGTTTAGTTCGGGCAATTCAGATTCATTACGCAATAGTATTAATAATACGCTAAACGAAAGTGAAAATATTAGTAATCGTGCAATAAATGGAAAAAAAGATGTAATTTTGCGTTTCAATTGGGACAATATCGCAGATCAGTATATTGAAACATTCAGAAAGCTAAAAAAAGGACATGATTAAAGGAGCAGTTATAGGTTTGGGAAAGATGGGATTATCCCATGCAGCAATTGTTGGTGCACATCCCGACGTAGAGATGGTTGGGGTTTGTGATACTTCGGCCATGGTATTGGAAGCATTCAGAAAGCTCACAAAAATACCTGTATTTACAGATTATAAGGAATTGATTTTAATAGCAAAGCCGGATTTTGTAATCATCGCAACTCCTACTCCATTGCATTTTCCCATGGTGAAATTTGCCCTTGAGAGTCAGGTGCATGTTTTCTGTGAAAAACCTTTTTGCCTGAATACAGAACAGGGTCAAACGCTTGAACACCTGGCAAATGCCAAATGGTTAGTCAATCAGGTTGGTTATCATAATCATTTCATCGGGACATTCCGGGAACTGAAAAGACTGTTAAAGGAAGATGCTGTGGGCGAGATTGTTCATTTTACCGGCGAGGCATACGGACCTGTTGTTGTGAAAGAAAAGGGTACATCCTGGAGAACAAAAACTGAAGAAGGCGGTGGCTGTCTGTATGATTATGCTTCTCACGTACTTAACCTGATTCAGGAAATTATTGGCAAACCGGTTAAAGCCAGGGGATCAATCATGAAGAGTATTTATTCAAAAGGTGTTGACGATGCTGTTTTCACTAATTTGTTCCTCGATAATGGTGTTTCAGGTAACATTATGATTAACTGGAGCGACGAAACATACCGCAAGATGTCAACATCCATTACTGTGATTGGCAAAAATGGTAAAATCATCTGTGATGCTACTGAAATTAAGGTGTATCTGAAAGAACCGGTGAAGAAACTGGATTATGAAAAGGGCTGGACAATCAAATATATCACTGATTTTGCAATTCCTGTAAACTACTATTTGCGTGGTGAGGAATACAGTGCGCAGATTGATAATTTTGTTGCCTGTATAAAAAATAAAAAACATTCGGACTACAATACCTTTGAAATGGGTTTGTATACCGATAAAGTGATAGAAATGATCGTTGCAGATGCTAAAAGCTTTTAAGATGGATAAAGTATTATTTGGGGATAATCAGTTTTTTGCTGTAAATCATGCTTCTGACGAAAAAGCCAGGGCGCAATCGATCAGATTTAAGGATGATGCTGCAATTATCAAAGTGCTGGATCAGGCGATTGAAACGGGTATTAATACTTTTATGTGTACCACACACGACAGGATAGCCAATATCTGTGAACATATGCGCCAAAATCCGGCTAAATATCACGATTTTAAAATTTATCCATGCATGCCTTATGCGCATAAATATGCAAATGCTGTTACCGATTTGGGTATTATGGGTACAATCAAACAATATGTTCCCGGAAACTTGTTTGGTACTGTGGCAAAAGGTGGCCTGGCATTATTAAATAAAGATTTCGCCAAGTTAATGGAATTGCTGGTCGATTCTGAAATGAAAATGTTCAAAGGTATCAACACACCGGTAATTTTTATTCAGAATGTGGTTGTGGACATGTTGCTGGGTCTGAAAATGTATGACCTTTTAAAAGCATTTGATCTTTATATCCGGGAGAAATACAACGCTGAACCGGGTTATATCACCATGAATATGCCTGCCTTGTATGATGCACTGGAATCTGTTGGCATTCATAATCCAATCATATGTTCCTCTATCAATAAAATTGGCTTCAGAATGAGTGGCGGTATTGAAATCTACGAAAAATACCTCGACGAAAAGCAGTTCCGACCTATTGCCATGCAGGTTTTGGCTGCCGGTGCATTGCGACCCAATGAGGCCATTGAATATGTTGGAAAATTTAAAAAGATAGAGTCTGTTTTATTCGGTGCTTCTTCAAAAGGGCATATTCAGGAGAATAAAGAATTGATTGAAAAGTATTTGTAAAATAACAACTTACAAACAATCGCTTTATAGTTATTTTTTGTTAAATATTACTTATTAAGTAATTATATTGATTTCAAATTTATATTTTTAAGTGCTTATTTTGATTAAAAAAATGAAATCAATTTTAATTTTATGTATACTATTTTATAGTAATATTCTTTTTTCTGCCGTATCAATCTTTCCAAAATATGCTTCATTAAAAGCAAGGGCAAAAGCATTGGAATTCAGGATTGAAAAATCTTCCGCTGATTCTGTTTCTATCACCTGCAGTCCGAATTTATACATCAGTGATGATAAAACCTGGGTAAATACGATAAACAGTTTCAATATTAAGGATACCAAAGCCTGGATTGCAGTAAAAAGTTTGAATTCGGGCAGCACTGATACCTGTTTTGTATCCATAGTTCCATGGAGTGCCAATATATCAAGTTTGAATATCGTTAACTTTACAAAAGAAAAATATTCAATCATTGGCAAGGATAACGACAATACCCTTTATGTCGTTTATAACAGTAAGTTATACAAAACTGAAAAAGGACTTAATAACCTTGAATTTCTGAGTAACTTCAAACTAAGCAATAACGAATATCATGCAGAGTTTTTAAAAACTCCGGCCGGAAGTTTTATCCGAAGTGAGAAGGATATATATTTCTCAGAAGACGAGAAAAACTGGAAGTTGGATTATACAACCAGCGGTAGAGGAATACGAAATTCGTTTGCATACTCCTATGACAGTATTTCAAAAACTGTAAGAGTATTTACTCACGACTATTCAACAACCGGACTGGATACTTTTCCGCATGGTGTATATCGCAGGGAAATCAAACCGGGAAACCCCGGAAAATGGGAAAAAGTAATGACTTTCTATTCCAAAGTTCAGTGGGAAAATAACAGTTCATTGTTCCCTGCTTGTCGACATATTCATACTTTATCAGTCGATCCGTATACAAACCACATTTGGATTGGTTCCGGCGACATGAATCAACATTCTCACATATATTACTCCGAAGACAATGGCAATACCTGGAAACATGTGGGAATGGGTAGTCAGGAATGGAGAATTCTTTCTATTTGGTTTACAGAAAAATATGTTTATTGGTCAATGGATACTAATATTCCGCCACAAAAGATATTCAGGGTTAGCAGAGATGTTTATAGGAAAAATGGCTTCTGGCCCGACATGTCAGCCGTTGTTAAAGCCGGAAAAACTGATAGTCGCCTGCAATACATGATTTTAAGCCAAACAAATCAGAATTTTTCGGTTGGAAACAACAAATCAAATGTTGGAGATATTGTATTGGGAAATCAGAAGGCAATTTTAAATGATAGTAATCAGGTAATGGTTCTCAATGATCCTTCGTTAGATTATCGTGAACTCGTTGCTGCGCTACCAAATAATGCTCTCTGGTCAAATATTCAGGTGTTTGATGATAAAGGAGATATCGTTACATTAATTAATTCGAACGCTGAAGGTCAGGTAATTGACAAGAGGCCAAGAATATTTGGCATAAAAGAAAGAGTTGATGGAAGTGCTGATCTACAGGAACTGATCTCTATGAACAATGCAATTGATTGGTATTCACAACTTTGGCCTTTTGAGCAGGATTCTGAAGGAAATATTTATTATCAAAGTCTCTATCTTAAGGATGTTGCAAATTATGGCGTTTTCCAGTTAAAATTAAACTGGAAAGACAATACAGAGTTTCGAACAGGGAAAATAAGCGTATTAAATCATCTAAGAAGGAATAAGTATTCATTAAAACTTCAGGATTTTGATGGACAGTTAGTTAAATGGCAATATGCAAAATCAAATTTAAAATGGTCTGATTTATCGACATTAACCGGAAATGATACCATAGAAGTTAACTGCGACAGTATAAGTCCAACATATTACAGAGCCATCATTGAAGTTGGTTCTACCAGAACACAGGTTTCCAGTTCATATATCAAATTGAGTCCGAATAATAATACAGATATCAATGTGAATAATAATACTGATGTCAATGTATATTATAATATTTTGACAAGAAAAATAGAGGTGAATTGTAAAGACTCCAATATTTGCCCGGCAAATGTTATTCTATGTGATATCACTGGTAAAATTATAAAGGCAGAAATCTGTAACTTCGACATAAACAATACGCATTTAATAAATATCAATGATTTAAAAAGCGGAGTGTATATCGTAAGTTTATTGGGGAAAGGACAGAAAAGAACTTTTAAGGTGATTATTTAAGCCTTTTCACCTCCAACTCCTTCTTCAACCCCACCATCACACTCAAATTATTCCCTGTAATCGCCCCGATATCGCCGGCGATGGTTAAACTGCCGGTGATGGGGAATTTTTTGCCGAATTCGTGGGATAATGCTATCAGACCGAAAAAATGATCCTGATACACCGGGATTTTCATGTCGGGATAATATCGTACCTGCGAGGCAAGGATTCTGTAATCAAATTTGAATGCATTGCCTTTGATACCGGCATGAAAGGCTTTAAAGTGATTGTATTTTATCTTAATATTGTCGGGTTGGTTGTAGACTGGCGACAGAATAAAGGGATTGCCTATGGTTCTGCCGTAAAAAGCCCAGTCGGCAAAGTTGGTAAAATAGCTGTCGGCACCGCCGTAAACGATTCCGTCTTTGTCGTGCCACGGTCCTGAATTGTCGAGGGTATTCATGAATTCAAAGGTCATTTCTTTGATCCAGCTTCCATTTGCATCATTGAGCCGGACTCCCCACAATCCATCGCGCCAATTCATGGCTAACCATGGCCAGCGAATCGGTCCGTCTTCCGATAGGTTGTGCCAGTAAAACAGGGCTGTCCAATTTTTTATCCTAACATCTAAATTCAGTTGTTGTGAGATGATGTGATTGCCCAATGCGTTGATCTGATCGCCCAGATCGGCATCGGATCCGCCTCCTTTGCCTAAGAAAATACGGTAAAAATCTTTCAGACTTTGAGGTTGCTGTCCACCTTTTTGTAATATTCCTCCCCATTGTGCGGCATGGTCGAGACCGTACGAAAATCTTACCGGCCAGTCACCTCCTAACCGCATAGTGGCGTGTTTATGGTGCAACAGGATGTCTGTGCCGTAGGTGTTGTCGACAAACATTCCATGTCGTACCAATCCCTTGATTTCTATTCTTTTATCTGTAAATGGGATGGGGGTAAATCCGAAGATACCTGCTGTGATGCCCGGTAACGGTAGTGCATTGTTAGAATGTAGAAATCCACCGGAGGATAAGTCTTCCGACTGCAACCCGAAATGCTGCTGTTTGGCTCCGATAATAGCATCGAAAATCCAGAGTTTTCCGGTGATGTAATATTCCATGGGAATGAGTCTGTAACCCGCATTTGTGAGTCCGGCCAATCCTTTTACCCCGACACCCACATCAAAGATTTTATTCTCCGGATTGATATCCCGACGAATGTCTAAGACGATGTTTTGCTGGAAATTGTCCCTGCTGAATTGTCCCATGCTGTTGTTCTGAATCCAGAAAGCACTGCGACTGCCAAAACCGGCCAGGGTGTTGGATTCCCCGGAGATTCGGATTTGTGCCTGTACAACTGCCAGCGACATCAACAGAAAGAATATATATAATTTACTACGCATGTTTGTTTTTTTCTACTACAAAAGATAAATATTGAACCACAAAAGGCACTTTTTTTACCACAAAAGGCACAAAAGGAAGACTAAGGGAACACAAAAGAATAATAATAAAATCTGAATTTATTTTTGATTAATATATTAAATGGATTTTGATTTTAAATACATTAACTCAACACCTGATATAACAAATTAATGCTTTGACTTTCGATTAATTGATATTACCTTTTGTGTTCCCTTAGTCTTCCTTTTGTGCCTTTTGTGGTAAGATATTTTCAAAACCCCGTGCATTTCCATAATTTTTCATTCGCCACAGTATCATCCTCACCATAACCGACATAGGCATCATTTCCTACCACAAAAGTAAATGCATTTTCTGTTCCCTGTGGCAATTCTCCTACTTTGTACCATTTATCTTCGTCAGGTACATATTCCAGGATTTCCTTTTTTACATGACCCCCTGAATATTTGCCTGCAAAGTATCTTCCTCCGGTAACAAAAAATCGATTTTTTACTGTAAAAGCTGACGCATTAATTCTTCCCTTATCTGGCATTCTTTTACGCTTTTCCCAACTATCCGTTTGAGGAAGATACTCCCACCAATCGTATTCGTTCCATGTCGCATAACCTGTTCCTGCAAAAATCTGCTTGCCATTTGTTACAGCAACTGCGCAGGTGCGCATATACCCCGGAAAGTCGTTCATATCTTTCCAGGTGTTATCTTTAACTGAGTATTTTCTTACTTTTCTACTGAATCCCTGACTATTGATGATATGTGATTCAAAGCCATGAAGGATAAAAATCTCATTATCCCAAACAAATGAAACGGCATTGTTAGTCTCGGTGCCTGGAAAAATGGTTTTGACTGAATCCCAGGTGTTGAGTGCAGGGTCGTAGCACCAGATATCCTTCAGGAAATTTTCTTTGATGCCCCACCAACTCGCAGGATTGTAGCCTAATCCGACATAAACCTTTCCGTTCACTACTTCAGCAATCATGTTGATGCGCCTTGTGCCGGGGAATTTGGATATTTTAGTCCAGCCAGACTGAGCGGCTTCGAAACGCCATAATTCATTGGGTACTTTCGTTCCGTCGCGCCCCGTAATCATATAGGCAGTATCACGAACAGTAAAAGTCACACCGCAGGCCGAAACAGGGTTGGGCGTAGTGTTAACCTCAGTAACTGCAACAGGATTCTCGATTTCCTCCACGCAGGCGGAAAGGAATGACAACAAGAATATTGTCATTATAAAACCGAAATACCTGTTAGTATTGAACCACATAAGTAACATGAGTAAACATTAGTTTTATCATTAAGAAAGGTATATTATTTACAATTTATCTATTTACTATTTACAATTCATGCGTATTTGCAATTTTACAACAAAAGATTCCGAATGTAATTTTTATTAACTTATGTTTACTCATGTTACTTATGTGGTTCAATGTTATAAGCTTCCGTCCACAGCAAAGCCTTTCCAGAAACCTTTGACGTCGTAAATAACATGGGCAGGTTTCAGCAGGTTGTCGGGATTGAGGCTTGCAAACTGTTCATGCGCCACTGCCAGCACTACTGCATCGTGTTTCTGAGCAGGAAGTTCGTTGCTGATGACAACACCATATTCGTGCATCACCTCTTCCGGACTTGCCCACGGATCATAGATATGCAGGTTGATTTCGTATTCCTTCAGGGCTTTAACAATGTCGATAACCTTGGTGTTTCGCACATCCGGACAATTTTCCTTGAAAGTGAAACCCAACATCAGAATTTCCGATCCTGCTACCTGGATGCCTTTTTTAATCATCAGTTTAACGACCTGACTGGCCACATATTCTCCCATGCCGTCGTTCATTCTGCGTCCTGCCAGGATAATTTCCGGATGGTAACCGTATCTCTGAGCACACTGAGCCAGGTAATATGGATCTACGCCAATGCAATGTCCGCCTACCAATCCCGGTTTAAAGGGAAGGAAGTTCCATTTGGTACCAGCCGCTTCCAGCACATCGGAAGTGTTGATACCCATGCGGTTGAAGATTTTGGAGAGTTCATTCACAAAAGCGATGTTGATGTCGCGCTGTGCATTTTCGATTACCTTGGCTGCTTCAGCCACCTTCATGGTAGGCGCCAGGTGCGTACCGGCAGTGATAACCGAACTGTAAACATCATTCACAATTTTGCCGATTTCCGGATTTGAACCTGAAGTAACCTTTTTAATCTTTTCAACAGTATGCAGTTTATCACCCGGATTGATACGTTCCGGACTATATCCTGCGAAGAAATCAGTGTTGAATTTCAGACCGGAGATTTTTTCCACCACGGGCAGACATTCTTCTTCAGTAACCCCCGGATAAACCGTTGATTCGTACACCACGATATCTCCTTTCGAAATCACTTTCCCCACCGTTTCACTGGCTTTGTAAAGCGGCGTGAGATCCGGATTGTTGTTTTCATCCACAGGCGTTGGCACAGTTACCACATAAAAATTACAATCGCGGATTTTATCCAGGTCGTCGGTGCAAATAAATCCATTGCTGATAGCCTCCTGAAGCAATGCATCATCAACCTCAAGGGTTAAGTCGCGCCCTTCCATCAATTCAGCAATTCTGCTTTTGTTGATATCGAAACCAACAGTCGTATATTTAGTAGAAAACAAGCGGGCTAAGGGCAATCCTACATATCCCAATCCGATAACGGCAATTTTTATTTCATTCATATTGATTTATTTTTTATCTCAAAAGGTATTTCTTTTAATCTGTTTTAAGGTTTTCCCAATACCATTTCACAGCCTCCTCCAGTCCCTGCTTGAACGAAAACCGGGGTTGGTAATTTAGTAATCGGCGTGCTTTATCCACCGAAGCGAGTGAATGCGGGATGTCTCCTTTTCTGAACGGACCAAAAACAGGCTCAACCTTTGCTATTTCAGGATCGAAAGCCGACAAAAATTCCTTCAGGTAATTCACCAATTGTTTCAGGTTATTCCTTTCGCCGAATGCCGTATTATAAACGGTGTTCACAGCCTCCGGATTTTCAGTTTCGATGGCCAGCATATTCATCTGAATCACATTATCGATGTAGGTAAAATCCCTCGAATTTTCCCCGTCGCCATTGATGACAGGAGCTTCGTAATTCATCAGTTTTTTAACAAAAAGCGGGATAACAGCTGCATAAGCCCCGTTTGGGTCTTGTCGGCGACCGAACACATTGAAATATCTCAATCCGATACATTCCACCCCATAAGTGCGGGAGAACACATCAGCATACAATTCGTTCACATATTTGGTGATGGCATAAGGAGAAAGCGGTTTTCCGATCACATCCTCCACTTTGGGTAAAGAAGCAGAATCGCCATAGGTTGAAGAGCTGGCAGCATAAACAAAACGTTTTACACCGGCATCGCGGGCAGCTACCAGCATATTCAGGAAGCCGCTCACATTCACATCG
>Ga0172371_10005593_pt1 | contig 18595 bp, 15 predicted proteins | sample Lak12m_FD_114543 | JGI IMG/M metagenome (GOLD analysis project Ga0172371, IMG submission 114543) | Freshwater microbial communities from Kabuno Bay, South-Kivu, Congo - kab_022012_12m | ecosystem: Environmental > Aquatic > Freshwater > Lake | place: Democratic Republic of the Congo: South-Kivu...
GCCATGCTGTTCCGGACCGACCGCGACAAACTCAAGGGGGAGGCTTGGCTCGGCCCCCGGACGGCCGAAGAAGCCAAGGCGATCTGGGACGTGCTGTCCACGCCCGGCATCGGCTACGTCGAGATCATCGAGCACAACCGCTGGCTCATGACGAAGCTGAGCGACTCCCTGAGCCGGAGCATCAAGCCCCTCTCCTATTCCCTGTCTCAGGACAATCTGACCATCCCCGCCACCTCCGCCGCCCGCAAGGAAATGCTGCTCGTCCGGAACGCCGGCCAGGAGCCTCTCGTCGACCCGCGATTCCTCGAAATCCTGGGAGTCGAGGAGTTCCTCTGCGTGCCTCTTCTGGCCGAGGACAGGATCATGGGGCTCATCGTCCTCGACAACGCGTTTTCCCGCCAGCCCATCGAACCCAAAGACGTGAAGCTTGCCAGCCTGTGCGGCCTGATGGCCGGCAACTACATGTACGCCGCCTGGCTTCACAACCAGATGATCGAAATGGAGCGCCTGGCCGCCCTGGGAGAAATGGCCGTCTTCATCACCCATCAGCTCCGCAATCCGCTGACGGCGATCGGCGGCTTCACCGACCAGCTCCTCAGCGGAGGGGTCGAAGAGGCCAAGAAGCGCCGCAACCTGGAGATTATCCAAAAAGAGATCCGGAGGCTCGAGGACGTCGTGACGAAGCTGGCCCGTTTTCTCAAGGCGGACATCCGGAAAGCCGCGCCGTTCGACCTGAAGGCGGCGCTTCTCGGCGCCGTCCGGAATCCGGATCTCGGCCGAAAAGGCTCCGGAATCGAAATCCTCGCCGATATCGAGGAGCCGCTGCCGAAGGCGGCGGGCGACCCGACCTACGTCGAAGAGGCGCTCCGCAATCTCATCGACAACGCTCTGGAAGCGACGGATCAAGACGGTCGGATCCTGGTTACGGCCCGGCGCCAGGATCAAAACTGGGTTGTCGTCACCGTCGAAGATACGGGAAAAGGGATGCCGGCCTCGGTCCGGGACAAGCTCTTCACACCTTTTTTTTCGACCAAGGACAAAGGCATGGGCCTGGGATTGCTCTTCGTCAAGCGCGTCATGGAAGCCGGAGGGGGCCGGGTCGAGGTCGACAGCGAACCCGGCTGCGGCACGTCGTTCCGGCTCTTTTTCCGGACCGGAGATGAAAGGAGGGAAAGCGCATGAAACGCATCCTCATCGTCGACGACGAAGAGACCCTCTGTCTTCTCTACAAGGAAGAGCTGAGCCGGGAAGGTTACGAGGTCGCGACGGCCGGCAATGCCGACGAGGCGCTGGCACTCCTCAAAGCCGAGGCGTTCGACCTGATCGTCACCGATATCCGCATGCCGGGCCGCGACGGCGTGGAACTGATCACCGACATCATGGCCCTTCGCAAGGACATTCCCATCATCATCAACACGGCCTACCAGAGCTACAAGCAGGACTTCATGACCTGGGCCGCGGACGCGTATGTCGTCAAATCCTCGTCCCTCGTCGAGCTCAAGGCCAAAATCAGGGATCTCCTGGACCGATGACATCCCAGCTGAGAAAAGACCACATCAGCGGGCGCTGGGTCATCATCGCCGCCGAGCGGAGCAAGCGGCCCGACGATTTCCGGCCGGGCCGCCCGGACGAACGAAAGCCTCCCCGGAGCGGGGGGTTCTGCCCCTTTTGTCCCGGCAACGAAGCCAAGACGCCGGCAGAGATCTATGCCGTCCGCGGTGCGGGCTCGGCACCCGCCACATCCGGCTGGAAGGTTAGGGTCGTCCCCAATAAATTTCCGGCTCTGAGCAGGGGCGAGCCGCCGCTCAGGGAACGGCAAGGGATCTTCGAGTTCATGGAGGGCGTCGGAGATCACGAAGTCGTGATCGAAACTCCCGACCATGACCGGGATATGGGCGACTGGCCGGCTTCTCACCTCGCCGAGGTGCTCGACACGTACCGGCAGCGCCTCCGGGCCCTGGAGAGCGAGCCGGCTGCGAAGTACATCCAGCTCTTCAAAAACAAGGGACCCGAAGCGGGCGCCTCGCTGGGCCATCCCCATGCCCAGATCGTGGCCATGCCGATCATCCCGCGGCAGATCAAGGAGGAGATCTACAGCGCCGAGCGATTCCACGCCCGGACCGGGGAGTGCATCTTCTGCCGGACAATCCTCGAGGAGCGGGCGGCCGCGGCGCGGCTCGTCCTGGCCAACGGCCAGTTCTGCGTGTTTGCCCCGTTCGCCTCCCGCTTTCCGTTCGAGATGCGCATCGTCCCGCTCCGCCATGGGCCCGCGTTTTCCGCGGTCCGGGACGAAGAGCTGGCCGGCCTTTCCGAAATCCTCAAGGCCGCGCTGACGAGATTGAAATCCGCCGCCGCCGACCCTCCCTACAACCTCGTCCTCCATCAATCGCCCCAGCCCGGGCAGGCCTCTAAAACGTGGCCGCAGATCGACGCGTTGTTCCATTGGTATCTCGAGATCCTGCCGGTCCTCACCCACGTCGCCGGCTTCGAGTGGGGGACAGGATACTATATCAATCCGGTCTCCCCCGAAGACGCGGCTCGATTCCTTCGCGAAGGTCCGGGGGCAAACTTCCTGTGAAACGAGCGGCCGTCTCGCTGGCCCTGGCGCTGATCTCTTCGGCCTCCGCTTGGGCCCAATACTACTTCGACTATCCGACGTACAAGCGGTGGGCCTTCGGCGTCCACGGAGGACCGGCGCTGCCCCTCGGCCGGGCCGCAACCTATTACCGCGACGCTTGGAACGACCGGCTGCTGGTCTCGGTTGTCGAGGCGTCGGACATCGAGGTGCGAGCCAAGCCAGGCTTCTGCTTTGGCGTCCACGGCACGTTCTTTTTCCAGCCCTCCCTCGGGGTCCGGTTCGAAGCCGGCCCGCTGGCCTCGGATGTGGAGACCTCGACCGATTTCTCGTTCGGCTGGACGTGGGCCGACGGCCGGCGTTTCCAATCGGACCTCGTCTGGAAAGGCACGGGCCGGACGACGACCCTGGCCATTGTCCTCAACGGAATCTGGAAGGGCTCTCTCGGACGGAGCGCCTGGTTCCTGACGGGCGGGCCGGCGTACTATCGGCATTCATTCCGGGCCGACGCGTCCTTCGGATACGGGATCAGCACGACGGCCGCGGACGGGTCCGAACAGTACGTGGATGCGCTGCGCGTCGGCCTGCGCGTCCCCGCCGCCTCGTGGTCTTCCTGGGGATTCGACGTCGGGCTCGGGCTGATCATCAAGCTATCCGGTCTTCTCGGCCTGCAAGCCGAAGCGGGCTATTTCTACAGCGCGCCCAAGACGGTGCGCTGGACGTTCGTCAAGGGGAGTTATGACGGCGTCCTCTTCTCCTCCATAAAAGCGATCTCCTTCAACGACGGCGACATCGAGTTTCTTACGGGCGGCGGGAATCCGAAGTTCGAAACCGCGCTGCGCGTGAAGCCCTCGTTCCTCCGGCTCGCGGCGGGCCTTGTCATCTTTCTGGGACGCGCGGAATATTGATTTTGGCCCGGCTTCCGGATACGATGCTGGGAAGGAGTCCGTCATGAAAAAATGCGTCGCTCTGGCCTTGGGCGTGATGTTAGCGGCGTCGTTCGGCTTGTCCCAGAAGATCGCGGTCAAGTTCGGGGGAAGCGTGACGTATGCCGCGGGAGGGGATATCGGCTCGGGCCTCCGGGGCATGACGGATTATCTCGCCGCCGAATTCCCCGGCGCGAGCGGCGCCTTCGCCGCGCCCACGACGGGGCTGGGCCTGGCCGGGGAAATCATCTATTTTATCCGTCCGAACCTCGGCCTGGGCCTGGGTTTCGGCTATTTCGGGATGTCCAAGGAAGGGATCGTCACGTATGCGGCCGACATCCTTTCAGCCGCCGAGGTGCTCCGGCCGAAAGCCGGAGTCATTCCCGTCGTTTTCAGCGTCCACTATCTCATTCCCCTGGCGGGTTCCTTCCGCCTGGACCTCTCGGCCGGAGGCGGCGGCTATCTGGCCAACGTCGATTGGGACTATCGCGCGGACTTCACCCTGACCCTGTCCGGCGATGCGCAGCAGGTCTTTCGAGGATCGGATGTCCTGGCCTTCGCATCCGGCCGCCGCCTCGGCTTCGGCGTGCACGCCGGCCTCGGCCTCGAATACGTCCTTTCGCCCGGCGTGTCCGTCTGCCTGGACCTTACAGGCCGCCTCGCTTCGGTCGGCGGCTTCCAAGGGAGCTGGACCGAGACGGGAAGCGGCGATTTTTGGGAATTCTCCGACAGCGGGACGGATGCTTATCTCTGGGCGTACGACTGGAACGTCAACGACGCGACCTACCGCCAGATCGTCCTCCAGAAAGAAATGCCGTCGGGGGCGACGGTCTCCGACGCAAGGCACGCCAAGCTCGGTCTTTCGGGATTCACGGCGACGATCGGGATCCGGATCGGCCTATGGCGATGAGGCGGCTTTATCGGATGTTCTGATAAAGCAGAACGTATTCCTGCGCGGCACGCTCCCAGGAAAAATCGCAGGCCATGGCGTTCTTGATCAATACCGTCCAGGAGCCCTTCCGGGCATAGATTCCCAGCGCCTTCCGGACGGCCTGGAGCAGGGATTCGGCCTTATACCCCTCGAACCTGAATCCGTTTCCGCCGCCGGCGGCCGCGTCGTATTCTTGAATACTGTCGTCCAAGCCGCCCGTCGCCCGGACGACGGGGATCGCCCCGTACTTCAAGCTGTACATCTGGGTCAACCCGCACGGCTCATACCGGGAAGGAATGAGGAATAGGTCGCTGCCGGCATAGATCTTGCGGGCCAAGCGGTCGTCGAAGGCGATCTTCAGTCCGAAAAACGAGGGAAAGCGGCGAGCGGCGGCTTCGAGAGCCCCTTGAATGTCCGCCTCGCCTGTGCCCAGGACGACGAGTTGGACGCCCAGCGGAAACAGGCCTCCGAGGGCTTCGATCAGGATGTCGAGCCCCTTCTGGCCGGCGAGGCGCGAGACCATGCCGATGACCGGCCTATCCTTCTTGGCCGAGGGAAGGCCGAAGGCCGCTAAAAGATCCTTTTTGCAGGCTTCCTTTCCCTTGGGGTCGGACGCCGTGAAGGGAGCCGCGATCGCCTGGTCGGCGGCCGGATTCCAGGTTGAATAATCGACGCCGTTGAGGATGCCGGTCAGGACCTCGCTCCGGTCACGGAGGAGGCCGTCCAGGCCGCAGCCGAATTCGGGGGTCTGGATCTCGCGGCTGTAGCGATGGCTGACCGTGTTGATGGCCGAAGCATAGAGGACGCCCGCTTTGAGAAAATTCACTTTGCCGAAGAATTCGAGGCCGTTGATGTCGAAAAGCCTCTCCGGGAGGCCTGCGGCGCGAAGGACGCCCGGTTCGAACAGCCCCTGGTAGGCCAGATTGTGGATCGTGAGCAGGGATTTCGTCTTCTCGAAAAACGAATCCTCGGCGTACGTCGTCTTGAGATAGGCGAGGGCGATGGCGCTTTGCCAGTCGTGGCAATGGAGGACGTCGGGGGCGAATCCTATCGCTTTGAGCGCCGCCAGGCTCGCCTGGGAAAAAAACGCGAAGCGGAGGCCGTTGTCCTCATAATCGCCGGCCGCCGTGCCGTACAGGCCGTCGCGGTCGTAGAGGGCGGGTTTGTCGATGAAATAGACGGACGCGCCGCGCTCGACGGACTCGTAGACGGTGACGACCTCCTCCTGGCCGGCCCAGAGGAAAGGAAGGCGGTCGGCGACCTTGAGGAGGGGCAGCTCCTTTTTCCGGACCTCCCGGTAGAGGGGCATGAAAACCTTGACTTCGCACCCCAGCTTGGCGAGGAAGCGGGGGAGGGCCCCGACGACATCGGCCAAACCGCCCGTTTTGGCGAACGGCGCGACCTCGGAAGACAAAAGGGCGATCTTCATAGCGCACCATTCTAGCACAAAACCGGAGCCTTGCCAAAACCGGTACGAATCACTAAGATGGAGGCGCGATGCGCAAGGTGACGGCGGCCATCATCGAAAAAGAGGGGGCCGTGCTGATCGCCCGGCGCAAGAAGACGGACCGGTTCGGAGGCGTCTGGGAATTCCCCGGCGGGAAGCTCGAGCCGGGCGAAACCCCGGAGGAAGGCCTGCGGCGGGAGCTCATGGAAGAGCTGAGCCTCGAGACGGACGTCGGAGCGTTCGTGGGCGCATTTCCCTATGCATCGCCCTGGCTCGACATCGAGCTGCTCGCGTATCGCGTCACGATCCGCGGGGGAGAGCCCGTTCTTGTCGACCACGACGAGGTCCGTTGGGTTCGGGCGGGCGACCTTCGAACGTTCGATTTCGCCGAGCCCGACCTTCCTTTGGTCGAGATCTTGAGCCGCGGGGCCGAACGGGTCCGATGACGGAACCCGCCGTCCTCCTCCGCAGGGGCAAAGACAAGGCCATCCGCAACCGCCACCATTGGATCTTCTCCGGCGCGGTTCAATCGTTTCCCGACTTCGAGAACGGCGGCCTCCTCCCGGTCCGCAGCGCCGAGGGAGAATTCTTGGGCTGGGCCTATTTCAACCGCGCCTGTTCGATCGTCGGCCGGATGGTCGGCTTCGGCGACCGGCCGCCGCTCGAATCGCTCCGCGAGGCCATCGAGCGGGCCGTCGCCATGCGGGCGGGTTTCTTCGACGCTTCGACGACCGCCTACCGCCTCGTCAACGGGGAAGGCGACGGGGTTCCCGGGCTCATCGCCGATCTCTACGGGGAAATGCTCGTCGTCCAGGTCTCGACGCTGGGCATGGACAAGCTGAAGCCGTTCGCCGTCGGCGTCCTGACCGAGGCGACGCGCGCCCGCTCCGTTTTCGAGCGGTCCCATCTCCCGTCCCGTCGCGAGGAGGGATTGCCGATGGCCGAGGGCCTGCTCGCAGGAGACCCCGTCGGCCCGGTCGAGATCCTGGAGAACGGCCACCGCTTCCGCGTCGACATCGTCCGCTCCCAGAAGACCGGTCTCTATCTCGACCAGCGCGAAAACCGGAGGCTCGCCGGGTCGCTGGCCGCCGGGCGGCGCGTGCTCAACGCCTTCGCCTATACCGGAGGATTCTCCGTCTTCGCCCTGGCCGGCGGTGCGGCGGCCGTCGACAGCGTGGACATCTCATCTCCGTCGATCGAGCTGGCCCGGGAGAACTGCGCCCTCAACGGGTTCACCGGGGCCGCCGTCCGCTTCGAGGTCGCCGATGTCTTCGATTTCATCCGTGAACGGCCCCTGGACTACGACCTGGTGATCCTCGACCCGCCCGCCTTCGCTAAACGGAAAGGAGAGGTCGTTGCCGCCTGCCGCGGCTACAAAGACATCCACCGCGTCGTCTTCCAGAAGCTCCCCCCCTCCGCCCTCGTCCTGACGTTTTCCTGCTCGTTTTTCGTCGACGAATCCCTGTTCCGCCAGGTCCTCTTCCAGGCCGCGCGCGAGGCGGGGAGGGCCGTGCGCATCCTCGGGCGCCACCATCAGGCCTACGATCATCCGGTCAATATCTACCATCCTGAAACCGAATATTTGAAGGGCTTTCTGCTCTACGTCGAGTGAGGCAAGGAGGACGACCCAGCCATGGAACACCCACGGGACCTGAAAAAGGCGTTTGCCAGCGCCCGGTTCAGCGGAGCGGCCTTCATCGCCTGTCTCCTGATCTATCTCGTCCTGGTCGAGATCGTCAAATCCCGATACCGGCCTTTTTCCGGATTCGCCTCGCTCAAGGATCCGCAGACCGTCCGGCTCGTCTTTTTTGCCGCAGCCGCCATCGCCGTCATCCTGAACCGGATCCTCAACGGCCGTCTCCTGAAAAAGGGGGCGGGATCCGACGCCGGCCGGGCCGTGCAAGCCCTCTTCCGGGCGACCCTTCTGTCGCTGACGCTCGCAGAGGCGCCGGCCCTCATCGGATTGGCTCTTTTTTTTCTGGGCGGGCTCTATAAGGATTTCTACATCCTCCTCTTCGTCTCGCTCGTGCTTATCTTCATGTACTTCCCGAGGCTGAAGAGCTGGGAAGCTTATCTCGCCGACAGGCCCGTCGCCTGCCGGCTCTGAGGCCGGCCATGAAAATCCGTTTTCTCGGAGCGGCGCGCCAGGTCACGGGCTCTCGGACCCTCGTCGAAGCCTCCGGCCTCAAGGTCCTCGTCGATTGCGGGCTCTACCAGGAGCGCGCGTACCTCGACCGGAACTGGGAGCCGTTCCCCATCCCTCCGGAGGAGATCGGCACCGTCCTCCTCACCCATGCCCACCTGGACCACTGCGGTTATGTTCCCAGGCTCGTCCGGGAGGGCTATCGGAATCCGATCCTGACGACCCGGCCTTCGATCGAGCTGGCCGAGATCGTCCTCCTCGATACGGCCCATATCCAGGAGGAAGACGCGGCCTACAAATTGAAGCGCCACAAAAAGGAAGGCCGGAAGGGGCCGCACCCCGAGATCCCCCTTTATACCGTCGAAGATGCGCGAAGGTCGTTTCCTTTGTTCCGGGCCGTCGATTATCTCGATCCGGTCCGCCTCAACGGAGGACTGACCGTACGCTTCCACGACGCCGGCCATATCCTCGGATCGTCCATGATCAGCCTGGAAGTCCGGGAGAACGGCGGATCGCGTCGGATCGTCTTCACGGGCGATATAGGTCAGCGGGACCGGCCGCTCGTCCATGACCCATCCGTCTTCGACTCGGCCGACTACGTGGTCATGGAATCCACCTACGGAGATCGGACCCACGACGATCCCGCCCCGATCGATCTTTTACTCGAAAGGATCATTACGGAAACCGTCGGATTCGGAGGGAACGTCCTCATCCCGGTCTTCGCCCTGGAGCGGGCCCAGGAGATTCTCTTCTACCTCGGAAATCTCATCCGGGCCGGAAGGCTTCCGCGCCTGCCCGTCTTTCTCGACAGCCCGATGGCCGTCGAAGTGACCAAGGTCTTCGGGCGTTATCCGTCGTACCTCGAGCCGGAAGCCGTCCGGCTCCTCAAAGTCGGCCGGCAGCCGTTCGATTTTCCGGGCCTCAAGGTGATCACCTCGACCGAGGAGTCGAAGGCCGTCAACAAGCTGAAAACGCCGTGCGTCATCATGGCCGGATCCGGGATGTGTACGGGAGGCCGGATTAAACACCATCTCAGCCAGAACGTCCAACGCCCGGAATCGACAATCCTGTTCGTCGGCTACCAGGCTTCGGGAACGCTCGGCCGCCTGATCCTGGAGAGGAAGCCCGAAGTTCGGATCAACGGCCAAACACTTAGACTTAGGGCCCGGATCGCCCAGATCTTCGGCTTTTCGGGCCACGCCGACAGGACCGGCCTCCTCCGCTGGCTGGAGACGTTCAAAACGGCTCCCCGCCGCCTGTTTCTGACCCACGGCGAGGAAGACGCCGCGCTCAGCCTCGCCTCGCACATCGCCCGGGAAAAGCGCTGGGACGTCGAGGTGCCGCGCTACGACGAGGCGTTCGACCTCTAGACAGAAGCGGCCGGCGGGCGAAAGAAGGCGGGGGGGAGGTTCCCTCACTCGTAGATGTTGAGCTCGTGGATCGACCAGTAATAGATGGGATCTTTCCCGAAATTGGTGATCCGGACAAAGCGGGCCGTCCGGCCAGGGAATAGGATATCCAGCGAGGTCTCGGGCGGCTTGATAAAGGCCAGGATCGGCACGACGGTCGGAAACTCGCGCGCGACCTCGAACCAATTCTGCCCGTCCAGGCTGAGTTCTACTTTATATCCCCGCGGAAAATCCAGGGAACTGGGACCGAACCTCATCGACACGCAACGGAAGGTCTGCGGCTTGGCCAGGTCGATATCGATGAAAACGTCGGGGACTTGCGGCCCGCTTTCCCAGCGGGTTTTCGGGTCTCCGTCAAAGAGGTAGCGCGTGTCGGCGTTATTGACCGTGGCCGTGACGATCCAGCCGGTCCGGGAGAGCTTCGTATAGCCCGCGAGCGATTTGATCTCGCCCGTATCCGAACGCCGGGGATTCAGTTCGCAGAGGCAATCTCCTTGGTCGCGATAGACGATCCGGATGTCCCGCTGGAAATCGTCAAGCCGATCCAGCCATCGCACTTTCCAATCTTCCGTCATCTCGTCGAAGTGGAGAAGGACGTAATCGACTTTGAGTGCTTCGAAGTCATCGATCAATTGTTTGATGTCGTGAAATTCCTGGCGGCGGCAGAGCTCGGTATAAAGCGGGGGAAAATAGCCGCTGTAGCCGTTGACCAGAGTGTTGCGGTGATACAGAGAATAATACATACGGAGAGTTTCGATGCTGGCCGAGCCCTTGTTATAGGAAGGCAACGGCATTTCTACGAGGACGCCCGGTTTCCTGTTCTCGATCATCCATTGGTAGCACTTCGGCATCTCCTTCCGGAGCGGCAGCTGAAGGTAGGGAATGGGAAGGGAGAGAAATTCGATCACGATGAGCCCGGCCGCCAGGGTGAAGATCGCCTTGGCGGGCCAAGATGTTCCGAAACGACGGACGAGCTTGTTCAGGCCGAAGGCCGCCAGCACGGCCAGGGCGAACATCACCATGACATGAAATCGGGAGGCGACCCGGATCGCCTGAAAGCCGGGGACGTACTTGTAAAGATAGACATACGGACCTCTGGGCCCGAAGGTGAACAAAAAAGCGAGCAGGAGCGTTCCCGTATAGGCGGCGACGGTGTCGGCTTCGAGATTCCGGCTCCGCGGCCTTTTAAAGCCGAAGATACGATCCAGGAGAATCCGGATCGCCCAGAGAACGACGAGCTGAAACAGCGACCGCTTCAGATTGTGAGCCCGGAAGATTTGCATGTCGTTGAGATAGAGGTCCAGGCCGTTTTCGCCGATGATGAAGATCACGATGACGGACGAAACCGCGATGAGGATATTGAGAAGCCTCCGAATCAAGAGAACGACCGGCGGGACCTGGTTCTCGGCAGGTCTCCGGATCCTTCGGGCCCGGATCCATATCGCAATGCCGACCATCGCGAGCGCTACGGCGACAAAACCGGGAAACAGCTCTCCCTCGGGCCTGAAAAAGCGCTTCAACGGCCGGCCGTACAGGACATTAATCTCGGGAACGGACAAGAAACTCGTCAGCCTCGCGAAAAAATCGATGCTGCGCGTAAAGGCCATTTCGGCATGAGTCTTCGCGTAGAGAAGGAAAAAGGGGCCCGTGACCAAAACCGAGATTACGCCAAACAGGGCCCAATGAAAGATCCAACGGATATCCTTGAATTTTTTCTTAGTGATCGTCAGGCCCAGGATCCAAACCCCGGCGAAGAACGTCAAGTAGAGGGCATAATAGCCGTTGCTCATCGCCTGGATGATATAGAAGAACGTGAACAGGAAGAGGTCCTTGAGTCGGCCGGATTCCGCGTACCGATGGAGGAATAAGAACGCAAAAGGAATTCCCCAAGCGCTCACGAGTTGGATCTGGAACGTGTGGGCTATCATATACGGGGAAAACGCGTAGATGAGTCCGGCGACGATTCCGGCTCGGTCATTCCCCGTCAGCCGCCTGGCTAGACAAAACATGCCGAAACCCGAGAGGATGAATCCCAGCAGAAAAACGAAGTTATAGGAGAGGATGGGATTGCGGGACAGCGCATAGACCGGGAGCGCGATCAGGGTCTGAGGGAGTAGATGCTCGGAGTAAAGGACGGTCTTCGTCTGGGGATGGAAGATGTTGCCGTCGAAGAAATTCTTGAAATCCAGACGAAGGATCCGATCGGCATTGCGGCCGATCACCCATGTGTTGAACATGGGATCGCCCAAGGCGCCGATATCGGTGCCGCGGAGGGCCGAGTCCAAATGGAGGACAAGCGGGTAGGTAAGGATCAATGCCGCTAGGACAAAAAAAACAAAATAGGCCGTATTTTTCCTGAGATCATTCATTGGAAGAAGCGGTATGGTATCACAAGTCCGCCGGAGAGGCCAGGCTGGACCATCAAGGAGCCAGGCGCCTCGTCGTCAGGCTCCGGTCGGCATAGAAATTGATGCGGAAAGAGTTCGATTTGCGCGGGATCATCATGCACGAGTCCGTGAGCCGGATGCCGACGGCCTCCGCGTCCACGCGCGAGAAAAGGAAGCGCTGCTCTTCGAGCGGCCAGCCCTTGTAGCCTGGGCAGAATCTCCGGCCGGGCCAGAGCCCGAGCCGCAGAGCTTCGTCGATGACCCGCCGTTCGACATGCTTGAAGGTCTGGACGACGGCGTCGGAGCCGAACGCGTCCAGGATGAGTCCCCTCAGCGGATCGCCTTCCCGGAATGCCCGCTCGACTTCGGCTTCGAGGGCCGGCCCGACCGTCGACAGGCCGAGCGCCACTTTCGCCGCCCCTTCGAAGATCGGATGCCCGTTCGTTTCGCCGTGATCGAGGATCACATAGGCGGCGCGCGGCCGAAGCAGTCCGGGTAGGGCTTTTTCGGCCTCCCGGATCTGTTCCGTCGTCGCGGAGTTGGCCGGTCCGAGCCCCCGGCGGCTCCCGATGCGAACGCAAATCCTCTCCAAATCCCAGCGATAGGCAATATCCTCGATGAACGTCGGCCCGGTCATCCCGCCTCTCCCGGCAGGGCACCTGCGCCGTTCGCCTCGGCGTCGCTCTCCATGATCCGCCGCAGCTCCCTTTGAAGGCCCGGCTCGACGAGGAGGGGGGCCGGCGCGGCCAGAAGGCGCTCCAAACGGCCGTGCGCTCGCTCGGCCATGGACGTCCGGCCCTGCCCGGCCCAGGCGTCATAGGGTTCTCGGTCGGCGAGGCTCGTCAACGCGTATTCGGCCTTGTACCACCGGCGGGTATGGGGCAGCGAGAGGAACTGCCCGTCCGGCCCCAGGCTTTCGAAGAGCCGCAGGGCCAGCGGTTCGTCCCTTTGGGCGATGCCTCCGACCAGACGATAGGCCATGCCGCAGATCTCGTCGTCGATCAAGAGCTTTTCCAGGCTCTGGGTGCTCTCGAAATCCAGCATCCCGGCGCCCGAGACGACGTTGATGCCGGCCAGGGCGGCCAGGACGGCGCCCATGCCCGTCTCGAGGCCGGCCTGGGAATCGTTGACCTTGGCGTCGCTGAGGCCCATATACGCGTGGGTCGGGAGCTTCAGGTATTTTCCGATCTGGGCGTAGGCCATGTCGATCATCATCGTTTCGATCGCGCCCATCGGTGTCGTCCCTTTTCTCATGTCGAACGCCGCCGGAGAGCCGCCGAAGATGACGCGCGCGCCGCGGCGGGCCATCTGGCAGATGACAAGGCCGGCCAGATTCTCGGCGACATGTTGGACGAGGGTTCCGGCCAGCGTCACGGGCGAGGTCGCGCCGGTCAGTCCCATCGAGATCAGCTGCGACGGGATGCCGGCCCGGGCGCAATCGATCAGGCTCTGGGCGGTCAGATCGCTCCATTTCAAGGGAGGGGAGGGGCAGGCGTCGAAGACGGCCAGCGGCTTTCGGCGAAGCTCTTCGGCTCCGCCGCGGACGGCCGCCAGCATCTCGGCCATGGGCCGGAATCCCCCGGTCCGGAAGAGCCCGGTTACGACGGGCTTCGAGCAGTATTGGAGCCCGATGAACAGGCGGTAGCTGTCGGCGATGATCTTCGGCACGTCGGAGGCGATCAGGGCCGTGCTCTGAAAATGGAGGTTGGCGCAGTGCTCCGTCAGCCGGGCCAGCCGGACGAGGTCGGCGGTCAGGGGCAAACGCGCGTCCTGCGTCTCGTGGTCGAGGAGCCGGACGGCGGCCGAACCGGGGTCGAAGTGAACCTCGTCGTGGCCGACGATATATTCCTTGGTTCCCGTCAGGTCATAGAGAGTGACGGTCAAAGGGGTTGCTTCGAGCGATTCTTCGATGAGCCTGCGGTTGATGAGGACCTTGAAGCTCGTCTCGTCGGTCGGCATGCCGGCCTCCCGGAACAAGCGCCGGGCTTCGGCGTTCTCGACGAAGACGCCGTGGCGGCCGAGAAGAAGAAACGCCTCGTCCACGATCTTTTCGATCAAAGCGCGGCTGAGGAGCTCCGCCTTGGGCCGGACGGCGCGGATCACCGGAATCTTCCTTTCGGCCCGAGCTCCACGGCCAGCTTGACCGCGGCCAGGGCGTTCTCGCCGTACCCGTCCGCGCCGATATCCTCAGCCCATTTCCTCGTTACCGGCGCGCCCCCGACTAGAACCTTGAACCGCTCACGCAGTCCGCGTTCCTTCAAACCCTCGATCACCCGTCTCTGGTTGAGCATCGTCGTGGTCAAGAGCGCGGAGAGACAGATGAAATCCGCTTCGGCCTCCCGGGCGGCCTCGATGAACCGGGCCGGCTTGACGTCCGCCCCGAGGTCCAGGACGTCGAAGCCGTTGGCCGAAAGCATGGCCGCGACGAGGTTCTTGCCGATGTCGTGGATATCGCCTTCGATCGTGCCGATGACGACCTTCCCCCGCGAAAGCTCCTTGGCCCGGGCGGCGCCCAAAGCCGGCTTGAGGACGGCCAGGGCAGCCTTCATGCACTCGGCGCTGCCGATGAGCTCCGGGAGAAAATACTCTCCGCTTTCCCAGAGCTCTCCGACCTTCCGGATGCCGGGGATGTAGCCTTTCTCGATGACCTCATGGGGGTCGAGGCCGGCGCTCAGGGCTTGCCCGGCCAGGGTTTCCGCGGCGGTTTTGTCGCCAGCGACGATGGCCTCGGTCATCGCGGCAAGCAGTCTTTCTCGGGATTCCATGTCGACTCCTTTGTCCGAACTCTCCGGCCTTCCGGTTCTCACGCCCAGGGCTTGAACTCCAGGGCGTCGATGAAGCGATCCTGAAACGCGGCGCCCTGGGCCAGGCTGATGTGGCGGACCCTTTTCGCCAGCGTTTCGCACCGCGCCCGTTCGGCCTGCGACAGGAGCAGAGCCCGGGCGCCGGCCAGCGAGGAATTCCCGACGAAGCGGATCCGCCGCCGGTCGAAACGAGGCAGAAGGCCCAGTTTCACGCTATGGGAAATGTTGAGATAATTGCCGAACGCGCCGGCGACGTAGATCCCGTCCAGGTCGGCCGTGGTGATGGCGTTCTCTTCGAGAAGCATCCGGACGCCCGTCTTCACCGCCGCCGCCGCGAGCTGAACCTCGCGGACGTCGCGCTGGCTCAAGGCCAGTCCCGCCGCCAGGGGGATCGTCTTCGATGGAGAGAGGATCTGGCCCTGAGGGCTGAGAAGGCCGGCATCCAGGGCGCCGGCGACGAGGTCGATGAGCCCCGTTCCGCACACGCCCTTGGCCGGAAGGCCGCCGATGGTCTCGACGCTCACGCCTTCCGGCCCGTAGGCGGCTTTATAGACGGCCCCGGGCAGAGCCAGCATGCCGCAGCTGATCGTTATGCCCTCGAAGGCGGGACCGGCCGCCGTGGAGGTCGTCGTAAAACGGCGGCCTTTCTTGACGACGATCTCGCCGTTCGTTCCCAGGTCGATGAAGAGCTGGTTTCCCGGCTGATGGGCCAAGTCGACGGCCGCCAAGCCGGCGGCGATATCGCCGCCGACGAAGCTCTGGATGGCCGGCGCGAGATAGACGCGGCCGCGGGGATGGATGGCCAGGCCCGTGTCGTCCGCAGGGAGGGAGGGGAGGATGGAGAACAAAGCGGCATAAGGCGACACCGCGAGGCTGGCTACGGGCATGCCGCAAAAGAGGTGGCTCATGGCCGTGTTTCCGGCCACCACGGCCTCGTAGACGGTTTCGCGGGCTGCTCCGGTCCTTGTCAGAAGGCCTCCGATGAGAGCGTTGAGCCCATCGACGACGGAGGCGCGGAGAGCCTCGAGCTTGCCGGGTTCGGCGAACGCCGCCGTGATCCGCGACACGACATCGGCTCCGAATTTGACCTGGGGGTTGAGGCCGGCGGCCGAATCGACGGCGGTCCCGGTCTCCAGGTCGATGAGCTCGACGACCATGGTCGTGGTGCCGAGGTCGACGGCGAGTCCAAACGATCGGCCGGTCGTATCGCCCGGTTCGACGGCGAGCCAGTCCCGGCCGCGATAGAGAACGGCCGTGACGTCGGCGTCCGGCCCTTCGCCGCCGGCCGGGAGAGCCATATCTTTCAGCGCCCGCAACGATTCCGGCAGGCGCGACCCAGGGATCTTCTCGGCGAGGGCGTCGAAGAAGGCGCGCGGCTCGGCCAGGTCGGGAGAGGGGCGGGTCAAGCGGATCTTTCGGACGGCGGGGTCGAGGGCCAGGGTCCGGCGGACTCCCCGGTCGAGGACAGGCATCCGGGGAAGGCGCGAGGCGGCCGGAACGCGGACGACGAGGTCTCCTGTGATGGGACAGCGGCAGGCGAGTCTGTAGCTCGTCGGAAGCGCGCGCCGCGTCCTCAAAGCCCGCTCTTCCTCGCTCGGGTCGCCGAGCCGGCCGCGGACGATCTCGACGAAGCACTTGCCGCACACCCCTCGGCCGCCGCAATAGAGGCTGAGCGCGATTCCCGCATCCTCGAGGGCTTCCGACAGAAGACGCCCGGGCGCGACCGCGAAGGTGCGGCCTTCGGGGAGAATGCGGAGCGCCGGCTTCATGTCCGGCCTCCTGCGGCCGGCGCGTTCCGGGCTTTCCACAGAAAATACGCGGGAAGCCCGGCCGCGATGACCGCGGCTCCGGCCAGCGACGGGACCGGCCGGGAGAACAGCACCGCCGCGAATATCGTCAGATTGACAACGACATAAAAAGCGGGCAGAACCGGATAGCCCCAAGCCTTGAAAGGCCGTTCCCTGGCCGGCGCTTTGCGCCGGAGGATGAAGACCGCATATCCCGTCGCGGCGTAGAAGAGAAGCAAAGCGAAGGCCACATATTCGAAAAGGCTTTGGTAGGTTCCCGAAAAACAGAGGAAGGCGGCCCAGGCCATCTGGGCGCCGATGGCGACGCCCGGGACGCGGTGCGAGGGGTGGACCTTGGCCAGTGATTTGAAAAACAATCCGTCCCTGGCCATGGCGAACGAAACCCGCGGGCAGAAGAGGATATTGGCGCTCAGGCAGCCCAACACGGCGGCGGCGATGAACGCGGTAAAGACCGCCGCCGCGGACGGGCCGAACAACGCGGCCGCGGCCGATTCGCCGATGCGAACGACGCCACGCATTTTTTCCACCGGAAGAGCCATACTATAAACGATATTCGCCAGCAAATAAAGCGCCGTGACGGCCGCGGTGCCGAGGACGAGCGCCCGGGGGATCGTCCGGGCCGGATTCCGAATCTCTTCCGCCGTGCAGTTCACGGAGTACCAGGCATCATAGGTCCAGACGACGGCCAGGAACGCCGCGCCGAAAGCCGGCAAGGAGGGGAGAGGGCCGGCCGATAAAAACGGCGCCAAATTTTGCAGCCCCGGCTTCCTGCCGACGGCGAATCCGAGCGCGGCGAACGCGACGAGCGCGATCAATCGAAGCGCCGTGAACACGTTCTGGAAGCGGGCCCCGCCCTGGATCCCGAAATAATTGAGGACCGAGAGAAGGACAATCGCCAGGACCGCGACGAGCTGGCCGGCGCTCAAATGGAAGCGGACCGGCCCAAATGAGGCTAAGAACAGGTCATGGGCGGGCGCAAGCGAAGGAACGAGCGATCCCAGGTTCTCGGCGAAGCCCATGGCCAGGGCTGCGATGCCTCCCCCTCCGATGACCCAAAAAAATGCCCACCCATAAAGGAAGGCCATCCCCGTTCCGTACGCTTCCCTGAGAAAGACATAGGGCCCGCCCGACCCAGGATAGAGCGTGCCGAGCTCCGCATAAATTAAGGCTCCGATGACCGTAAGGACCCCGCCGGCCGACCAGACGAGCCAGATCAAACCGGGAGCGGGAAGCTCGGCTGCGATGATCCCCGAAGTCAGAAAAATCCCCGACCCGAAGACCGAGCCGATGACGAGGAAGACGGCGTCCGCAAGTCCTAATCGCCGGGCCAGCTCTGCCATAACGCCGGAAATCCTTTTACTTGCTTAACTAATTGATAATAATATAATTACATAGATGTTGCCATGAACTCTCAAACATTATAGGCCAACGCCTTGGCCGCATCAACAAAAAATCTATCCGGGTCCGGCTTTGTTGGTCACGTTGGAACGTCTTATGACCGAGTCCGCGTTGCGTCTGCCGTTCCACGGACATCCGCTTCATCCGGGTCGCACGCGCAGAGGGGCGCCGTCTTTTTATTTCCTACGGCGATCCGATGTGCTCGCCCGGGCGTTTTTCTACGAAAAAAAATCTGGGAGTCGATACGCCGTCCGAAATGGGCATGGACTTCACGAATGGCGAACCTTATTCCTAAATAGCAGATAATACAATATATAGTAGGCATGTCGGCCGGCCGACACCACCCCTAAATATTGCTTGTATTTTTTCTTGATATCGATTATCTTAGCATTCTTCAAGCTCATCGACGGAAACAGCATCGTGATTGTCGCCGTTACCAACCAGAAAGGCGGAGTGGGGAAGACCACCACGGCCGTCAATGTCTCTGCGGCTCTCGCTTTGAGCGGATGCCGCGTCCTTCTCGTCGATACCGATTCTCAAGCCCACAGCACGAAATCGTGCGTCCGCGACGCCGAACGCAGCGAGAAGTCGCTGTACGACGTCCTCATGCATCCCGAATACAAAATCGGGAGCGCCGTCATGAAGTCCACCGTACCGGGCCTCGACGTGGCCATTTCGAGAATGTCCATGGCCAAGCTCGAAGCTTCGCTCCTCGGACAGATCGACGGCCACTTTCGTTTGAAGGACATCCTGGAACCCGTTCGCGA
>Ga0172371_10005594_pt1 | contig 18595 bp, 15 predicted proteins | sample Lak12m_FD_114543 | JGI IMG/M metagenome (GOLD analysis project Ga0172371, IMG submission 114543) | Freshwater microbial communities from Kabuno Bay, South-Kivu, Congo - kab_022012_12m | ecosystem: Environmental > Aquatic > Freshwater > Lake | place: Democratic Republic of the Congo: South-Kivu...
AGACGGAGGCCTAGGCGGCTACCAGGGCGGACCGGAGATGAAGAGGAGGCTGCTCCAGATGGAGGGGGTTGGCTTCATCGGCGACAGGGCGGACATGAGGCGCGTCTACTACTAGTGTAGGTTGAGGGCCAGAGCTATCAAAGCCACGGCTATGCCGGCCACCACCATCTTGATGCCGTTCAACAGTATGTTCTCGCCGCTGATCCTGCCCAGGAAGATGCCTAGGGCGAAAAGGGTTGCTAGGCTGGCCCCTACACTGACCAGGTAGGCGGTCTCGATGCTGAGGATGCCTGGGACGAACAGGAACGGCAGTAGGCTGGGAACGGCCGCCAGGAAAGGCGCCGAGCCGTCCACGAGGGCGGCGAATAGGCTGACGAACCTGCTGGCCCTCCCGTACATAGTGTCGTCCAGGTTGATGAGCATGGCGTCCTCAAGCTCGTTGAGGCTGCGGCTCCTCTCGGCGCTCTCAGCCATGTAGGTGCCGCTGAAGCCGCTCACCATCATGGCTATGCCGCTGGTGACGACGACACCCATGACGCTGCGGGGCTCGTGGATGTGGCTCAGGTAGGCGCCTATGACGACTCCGAGGCTGGTCATGGAGCCGTCGAAGGCGTTCATGGCGAAGTAGCGGCGCAGGATCTTTGTGGCGCCCGTCATCTCAATGTAGGAGCGTATCTCCTCTATGCCGTCAGAAATCCCGCTCCACACACCACCCGAAACGATACGCTGGTCGTTCTCGTCGGGCGAGTCCTCCACCCTACCCTACTCTCCTCGCCGCGGAAGGGACCCCACAAGAAGACTGGTTGAGGGCATACCCATGTGTTTCCGAACGCTCACAACGGGTAACAGGAGCGAGTTAATAAAACTTGCTCCAATTAAGCACATCGTCCAGGCAACGTCTTGCTGGCTGAGCGCATAACGATAGAACTCTTCCAGAATGGGCAGCCCGGCATGCCCACTCGGCTTTTATGCGCCAAACGCGCAGACTTCCAAGGATCAGAATGATAATTGACTGGCACAACCACTTCTACCCCGAAGCCTACCTGAAGGGCCTCAAGGAGGAGAGCGGATACGCGAGGGTCGAGAGGGACAACCAGGGCAGGCTCCTCATCCACTACGAGGGGGACTACAACGTCGTCGTGGGCTCCCACATAGACCTGGCGGACCGCGTCAAGGGAATGGACAGGGGAGGCATAGAGATGCAAGTCCTCACACTCACCACCCCCAGCGTTGAGCGGGAGAGACCCGAGACAGGCGTGCGCCTGGCCAGGATGGCCAACGACGGGTACAGCAAGATCGTTGAGGACCACCCTGACAGGTTCACGGCCCTGGCAGCCCTGCCCCTCCAGGACCCCCGGGCCGCGGCCGATGAGCTTGAGCGGGCAGTAAGTGAGCTGGGCCTGCGCGGTGGGACTCTAATGTCCAACGTCGCAGGGAAGCCCCTGGACGCCAAGGAGCTGGCGCCCGTCTACGAGAGGGCCGTAAAGCTGGACGTGCCCCTCTACATCCACCCCACATCCCCAATAAACAGCAGGTCCATGGAGGAATACAGGCTGGTGCCTATCCTGGGCTTCGGCGTCGACACGAGCCTCGCCGTGCTGCGCCTCCTCTTCTCAGGCACCCTTGAGAGGTTCCCCAAGCTCAAGCTGGTGGCCTCCCACCTGGGCGGCGTCTACCCGTACCTCAGGGGCAGGATAGAGACAGGGTACAGGGCCTACCCTGAGTGCAAGGAGAACATCAGCAAACCGCCGGACCACTACCTGAAGAGGGTGTGGGTGGACTCCATCATCTACGACAACGACGTGCTCATGTCCACCCTCGCCTACCTGGGGCCGGAGAAGATCGTGCTGGGGAGCGACGACCCCCACCAGATCGGTGACATCGGCAAGGCCGTGGGCAGGATCAAGGCGCTCAAGATACCCGAGAAGGAGAAGCAGATGATCCTGGGGGAGAACTCCGCGAAGCTCCTCAAGCTGTAGATCGGCTGAAGCCGGCGAATCACCTTTTATCCCTTCCACCAACCTTTTACTCATGTTTTCACAAGGCGGAACGCACCGCTGCTTTGGCGAGGGAGACCCGGTGATGGAGAGGTACCACGACGAGGAGTGGGGGGTGCCCGTCCACAGCGACGCTGCGCACTACGAGCTCCTAGTACTTGAGGGAGCCCAGGCGGGGCTGAGCTGGAGGACGGTCCTCCACAGGCGCGAAGCGTACCGGGAGGCCTTCGGCGGCTTCGACCCGGCCAAGGTGGCAGAGTACACGCCCGAGAAGATCGACGCCATAATCGCAGGCACGGGGATCATTAGGAACAGGAGGAAGGTGGAGTCCGCCGTCAACAACGCCCGCGCCTTCCTCAGGGCACAGGAAGAGTTCGGCAGCTTCGACGAGTACATCTGGGGCTTCGTGGGCAACAAGCCCGTGACGAACGCTCACACCGACTGGAGACAGGTCCTCCCAGAGACGGAGGCCAGCAGGGCCGTGAGCCGCGACCTCAGGGGGAGGGGATTCACCTTCGTGGGCCCCACCATATGCTACGCCTACATGCAGAGCGCCGGCATGGTCAACGACCACCTCACACGCTGCTTCAGGTGGAGACAGATAAGGGACCAGTTCGGCGCGTAAGGCCAAACTACATACGTTTATTACACTGTGATCCGTAGCGTATGTGGTGAAACGTTTGGCGAGGGATAGTTTTCCCGGACTCGGTTTCGGATCGCGAGACGTCATCCCAGCTCATTGAAGTCGAGGGCCACCTCATCGACTCCATGATCCTCACCAAGATTCTGGACGAGATAATGGATCAGCAGGGCGACTTTGAGTTCCTCGAGTTCAGGGTAGGGAAGAAGAAGTTCGACCACAGCTCCGCCACCATCAGGGTCATGGGGAGGAGCCAGAAACATCTAAGCTCCATACTGGGGGAGGTCTACAGGCTCGGGGCTACATCGCCCGAGACGCCTGAGGCGACGTACGCCCCCGCGCCCAGGGACGGGGTCCTGCCCGACGACTTCTACTCCACATCCAACCACCCCACGTCGGTCTACCTAGGCGGCAGCTGGATCGAGGTGGAGGACCTCATGATGGACAAGCAGATAGTCGTTGAGCCTGAGAGGCGCCGCGCCCTCTGCAAGCCCATCGCGGAGGTGAAGGAGGGCGACCTGGTAATCACAGGCGAGAAGGGGATACGGATCAGGCCGCCTGAGAGGCCTCGGGAGGGCGTGGGCGTCTTCGAGTTCATGTCCAGCGACGTGTCCCCCGAGAAGCCCTCCACGACCATCATCAGGGATGTGGCCAAGGACCTGAGGAGGACCAGGGAGGAGGGAGGCAAGATCGTGGTCGTGGCGGGCCCCGCCGTCATCCACACCGGAGGCGCCCCCTACCTGGCGAGGATGGTCGAACTCGGCTACGTGGACGCGCTGCTATCGGGAAACGCTCTGGCAGTCCACGACGTGGAGTACGCCCTGTACGGGACCTCCCTGGGCGTGACCCTCGACCATAGGGTCAAGAGGATGGAGCCCCGGAACCACATAGCCGCCATAAACGAGATGATGAAGGCCGGGAGCCTCAGGGCCCTCGTGGAGAGCGGGAAGCTCAGCAAAGGCATCTTCTACCAGCTCGTCTCCAGGGGAGTCCCGTACGTCCTAGCGGGCTCCATCAGGGACGACGGGCCGATACCCGACGTCATCGTGAGCTCGTCCGAGGCCCGGGCCCGCTACAGGGAGGCCGTCAGGGACGCCGACTTCGTGATAATGCTGGCCTCGACCCTTCACTCCATAGCCGTGGGCAACATGCTCTCCTCCAGTGTGAAGATCGTCTGCGTGGACATCAACCCGGCAGTGGTGACGAAGCTGAGTGACAGGGGGACGAGCCAGGCGGTGGGGATAGTGTCCGATGTGGGGGCCTTCCTCCCGCTGCTCGTCAACGAGCTGAGCGCCGCCAGTGATTCCTGGCGACAACCAACTATTTCCAAGTCCCTATTGCAGAATCAAGATGAAGCGTGAGATTAGATTCATGGGAGAGCAGCGTTGCGTACCTGCACACGCTCCTACCGGATCATTACTAATCCAAGGACCAAACTGATCGCGAACAGTAAACCAGGCGTCCAAAGATCCCTCCAGGTTACGCCTACCTTCTCTGACTGTAAACCGTTGGGTAGCCTTCTATTGACTCTGCGATAGAGCGCCACATAGACCACGGCGAGGACCACACCGATGATCACCTCGATGATGGGTGAGCTGTTTGCGCCCATGAGGATCTCACCAGCCAAATTATACTGAATGTCTATCGATGAGCCAGGAACGAAGCGGTTAGCGACAACCGCTGATAGAACCTTCCACATGAATAATGCTGCAGGAACCACGATGAGGGATCTCCTGTCCTCCGGAGCCAGACCGAGGAGAGGGAACAGCGAAACGAAGAAGGCGACTCCCACGACGGCGAGTATGATTCCCAGCGCATAGAATAATGTCGGCGGCAGCCCCGTGAGGTAGAGAATGTTGTAAAAGTCGCCTGTCCGTAGCAGCATGTTCTCAACCGCCCCGATGCCAGCTAGGATCGCAGTAAAGGGGAAGAGCATCGCTAGGGGGAGGTTAGAGACCGAACGGCGCCTCCAGACCAGAATGAAGATCAATAGGGAGGCCAGAATCGCCACCACATGCCCCGATGCGTGGCCCCAGGGATTGGACCAAAACTGGATCGGTCTGACGTATCCCGCAAAATCGAAAGGGTGCACATACAAATGCGTGATCGATGATATCGCAGCCCCTTGGGCAAGATCCGCCAAGGCGTGGCCGCCTTCATGAAGAATCAAACCCATGAAATTCAACGGGAAAAGTATGAAGAACGTCATGAGGATTGACCGAAGCGTTGACGCGACGCCGGCGGCGGCATTCCCCACGGGGATACCGACTGAACTCATCCGCATCTCACTGCTCACCATCGCTCTCAGCAATCCGGTTCGCAGCAGGGCTGATTAAGGTACTTTCAGGGCGCTGCGTAAATCCGTGTACCGTTCCCTAAATTTAGGCATCCGTCTAAGAGGATACCCGAATAGCGTTGCGGTATCAGCCGCCGATCGACGGGTTTGGCCTTGCCTCCTCCCAGAAGTGGAGAAAAAGGTCCCTACACCAATCCCTGAAGCCAGGGTCCTTGCCGATGAATGAGCAATAGTCTATGTCTCCGTTCAGGTATGGAAGGCTGAAGATAGCCTCTTTTTCCGTCACTAGGATGAAGACCTCCACCTTGGGTAGGAATCGCCTCTTTATGTCTCCGCGAACGTCGGCGCCGCGCTCACGAGCGATGTCCCGTAACGAGACATCGTCCTGGAGGATGGACCTGCAATCGATCTTCTCCCTGAGCGAGACGCCGCTCAGTGGGATAGGATTATTCTTCATGCTGAAGGCATACTCCTCAGCGTCGTTGAGCGTCTGGTTGATGTGCGCGAACGTCGTCATCGTGTCAGAGAGACGTTCCCCGGCTGACAGCTCCCCTATCCTGTTCCTGAATTTCTGCGGCAGGACCGACGAGGAGTGCTCAGCGAAGAAGGACCTGTTACGGGACGCGAAGTCGAGCCCCGGAACGAGGGAGAGCACGAGGCTACCGTACGCCGTGACCTCGTGGAGCCCATTCGCGTCCTTCTGGATCAGTCCCTGCTCGCCGAGTCTCTGAAGGTGCCGAGAAGCCTCGGTCACGTTGATGGCGAGCCTATTGGCGACGTGGCTGAGCCTCAGAGGCTCCTCAACGAGTCTCCTCATGATCGCCATCCGCTCCTCGCTTGACAGCTCGAACAGAAGATCGGTTAGACTTCCCACGAAGGGCAAATAACAGAACTCGATAAAAGATTATGGATCGTTCCAGAAAACTCCTCAAGGAACCTAAAAACGGTTAATCAGCCTCCACAACAACAATCGGGCGTGTCAAGTAACAGGCAAGGGAAGCAGCACGGCTTCTCTGTGGAGCTGGACAACAAGGAGCATGTGAAGAGGTTCTCCATCCTTAACGACTCGGGGGAAAGAGTGCTGTTCGAGGGGTTCCTTGGCGAGTTGGTGGGGATATCGCTCGTCGAGGGGCTTATGCTTGAGGTCAGAGGCTCAAACGGGATACTGCGGATGGACATGACGGAGGAGGAGCTCAGACGGGCCCTCATGGGTAAGCACGAGTCTGGCTAGCTGATCGACTCATGTATACGCCGGGGCCTCAACCCACGGCCTAGTATGAGTTACCGGGGGGAAGTAACAGAACGTGTAAAGGAGCGTGTATTGTAGGATAAAATAAAGCCTGCGAATGCTATGCTTGTGGAGGCGTCAGCCGCAGCGAGGCGCGCCCACGGGAAGTGTACGCTTTGGTGACTGAGAGGAGGAGGATTCAGGTAATCGACCTCAGCCAGGCCAGGTCAGTGGATGGATTCCTGGACGAGCTCGCCCTGGATGAGCCGGTCTGCATCTTCGTCAACGGAGAGTACAACGCCACGCTCATCGCCTCCCCCGAGATGAAGAGGGAGCTGGCGGCGGGGTACCTGCTCAGCAGTGGAGTCATCGACTCCGCGGAGGACATTGCGTCCATAGAGACCAGGGACAACGACGTGATGGTCGAAACGTCACGGGAGGTCGACCTGAGAGAGGCGGCGGCGAACGTGATGAACCTCATAGTGACAGCGTGCAGCGCGAGCCCCCGGCTGAGGACCAGCCCGCAGCTCTCCAGAGTCGAGTCGAATGTAAGGGTGAGGGCCGACGACCTGAAGAAGATGACTGCCAGACTCAACAGGGTGAGCAGCGTGCACATGAGGACCAGGGGGACCCACGCGGCTATGCTATGCAGCGCAGAGGGGGAGACCCTGGCCTTCGCAGAGGACGTGGGCAGACACAACGCGCTGGACAAGGTGATAGGGGCTTATGCGCTCAGGGGAGGCGACGCTGTGGGCTGCGTTCTGCTGAGCACCGGCAGACAGTCGGGGGAGATGGTTCAGAAGGCGGGCAGAGCCCGTGTCCCGGTGGTGGCCAGCCTGACGGTCCCCCTCATCTCAGGCGTCAGGCTCGCGGAGGCGGCAGGCATCACGTTGGCGTCCCTGAGCTCAGGGAGGCTGAAGGTGTACACACACCCCGAGAGAATAGTGGTGTAGATGTGGAGCTTATCTGAGGGACTCCATGAGGGCGAAGAGCTCCGAGAGCTTGGAGGACCGCGCACGCTTCAGGCTCACGTCGAGCTTATCCTTGGCTACATAGGCCAGGGCCTCGTTGTAGCAGTACTTGACGCACTCAGGGTCTCCGCCGCAGAGGTCGCACTTGAGGGCCACGCTCGTCACAGGATCTAGGCTAATCCCCCCCACGGGGCACACCATGTTGCAGACCCTGCACCCGACGCATGCCTTCTCGTCCACCAGCATGGCCCCTGTGTCGGGGCTCCGTGATATGGCGTTGGTCGGGCAGGCCTCCATGCATAGGGGCGTGGAGCACTGCTGGCACACCATGGGGATGTAGTTGTGGTACTCACCGCGCTTCTCGTACCTGATGACCTTGATCCGGGACCTGGCGGGGTCGGACCTGCCCGTGTTCCTGAGGCTACAGGCGGCCTCGCAGGTCATGCACCCGGTGCACTTCTCCATGTCCACCTTGAGCACTTTCTCCATGGCTATGCCTCCTTCGCTGCCCTCTCGGGGGCCAGCTTCTTCGCCTTCTTGAGCTCCTTGGCCACGTCGGCCATCCCGAGCTTGGAAAGGCTCGGCTCCCTCTGCATGCCAGTCTCAGAGTCCCAGCCCCTGAGCGTGTAGTACTCTTCCTTCATCTTCTCGAACAGGCCCCTGTCGAGCATCCTGCCGGCCTGCGCGCCGTCCGGTATGGGTGTCTTGAAGAAGAAGTCTGGCAGGGTTTCCATCGCCTTGGTGCGTCCGTCCCTGACCACTATGGCTCGCTCAATGTTACACACCCTCTCGCCGTATGCGAGCAGCGCTGCCTCGTCGACCTCCAGGCCCGTAGCCGCCTTGAGCCTCTCCGCCGCGAACTGGTACGAGGTGTCGCCGAACTGGGAGCCGGGGGCCCCCGTCCTTCCGGGCCGTATCATGGAGACGCAGTAGCCAAGAGAGTCAGCCACGGCGGCTCCGTTCATCTCGTAGATGAGGGCTGCCGGCTTCCCCTCGTACTCGGTGGCCACGATAGCCTTCTCGGTGCCGAACATCTTCCTGCTCCACTCGTAGCTGGCGTCGCGCTCCTTGGGGTCGACGCCGGCGTAGCCCTCGCTGGCCGGCTTGTCCCAGAGCACCACGTGGTAGGTGGTGGCCCTGAGGCTGTTGCCTCTGGCGGCTATGACCTCGCCGAGGGCCGTGCCGGGCTCCGCCCTGAACTCGAATGTCCTGAGGGTCAGGCCCTGGTTGTGGTACAGATAGTCCTCGGCCTTCTTCCCCAGCTTCTTCGCCAGCGTCACTGGCCCGTCTGCCAGGGCGTCGCCGAATCCTTCTCGGTACGCCACCTTGCGGGCCGTCTCGAACAGCGCCTCGGCGTTCCCCCGCTCGAAGGACACGCCGTCCAGGTCGCCGCTGTCGACGTGGCCGTCGTTGTATAGGTGCATGAGCCAGGAGACGGCGGTGGCAACCTCCTTGTTGTCCATCCCAAGGTCGGACATCTTCCTCGTGGCCTTGAACGCTGAGGCCAGGTCGGTCATCCAGAGCTTCCAGGGCCAGTAAGTCGGGTAGCACCGCCACACTGACACGCCCTCGCCGGGCACCTCGTAGAGGGGCTGGCACGGGAAGGGGCACCCGAAGCAGCCCACGTTCTTCACGAACCAGTCCTTGATGTAGTTCTCCTCGTAGGCCTTCCTAACCTCCGGCCTGTCCCTCCAGGCGTGGCTCTCATAGTTGCCCACGACGCCGGCGTCCCCCACCAGGAACCCCTGGAGGTACGCATCCTTGCCTTCGCCTCTGGGTATGGCCTCGCCCATCCTCTTCTTGGTGTCCTTGACGGTCTCGACGAGCCTCCTGTTCAGCTCCAGGACCATCTCCGGGTCGTGGACGTTGACGGCGCCCGTGCCCCTCACCACGACAGCCTTGAGCCTCTTGTAGCCCACGGAGGAGCCCACGGGGGTGCCGCTCCTGTAGCCGTGCTCCACGGTGGCCTGGACCGCCAGGTTCTCGCCAGCCGGGCCTATGGAGGCGACCTGGGCGTCCTCGTCGCCCACCTCCTCCTTGAGCAGCGTTTCGGTGTCGAATGTGCCCTTGCCCCAGACCCCCGAGGCGTCCCTTATCTCGACATCATCGTTGTAAACGTACAGGTAGACGGGCTTCTCAGCCCTGCCCTTGATGACGATGTTGTCGTAGCCGGCGTACTTCAGCTCAGGCGCCCAGTGGCCCCCCATCCCCACGTTGCCTATGCTGTGGGTCTCCGTCTTGGCCGCCGAGACCACGGTGACCTCCATCCTCGATGCGCCTATGAGCCCCGTGGCCGCCAGCGCCCCCGACCCGAATACCACGGGCGCCTCGGGGTCGTAGGGCCCCATGTTCGCCCTGGTGTGCTTCCAGAAGAGCCAGGCGTTCCCCCCTCTGCCCCCCAGGAACCGTTTCCCTTCCTTGTCCCAGGGCGCCGTGGACACCTTGCCAGTGGAAAGGTCCACGTTCAGGGTCTTGCCGGCCCAGCCGTAATCCATAGGATCTCCACCCATCCATGTGCGGTATATACACTAAATACTTTGGGGCTGGGGCTTAATCGCGGCTATGATTTATAGTGAGAGGGATGAATAATTCTGGAAGGCGTTTGACCGGCTCGAGTCCCGACCACGCGGCCACCGCTATGAGGCTGAAAGAGGTGTTGGGGCAGGAGAACGTGCTCACGTCCAGGGAGGACCTCTACGTGTACTCCCACGTTGGGTCGATGGGCGTTGAGCGGACGCCTGAGCCTGTAGCCGTGGTGAGGGCGAAAACAGGTCAGGTCGAGTGCCTTCGCGCAGAGTTGCAGCCCCTGGGGCTGCCTCTCCTGAGGGTGGGTGAGCCACGCCCACCCGTCGGCGAGCCCTACCTCCTCCTAGACGAAGGGGCAACCCTCGGCCTCGCCGAACTAGCGGAGGCCGTCGCAGAGAGGCAGATGAGAGAACATGAGAACAGTGAGGCCGAAAAGCAGGAACGCTCAGTACCACACGCGGCGACCGCCCTAATCCAGTCGATGGAGGGATACAGGCTGGAAGCCGAGTCCGGGTACTGCGTCGTCCAGAGGTTCCTGGGCGGAGCCGAAACCCACTCGTCCAAGGGCAGGCTCCTGCTGTGCAGGGGCCTGGCCAGGGGGGAGCTGGAGGCCACGGACAGGCTGGCCGACGCCATATACAACTGCACCGCATGCGGCCAGTGCTACGACCAGCACACATCAGGCTCCCTGAGCATAAACAACGCCATCATCAACGCGAGACACGCGCTCGTCGCCGGTGGCAGGCAGCCGGTTAAATGTGCCCCACTTGTGCGCAACCTGCTGGACCAAGGCAACCCCATGGGCCTTGACGCGGAGGACAGGACGCTGTGGTACAACGACACCGCGCAGGAGTTCGCGTACAGGGAGAACGGCGTGCTCTACTGGCCCGGGTGCACCACCTCGTACAGGCTGCCCGAGGTCGTAGAGGCTACGGCTAAGGTGCTACAATCGGCCGGTGTGGACTTTGGCTTGCTCGGCGAAAGCGAGAGGTGCTGTGGACTCACCCTGTACCTCCTGGGCCAATTGAGCGAGGCGAAGAGCTACGCCGCAGGTCTCGCCGAGGAGCTTAAAGCAAGGCGGATCGACACCCTGGTTACTAGCTGCGCGGGATGCTACTACGCCTTCAAGAAGGTGTACCCACGGCTTGGAGCGCCTCCTAGCTTCAAGGTGATGCACTCATCGCAGCTATTCGACCGGCTGATGAAGGAGGGTGAGCTGCCCTCCATGAGGGGTAGAGGGGCATACATGTGGCACGACCCGTGCGACCTGGGCAGGCATTGCGGAGTCTACGACCCGCCGCGGAGGGTGCTCGGCGCCCTCGAAGGCGCCAAGCTAGTGGAGCCGGTGTTGTCGAGGAGACACAGCGTCTGCTGCGGCGCCGGGGGAGGGCTCTGGACGTATAACGAGGCCCTAACGTCGAAGGTGGCCGAGCAGAAGGTTACGGAGGTCGTCCCTGACGACGTGGATTGCGTCGTGACGGGTTGCCCGACCTGCGTCCTTAACATGAGGCTGGCGGCCAGGGCTCATAGGCCTGGGCTCAGGGTGGCTGACTTGTCCGAGGCCATCGCTGAACGGCTCAGGTGAGCGCTGGGCTGCAGGCGTGTGGACCCGCATGATATAATAGCCAGTGGCATTCATATACCCCGTGAATGCCGGTCTGTACCCCGAGGATATGTGTGAGAATTGAAGCCAAAGATGGTGCACGTCGTTCTGGATGTTCTTAAGCCTCATCAACCCCCGTTACCGGAGTTCGCCATGTACATCGGCGAGCTCCGTGGAGTGACCAAGGTGGACGTCTCCCTCATCGAGATGGACGAGAAGACGGAGAGCCTCAAGGTCACAATTTTCGGAAGCAACGTGGACTATGACGAGCTGAAGGACCACATGGTCAAGCAGGGAGCCGTCATACACAGCGTGGACCAGGTAGTAGTAGAGTAGACATGCAGCTGAGGCCCACCCTCCAGCCCTTCCTGGACAAGGGCACGGACCCTGGTGAGGCTGATGCCGTTCTCTTCGCGGCTCCCCTGGACACGACTACGAGCCACAGGGGCGGCACCAGGTTCGGGCCCAATGCGGTGAGGCTGGAGAGCACCTATCTGGACACGTTCAGCGCCAGGACTGGCCTCGACTGGGGCGACCTGAGCCTTGCCGACGCTGGGGACGTGGACTGCCCCGACGTTGAGACCGCCCTGAGGGGGGTCCAGGAGGCCACCGAGAGCATGAGAGGGCTCCCCGTCATGCTGGGCGGCGAGCACACCATAACCCTGGGAGCGCTGCGCGCCTCGAGGCCGGACCTGGTCGTCATCTTCGACGCGCACCTGGACCTCAGGGACGAGCTCTTCGGAGAGCGGGTCTGCCACGCGACTTACCTAAGGAGGGGCCACGAGGAGCTTGGCTTCAAGGCGCTCATCGTGGGGGCCCGGGCCCTGTCGGGCGAGGAAGTGGACTATGTCGCGTCCAACCCCGACCTGGTATACATCACGCCACAGCAGATGAGGCGAGGCGAGGTAGACACCGTTAAGGTGGCGAGGGCTCTGGCCGCCGACGCAGAAGGAGTCTACGTGAGCCTGGACATGGACGCCCTGGACCCGTGCTACGCGCCAGCCGTGGGCAACCCGCACCCCGAGGGGCTGAGCCCGACCCAGGTCCTAGATGTCATGGAGACTGTGGTGAACAGGAGACTCGTGGGCCTGGACGTGAACGAGGTTTACCCCCACTATGACACGGGCCAGACAGCCAACGCAGCCGCCTACCTTGTTCTAGAGACTCTGTACTACCATGTTAAAGCCACTCGCCCCGACTAGCGGAGATTGACGACCACCGTCATCAGAACCTGGACCAGGAGGCTGCTGGCCATGAGGCCCGCCACTATCAGGCGGCCTCTCTCGTTGTAGAACTCCTTTCCGTACTTCCTCTCAGTGTAGAGCCGGGCGAGGCCCCCTATGCCTAAGGGCACTATGTAGTGGGGCGGGAACAGGAGGCTCATGCCGAGCCCCATCATGCTTACTGGTGTGAATACTTCGAGTAGGGCGCCGACCACGCCGCCCGCGAGGAACGTCCACGGGTTCAGTACAGCGGATACGTCGCCCGTGGCCAGCATGGTTGTGTAGACCCTTGACTGGAGGAGGCCGACGGCGGGCATCATCGGGGAGCCGAACCCCACGTATTTCCATAGGATGAGGGTGAAGAATACGCTGAACAGGAAGGTGGGCACCCAGCCAACTACCTTGGCCACCATGATGTCTCTCCAGCTGACCCGCGTCTCGTCCCTGTACTTGTAGTAGGGTAGGGTGTTGCCGCTCAGCCACGGGTTGGGCCGAAGGTACGGGTACACGAAGTAGCCTGTGAAGGCCCTGTAGCCGGCGGAGAATATGGGTAGGTCGTAGAGCAGCGTGGAGGCTATCCCCATGCCGACTCCCGTCTCGCCCTGCATCTTGGTGATGAATATGGCCTCCATGAAGCCCGCGATGAAGAAGCTGTAGGCTGTGAAGGCGACCGCGAAGACAGGCGGCAGCGGGGCGAAGGGGTTGAGAGCGTAGGCGAGGGACGCCAGCAGGGCGAAGATGACCAGGATCGCGACCAGGTATCTTCTGTTTCCTAGTAACCCCCGCACGAGCACCCTGTACAGTTCGAGGTACCCTGTCTCGCCCTTCTCCAGGTCCCTTTCTGCCCCTCTTCTCAGCTTGTTTTTAGCGAGCACCACCACTGACAGCAGGATGCCACCCAGCAGAAGGATACCTATGGCGGGCCCCATCGAGTAGTTCATCAGATACTCCTGGTAGAGGGCATTGACGTCACCCGACGATTCGAGTAGGCCTCTACTCACCAGCGCCGGGGTTATTACTAGGTAGCTGATGAGGCCTGAGGCTAGGAGGCTCAGCGAGGTCCTTGGGCTGACGAGGTACCCGATGGACGCGAAACCCACGCTGAGGCTTATGACCAGTATGCTGCCAGGCGGGAGGAGCCCAGACAAGTCTAGCGTGGTGAGGCCAAGCCCGTATAGGAGGGGCAGGTGTTGCAGCAGGGTTATTGTGTAGCCCACGGCCGCCGACACAGCCACGAGTCTTGCTGACCCCCCTCCCGCCATGCACGCGTCCACGAGCTTGGTGGTGGCGGACTCGTTGGGCCACACCATCTTGGGGTTTCTTACCAGCTCGTCCCGAAGGATGGTGTAGAAGATGATTCCCGCGACCAGGCTTATGGTCACCGCCAAGACCAGGAAGGCTATGGGGCCGATCCAGTACTGTAGGCTCAGGTCTCTTGCCCGGATGACCTCCATCGGAGGGGCGATCCATGAAGGGTATGATGCCGACGGCTCCGTCTCAAGCATGTATATGATGAATCCCAGGGTCTGGTAGACCCCCATCGAGCTTCCACTCACCATCATCAGGAAGCTGAGCTCCCTCCTGCAGCTGCCTCCCTGTAGGCGGTGGAAGAGGCTGTACCCGATCATCACAGCCACCGCGCCATAGCTGAAGTTCCACCCCATGTTTATGCTGAGGTAGCCGTTTATGGCGCTGAATATCAGAGCCATGATGACCCCGAGGATGACCGCGCGGAATTTGACCGGCCCTTCAAGCTCTTGGACTTTGTTTACGGCTTCCACGTGCCGGGTTCGGTTTCTGTGCATTTAAGTGCAGTTTACGTGTGGTAATCACAACAGGTAATTACATTTAGAGTCTGAGAATGGCTGGGGCGCCGGTTCACCTCCGGACAGTGTGCAAGTCGGCTGATGCCCATTTTTTATATCGCGCCGCATGGTATCTACGCTGTGTAGGTGGCTCTATGAGCGAGGAAGAGGAGATCGTACAGCCGAAGGGCAGGGTGGCGCCTGAAGACCTTGGCCCCAGCTTACTGCTCTCGGCCGGCTACGACGGGGCCCTCCAGAAGGCGTATGTCAGGCTATACGAGCCGGAGAGCCAGGTGATCTACCTCTGGTACGACGACACGGGCCACCTTCCGTACCTTTTATCGAAGAAACCAGTGGAGGAAATCCAGGCCAACAGGCGAGTCATGGGCCACGACGGGTTCAAGAGCCTCGAGAAAATACAAAAGTATGACGCCCTCGCCGGAGAAGAGATCAACATCACCAAGGTGGTGGCCAAGGACCCCCTAAGCGTCGGCGGCGGCCCCGGCTGCATCAGGGGCTACCTGGACGAGAGCTGGGAGAGCCGCATCAGGTACTACGCCTGCTACATGTACGACGAGCACCTGGTCCCCGGGATGCCATACAGGGTCGAGAAGGGCAGGCTGGTACAGGGCGACTGGAGCCTACCGAAGTCGGTTGAGGCCCAGTTCGACGAGATACTGAGCCGCACCGAGGATCACCTAAGGGAGCCCATGAGGGACTGGGCCAGACTCCTGCAGAGCCCTGTGCCCAGCATCAGGCGCGTCGCCGTCGACATCGAGGTGAGACCCTCCGTGAGGAACAGGGTGCCCAACCCTGACGAGGCTAAGGACCCCATAACGGCGGTGGCCTTCGCTGGCAGCGACGGGCTCAGGAAGATCATGCTTCTGAACGACACGGGGCTGCCTGTTGAGACGCCCAGGGTCGAGGGGGCCGACGATGTCACGGTCCACGAGTCCGAGCGGGAGATCATCCAGGAGACCTTCCGGCTGCTGGACCAGTACCCCGTTGTGCTCACCTTCAACGGCGACGACTTCGACTTCAAGTACCTGCGCAACAGGGCCAGGAACCTGGGGGTGCCAGACGAGGAGAACCCCATAACCCTGGGCCGCAGGTTCGCGTTCCTCACCAACGGGGTCCACGTTGACCTCTACCAGTTCTTCAGGAACCGCAGCATCCAGGGCTACGCATTCGGCAACGTGTACCGCGAGCACACCCTCGACGAGATATCGTCAAGCATCCTCCACCAGGGCAAGATAGCCGTCCAGGACATAGCGGAACTGGGCCTCAAGGAGCTGGGCGACTACTGCATGCAGGACGCCTACATCACCTACCTCCTGACGGCCTTCAACGACGACATGGTGATGGACCTCATGGTGCTCCTCAGCAGGATCAGCAAGAGCATCCTGGAGGACGTCTCCAGGATGGGCGTCAGCCGGTGGATTCTGAGCCTCATGGAGTGGGAGCACCGCCGCCTCGGCTGGATCATACCCAACACCCAGGACATCATTGAGGCTAAGGGGGGCACCACAACCGAGGCCATCATCAAGGGCAAGAAGTACCAGGGCGCCATCGTGAGGGACCCCGTGCCGGGCATACACTTCGAGGTCACCGTCCTGGACTTCGCCAGCCTCTACCCCTCAGCCATACGCAACTGGAACCTGAGCTACGACACCCTGCTGTGCACCCACGAGGAGTGCACCAGGAACCTCATCCCGGGCACACAGCACTGGGTCTGCACCAAGAGGAGGGGCATGACAAGCGAACTCATAGGCAGCCTCAAGGACATAAGGGTCCTCTGGTACAAGCCCCGAAGCAGGGACAAGGGGCTAACCGAGGGAGAGCGCCAGTACTACAACGTGGTCCAGCAGGCCCTGAAGGTGTTCCTAAACGCCAGCTACGGGGTCTTCGGCGCCGAGAGCTTCCCCCTCTACTGCCCGCCCCTGGCCGAGAGCACGGCAGCCGTAGGCCGGTACGCCCTGGAGGAGGCCACCAAGAAGAGCGTCGAGCTGGGCATCGAGGTGCTCTACGGGGACACGGACAGCCTCTTCCTGAACCACCCGTCAAAGCAGCAGACGGACGCCCTCACCGCCTGGGCCCTCGGTGGGCTGGGCATCGACCTTGAGGTGGACAAGGTGTACAGGTACGCCGTCTTCTCCAGGCGCAAGAAGAACTACCTGGGCGTCTACAAGGACGGCAGGCTGGACATCAAGGGGCTCACAGGTAAGAAGCGTCACATCCCTCCCATACTGAAGGCGGCCTTCGATGAACTCACCGGTATCCTTGGGGGCGTCCAGACGGCCGAGGAGTTCCCCGCGGCCAAGGAGGACATCAGGGGCCTCGTCTCGGAGGTGCACAGGCGCCTCAGGGACAGGGACTTCAAGGTTGAGGAGGTGGCCTTCCAGATGCAGCTGGGTAAGCCGCTGAAGCAGTACGACACAAGCCCCCAGCACGTGAAGGCGGGCCGGATGCTGGAGAAGCAGGGGTACGAGGTGGTGGCCGGCGACATCATCAGCTACGTGGTGACCAGGGACGACGTGGTCCCGGCCGTCTCGGCGAAGCCCAGGGACGTGGACGTGCGGAAGTACGAGGAGTACCTGGAGGGCACCTTCGAGCAGCTCCTAGACGCCCTCGACATGAGCTTCGACGAACTGGTGGGGCGGCCCAGGCAGACAAGCCTGGGCGCCTTCTTCGGGGTGCCCCCTAAACGGTGAGGACATCGTCACGAGTGTGGAGTGTAGACGACCTAAATATCTCGTAATAGCTAACCGATGTGGCTTAACACGATTTTAATATGCTTATTTAGCCTAAAAGCCGTAAATATTCTGCCTATTAAAGAATAACGGCTATTTTCAATTTTTTTCCTTAAACGATTTAATAGTTTTTAATTATTGGCTTATAAAATATATTTTTAAACGACTAAACTTAAATACTATGATTTTTACATCGACGATAAAGAAAAAGCGAAATCAGAAGAGATGTTATACCAAAAAAGGGAATATTTAGAGGTGAACGCCTGTTACAACGGTAATTCCATCGAGATCCAGTTAGATGAGAAGGACTACAGGATCGAATTCCCCAGGAACATCTGGAACCCCTTGGAAGAGCCCATAAAGCAGTCGATCGTCGACCACGTCGCCTTCCTGTCGACGAACTATCTTCCCCTGGTCCTAGGTAAGAAGGGAGTCGTATACAACACGCGGCTCCCAATGTTCGACTGTTTCTCATTCAAGAGCATGATGTACGATATGCCCTCCAACGTGGTCCTCGACGTGGGGAGGAGGGTGGATTACGTGAAGGGCTACTTCAACTTGGATTTCGTGTTCGCCTCCCAGCAGCCCACAGTCTGGTCCAAGCCCTTCGAGGCGAGGGACACTGCGGTCATCTCCTTCACATCGGGGAAGGAGAGCCTGCTCACGTTGGCGATGTGCATGGAGCTGGGCCTGGAGCCCATCCTCATCAACGTGGTCGAGCCCTCAAACACATACGAGAACGGCCACAAGATCAGGATCCTCAGGGAGCTGAAGAAGAAGTTCGGCGTAAGGTACTACTCGGTACCCCATGACGCCGGCCTATTCCACGACGCTGAGTGGATGGCGTCGAGGAAGACGTCGATGGGGTGGGGGAACCAGCTCATGTACTACATGTTCATCTACCTGCCGTTCATCTTCCACCACGGGGCGAGGTACCTCTTCTACGGCAACGAGGCGAGCTGTGACTCGGAGACCTTCAACCCGGAGGGCTACCGCGCCAACTTCTGCTACGACCAGAGCAGCCACTGGACGATACAGCAGGACGTGATGATGCGCCTCCTCACGGGTGGATCGACTAGGGTCGGGAGCCTCGTCGGACCTCTGAACGAGATCGCCGTGGTCAAGTGCCTCCACAGCGGCTTCCCTGAGTTGGCTAGGTTCCAGATGTCCTGCTTCTGCGACGACCCCACAGTCAGAGAGCATAGGTGGTGCTGCAACTGCTCCAAGTGCGCCAGGAACTACGCCTTCGTACAGGCCGTGGAAGGCGACGTCGAGGGCGTCGGATTCTGGCGGGACATGTTCAGCGAGGAGTGCAAGGGCCTGTTCTCGGCATTCGACGGGAAGGAGACGTACGGGTTCGACCAGAGTGGCCTTGGGAGGGAGGAGCAGGAGCTTGCCCTCTTCTTAGCGAGCGAGAGGATGCCTGATAACCCGTTCCTGCAGGAATTTGTCAAGAGATCGAGGTACAACCATGCGAAGCGTGGCGGGGAGACGTCGTCCGACCTCTTCAAGAGGGTCTACGCCTACTACTTCACGCCGCAGGAGTACACTGCCAT
>Ga0172371_10005595_pt1 | contig 18592 bp, 19 predicted proteins | sample Lak12m_FD_114543 | JGI IMG/M metagenome (GOLD analysis project Ga0172371, IMG submission 114543) | Freshwater microbial communities from Kabuno Bay, South-Kivu, Congo - kab_022012_12m | ecosystem: Environmental > Aquatic > Freshwater > Lake | place: Democratic Republic of the Congo: South-Kivu...
GGTGCTGGTGATCGGCTTTTACCTGTTCTTCGCCATCCAGATCGCTAGGCAATGGGAAAAGGCTGTGGTCTTGCGCATGGGGAAAATGCGCGGTCTGCGCGGCCCGGGCTTGTTTTGGATCATTCCCATCCTTGACTCGATCACCACCTGGATCGACCAGCGCGTTATGGTGACGCCCTTCTCGGCCGAGAAAACCCTCACCCGCGACACCGTGCCCGTCAACGTGGACGCCGTGCTCTTCTGGCTGGTATGGGACGCCGAGAAAGCCGCCCTCGAGGTGGAAGATTACCAGGCCGCCATAGCCTGGGCTTCGCAGACCGCCTTGCGTGAAGTGATCGGTCAAATGACCCTGGCAGACATTTTGGTGGGGCGCGCCAAAATGGACGCCGAACTGCAGCGCATCATTGATGAACGCACGACGCCGTGGGGCATCACCGTCCAGTCGGTCGAGATCCGCGACGTGGTCATCCCGACGGATCTGGAAGACGCCATGTCCCGCCAGGCGCAGGCAGAACGAGAGCGCCAGGCCCGAGTGATCCTGGGTGAATCCGAGATGCAGATCGCCTCGAGCTTCGAGAATGCCTCACAGGCTTACGTGAACAACCCGACCGCCCTGCACCTGCGCGCCATGAACATGCTCTTTGAAGGGCTCAAGGAAAAAGGCGCCCTGGTGATCGTGCCTTCCAGCGCGGTGGACACCATGAACCTGGGCGGGCTATCCGGCATCACAGCGATGGCCCAGCAAGCCATGGAAAAAAACAAAGAATAATTCTGACCAACTTATAACGAGGTAAAAATGCAACCTGCAGTTTTGTTACAACTAAAACAATATCTTCCATTATTGATCCCGATCGCGTTGCTCGAACTTGGGCTTGCCATTGCTGCCCTGGTGGACATCTTCAGAAGGGAAAAGACCAAAGGCCCAAAATGGGTCTGGGTCATTGTGGTGCTGGTTTTCAACCTGCTGGGGCCCATCGCGTATTTCATCTTTGGGAGAAATGAATGATCTCGGTGAGCGTCAGGGATTTGTTCAAATCCTACGGCGGTGTGCATGCCCTGAACGGATTGACCCTGCATGTGGACGCAGGTTCAGTGTTTGGGTTCCTTGGACCGAACGGCGCCGGCAAGACAACCACCTTGCGTCTGCTTGCCGGCCTCGCCAGGGCGGATTCAGGCAGCATCATCTTTGGGGATCGCAGCAACAGGCAGACGCTAACTGACCAAAAAGCAGTTGTCGGCTATCTGCCGGAAGAGCCTGCGTTCTACCCCTGGATGAGCCCGCTCGAAACACTCGATTTTGTAGGGAAAATCTTCAAACTGGAGAAAAAAGAGCGTCTCTACAGGGCCGAAAAACTGTTGGAGCAATCCGGTTTAAAAGAGGCAGCCAAACGCCGCGTCGCCGGATTCTCGCGCGGCATGCGACAGCGGCTGGGGATTGCCCAGGCGTTAATGAACAAACCGGCCATACTGCTGCTTGACGAACCGGTCAGCGCGCTGGACCCCGCCGGACGAAAAGAAGTGCTGGAAATGATCGAAGCCCTGGGCAGAGAATGCACGGTCATCATGTCCAGCCACATCCTGGCCGACGTGGAAAGAGTGTGCGACACGATCAGCATCATCCACCAGGGCAGGCTGGCGTTGCAATCCCGCAAGGAGGAATTGCTGAGCCGTTACGCCATCCCGGCGCTCGAATTGACCGTCTCGAACGGATATTCTGCGCAGCTTCCAGAGTGGAAAAAGAGACTGGAATCCCTGCCTGGGGTCTCAGGTGCAACCGTGGATGGATATACGATCCACCTCGCTGTGAAGGACGTTTTTATAGCCCAGCGGCAGATCATGCAGGACGCTTTTATCTTTAATGTCCATTTTGACAGGCTGGAAGTGGTCAAACCCTCACTGGAAGACATCTTCCTGCAGTTGACCGGGAGCCAGAAATGAACTTTTTTACTTTGTTTGAAAAAGAATTTTTGGAACAGCGCCGCACGCGCAAATTCCTTATCGCCCTGGTCGTGCTGATTCTGTTTGGCATGACGTCTCCCTTGCTGGCAAAAATGACCCCGGAAATGATGAAACTGGTTCCCGGAGGCGAAGCCTACGCGTCCATCATCCCAACCCCCACCATCAACGACGCAGTGACCCAATACGTGAAAAACATTACCCAGTTCGGGATCCTGCTGGCCCTGGTGTTCGCCATGGGGTCGGTCGCAATCGAAAAAGAAAAAGGCACGGCTGCCATGGTTCTCTCGAAGCCAGTGTCCAGAAGCGGCTTCGTCCTGGCCAAATTCAGCGCTTTGGCCCTGACCTTTTTGATCGCCATGATCATTGCAGGAGCGGCCGGTTACTACTATACCTTCTACCTTTTCGGCGCTCTGAACCCGCTCAACTGGATGATCCTGAACGGCTTGCTGCTCCTGTATATTCTGGTATATGTTGCCATCACGCTGTTATTCTCGACCCTTACGCGCACACAATTTGTCGCGATCGGATTGTCTTTCGGCGTTTTGATATTGTTGGGAATCGCAGGGAGCATCCCGGTCGTTGGTTCCTACCTGCCGGGAGGGCTCATAAACACCGCAACCCAACTGATGACCGGCGTTCCTGTAACAAACTGGGTTTGTCTTTGGACGAGCCTGGGGTTGATCCTTCTCTCGCTCACCGCCGCCTGCGTCATTTTCAGCAAACAGGAACTATAACGGAAAAATGTTTCACGTGAAACAAATGAATGGGGGACACCTGAATTGTTTCACGTGAAACAAAATGGAACGCGTCTCGATATTACACTTCCGGTTTTAACAAAAAACGCATATACTCAGTATATATCGAGTAAGTCTGTCCGATTTGACCGGCAGCAAAAAATGTTTTTAAAAAAGGATGTGGTATGGAATCTAATATTGGATTGTTCATTGCATATATTGTGTCACTTCTGTTGATGATCGGTGTGCCCATTGCGTTGGCGATCATTGTGATCCGGCGCTTCAAGGTCTCCTGGCTGGTGATCGTTACCGGTGTGGTCACTTACATCGTCTCTCAAGTTATTCACATGCCTGTCCTGCAGAAGGTCAGCGCCTTGTTTAATAACGGGACTTTGCCAGTTCCATCCACAGAATGGATCCCCTTATTCAATGCGGTTGTACTTGGTTTTCTGGCTGCGCTCTTTGAAGAAAGCGTGCGTTACTTCGGTTTTTTGGTAATGAAAAAGAAAACCAAAAAAATCGAGTCAGCTGTCGGTCTTGGTATCGGACATGGTGGAATTGAAGCCATAGGGTATGCTGTTTGGCCTTTCTTCCCTCTTTACAGCGGTCTGCTGATCAGCTTCTTATATATCCTTTTCTACAACCCCGGCAGCCAATTGGCCCAGGGCATCTCCAGCGACCAGGTGCAATACGTGCTGGCTCAGATCTCCCAGTTTTGGACCAACCCCTGGTACCTTGGATTCCTGCCAGGTGTTGAGAGGTTAATAGCCATTTCGACCCAAATTATCCTTTCGGTCTTTGTCTGGAAGGCCATTAAAAATAATAACTTCGGCTGGTTCGCGCTGGCCTTTGTCTACCACATGCTGGTGGACGGCATCGCCGTTTATCTGCAATACAGCAACTGGAATTCATGGGCGATCGAAGGCGTTCTGGCAATCTTCATGCTGGCCAATATTTATCTCATCTACTACTTCTGGAAGGAAGAGTTTTTGAAGGAAGAAGACGAGGATGATGAAGAGGATGATGACGAAGACGACGATGATGAAGATGAAGAGGATGAGGATGAGGACGAAGAAGGGTTAGAAAACGACGATCAGGTCGACGAAGAAATTGTGGAAGACAAAGAAACCGGGGACGACAAAGAAGAAGACGAAAAAGAAAAGTAAACTATTTCTTTCTCTTGATTGAACATAAAAACTGCCGGATCATTTCCGGCAGTTTTTATACCAGGTAGGCCAGCACTTTTCCCACGTCGTCATTCATAAGTATGGTTAGACAACGTTCCGGGGCATAATCGCCGATAGCGAGCAACAGCAGGCATTGCTCATATTTTTCATCCGCCGGGATCCACTCCTGCAAGTGGTTCGGCATTTTCTCGAAAAAGGCTTCGTTGAATATGGTATTGGGATCGTCCAATTGCAGCGCCAGTGGATAGATCTGCGCTTCCAGAAGGTCCTGAAAGAAGTGCGTACCCAGAGATGGTTCGGGCGGCAGGCCAAAGTGCTCGCCGGCCATTTCCACCAAAGCCCTGGCGTGATAGATATCGCCATAGGCGATGGGGACGCCCAGGTCGGCATTCGAACTGCCCCACCTGCCGGGGCCGATGCAAATGAACCGTTCATTCTGCAGCGCTTCATTCAAACGCCCCACCGTCCTGGCCAATTCCACCCTTTCCGTGTTGCTTTTCAAGGCAAAGTAATTCCTGGCTTTTACAAAGACCACGTAGTTGATCTTGTCGATCTTCCCGCGCGGTACCATGAAATCGGAGGAAAAGATGATGTCTTTCTGGTCCAGATTGGTAGGGATCTTCTCGGCATCCATATCGTCCAAATGGCTCTGCGGACGGCACTGCAGCATGGCAATCCCCAGCTTGGGCGTCAGCCCCACATCCTGTTTAAGGCTGATGGCAAACTCGACGTCCACCGGTGAATGATAGGCCAGTTCCAGCGTTTTCAATATGGCTTTCATGCGGTTGGTAAAAGGCGTACGCTGCAGCAGCACGTCAAAGGTCAACACCAGGTCTTTGGTGTCTTTGATCAACAGGCTGCGGATGGTCTCGAAATAACCGCCTTCGTCTGTCTGCGCGATGTAACGCAACGGCGGGTAGTCGGCATCCAGCACGTCTTTCACGGGCAGCGTGGTGAGGATATTTTGCTTGAGGTCGATCAGGTCCACGTATTGCTGCGAGTAGCGCCGGATGGTCTGCGGTTCGTTGCTGGGTCTGAGCAGGGGATGGCTGAGCGCCACCAGGCGCGGGTAATCGTTCCCCACGCGGTCGACCGCGCGTGTTCCCAGGCCCCACACCAGCCGTACGAAACCATCCTCGGCTTTGATCTGGGGAGCCCAGCGATAGAGGTTCCTGCTGAATGCCACACCGGCCGCATGGGGCATGAGGTAGTCGCCATATCGTTCCCCTTCAACGATCTGGATGAGCAGGGCCATGCGCTCATCGTAATCCTGCAGTCCTTTGCTGCGCCGATATACCAGCGCGTTTGGATTGAACACCGACGCGTATATTTTTGTTATTGCGGCTGTCAGGGATTTCAGGTTCTCGTCCAGCGTGCCCTGGTTCGCACAAAAGATACTCTCGTATTTTCCGGCGAAAGCAGTGCCAAAACTATCCTCGAGCAGGCTGGAAGACCTTACGATGAGCGGCCGTTTTCCGATCTTGATCAACATGGTCTGAAGCTGGTCGAGATAGTAGGGAGGGAAATCTCCCCCGTGAAAATCCTTTTCGATCTTGTCGAAATCGGCGCGCATCTCATCTTCGGTTTTATATTTCTGGTCATTCCATCCGGTCAGGTTATTCACCGTCATGAACGTATAAAACTCATCCGCGCCGACGTAATAAGATTCGGGGACGTAAATATTGGCGCTTTCACCAAGGTCGGGGGAGTTCTTCAGGATGTGTTCCGCCAGCAGCATGCCTGCCGCTTTTCCGCCGATGCGGCCCGCCCCGATCTTGCGCCGCCGAATTTCAGCCAGGTCATTGACCGACAACCAGTCTTTGGCAATGTTGATGTAGCGCAGATGGTCGCTGATCATCGAGCGGATGAGCACGACCTTGGATTCTTCCAGTCGCGGGATCAGGCGGGCCTTGTTCTCCGCGTCCATGCGCTCAATGGTCAAGGCCTGGTCAAAGACCATGTCAAGTGGGGCAAGTTCAGGGTTGACGGAAATATGCTGCTCGGTGGGAGTAATGCCTTTTTCGACCAGCACGTCGCTGATCATGGTTTCCATTAACTCAAACGGCAGGTGCCTGCTGAAGAGCAGATCGGTTAACTGGTCGCGTAAAACAGACTTGCGCTTCTCCCAAATTTCTGAGGGTTCCTGATAATAGGGGTTGTCGATCCCCTCCATTTTTTGCGTCTGGATGGCTTCATTGCGCACCTGCGCTTCAAAATCTTTTTGGTCGATCACGCCGCGCTCGAACAATTCCTTGCGCATGCGCGCGCGTATCTTTGACCCCAATATCGGATATTGACTCAGGGCAATGGTCAGACTCAGCAGGCGTTCGGAGGAATTCGGTAAAAAATCCATTTTAATTATTTCTAGAAATAATTATTGGTGCGTATATAAATCCCCCTCTCTTGCGAGAGGGGTTTCAACGTTCATCCTTTTTGATCAACCCAGGTGCATTGGCATGATGACGTGCGTGAAATTCTCTTCTCCGACAGGCTGAATAACGCCAGGCGTATTATTTGCGTTGGTCTCCAGAGAGACGCTGGGGGCTTTGATGACATCCAAAACTTCACGGAGGAACTTTACATTGAAGGCGATCAGCAGAGAATTGCCTTCGATATTGGCTTCCATATTAATATCGCTTTTACCGGTCTCTTCGGTCAGGGCGCTGATCTCAACCCTGCCAGAGCCGTTCCCCTCGGGGATGATGTTCAGCTTGATCACGTTGTTGCCCTCACGGGCAATGATCTCGGCCTGTTTGCAGGCTTTGAGAAAAGCGGGGGTGGATACGGTTGTGCGCGTTTTGTAGTTATGCGGGATGATGGCGCGGAAATCCGGGAAGTTGCCGTCGATCAATTGAGAAACCAGTTCTGCGTCGTTGAGATGGAAAATGACTTGTCCGCGGCCTTGCGGTACCACCATGGTGACGTTCTTGTCGCCGTCCGAGGCAATGCGCGCCAATTCGCTCATGGCTCGCGCGGGGATGATGATCGAAAAGTCCTGGTTAATGGGGTTGGCCAGCATTTCCTTGCGCACCGAAATGCGGAACCCGTCGGTGGCGGCCAGCGTGATCTCGCTTGCCTGCACTTCCATTTTTACGCCCTGCAGCACCGGCCGCGCTTCATCCGCTGAAGCGGCAAATGCCACCTGTTGGATCATCTCCTTGAAATCGCCAAGGTTCAGGTCTACGCCCGCGCTGAGATCCGGCACGGGAATAGGCGGAAAGTCCTGCGCGTCAATGCCCTTGATGTCGTGAATGGAGCTGTTGCAGACCAGGGTAATGGTCTGGGTGCGGGTGTCGAGCGTCATCTGCACGTTTTCCGGAGGGAAGGTGGCCACCAGGTCAACCAGCGTGCGCGCCGGAACGGTGATGGAACCCTCTTCCTGTATCTGGGCCGGAATCCAGCAGGTGATGCCCATCTCAAGGTTCGTGGCTGAAAGGCGCAGACGGCCTTCATCTGTTGCGACCAGCACGTTCGCCAAAACAGGCAGCGTACTGCGCGGGGATACAGCCCGGCTTACCATGCCGAGTCCGTGAGCCAGATGTTGTTGGGTGACAGTGGCTTTCATGGGCGCCCTCTTGTAAAAGAAGTTAAATTTTTATAGTATTAACGAGTATACAACGAGACGATTAAAAAAACCAGTCAGACGAGGCAATATGAAAAAAGAAAATGATATCCACATCCTTCCCCTGACCTCCGAGCGCTGGCCTGATTTTGAGGCCGTTTTTGGAAAGGGCGGCTGCGGGGGATGCTGGTGCGCCTGGTGGAGGTTAACCAACAAGGAATTTTATGCCGTTAACAAAGATGAACGCAAAGAAACCATGCGAACGCTCGTTCAGCAGGGAGCAGAGCCAGGTTTGATCGCCTACGTGGAGGACATTCCGGCCGGCTGGGTGACCGTAGCCCCTCGTGAAGACTACGTACGCCTGAAAACCTCCCGTATTCTCGCACCGGTGGATGAAGAGCCGGTCTGGTGCATGCCTTGTTTCTATGTGCGCAGTAAATTCAGGCACATCGGATTGATGCGTAAACTGATCGATGCCGCCGTGGATTATGGCCGCGTTCACGGGGCTAGTATCATTGAAGCCTATCCCAATGATCCGGAGAAGGAAGCCAACCCGTTGAGCATTTATACCGGTGTGGCTTCCACATTTGCTGCAGCCGGTTTTAAAGAAGTGCTCAGAAGAAAACCCAACCGACCCATTATGCGAAAGAATCTCTAACGGTTGCAGCAAATCTCGTTCAACTATTAGAACTTTTTTTTCTTTGTATAAATTCCAAAAGGCTTTTTCTGGAAATCTTAAGAATTATCAGGATTCTATCTTTGGTCACATTGCATATCGTCTTAAACCCTATATAATTTTTCATCATTAAAATTAGGCGGCAGTATGGCAAAGAATAAGATCGCTTTCATTACAGACAGCACCAGCGATATCCCATTGGAATTACGAGAAAAATATGACCTCACCGTGGTGCCCTTAACCATCAACTGGGAAGGGAAATCCTACCTGGACGGTGTGGACCTGACCCCTGAAGAATTTTACAAACGGCTCGAAGAAGACCCCGTCAGGCCGACCACGTCACAGCCTGCCCCCGGCGACTTTGTGAGAGCCTTTCAACAGGCGCAGCAGAACGGGGCCGAGGAGATCGTGGTGGTCACCATCAGCAGCGCCATGAGCGGTACGATCCAGTCTGCCCGTACTGCGGCTGAAAGTGTCGATATCCCCGTGCATATTGTGGATTCAAGAGGCAACTCGATGGGCCTGGGCTGGCAGGTGCTGGCCGGCGCCCGCTCGCGCGACGCCGGTGAAAGCATGACCGCCATCCTGGCTGCCATCGAAAAGGTGCGCACACATGTCCATTTCCACGTCGTTCTGGATACGCTCGATTATCTCTTCAAGGGCGGACGCATTGCCGGCGCGGCCAAACTATTGAACAGCGTCTTGAAGATCAAACCCCAGGTGCACGTCAACCATAATTCCGGGTCTGTGGAACCAAGCCACGTTTCGCGGACGCGCGCCAAAGCCATCGAAGCTTTGTATTCCAGTTTCTTCGACAAGGTGGATATCAAAAAGCCGCTGCACATTGCCGTTCTTCATAACGCCGCCCTTGAGGAAGCCAAAGCGCTGGCTGAGCGCATCCGCGAGGAGTTCCATCCGGTGGAACTGTTCATCGGGTTTGCCTCCCCGGTGCTGGGCGTGCACACCGGTCCGCACGCCATCGGCATCAGCGGGTATGACGAAGTATAAAAACCAAAACCTGTTGTTTATTTCTAGAAATAATTAGATATCTTACATAATTAATAAGCAAGCACCCCGTAAAAGCTCACGGGGTGCGCATGTTATAATGATGGTGCCGAAGGTGGGAATTGAACCCACACTCCCGAAGGAACACGATTTTGAGTCGTGCGCGTCTGCCAATTCCGCCACTCCGGCAATGCAAATCAGAGTATATCTGACTATTTATTACGGGTCAAGGGACTTTTTATGAAACTAGGCATCATCGGCTTACCCCAATCTGGAAAAACCACCCTTTTCAATGCGCTCACCCGCGCCACACAACCCACCGGCGTGACCGGTAAAATGGAAGTGCACACCGCCGTGGTGGACGTGCCCGACGCGCGCGTGGATAAACTCTCCGAGATGTTCAACCCCAAGAAGACCATCTATACCAAGGTCACTTACGTGGATATCGCGGGGCTGGACGGCAGCGCCAACAAGGGCGGCATCTCGGGTGCTTTGCTCAACCAGCTTACCCAACTGGACGGTTTCATCGAAGTGGTGCGCATTTTTGAAGACGAGAACGTACTTCATATTAACGAGACCATTGACCCCCTGCGCGACATCCAGAATATGGACAGCGAATTCCTGCTCAATGACCTGATCTCGGTCGAGCGTAAACTGGAACGCCTGCAGGAAGAAAAGAAAAAAGGAGCCGGCCGCGATAAAGCGCTGATCGAACGCGAGCTTGCCTTGTTTGAAAAATTCCACGATGTACTCGGCAAGGACATCCCGCTGCGCGACATCGAGATCAGCGCAGAAGAAGACAAGCTGCTTTCGGGTTTCGGTTTTCTCAGCCGCAAACCTTTGTTGATCGTTCTCAATTCTTCCGAGGGGCAATCCTCCCCCGAAATCCCTTATGAGCACAAGCTCAGCAAAATGGTCTCGCTGCAAGGCAAGCTCGAAATGGATATCGCCCAGCTTTCGCCCGATGAAGCCGAACTCTTCCTGACCGAATACGGCATTGAGGAACCCAGTCTCAACCGCATGATCAAGCTCTCCTACGACCTGCTTGGACTGCAGTCCTTCTTTACGGTCGGTCCGGACGAATGCCGCGCCTGGACGGTCCGCAAGGGAGCCACCGCTCCCGAGGCTGCCGGCGAGATCCACACCGATCTGCAAAAAGGATTCATCCGCGCCGAGGTGATCTCCTATACTGATCTGATGGAACTCGGAGGAATGAACGAAGCCAAAGCAAAGGGAAAACTCCGGTTGGAGGGAAAAGAATATATCGTTCAGGATGGGGATATTCTCAACATCCGTTTCAATATTTAACAGTCGACTCCCGACAAATTGTCGGGAGTCCATTTATTAAGGACAGGAGTTGTATATGCCGGGACTTTTTGACCCCCTTACGATTAAATCAATTACATTAAGAAACCGCATCGGCGTTTCTCCCATGTGCCAGTACAGTTATGAAGATGGCTTTTCAAATGACTGGCAGCTCGTCCACCTGGGCGCCCGGGCGGCAGGCGGAGCCGGACTGGTCATCGCCGAGGCCACCGCCGTGGAACCCGCCGGCCGCATCACTCCTTACGACGCCGGTCTTTGGGATGACGATCACATTGAGCCTCTCAAGCGTGTTACCGATTTTGTTAAAACTCAGGGCGCGGTTGCCGGTATTCAGATTGCGCACGCCGGGCGCAAAGCCTGCGTCGGCCGCCCCTGGGCGGAAGATTATGGAAAACCTGTCTCGAAAGACGACCCCCGCTGGTGGCCCATTGTTGCGCCAAGCGCCATTGCATTTTCGCCCGAACACCAGACCCCCCGCGAGATGAATCTTGAGGATGTCCGATCCATTCAAAATAAATTTAAAGAAGCCGCGAAACGTTCTTTGGAAGCCGGCTTCCAGTGGCTTGAACTGCACTCCGCACACGGCTATTTAAACCACGAATTCCTTTCGCCGCTTTCCAATCAACGCAAAGACGAATACGGCGGCAGTTTTGAAAACCGCATCCGCTTCCTGCTCGAAACCGTTGATAAGATTCGCCCTGTATGGCCTGAGAATCTGCCTTTCTCGGTCAGAATCTCGGGAACGGACTGGGTGGAGGGCGGCTGGTCGGTTGAAGAATCGGTTGAACTAGCCAAAAAGTTGAAAGACCACGGCGTTGATCTGATCGACTGCTCTTCAGGCGGTAACACGCCGAAACTCGGTTTTGCCGCCGGCCCCGGTTACCAGGTGCCGATCTCTGAAGCTGTCCGCAAGGGAGCCGGGATACCCACCGCCACGGTGGGGCTGATCACTTCCCCCACGCACGCGGACGAACTCATTCAGAACGGCCGCGCGGACATCGTCCTGCTCGGACGTGAATTCTTGCGCGACGCCTATTGGCCGTTGCACGCTGCCAGGGAACTCGGCGTTAAAGGGGATGTGCCCTCTCAATATCTGCGGGCTTTTTAGTCGAGCGGTCCGAAAAAGTTTTTGAGGTCCGAGAGATTAACCCTTGAGGTCATATCCAGACTGAGGGGGGTTACAGAAACGAGTCTGTCTTTTTTAAACGTCCCGGCGTCGGTGGTCGGATCCTCCAGGTCCTGCGGGTCAGGATCCGGTCGGGCGTCCACGGTCAAGGATTGTCCCGGTTTGGTGGACTCTTTCAGATAGGCTTTGAAATAAGGATGCCTGCTCAAACGCGTCACACGCCAGTCGGTATCTGCGGTCGCGTCAGAGGGAACGTTCACGTTCAAGACCATCACGTCTTCGGGCATTTGTTTATTCAACAGCAGTTGAGCAAATCGGCGCGTAAAAACGGCCGCGGCCGAGAAATCCACCTGATCTGAATAGCCCAGATAATCCTCATTCTCCAATTGGATGGAGACCGCCAGAGAAGGGATGCCGCAGGAGGCTCCTTCGAGCGCCGCTCCCACCGTGCCCGACATGGTAATATCGATGGCCGGATTCTCTCCGTAATTTATGGCGGAAACCACCAGATCGGGTTTGTTTTTCATGATGGCGAAGATGCCGTACTGCACGATCTGGGCGGGGGATGCGCCCACGGCGTAGCAGGTCCACTCCTGGTCGCCGATCTTTAGTTGTACTTCGTCGATTTTGCCGTCCGAGGTGGAAGGCACGCTGCGCCCCGCGCCGGAATGCTGTTCACGCGGCGCCGCCACCGTCACGTATCCCAGTTTGGAAAGTTCGTGCGCGGCCGCCCAAATTCCCGGCGAGTGAATGCCGTCATCATTGGTCAGAAAGATGTGTGGTCTTTTATCCATTTATTCTCGAAATAATTCTGTGAAGTTTTCATAAAAAAAGAGCGGTATCCCGCTCCATTTGGTGCCCCCGGCAGAACTCGAATCTGCAACCTTTTGCTCCGCAAGCAGACGCTCTATCCAATTGAGCTACGAGGGCGGGTCACTTTAGCCTGACAACTATACTCTAGTTAAAAAGAAACGTCAAGATGAAGCGATCACAAAATTAAACGGATGATCGCCACCACCGCCATACCCACCAGAATGGTGGCAAACATGCTGCGCGTCTTCCAAGCCACCAGCCCGGCCGGCAGTGCTGCCCACAGATAGAGGTTGTTCCAGTGCAGGTTGAATTGTCCGTCCGCCACCAGCAATGAGGGTAATAGCAGTGCGGCCAACACGGCCACGGGGACGTAATTCAGCCAGGCTTCAATGAAGGGATGCAGTTTCTTTCCGCGCAGGAACCAGGCGGGTAAAAGACGCGGTAAAAAGGTGACCACCCCCATGCCAACCATGGTGAGGAGAACTTGTTGATCGGTCATGCCTCTGCCTCCGTTGAAGTGTTTTGAAGAGCATCCTTTTTCTTTTTATCAGACGTCTCCAATACCGCTCCAAGTGTGGCGCCAATGACCGTCGCCAGGATTACGTTCCACTGTGTAATGCCAATCCCCCATAAAATGAGAGAAATCAGCCCGCCGGTAAGAGCCACCCAAATATGCCGTTGTTTTCGGATCTGCAGAATCAGCAGCGCAATGAACATGGCCGGCAGCGCGTAATCCAGAGCAAAGGGTTCCACGTCTTGAATCAAGTTCCCGGTGACGGTGCCCAAGATCGTTCCGATCACCCAGGAAAGCTGACAAATGAAATTGATCGAGATGGCGGGCAGCGCGGCGGCATCCTCGTTGGCAAAACGCAGGCTGTGCACCGCAAAGGTTTCATCCGTCAATTCGTAACAAAATCCAATGACTTCGGCTTTATTCCACTTCTTCATGTGAGTGGAAAGTGAAGCGCTCATCAACAGATGACGAAGATTCACAATGAACGTCGTCAGAATGATCGAAAAGGGATTCAATCCCTGGGCGAAAAATGCCGTGGCCATTAGCTGCGCTGACCCGGCAAAAACAATGATCGACATGAGGATCGTATTCAGGGTGCCGATGCCGGCATTGATGCCCAGCACCCCGTACGCAAACCCCACCGGCAGATAGCCCAGCACCACCGGTACGGCCGGCGCAAGGATCCGTTTAGCAAAGGAATTATGTTTTTGTTTTTCAATGAGCATAGGATCATCCAGGAAAGTTGAATAAGTTGAAATTATAACAAAAATCACCCTTCAAATATGATACTTTTCGGATATCATATGGTAGTAGAATAAAACAAATTAATTCAGAAAATAATAAAAACATCATTCTCTGAAAATGAAAGGAAATACCAATGGCAACAACTATTAATTCTGACTGCATCTCTTGCGGTGCCTGTGAAGCCGAATGCCCTGAAGGTGCCATCTCTCAGGGTCCGGATATCTATGAGATCGACCCCGCAAAATGCACCGATTGTCAATCCTGTGTGGATGTCTGCCCAACCGGCGCCTGCGTCCCTGCATAGAAGGAAAAACAATCTTGGGAGACAGTCTGCATACAGGCTGTCTCTTTTTTATTAAACAGCCAATGTTATAATCTTTTTGATCCCTTATATTGTGAGGTCTCCTTGAAAAAATTTATTGCGATCGCCGGAAATATTGGTGTCGGCAAATCAACCCTGGTCTCCATGATTTGCGAAAGGTTGAACAGTAAACCTTATTATGAACCGGTAACCGAAAATCCCTATCTGTCTGATTTTTATAAGGACATGCTTTCATGGAGTTTTCATTCCCAGATATTCTTTTTGACCCATCGATTAAGAATTCATCAGGAACTCATCCGATATACCGGATCGGTCATTCAGGACCGCAGCATCTATGAAGACGCGGAGGTCTTCGCTCATAATCTCTTCGCGCAGGGCTGGATGAACGAAAGGGACTACAATACGTATCGTTCTCTTTATCTCACCCTGGCGGAATATCTGCCCCCTCCCGATCTGATCATTTACTTACGAGCTTCGGTGCCCACCCTGCAAAAACGCATCGCATTACGGAACCGTGATTATGAACAGAAAATCGATCCTCAATATCTTGCGCGCCTAAATGACCTCTACGAGAACTGGATCAACCATTTTACGCTTTGTCCGGTATTGACCGTTCCATCGGATGATCTTGACTACGTGCAACACCCCAATCATCTTGAACTCATTATTAACAAGATACAGGAAAAACTGACCGGAAAAGAAGAGGTTGTCTTCAATTTATAGAAAGCAGAAAAAGACTGATTCCAATTAATCAGTCTTTCTGTTTGGATCTCTCGTTAGTTTTACCGAATAAAGAATAACTTCGCTAGATTGGATCGACCACTAATTTAATCGCGGTGCGAACTTTTCCGTCAATTTCTACATCAACGAATTCCGGATAACAAACGATTTTGATCCCATCTTCTTCCAAATAGCCTTTGGCCAAGACAAGTGCTTTTACGGCCTGGTTAACTGCACCTGCACCAATTGCCTGAATGTCCGCGTGTTTGTACTCACGCATTACTCCTGCAATGGCCCCCGCGACGGCAGCTGTGCGAGAATTGGCTTTGACCTTTATGACGTCCATCTTTTCACTCCCTTCTGGATCAACGTTGGGTCGAACAAAGAAGCCATGGGGGCAAAATGCCTTAATCTTTGTAAATTGTACAAGAATTCAAGACCACTTTCAATACACACTTTTTAGTGGATTTGTGTGGAGTGACAGGACTGTATATCTTATCTATACATAAGGATTAATGTTAAATAGTAATATTCGTAGTGGCTGTGGATTTGTGGAGAAAAGAGACGAATGAAAGTAAATCCTCAATATATTCTCATCTCTTATGGTTGATCTCCATATATGGCTATTTCAAAACCTTTTTTTGCCAACACCTTTATGTTGATAAAAGAAAACGAGGCCCTTCCTTTTTCATAAATGGAAAACGAGATGCAAAGTTGGGGAAAAAGAAGCGTATTTATCCACAGCAAGGGCTGAAACTTGGCAGATGCTTATCCACAAGTTGTCACCGGTTTTCCACAGAAAAAGACGAGTTATCCACAGTTTTTACAGAAAAAGGGGATAAATCAGAGGTTGTCGACCGTTTCCTCGACCTGGTCGAGGATGCCGTCCAGCGCGTTGAGGCGGGTCGGCAGGGTCTTCGCGTCCAGTTTGAGTTGGTGGCTGAAGGTCTGCCACTCTTTATAAGGGTCGGATGATTTAGGCAGGACGGAGGCGATCATGGTCCAAACGTCCAGCAGCACCCAAACCGCAGCGGCAGGCCGCACTTCCGACATGATCGCGATGGCCTTTTCGAAGTAATTGCGCCGGTTGGGGTGGATGCTGGGAGGCACCGCCTTTGCCTCTTTCAAGGCATTAAACCCGGCGGTCAGGCTCGCCAGCCAGGGCTTCCACTGGTCGTCGCTGACCACATCGCTGGTAAACAGGCCGATCAGTTCCCCGGTCAGGTCGGGCAGGTCCACCTGCTGGGCACGTTCGGGAAGTTCCAAAAAGAGGCGGCGCACAGGCAGGGGCATACCGCTGATGACCGCCACGGCATTGGCCGTCGCGCGGATGGCATCCAGAAAGGCGCTGATCCGTTTGATGCCTTGCGGAATGGAACCGTCTTCCAACTCCTGCCAATTCCTGCGCGCCGTTTTAAGGAATCCGCGGCAGCGCGCGACCACGTTGGAAGGCTGCCAGTATTGAGAAATGGCGGTGGAGCGCATCAGATCGAACCAATGCTCGGAATCCTGCAGGCTGACGGCGCCCAGGTCGAGCGCTCCGCCGATCCAGGGGTCGAGACGCAGCTTGCGCGCCGGGCTGAAATCCTCCTGGGTGTAATGGGCGATATCCAGGTGGACGTCGGCGTTGATGCGCACGATCTCGCGTGGCGCATCGACCGGACGGTCGTGCACGCAGATCAGGTCGATATCCGTGACGCCGCCGATGAAAGGCTCATCCGTGCGCAGCAGCGAGCCGGTCAGGTAGACGCACACCAATCCGCGGTCCCTGGCGGAAAATTTGGCCGCGTGTTCGCGGGCAAGATTGAGCAGGATATCGCGGGTGATGCGCATGGGATGTGTCTCCGTGGGTCAGAGGATCAGGTGATGGGCAACTGCGGTTGGAAAGGCGCTTCCTTTAAGGCTTCTTCGATGCGCGCCTGGATGATGTCGAAATCCATGCTGCGGCTGACGAAATCCAGTTCGTCGGTCTGGATGACCAGCACACTGGAGGAGCGGGTCGCCCCCAGGTAGAAGTCGTCGTAAGAGCGGTTCAACTGGTCGATGTAATCCCGCTCCATGGTGCGCTCGTAGGGACGGTCGCGCTGCGCAATGCGGCGCATGAGTGTGTCGGTGGTGGCGCGCAGGTAAACCACCAGATTGGGTGGGGTGATCTTTTCCGCCAGGGCTTCCTGGACGCTGTAATACGTATCCAGTTCGTCACCCTTGAGGTTGATGCGGGCGAACAGGGCGTCTTTCTCGAAGGTATAGTCGCTGATCACAGTCTTACCAGCTTCAACGCGTTCGATGATGTTGCGGCGCTGCTGGTGATAGCGGCTGAGCAGGAAGAAGATCTGCGTTTGAAAGGCGAAACGCGCGCGGTCGGAATAAAAATTACTCAGAAAGGGGTTTTCCTCAAAGACTTCCAGCACCAATTCGGCGTCGAATGAGGTTTGTAACATTCTTGCCAGGGTGGTTTTGCCCACCCCGATGACACCTTCGATCGCAAAGTACATAAAATGGCGTCTCCAGCCGGATCAACCGGGATAAATTGGGGATTTTTTTGATAAAGAAAATATACCATAAAAACAAATTACGGGCGATTAAGCGATTTATTGTACGATCCTATTGCGTTAAAAGACAACCACGGAAGAGCGGAAGTCACGGAAAAGAACAATTTTATTCCTCCGGCAAGTGTTGGCCGCTGTCGTTGATAAAGTGGATTACAGGGTCCAGCGTGGGCAGGGGATGGCCCAGGCCGCTCATGACGATGGAGAGTTCGCCGCGGTGGTGGGCTGAATGCACCAACGACTGTGTGAGCAATTGCCAGCGCGCCAGGCGGCAGGGCTGCCCGTTGAGGGGGATGTCGACGACCTCGAGCAGTTTTTCGTCCGTAACCCAGTTGAGGTATTTCAGGCGTTCGTCGGCCAATTGGGCGAAGGCCAGGGCGATCTCATCCAGGCTGAGGGTCTTGTCGGGCGCGCTCTTGGGGTTGACCGGTTTGCCCTCGCTGCGGGCCAGAAAGTAGAACTCGCTGGTGAGCATGTGTGTCAGCAGGGCCAGCACCGAGCCGTGGCTTGGGCTGGACTGCGCGGTCAGGGTGGATGCGTCCATGCCGGCGGCGGTCTGCAACACCAGGTCGTTGGCGTAACGGTTATATTCGTGCAGCACGAGCAGTGCGGATTTGTTGAGGGTCTCCATGGCGTTCTCCGATTCACAGGCTGTCAGACAGCCGATGATGAGCAAGTATAATCAAAGATGAAACCATTTGACAGGCGGTTTCGTAAATGTTGTAGAAACAAAGTTTAACAGGAGTAAGAAAATGTTTTCGTTGTTAATGGCTGTTTTCTTTTTTATTGCGATCACCATCATCGGGGCGCTGATCTCGATCGGGTTGCTGTTCTCACGTAAAAACGTCATCCGGCCGCAGGAAAGGCAGGAGCGCAGGGACGATCCCAACATCATTGATGTGCAGGCGCTGGATGACGACCAGACTGCGGAGATCACGTCCACCGATCAATTGCTGAAACCGTAAGTCGAGAGTTGAGAATAGAGAATCGTAAAAACGTAAACCGTGAACTGTGAATCGTGAACCGTTGGTAGGATATAAACATCACAGAAAAACCCCATGAATTGTTTTCGTATTTAAATGCAGATCCCCGGAATTCTTGAAAATTCCGGGGATTCTTTATAGTTACTTCGTGATCTCCTCCAACTGGTCGACCAGGCCGCTGAGCACATCAAAGCCGCCCTGCCAGAAGGAGGCCTGGGTGACGTCCACGCCGGCCTCGGCCAGCACCTGCATGGGCGCCTCGGATCCGCCGGCCGCCAGCATTTTGAGGTATTTGGGTTTGAAGGTTTCCCCCTCGGACTTGTAGCGCCGGTAGAGCGAGAGCACCAGCAACTGCCCGAAGGCGTAGGCATA
>Ga0172371_10005596_pt1 | contig 18591 bp, 14 predicted proteins | sample Lak12m_FD_114543 | JGI IMG/M metagenome (GOLD analysis project Ga0172371, IMG submission 114543) | Freshwater microbial communities from Kabuno Bay, South-Kivu, Congo - kab_022012_12m | ecosystem: Environmental > Aquatic > Freshwater > Lake | place: Democratic Republic of the Congo: South-Kivu...
AGCCCCAGAGATCCAGAGACATCAGAGTTCAGAGACAATGGGGAGACCACCACCCGAAAACCGACGTTCCTGAGCCCGTAGCCCGGGAGGTCCCCGACGCGGCAAGCACAGCGGGCGTTCCTCTCATAGTAGCTGAAAGAGCCGCCCCGCAACACACGCTGGATATTTTGAGGGGCGCCAAGATTTTCGCGGCCATCATCCACCTTATATGGATATTTCTCATTCAGACTGCGCGTCCACTCCCACACGTTGCCGCTCATTTCCAAAGCTCCATACGGGCTGGCCCCACCCGGAAAACAGCCGACCGCACTGGTGGTCCCAATCTTGGTGTCCTCGTAATTGGCCCGGTTGGCGTCTGGCTTATTCCCCCATGGGTAGATCCGTCCATCCGCGCCGCGGGCTGCCTTCTCCCATTCGGCTTCGCTCGGCAGCGTAACCCGCAATCGCCCGCTGTCCAGCCCCTGCCAGAACGGGTCTGGATTTGCACCTTTTTCTTTCTGGCTGCGGGTATAGGCTTTCAGCTGCGCCTCCAGCCAGCCGCAATAAGCCAGCGCCTCGTGCCAGGTCACATAACGAACCGGGTGGTTGGGCAGATCTTTCAAGCTGTCGGGATCCTTTGGCGTATGTCCCGAACTATCCACAAATTCTCGCCACTGCGCCACCGTGACCGGATAACGCCCCAGGTAAAACGTAGGCAGGGAGATTTCGCCGCCGGGTTGTTCGTCACTAAACGCATTTTTATCCTCCTGGGGATCGCTGCCCATCCAGAACGGCCCTTCCGGTATCTGCACAAAGCCCAATAAAGGCTCATCCGGCAGGTACCAATATTCCGGGTTGAAGCGCAGGTCGCCCAGCTTTGCCAGCGCATCTCCGGCATGGGTGCGCTCGGTCGCCGGAAATTCGGGCGTGTTCATCAAATGAATGTGCCAATCGCACACCCGGTTCAGTTTCGCCTGGTTGATGGGGCTGATTTGGGCTAAATCGGCGTTCTCCAGGATCGCCTGTCCGGCCAGCAATGCGCCCCACTGTTCAGGAGAGCCGCTCGCACCTTTCGGTTCGGTCCCGCACAGCGCCTCGACGAAGGGCCAGAGTGCATAAGTGCTGCCGCTTGATGCTTTGGCTCCGGCCAGCAACGCCACCTCCCGCCACTTTTCGGGGGCTGTTCGCGCCAGTTTGGCCAAATGGTCAGGATAATAATCATCACCGGTTAGATGACAGGCGGCCAGATATTCCTGGATGGTGCGGTGCGGGAATGCATAAACGCCCACCCCGCGCGGCAGCAACAGACCGGCCCGGGCGGTCAGAAACTCAACCAGTTGGTCCGAGCTGATTTCCGGGTTCTGTTTGATCCGCATCAAGCCGGCGATCAGACGCTCTTCGGGGATATCGGCCGTTTCGGTCTGCTCGGTCTGCTCGGAATGGGCCTGGAACGCCAGTTCGTTCAGCAGGCCGCGCACCTTATTCCGATCCACCTTCAGCCATTCCGCCAGGCTGGGTTGCATCAGCAGTACCGCGCCTTTGCCATCGCGCACTACTCGCTGGCTCTCCCACCAATCCAGCAGCAGATCAACCGTGTCGGCGTAGAGTTCTTCGCGCTTGTCGGGCAATGTGCCGCCGCGCCAGGCGTGCAAGGAGGCCATCAACGTGAGCAGGAGCGGGCGCTCGGCCAGTTCTTGCAGGCGCTTGCTATTGAAGATCGCTCGTTTGAGCAGTTCAGCCCGGCCCTGGGCGTCTTGCGGGTTGAGATCCCGCAGCAGGGCGATCTGCTCATACCAGCGGTCGACGAAATGGCGGATCTGCCCCGGCGAGAAAGGCGCCAATACCGTCTCGGCATACCCGTTCAGCCGCCACTCCTGCTTCTGGTAGGCGTAGGTGCGGCTGGTCACCAGGATGCGGCAATTTGGGTAGTTGGAGGTAAAGCTCTCCACCGCGGACTTGATTTGGGAGCGGCGCCTTTCCGCCTCCGGGACCTCGTCCAGCCCGTCGAGCATTAGCAATCCGCCCTGTTCTTGCAGATGCTTGCGCAAGAGCGGGGCGTAATCGCCCAACCCGCAGGCTTCCAGCTCGGCCGCGATGAAATCCCACAGGTGCTTGGCCGTCGCTTTTGCGCTGTCTTGCGGCAGTCCGCGGGCAGCGAAATCGCGCAGGATCACCCGTACCGGCAGCAACGCCTTATGATCCCAGGGTTGCGGCTCTTGTTTCTGATCCCGCTCCTCTTCAGCGGGAAGTGGCGTTCTGAGGGCAGCCAGGTCGGGTTTTTTGCCCAGCAGCTCCCCGGCCAGGCACAACGCCACGAAGTTGACGAAGGTGCTCTTGCCAGATCCCGGGTCGCCGAGCAAGACCAGGTGTTTGTTGCGGTTGAGTTGCTCGAGGGCGGAAATACGCCCCTTTGGTTGATCGATCCTTTCTTGGGTCGCTTTTCGATCCGACGGGTCTCCAATGCGATCCTCCATTTCGACGGATCGCGTCAGCAGAGCGGTATAGACCGCGCTCAGGTTCAGGCGCGCTTCGGCCTGGCTGGCCGTCTTGCGGTCGATCCCAGCCAGGGCCAGCAGGCCGGTGCTCTCGTAGACCTGGTTGAGATAGGAATTGCGTAGCGCTTCTTCGGCGACTTCCGGCATGTGTTGGTTGACTTTAGCATAGTCCCCGGTAACGATGGTGTTGCCGGTGGCATTATCGCCGAGCAGCACCGCTTTATCTCCCAACTGAGTAGTGGGTCTGTCCTCCGCCTCATTGTGTATGGGTGGACGCGGGTTCTCCTTCGTCTTACGCAGCCAGCCGAACCAAATCAGGAACCCGGCTCCCGACCAGAGCATGATTTGGATCAGGGCAGCCAATCCCTGGATCGCCTCGTTATTTGCGCCGACAAAGCCCATCAAGGCCGGGAACCACAGCCGGAAGGTCAACCCGGCCGTCATCAGGATCGCCAGAACCAGTACGAACAAGCCGCGCCGTTGCATCAGTCGTCCTTCTTGGGCTGGTTATGATCGCCGGTGATGATGGTGTTCCCGCTGGAGTTCCCGCCGATCATCACACCGCCCTTACCGACCGCCCTGGCATTCGCCCCGTACGCGACCGCGCCATCCCCAACCTGGATGTGGGTTTCTGAACTGGCCGCTTCGATCAGGCGCTTGATCTGCTCGGCGAAGGCGTCATCCTTCTCCAGAACTTTCTTGAGTTGAACGCGAAAGGCAGCCTGCAAATCCGGGTCGTTCGAATTCTTCAGCAGGTCGCTCAGCGCTTCGCGGGCCGCTTTCTTCTTATCGAAGCGCGTCTTCAGCGCCTTCCACAAATTCCCCACCGCGGCCGGCAATTCTGCGCCGAGTTTCTCGGCCGCTTTGGTCGCAATCATGGGTAGATAAGGTTGCAGCGCCGTCAAGGCTGCGGCTGCTGTCACGGAAATTGCTGCTGGATCCATTTTGGCCTCCCTGGTACGAGTGAAAAAGCGGGGCCCACAAGGAGCTTTCAGGTGTAGTTTATATGAGGTTCGGGGAAATGTCAATTCCACTCATCTAGATGCCCAATCAATCCGTCGATTCAAGTGCTCTGGAGATAATTAATCCCTGGGAGATCACCATGAACAAAGTTCACTTATCGATGTTTTGATTAGCAATAACGTGGGAGTATATTGACTCTGTATAGCTACTTGGTCATCAGATATTAGGTCACAAACCCTTGATCCGATATACGAAACCGTTGGATTTGAAATCCTTTTCACCTTCTCTGCGTTCCTCCCCAGGAGGGTCTCTATCAAGTGCGACTCTTCGTTTACCGAAAGAGACAAAAGTGCAGAAAGCGCAGGTCAAACTACCTCGGTCATAACGCCAGACGCGAGGTCTGGCTGTACCTGGCTAAACGGAAAGATTATATGAACAACGATCCGCTATTTGAATTGACCCCCAACGGAGTACGCTCGCTGATGAACAGGTTAGCCGCGGCATCCGGCGTGAAGAACGTCCACCCTCATCGATTTAGACATACTTTCGCCATCGAGTATCTAAGAAACGGCGGCGACGTCTTTACTCTGCAAGACCTTCTTGGCCACCGAGGGCTGCTCGTCATTGAGCACTATCTGAAGCAGGCTACCACCGATGTAGAAAAAGCCCATCAAAAGGCCAGCCCAGGCGACAACTGGAAGAAGTAGAGTGAGATAAAAGCCCCGGTCTCAAGACTTGGGGTTTTTCTTACAAGACTACCGGTACTGCCCGTAAGCTGTAGGGGACCAGCGACGCACCATTAACCTGCCAGGAGCACTTATGAAACGGTGCAGCACCCAGGCATAGAAGCTGTAATAGCGCGCCCGGTCAGTAGTGGTGATGATACCGGGGATGGGCTCCTGCTGATAGCTCTGGGCCGCGCCTTCGACGCCAAGCTGGTCTTCGCCGGTGACAAAGGTATCGGTCAGTTCAGCAGTCCAATGAGGATTTGTGTCAATCATTCAGCCCCGCTTGCATTCCTAACCTCGTCAAGCAGTCGCGGAAATGACAAACCAGAGCCAAAACAAAAGGAGTTTCGGTAGGGACCGATAGAGAGGCAGGGCAACGAAACAGACACTACAGTCTTGCAATGAGATTAATGAACAGCACATCTTGTTTGATCGTGAGGCGCTATTTGCAGGCAAATTGTCAGGATTTAAGGGTTTGAAGCAACGCAGATTAAGATACTCCTTGAGCTAACAGTCTCAACCCTTCCAGCCGAATGATTTCCGGGAACAGAGTTTTATAAGTTGAGCAGTTCGGTGATTTGCCCTGGTATTTCCCCGTCAACCGGTGGGCTTGCAAAGAACATCCACCGGCGCAAGCATAGCGCCACTCACACTCCTGGCATTCACTTTTGTCATCTACCGAGGGATTGGTCAATTCCGGTTCAGCCATACGAATTGCAGCCAAAGGGTCGCAGGATGTGCAGTCTGTGATCGTGTGATCCATATCCATTTGACAGCGTGCCACTCTACCATCTGGATCAAACACCAGGTAATCCTGCCCAGCAGTACATGGGCGTTGGTGAGGAATGGCTAGATTAGAAATATCTAATAGCGAATTGAGCAAACTATATTTAGGTAGATGATGCTCAATCACTCTAAAGGCAGATAGAATTCCATTTATTATTCTTTGATTGTCTAGTGCCAGATTCTCTTCACTGTGGGAATATTGGTTCGGGCGATAAAGATTGATGTTAAAAGGCAGTTCCCGTTCCAGCATCCAGGCTACAGTATCCGCCAGGCCATCAATGTTGCGATTACTGACTGTAATCGAGATATGAGGAATCAGCCCATTGGAACATGCCATCTCAATAGCATTGGCCACAGATGTATACGAACCTTTGCCATTTACCTGAGGGCGCTGACAATCATGGAATTTACCAATCCCATCCATCGAAATCATCAGACGCAAACCCAACGCTCGCATTTGCTCAACCTTTTTTCCGGTCAACAGCATTCCATTGCTTAAAATAATGCCATCTATTTGTAAATTCTCAGCAGAAGCATGCGAAAGTATATAATCATGTATTTGTAGAATGAAAGGAAAACGCAAAAATGGCTCCCCGCCGGCATATTTAATCTTTAGTCCACTATATGCATGATTTAGAGCCGAGCGGAAAATGCTGTTTACAATGGCATATCCAGTTGATAAAGATGTATCACGACTCATATGCGGCAAGTAGCAGTAAGCGCAGCGCAAATTGCAGCGATCAGTCACATGAAACCAGGCTGTAAGTATATTTGCAGCATCAACTTTAGGATCGATATCATATGCTTCAGGGATTAATAGCCCTGCATCTGCAAATTTGTCAATCGCCAGGCGACATGGATCCGAAGATACAATCATCCTTTGGAATTGTGAAGGAAGATCACGAAATAGTTCCAAAGCCAGACGGTTTAATACTGTCAAAGGATAAGGCGGATGGTAACAGATAACATGATCGGCATCTAGCTGAAAGGTAGAAAATTTTGCTTTCTGGAGCTGGCCCATTTGGGCCGTTTTCAACGCAGTGGAAGACAATTGATGAGATTGATATCCAATAATTTGGCAGGCACAATCGCACTGGCCCTCTGAATTGGAGGTTGCAGTTTTCTGATATAGGATTAATGCGTGTTCGCCATTACTGGAGTGTGGATCGATACACATTTATGCCTCCTGCCAGTTGGTCCAATTTGAGAAAGCTGCGCGTACATCTGGGTAAAGAATATGAAAATTTCCCGCTCGCCATAACTTAAGCAATCGGGAGCCAATATCTCGAATTTGCTTAGGCGTCAAGCTTAAATAGTTAATAAAGAAATCTTTTTCAAGGCGATCCAGGTAAGTTATGGGTGTATCGCCTCCGTAAGGGCCAATATAGGTCAGAATTTTCATACCATCATAATAATGCTGTGCTGCATCTTCTACTTTTCCCTGCCCCATTGAGAGGGTTCCTAATTCCATATGCAGCATTCCGCCGGCTCGAGCATCTGGTTTGGGATGTTGAGCCAGATAAGCTTGCATTTCGTTCTCCAAGGTTTCCAAGCGATCGAATTGTTTTGTGTAACTGGCAAACCGAGCCATATCTCGGATGGCGACCCATTGATACCAAAAATCGGGCAGATTATATGCCAGTTCATGGCATTGGTTTATACATTCCTCAGCCTGGTCATACTTTTCTCTAAGCAAATAGATCAAACCCAGCCGTGAGAATACCATCGGTAATTCTTTTGGAATACCAATCCCCTTTGCGCGTAACAAGTCTCTTTCAGCAAGATCTAGGTCATGATAGGGGGTTGACATATATACTGCGCCACGCCAGGCATAAACTGTGCTCAACCACTCCTCATCGTTCGTTGGTTCGAAGATTTCCAGCGCTTTTTGGAAATAATCCAAAGACTGTTCTATGTCTCCTCCCATAAAAGTAATACAACCCAACGCAGAATAGGCACGCCCAATTCCACGTTCATTTTCAAGCTGTTGCGCTAGACGCAGCGACTCTTTGCAGAAGCGCAACGCCGTATCATAGTAATTGGGAAAGTCTTTGCGGTATGCATAAAGGAATCCCAAGTTATTGTATAACATAGATTGTTCGTGCTGCAGATTTTCATCAATTGCCAATTCAAGGGCGATTTCGTAATGCTGGCGAGCTGATTCTAAGTCGGCTGTCAGGCGGTAAACCCATCCCAAACCGTTTTCAGCCTTTACCAACCAGCTATTTAGATTATTGATTCGACTGATTTCAACCGCCTTTTGAAAATATTCGATCCCGCTGTAAAAATCTCCCTGGCGAATGGACACATTGGCCAATTGGATTTGAACATCGGCTGTTTGGGCAGAAGCCAGATCGTTCCGCTCAATAAGCAAATTAAGTGCTTCTCTGGCTTCTGGGTAACGGCGCTCATCCAGTTTAGCCTTAGCCTTGCGGATTAAAACTTCATATTGATCTTCAGAAGAGAGTCTTCCCAGATGCATTTCAATCAAATCAAGCCACTGGAGCCTAGGAATATAGCGGTATGTGCGAGTTGCTTCCTCAAACATGTCAAAGAATAAGTTCTTGCCTTCTTTGAGTTCGACAACTAACTGATGGCGCAGTAGTTGTTCTTTGAGCATCCACAACTCCTCTATATAAGATTGCAAACTGCGCCATTTCCATAAATCTTTTAGTACCTTTTGCGGTTCCATTTCTTCATCATACTTTATTTCTTCAATACGGCGCTTGCATTCGTCGATCTGTTCTTTCAGATAGATAACCGCAGATTGGCTAATTTTATGCCGACGATCATCGTCGGGATCTACCTCAGGCCAAACATAAGTATTGACCAAGCGTCGCATTTCATCATGCAAGGTGATCCGAGAATCAGGCAGTGTTTTGGTAAACACATAGGTTTGGAACTCCTTCACCAGGTTTTCGGCATCTTCAAGAGATACCTTTAACAATTTGCTGATCATGAGGACATCCATAGGATATACCTGGGCTAGTGTTAAAATCAGCCAATCCATTAGACTGCGCGTACTGGCGATATATCGTACCAGGTGTGCTTCGAACTCATCCTGACGATGTTTTTTTAGTTCTGTGGATAGCTCCGGCAAGCTATCCAAGCTTTCTTCTTCTAGCCACTTCAGTGGCGATCGCCGAGCGTGCCATTCAATGGCCAGGTCAATCAAAATGGGTTTCCCTCTTGACCAGTACAAAATCTTTTGTGCTAATCCGGACTCCAGCACAATATGCAGCATTTTCTGCTTCTCTTCCAGGTAAAATTCACTGGCTTTTGGATTCAGGGGAGGTAGCTCTATGAAATGGATTGGCTTTTCAGGCCAATTCGCCAAAAATTCGATTGTAACTTCATCAGGACGTCCAGCGATTAATACTGCAATATTTTCGATTTTAGAAACTACCTCGATGATGAAATGTAAGACTTCACGCGCCTTCTCAGCCGTGTCGATAAGCAAAACCAGGCGCTGTTTTGTCGTTATCTTTTCCAACCCCAAAATGAAAGCCTTTTCCACATCGGCTTGATGTTTGGCAACAAGTTCAGGGCTTACACCAGCGGACTTGATCTCGTTAAAATAACGCAGAGCCTGGAAGAAATCGTTAAAATACTGCACGCCAACCAAATCGGCAATTTTGAGGGCAAAACCCTGTTCATCTCGGAAGGTATATTCATCGAAATCAACAATATCAGGCATCAGCAATCGCGGCATAAGCTGATTTTCAAAGTCGTCCCAAATGGTTTGCCAATTTTCCTGGCGGGAACGTAACAACGCCTGGTTAATATATTGCATGGGCATCGAATAATGTTGTTCAATGGGTTTTCTACAGGCAGCACTGACTGCTAGCCGGATGATAGATCGTCCAACAATCGATGGATCGATCATAATGGTAGCACGCCATGGGCTACCTGGTTGCGACATTAACTCAATATCTTGATCTGACAGTATGTCGAAGCTATAGACCCCAATGTCAGCACGATCTTCATCTTGCAAGGCATTGACCACCCCGCTTGTAAATTCGTCCCATGTGACCCAAATTGCTTTTAGGTCAGGATGCTGGCGAAGCAAAGACTTGGTTTGGTCATAAGCAGTCTGGCCCATTTCCTCGCTCATTGCAACCCAGTGGTCAATCAGTTGAATATTATTAGAATATTGAGCCAACAAGCTTTTTAATAATTCTTTGCGCTTTTCTTGCAAGGCTGCGCCTTTTACCAGCATTGCAGCCACTTTACCACGAAAATTAATATCTTTTACTAATTGTTCGCTGGCTTGATAAGCGCCTTGGTGCTCATCGGTTGTAATGCTGCTGGTAACCATATCCAAATTGGTTAGATAATTATCTACCGTTAAAATCGGAATTCCGGCATGATTAGCTTGTTCAATGCCGATGCGTAGTTTTTCATCGGTACCCAAGCGTACGATAATAGCATCTGGAGACTGTTGAATAATATATTCAAGATCTTGTGCCATTTGATCAATATCAAAATGTGCATCGGTTTGGATCAATCTAATACCCATGGCCCGAACGCTTTCCTGCACCCCGTTCACGAAACGTTCAGACCACTCTGTTTGTGTAAACTCATTGACCACAGCAATCGTTATATCCTTGCGATCGATTTTTTCGCCGAAAAGGATTGTATCCCAACGCTGGTAACGGTGACGCACTTCTTGCAAAAGACGTGTTTTTCCCGTACCGCCCTCCGCCCAAAAATAAAGCATGCGTTTTTTCCCCCACGCATTGATGGCGCTGTCGATCAGGGCCAGTTCATCTTCACGATCGATAAACGTAACCTGGTTGATCATCTTTGATCTCTCCTTATGCCGGCTAGTTAAAAAGTTCCGTTTCAACTTCTGGACATTTTCTGCAATTTTCCCGTACTTGTTTGATTAAGTACTGATAGATATCTGGTTGGTAGAAATTTTCACTTAAGAAATAGTTGACGAAAAATTCCAGTTCCCAATCTTGCTCTAGCAATGTAAGAAAATCTGTAAGTACATCATCGTCTTCTTCCAATTTCGATACCAAAATGGCAATATTTTCGTTAAGGGTATCTAAAATGCTTTTTTTAAGCTCGGTTCTGCGCAATCCACTAGCGTGATAATCATATTGAAGCTTTAGGCCAAAATACTCTATGGTTAATTGCACAGGATATTGAGAAAACTCCCTGGATAGCCGATCTTTATACATCTGCAAACCAGCCTGACATAATTTTTTAAAGCGGTCGATGTCGTTTTGGCGCAGGTGAATAGCAAATAGACGCTGAGTAATACTGTCTTGTAAAAATCCGCTGTCTCGTTTTAGCAGGTAGGTTCCAGTGAGGATTTGTTCGAGCTTATCATTATCTCCTCCCCAGGTGAGTAAGCCGCAATTAATTAATCCCTTGAGTAACCAAGGAGGAAAACGTCGAAAAACGCATAAGATTTCTAAAGTCTCAATTAAAGCAGGCATATCCTTATCGAATTCAACGAGGTCTTTCAATAAGCTATTGAAGTGGATTGAAAACTCTTCAGTATATTGCCTGAGGATCGTATTTGCTCTTGTAAAGCGGCTATCGGTTAACTTTCTCAGTAGTTCCGCAATGAAACCCGGATGACCACCTGTTAAATACATCAGATCAGCCGAAATCTTTAATAGATTGTCTTCATTAAGAGCTATACCAGCCTTTTGAGCATAAAGCCGAACAGTTTCTTGCACATAAGGAAATGCATAAGGAGATAAGGAAAAACTTTCATAAGGAAAGCCTTTGCTTCGAAATACTGTACATTTGCGTCGAGCATCCCTCCCTGCCAGAAAAAATCTCAACCGGTTATGGTTGGTAAAAAATATAGTTGATTTTCTTAAATAGAGATGCACAGCATTAATCATATCCGCTAAATTTAACAACGTGCTATTATCCAGCATCTCAATATTATCAATTAAGATGGCTCCCCCTTTAAAAAATGCCCCAGCCAAAGATATGTCTTGATGATTCTCATCACTAAGTGGCAAACTAAGCAGGTTGGCACCAATTTCCTCCCCCATAGCTTCAATTGTAACATCAGATGTATCGCCCAGCCCAACACCCATTTGTTGGAGAATTTGGTCTGCAATCTGAATAATATCGGTATGCTTGCCTTTCAAAATTTGAAGGTATACACATACCCATCCTTGTTCTTTATAACGTCTCTGTATCTCATTTAGAAAGATTGTTTTTCCATACCCTGCTGGGCCATCGATTACCCAATATTGCTGGAGCAAGGTTGATCGAGAGATTTCACTTAATTCTTGAGTTCGATTAACGAATTCTATAATAGGCGTCTGGTTGACCAGGATTTCAGCCTCCAGTTGAGATGCAATTCCAATCAGGGCAGAATGATTGGCATCATCTTGAGAATACAAGTCGGCCAGTGTACTCAAAAACAACACAAGCCCATTTTTTGCGCCTTTATCCTTTTGTTTATAAAGATAACCGATTGCAAATTGAACTCGTTCTTCTATTGAAGATGCTGATGGTAAAGAATTTTTCCATTGATTAATACGATCATCGGTAAAAACGGTGCGTAATACATCATCATTCCTGAAATGATCAATCGTTTGAAGAACTTTTTTCATCCGCTTGAGTAACTCAGGCGAAATACCGTCTGACATATTTACCTCCCCAAAAGCTATATTGACTTATGGTTTATCAGGATACACAGAAGGTTGAATATAAAAATTCCAGATCGTGTTCTGATCGGCTTGAGCTCGGGTTTGGACATAATAATGCCTTTTTTTGTCATGATAATTCAATCAAGATTATCATACACAATGTTTGGCAGCGCGTCAACAAGTATTTCACTGCGTTGCTGCTGTCTTCAATCCTTAAAATACTTTTAGCAAGAAACCTTCAAATACGACACTATTCCCATCAGCAGATTCTTTAGACATGTTTGATGGCACTGGCTATAGACCGTAAAGCATTGAAAAAATGTTCTCTATTTTGGGGTTCTTTGAATAGGCTTATGGCCGAATAACACAAATTTTCGATTTGAATAATTTTCTTTATAGTTTCCCGTTCATCCAGGGATAAAGATTTTTGAAGATCACCTAAAGCAGATAAAACCTCTATTACAATAGAGGTGTCTAAATCATAAGCACGGTAAAAAAAGAACTTGTGTTCTATCCGTGACGCTAAAGATTTTAAGACCTCTCTCTTTGACGAGGACGGATCACTATCTTGTCCGGTTAACCGCGAACCCGGATCCATGCAACTCCACCATGCTTATTTGGGTGGAAGTTCTTAGGTGATAAATTTTCCAGCCAGTACACTGCATGTTCATTGCACAAAGCTCTTTCTCGGGTCAGTTTCTACAGCCAGGTCATTCAACCATAGTAAACACCGGCTGGTATAGAAAACCAGATTATCAAGCTGCATTTCCATTTGCTGCTGGATGTTATCCGGTAAACGACCGCTTGCCAGATATATATCCACTTGCTCAAATAAACTAGCAAGTTTCTTCGCTGTGTTTATCGCGCCTTCTCGTTCTTTCTTATATACCTGTTGTTTGCTCAATGGCGTATATTTTTCAACAATATTCGAGACAAGGAGTAGCTGATTTTGAATGACCTTAAGGGTTTCAATGGACTGTGTGGTTACATAATCTCCTACATATAAATTCGGCCATTCGCGTTGGTGCTTAGCAAGTGCCTTGATATGAAAAGCCAACGACCTCGATGTATTAACAAAAAAATCAGAAGCCAACTTGTCTGGCAGGACAGATGAATTAGACATGGTATCAACTACTCCTTTGTCTCTTAAATTGACGGGAACATTTGGGTTATAGATATCTTGTGCTTGTGAATATAGCTGGTTTAAGATGCTAAGTTGGTCACGAGTTAACAGTTTGTTATAGAACATTAGTTCTATTCTGTCTAATACCGCTTTAGCCTCGCTTAGGTCTTCTTGCTCTTTCCCCGTTTCTGAATTTAGGCGATGAGATTGCTGTTGCTGGTAGTCGGAATGATCAGGTATAGTGAAGGATTCTTCATGCGATATTCCTGCATTGATAGCAACTGATGGGAGTTCCCGGCTGATCGTTCTGCTGAGTTCTTCAATTTCCTGATACATACCGTGATCAACTGCATACTTGTCACGTAGGATTTCTAAAAATAAGAGAATGGCCCATTCACCCTGGCGGTTTTTACCTTGCTGAATCAGGTAATTCGCTAATGAAGCAACCCTTTCTTTCAAACTGAGTGTTTGTGGAATACGGTCGCGATACATGCTTAGCTCTGCACAAGCAAAAACAGTAGAAAGTTTTTGATCTGTCTCAAGTTCATCGCAATTACTTAGAGTCTGGTTCCAGATCGTAAGGGTCTTGCTTGGAAGGTCAAACATCGGGTACTGGCCTGATCTACTTTACGATTAGCTAGGCTTATCGAACAAATCTTTGGATATCTTTTTCAGTGACTGATAGTTAGCAACAGAGGAATAGAGATCGGTCCTCGTTTCAACACCCAGTACCTCCTGCCATTCTTCAGGCAGCTCATCATTCCCAAACGCCTCGCCTTTAGAAGTCGGCAAAATAACACTTTCCACATATTCGTGCGCTTCCTGAATAATCTCATTGATCTCAATCAGAAGACATGCATTTTGCTGGCGGGACAGCTTGCGAGCCTGAACTAGAATAGCGCGTCAGTCGGCCATCATCTTTTGGCGTTCTTGTTTATTCGATAGGTCGGCACCCAGTATATGGTCTTTCCCAGCATGCAGCAGCTCCCACCAGGCTTCGCTGCGGGCGACTTCTTGACCCCGGCGGGGGATCGCATGGAGGTAGAACAAGGCATAGCACAGGTTGGGCAGGTATAGGTTTTCATCGTAGAAACCTCTGTGCCCGTCGATAAACAACTTGCGAGGCCAAAGCCGGTCATCATAGGAGCCGAACTGGACATAATATCCTGTCTGCAACTCAGTCAGGTTGAAGTCGGTCCGCAACTCAAAGACAACTTCGGCGCTGCCTTCTTTGAGCAGGTAGCTGAGCAACTTGCCGGTGATCTCGCTGACTTTGGTGGCGATGCCCCACTCCAAACTGACTTTGGAAACCACGGTTGCCAGTTTGATTTGTTGCATTTGCCTGACCAACTCCTGGAAAGGTGCATCCCGCACAACGATGTATTGCAGTTTGATGCCCAGTTTATCCGTGGCACGGGCCGGCAGCCAACCGGTCAGGTTAGTGCTAATGGGCAGCTTGCAGGTTTTTCCCTTCTGGATAATATCCGTTCGGTGCAGGCTTTGTACAGCCGGGTGATCCGGGTAGAAGGAACTTTCTATCGCCGTACTTATCGCCAGGGTGGCCGGCTTTTCCAGCCAGCTCATGTCAAAATATGCCTGCGCTTCTTTCAAACTCAGCAGGTAATACGTGTCTTCAACCATCAGCGCCTGGGGCACCGGCGGTTGTTCGGGGCGTTGGAGGGGACTGGAGCCTTTGGGCATGGCTTACTCCTTTGTGTTTTGAGCATTCATGATCTCAGTGTACAGATCGGGGCGCTTTAGTTGGATGTCTGCTATCACCGAACGGATCAGAGTGCCCTCGCGCAGCTTTTCGCTCTTGTTTTCTGCGTTGTGCAAGGCGACCACTCGCCAATTGACCCGGTTCAAGACCGGCGAACCGGATGTTCCCGGCTCGGTTGGCGTCTTATACAGGATACGGTTGACGTCGGTGGGGGATAGCTTCACATAATAATCGCCGGTGGACTGCTGATCCTGTCCTAAAGGGTGCTGGATGATGTACAGGGTGCTGTGCGGATTTAGGGGAATATCAGCATCCAGGCGTAAAAAGCCGCGTCGCTGCACGGTCTGGTCATCTCGATCCTTCAAGCGCAGAACGGCATAATCCAGTCCTTGCGTCTCGATGGTTGGCGTTTCCAGGCACTCCACGCCATATTGTAGTCCCTTGCCATAGGTGGTAAAGTCAAAACGCAAAACGGTGCTGGATAGCTGGGCTTTTAGGTCTACCAACTCAAGGGGATCATCCATCTCGGAGCGATTCTCGATCACATGCCAGCAGGTAAGCGCAATTCCTGGGGCCACCAACCAGGCTGTGCCGGTGCCATGACCTTTGGTCTTTCCGTTGATGATTTTCGGCACATCTATACGGGCAACTGCTTGGGCGCAGGTCAGCATTTTTTCGGCATCGGCAATATGCAACATGGGTACCTGGTTAGGATTAGCCTCTAACTGCCGGGCAGCTTCTTGAGCAGATGGGCGTTTGAAGTGCTGGTCGAGTTCGAAAGCTAAATTTTGCAATCGATCCGCTCGTTCATCCTCTGGATCATATTTTTCGCTCAGTACTTCCAATAACAGGACCAGGGCATTTCTGTTATCTTTTTTATGTTTTTCAACTAAATAATTGATCGTGAGATCAACTCTTGAATAGACATTTGTCGCTTCATCAAGTCCTTTTTGGAATATTCTGATGCGTTCATCTGTGAACACAGCGTAAAGTGTCCTATGGGATGAGAACTCTTCACAATCTGAAAGAGTCTGGCGAAGTTGCGGCATTAAAATTTTTGGAATTCCAGGCATTATATGATCTCCAAGTTTTTACTCATAGTTCGGTTAATTTTCCAGCGGGTTTAAGAAAACCCGTGGCAAGTCGGGCATAAATCTCAATGGAGAAGTCAAGCAGCGACAGAATTTTAGTTTGAACCTCGGATAACGGGGTTACATGGAACAAGATTTGTTCATCCAATGTGACGACGGACAGATAAATGACCTTGAAAGCCTGGAGCAAGTCTTCGGCAGTGGGGAGCACCGTGACGCGCTTGGGGTTTCCGGCATACAAGCCCGATAGCTTCTCGTGCAAATCCACCAGGCGCTGACGAGCTGTGTGTTCGATCAAGGTCAGTATGCGCAGCCCAAGCGAGAGCAGGCGGATTAAAGCGGTGGCGCGGGTGTCACTCTGCAAATACATGGGCGACAAGGACCGAGGCTTACCCTTGAGACGGCCATAATTGTGTTCGATTAGAAATTCTTCACGATAGGCTAGGACAGCTTTGTCTAGGGGCAGTATTGCTTGGGGTTGGTTGGTGGCATACACCCGCCAGCCAAACCAGCGCACAGCTTCTTCAATCGCTGCCTCATAGTTTTCGACATGCAAAGAAACTGTGGTTACGGTTACGTTTCGAGCCAGTTGTTCCCCATAAGCTCGGATGTGTTTTTCGGTATGCTGCTCGGTGATTTGCAGATTCAACAAGCCCGTAACCCGGTACTGCTGGATGATCTGGTCGGCAGCGGATTGCATTGGAGCCGTATTTTCGATGCAATCCTTGAACTGCTTGCGTTTGTTCAGCGCCTGAAAAGCAGCCTGGGCCTTTACCAGCCGAGTGCGCGCAGCCTCTTCAGTCGAACAAGCATACTGGAACGAACGGACGATTAAATGCCTCTCCCTCCAGGTGATGCGCCTGCCATCTACGTCGGCGCTCAAGGTGATGGATTGCTCGTATCCTTCGGCTATCCGTTCCATCTCGCCTTCCTCATTTTTGCGCTCAATCCCTTCTAGCGCCTGTTTCTCCTCCCATACCGGCTGCAAATAGCCATCCAGTTTCTCTTCAGACAATTGGGTTTCAGGCAGCGGGCACAAGTAATAATCCTGACTGTTCTGAAGATAGGCCCGCGTCGCCAATGCCCCCATTTTGCTGTCCCCTACATACAATAATCCATGCTTGTCCAGGCTGGAGCTCACCTGCTCGACCGCTGGAAGGTACAAGGGGGCATCGGCCCGCTCCCCCCGAAGTACCTTTGTCAATGCTGGCATTCCCAACGGGTCCAATGCCGACATCATCACCTTCAACTGTGGCTTATCTGGTCGATAACCTTTGCAATGCTCAAACTGAAACAGCCCTTCTTTCGTCACCGTCCAGTAGTATCCACTGACTGTTGTGCTGTCCACTCTCACCCGCCGCGGTTTCAGGTTGTATACTCGGATTGTGTGTCGGTTCATCGCTGCTTCAAATGCCTTACACTTTTTATCATCCGCCAACTCGTCCAGCACGATCCCCAGCCGGTCATCGCTCCATTCTTGCTCTCTCACAGGCTGTTTGGTGCTGGCTTCCATCGTGTGCAAACGTTTGGCAACCCACTGCTCCACTTGACTCAGCCGGTGCTCCCCTTCCGAAAGAATGTGCCCAACCAGATCTGCGCTGTCCAGCCGAGCATCGTCCCTTGCCAATTCCCATGTGGCACAAACTACTGGTCCAGAAGCACTGGCACTCCAAGCCGCTTACCCTGCGCCAATAATACCGGGATATCGTCCACTTGTTCCGTAGTTACATCGAGTTTGTCTGTAATGCGGATAGCTTACCGCATTTCTTGATTCTTGACAAAATTTGACCGAACCATGAGAGAAAAATTGCTACTTTTAGAAATCGCCAGAGTCTGCCTGCTATCTTAGTCGGGATTTTCTCCTACTGCGCCAATCTGTAACCGATGAAAGCGGGATCCCAATGAGTTCTCCGGCTGCTTCTCTCGTTAAAATATCTGATTATTGTTTCCATATTTGGAGCCTTCGCTTTCTGCGAAATCAAATAGCATGCCCCCTATGGGCATCAATCTGTGATTATTTAATATTGTTGCATTATTTTACAGGTCTGTCAATGGTTTTTTTTTACTTGTGTTAGCCCCCTAGTCTTTCGCCATTCCCAAGTTGCTCACTGTTACTGAGCTGAACATCCCCCCATATTCCTAAGCTAATGCACACACGAATAATCAGCCCAACTTCAATCGTATATTTGAAATCGCTGACGACCAGGCCGGTTAATAAACATCCAACCATGCCCAATCAACCGGATTTTCTTGAGAACGCCTTTCTTGTTACGTTACCACTTGTCGAGAGAGATCATACATCAGACCGTTGATGTAGGCCGCGGCCGGGCACTGTACCAGGATTTTCTTCCGCCTATCGATACTTTCCTGAAAATAACCTCTCCCGAACTTACTCATCACTCACGTCCTCGACGTCGTAATCGAATATTTCCGGCAGTGGAACTCCAGTCCAGGCGGCTATATCTTCTTGCAATTTCTGACCGATGTAGTTCCCTATTTCGACCATGCAACGATTGGCGCTCCCAGCCGATACTTCAAACTCGGCCCACATCCTGATCCTCATCGATGGGCCTCCACCTCAGCCCCAACTAGCTGATAAACATCCGACCATGCCTTGCTGTGTGAGAGGCAGCGGATGTCTTGAATGGCCTGGTCGCTCTCGGCATTTATCGGGCTGCTATCCAGATCCATCGACCCACAAAACATTCAACAGTAGCGGTGGACGAAACTTCAGATAGTTATGCTGAGTCTAGTCCCTGATATTCACATACGCAATGGATACCTCTCAGGTATGAGACGAATTTGCCGGTGGATTTGAAATCATTTTCACTTTTTCTGCCATCTCCCCTGGGAGCGTCTCGATCAAGTGCGACTCTGCGTTTCCCGAAAGAAACAAAGGTTTGGCAGAGGGCGGAACCTTGGGTTTCAAAGCAACCGAAAGTGGATTGGGTTGTATAATCGATGAGTAACCAATCATAGGTCGACTTTTCCTGGCTGAGTGCAAATAGAGGGAAGCCAAGAATTATATGTAGGGGATCTCCCTGATAAGAACTCAGGAAACTACCTGAGTGAATAAG
>Ga0172371_10005598_pt1 | contig 18584 bp, 2 predicted proteins | sample Lak12m_FD_114543 | JGI IMG/M metagenome (GOLD analysis project Ga0172371, IMG submission 114543) | Freshwater microbial communities from Kabuno Bay, South-Kivu, Congo - kab_022012_12m | ecosystem: Environmental > Aquatic > Freshwater > Lake | place: Democratic Republic of the Congo: South-Kivu...
AGGATGCCTTCAGAAGAATTAAACCTGCTCACAACGGCAATATTAGTCGCCAGGGAGACGGGCGGCGATATAACTCAGCTTTTCAGCACATTGATTAACAGCATAAGGGCAAAGATAAAAATTTCCGACAACGTTAAGACATTGAGCATGCAGGGGAAAATTCAGGGAGTGGTTATGTCGCTTCTGCCCATAGCGTTTACGATTATGGTTTATTCGTTCAACCCGCAGTATTTTGATATTATGCTTTCTAATTCTTTGGGTAGGATACTTTTGATATACGCGCTTATTTCAGAAATAGTAGGAGTATTTTTAATCAGGGTATTTAGTAAGGTGAACGTATAGGAGGATCGTAGAAGATGCAGGATACAGGATGCAAGATGCAGGTAGAAAATAGAGAAACAGAAGCAAGGGGAAATTATCTTGCATCGTGCATCATGTATCATGGATCTAAATTGGTATTACCGAGCGTAGCGAGGTAGAAATGGATATATTTGCGCAGATAATTATATTCGTAGCCGTAATAGTGGTCGTGGCGAATATATTAGCCTCTGTGTTCAGTTCCTATGAATTAAAGACGGCTATTCAGAGAAGGCTTAAAATAGACGCCTATACGAATAAAACAAGAAAGAATATGTTCGAAGGGCTTTTGGATTTCTTTATGCCTATAAATTATGTATTGGTTAAAAAATTTATTAAGAGAGAGAGGCTGGAAGAGAAAATGTTTGCCGCGAGAGTATTTATAATGCCGGAACACTTTTTGGCGATAAAAGAACTAATGGCATTTTTATTCTTGTTCTTGACATTTTTGTTTGTAAGAAGCGGCGATATTCTTCCTTTAATCGCGTTTCCGGCAGTAGGATTTATCGCTCCTGATGTATGGTTGAACCTGAAAGTTAGCCAGAGAAAGAATGAGATTATCAGGACATTGCCGGATACGGTGGATTTATTGTCGCTGTGCGTTGACGCGGGTCTTGATTTTATCGCGGCGGCAAGATGGATTGTGGATAAATCAGCCCCTAACGCGTTTACAGAGGAGATAAGCTTGGTCCTGCATGAGATTAAGGTAGGCAAGTCAAGAAAGGACGCTCTTACCGCTATGGCACAGAGGCTTCATCTTCCGGACGTGACAGCATTCTGCCGCACGCTTATTCAGGCTGACAGGATGGGTATACCGATAGCCCAGGCGCTAAGCGTTCTTTCTGACGATGTGCGCGAGAGGTTTTTCAGAAGGGCGGAGAGGACAGCCCTTCAGGCGCCTATGAAGATGCTCATACCTTTGATATTCTTCATCCTGCCGGTTGTGGCGGTAATTGTGGGCGGGCCGGTATTGTTGCAGTTTGTAAGCGGAAGTTTTGGAGGCTTAAGATAGAGGTAAAGGAGAACAAGATGCAGGATACAGGATACAAGATGCAGGTAGAAAATAGAGAGACAGAGGCAAAGGGAAATTATCTTGCATCGTGCATCATGTATCATGGATCCAGAGGCGAAATAGGACGATAAAAGATGATTAGTCAGGCAAGGACAAAAACAGGCGGATTCAAGACATGGATGAGGGTAGTGGCGCTCATTCTGGTGGCCGTCTTTATGCCTGAACAGGTTGCCTGGGCAATTGATTATGACTGGCGCTCTATATGGAGAGACTCCCAGGCGCAGGCAGCAGGCTTAACCGGCACAGCATTGGCGGCCCTGCCTTACTCTGCGATAAAGTCAGCCGGTTTTGAGAAACAGATCGCCTTTAATATAAAGGAATCATTGGATTCGTTGCGCAGGTCTGGCAGTTTGAGCGTCCAGTTTAATAATAATGTAGTGGTCAGCCGCTCTGCCCAGAAGCCCATCACAAAAGATAACGTTGATAATATATATAGGAAACTGGTTGATTCAAGAAATAACATCGTTACCTGCGGCGCATATTCTTTATACAACTTGCTTGGAGCATACGGTATGTTGAGCAATGAGAATCAAGAAACGACAATTATAGATATTGCCAATACATTAATTTTAATCGATTTGCTCAGCAGCGAAAATCTTGAGCCTACATTTAACAAGAACCAGCTGGAAATTTCATTCTATAGTTTAATCAAAGCCGCGCAGGTTTACGGATTACGCTTACAGCCATTCCATTTCTCTACTTTCCAAACAGATTTAGAAAGTGTTAATAAACAAGTTTCATTCCCGTTCATCGCGACCATCGACGAGCCGCACACAGTGTTGGTGAAGAGCATAGATGAAAACGGCGTTCTGGTAATTGATAATGATACAGAGAGAATGATTCCTCTCGACGAGTTCAAGCAGAGATTTATGGGTTACTGCCTGGCAGTGGATGTTGTAAAAGAAAATGGCATTGAGTTGGTAAGCAGCGAATTCGCCAGGTCGATAAAGATAAAAGGAAGATCGCGCAAAAACAGCTTGCCTTCCTTTAGTGATGTGTATAAAGAACCTAGCCCGTGGGATACGCTTTTGTCATTAGGGATTATGGTGGGAATGAGTTTGTTGCCCGGAGGCAAGAACGCAAATTCGAATTTTGGTCAGAGGCTAGCGCAGAATATATATTCTTCTAATATCGCTCAGGCGGCAATGACTTTAGCCGTAGATGCGGGAATGAAGCCGCGAAATGCTCAAATTATTGGCTATGCAGTGCAAGGAGGCATCAATGGTTCATTTTCTCCGACCTCTACTTTTGCCAGAGGCGCATTGCAGGGCGCTACACAAGGATATTTTTCAACTGTTGCCTACAGGGCGCTAAAACATACAGAGCTATTTACAAACAGCAAGCTTCGTCCTATCGGCCAGTCAGTAGTTTCCATATTGGGTAATGCCACAGGCCACATAGCTTTCTCATTCGGCAGCAATCTCTGGAGCGGTAAGAGTTTCGGCGCTTCTTTCGCAGACATATTCAGGACGAAAACAATTAACGTTCAGGATAGCGATACTTTAGATTCCATTATAAAGAATAATAATATTAGCGCGGCTCAACTTCAGGCGCTCAACCCCGCTGTAAACTTGAATAATATGGCCGGCAAGACTCTTATTGTTTCCGGCGACTGGATGCAGTTTAGGAGCTACTTATTCACAGAAGGCATAGGTACCGCTTTTGAATATGCCGCAGCAAAAGGAGTTTTCGGAAAGACACTAAAGAAGTATCCTTCTTATTCGCGCATAATGAGCGCGCCCATAGCTAAACTGACGGATTTAGTTTCTGGCGGTGCCGCTGATTTTAGAGTAGCTGGTTATAATAGCAAGGCTGATTATATAAGGGATGTGATGTGGAAGAGCGCTGTGCAGGGCGCTGCTTCTGTCACGTTGAACGCACTCGGCGGAGAATATGAAGAAGATGCAAATGGCGTGATGAAAAATCAATGGCACCTTACTGCTATGCAGATGCACACCTTGACTTATGGCGCGACAAATTTAATACAGAGTTTAGTTTTTCCATCCGCAACAGACGTAAATATTCCGTCTGGAGCAACAGTAAGCTTCCGTGAAAAGATGAAGGCCGTCGGGAAGAAGGTTGGGATTGGCATGCTTGATAACTTCTACCAACTCAGGGATAATATGGATGTTGGCGAATATGGCTTGGGCGGCTGGAATGATTTCCAGGTTTTGGAGAGGATGGCGCAGTCCAGCGGCATTGCCAATTTTTACTCCAACGCCGATTACGCTATGCGCCAGAATGGTTATACTTCCTGGAAGAAATTCGTAAATGACGGCTACGCCTATTCTCTATTCCCGTCGCTGGCATCCTCTATTACAGAATACACTTCTTCAGTCCTGCATACGACTGCCGCAGGAAACTTATCTTCGATAACAGATAACTTATTAACGCGCGTTCCAATACCAGGCACAGCCAAGTTATTCGGCTACACAAAGAACATTAACCTTAATGACGCTATGCGCTTTTTGTCCTCACTCAGCCTTTTAGGCGTTAGCCCTCAGACGCAGGCGAACAAGATAAATAAGAATATAAATAATATTATGAGTCAGCAGCAGCCAGAGATTGTGAAGCCGGCAGAGGTTCCGAAGCCCGTAGAGCCCACAACCAAAGAGGTCCCGGCACCAACGTTACCCACTGCACCTATAGAAGGCTCGCCAGCATTATTAGCCGAAACTGTACAATCTGTGAAGTCCTTAGGGAATATCCCTGCAACATTAGCAGATATACCACCGTCGCCGTCAGAAATTCCGATAGCGCAGAATAATAATATAGAACCGCCGCAGCCAACATCGGATGGTTCTGATATGGCAGGAGTTCAGTCAATTCCAGAACATCTTAATCCTGTCCCCGATATTTTATCAACAGATTTTGATAAATTGGCAGGAACCCAGCAGCCAGAGACAGCAGCAATTGAGTCTGCGCCGGCCGCTGCTGCCGCCGAGCCGCAAGGAGTTATTTTACCGAGCCCGAGCGCGTTGTTGAATAATCAGATTTCCAAACTCGCGCAGCGCATGAATTCAATTATAAATTTAGGAAAAGATAATCAGCCCGAAGTTACCGCCAGCAAGATAACATTATCAGAAAACAAAACTTTCGGTTCAGAATTTGGCGCGAACGTAATTGCAAGAGTAGAAAAAACGCTATCATCTCCGGCGCAGCCATCTTCCGGTTCAGAATTCAATATGAAAATCCCGGAATTCCTTTCAGGTACCGTTTCTGATAAATTGTCACTAATAGAAAAGGCGCAAATAGTATTTGCAAACTTGGGTATTTATGACGATCAAGTAACTGGCCAGATGGGTCTAAAGACCAGAAAGGCTATGGAAGATTTCCGTAAGGCAGAAGGCCTTGGTTCAGGATGGACGCTTGATCAACCCACAGCGAAGAAGATTGAGGCTATTTTTGAACAAATGGTGTTAAAAGACGCGCGTTACTATAATGGCGCAATAGACGGCAATACCAATACCGCACAATTCGCCGAGGCAGTGGGAAGACTTCAGACAGATGCTGGACTCGAGCCAGTTAAGAAAGTCGGTCCTCAGACACAGAATAGAATCCAGCAGTATGTTAAAGCCCGTGTTGAGAATAGCCAAGCAGTTGCTCCCGTAGCGCCTGCATCTGTTGCAGTACAGGTTGCTCCAGTTAAAGATGCGGCAATCAATAATATTACAACTCAGATACCACCAATTCAGAATACAGTTGTAGATAAGGTATTAGGACAGAACATTCCCGCGCTACTTAGAGGTGCTGCGCCTCAAGGAGGTTTAACATTAGGCAATGATATAATGGCAAGAGTTAAACAGACGGCATCATTATCGCCAGCTCCGGTACACACTGTATTTGAATACAATATAAAAAATGACAATGGGACAGTTACCAGAAGGACAGGAAATAGCCTTGGTTTTGTGCATGAAGCCCTGCTTAAATTTGATGACCTTGACTCTGAAGCGGATGGCAAACCTCTTATGCTTAGCACATCTCACCCAGGAGACGGTAATTATATCGTTGAATTCGATAAAGACGGTCGAATAAATAGGTATCAATTATCATTTTATTCGGACAATGTAGATGTAAACGCCATACACACAGAAGAGAACAAGGCAAGATTTGATTATGGGAGATTAGCCAGCACATTGAAGAATGATCCATTAGCCCAAGATGCTTATCTTGGATGGGTTGATCCTTTATCTGACATACTCAAGAACTCCGATATGGTTACAGAAGTAACCCTTAGGTCACTTGAGTCTGATGATGACATTTATGCCACATATCGAGGCGTAGGCACATCAGGAGGCACAGCTTACTACGCTCTTGGGAATTCTAAATTTATCGGTTTTCAGGATGGCACCATAATAAACGCCCGCGCCTGGAGGTATATAGAAAATAATTCAGCCAATTTGCAGCCGTTCGATGGCGCAAACACAGAAGGCGTAACATACCAGATTAAACCTGAAAGGCTATTCAATGTTAATGAGTTCAATATAACCGAAGGCGATAGCGAGAGCACTGGAAATTACAACGTAATCACTGGTACTTATATTTCAGAAGTAAAGAACCCAGCCCCTTCGGCAAAGACAAAATATACATCCTATATCCACCTCGCGCTTGAAAAGGAAGGTATGTTTGGCTATACCCCGTATGACTCTGCTTATTCCACAACCCCTGTGGATGGGATTGTAGCTATGGATCAATTAGGCGGAGGCGACGGAAGCGGCACAGGAGAAAATAATACCGCCTTCTTCCCTGCCAGGTATGGCTCTACTGAAGTCAGGCTCACAAACCCCGAAGGAAACAGAGATATCCTTTTATTAAATCTGGATAAGACAACCGACCAGGTAGTTGTCTTCAATGGCGCCCCCGTAATTCCAGTAAACTCAGTCTTAAGGATAGAGAGCGATCGGACTGATCCAGGCAATGTCGGAGATGGCGGAGACAAATTATACCAATATACAGCCCTCAAATTCGGCGAAAATAACATTATTCACTTTGACAATATTCCCGGTTTGCCCGACGGCGAGAGGGTTGATTATTTAAAATCCAAAGAATACTTCAAAGATATAACTCCTCTGGACGCTTCGGTAATGAACGGCAATGCCACTATTTGGGCTAAACTAAGCGAGAGATTAACCGGTTTTGACCAATGGCAGATAACAAGAGGAGAAGTTGATACTTTTGTTGAAGACGGCACTTTAAAGAGCAGCCTACGCAGCGGGAAAAAATATACAGAGAAATATGAAGTGCCTGCGCCAAAAACAAATATTCGGACTGCTTTAAAGAATGTATTCAATTCTAAGAAAGAAAAAGAATATGCATATATAGATAGATATGAAGCATCAGCTCCAATAACCAAGATTTGGGTTAATGATGAAGGAGCTCTGGGTTTTGTAGCTAGTGTTCCGGATGGAGAAAAATATAGTATCATCCACAACCAATCCATGCTCGCCTCTTCAGGCGTCTCAACAGTTAATCTTGGCCTAAGCGACGAACCCCCTGTTGAACAGCAAGTGCCCCAGACATACCAAGGCATAGACTTAAGAGGCGAAGATGGCAGTATGACACAGCCAATAAATGTTACAGACAGGTATGATGAAAATAACCTCATCGTTGGCAAGGGCACAGAGGTGAACTTCATCATGACGCAGGATAAGGATAAAAATATCCGCTTTAGCTCTCTGGCAGGAGTCCCGGGCACAAGATTCACACTGCCTAAACAGATAATGCTGACCAATGCCCATGGAAAGAAGATGGACTATGAAAACTTAAAGACTATAGACATAGATTTAAAGAATGTTGATTACGCGGACCCAACTACCAAACAGATCACTACCATAAAGAATGTCCTTACCTCTGTATATTCAAGTTATGAAGGCGAGACTGCTGTGGCTTCTGATGCTAATGATAATCAATTACAGCTTCTACCCAATGGTCAGTGGATTCGGGTAGCCAAAATTCAGGCTCAGGCGCCTAAGCCTACAGCTGTTGGCATATCCGGCAGTAGTAACTTGGATAATGCAGAGGTTTTCAGCAATAAGATTAAATCGGCTTTGCAATTAGGCCTTCAGGGAAATAAGCAGCCCAAGATGGGCTCAAGCTTCGGAGCAGGTGCCATTGAGAGATTTAAGCAAACAATAATATCATCACCATTGCCCGAGCCAATAAGAACCATATCCGAAGAAGTTACGTCTAATCCCGAAAACGGGCAGCCACAGATTATTAGCATAAATAATCTTGGAGATACATATATTAATGAATTTGACAACTTAGACAATCTATTAAAGTTTACAAGGATTGCTCCTCCAGGTTCAGGCGAGAATGATATAGTGTTTATTCCTACCGGCGGCGAAGACCAAAATTACAAATTAGGTCAAGTTGCCGAATATGATAAAAGCGGGAACTTGGTAAGAATTACAGATAGAAAGGCTTTGACTCCTCTTGATAAATCTCGGATAGCTATTTTTTCTGTTTTTGAGAAAGCTGCGCCGAAAGAGTTTGTCTCTGATTTTGGAATACCCAGTGAAATAACAGACAATAAACCTCAGATTATAAGCGGAAATTTCTCAGACAATGGCCTGAGCAGCGCTGTAATAGATTTTGGAAGAGAACTCTACAAGACGTTGGGATATGCGGATTTCGATTCAACCTTAAGCATATATTCGACTGTTGAAGGCACTCGCGCAAGCCAAGTCTTAACATCAGGCAATAGAGTAGTTAGGGAATATACGGATATCCAGCTTAAATATAAAGGTAACGATCAAAATGCTTATGTTATGGGATCTGAAGAGCTAAAGAAAGATAATCCTTTTGGCTTTTTCGCCGTAACGCCGCTTTCGGCTATATCCGCAGTCGTTGACCCAGATGTAGAGAAAAAACCAAACAATGAACCAAAACAGGAGAATGTTGTTGTCAAGATACGCCCATCCAATACCCCCATAAGAGAGTTTAATGAATACTCTGCAAATCAAACCGCCCTCAGATTCTTCGCTTTAAATGAAGACTTATTAAACGTCCCCGGGCACTACCTTACAGAAGGAGAAAGCAGCGTGTGGTTTAATACGGTAGGCGAAGGCGTTAAAGATTATCAGCCTAATACGCACATAGATATTAAGAATATCAACGGTAAGAATGTTGCGTTGGTAAATGGCAATTATGCGTATCCTTTTGGCGTATATGTAAGCGGAGAGAGGACTACGCAGAAAGTGCTGGCCAGGGAGAAAAACGATAATTACCTTAGTGGTAAATTCGGGGTTTATTATACTCCCAAGCAAATATTTGAGGCTTCATATACAGTTATAGAGCAGGCGCCCTATGCACCGCAATATGCTCAGGCGATTAGGCTTAAACAGCAGGGTGATAGTGGCTATAGCATAGGCGATGCGCAGTCTCAAGCGGATATAAGAGTTTCCAAGCTCCATAGCGTTGCAGGTCTAAATCAGAATGGTAAAAAAGTTTCTTCCACATTAGATTTTGATGCTAATAAGAGTTCCTATAACCCAGAGGATAATAGGTTGGTGCTTTCATTTGTAAATCCCGACGCCTCCAACGGGTATAGATATAATGTGGAAGGGCCCAGTAGCATAAGCGGCAGGGCCTCCCCTAAAGGCGAAGGCATTGAGGTTTTAAATCAGGATGCCCAGCAGCTTTTTACTGAATATCAAGATAAGGTAAATATTGCTTATGATGGTGTTAGCGGGATTACCCATATAGAGGTTGGCAATCAGCTTATAAACAGAGGCACAGCCAATATATATAGGGAATCTCTTGCAGTATCTCCTCTAAGCAGTGTGGCTACTACTGCCTGGGGCATACCAGGCGTATCGGGTTTAATTACAGTTTCAGGAGGTATAGGCGTAGATTGGATAAACAAATACAGTGTAGACAAAAATGTTCAATCGATAGACCCCAAGTCTCCCCTTGCTGCTTCTGTTTCAGAGGAATCCCTGAAGTTGAGCCGCAACAGCAATGGATTCTCATCCGGTATTTTACAGGGGGCATATCTTGTTGACGGTAATGGCAAGAGCTATGTTTCCAATAATACAGGTTTTGTAGACAATAGCGCTACATATACGGCTATCGGAAAATATATCTATTCTGATCCAACCAATATTTTATCGGCCATCTGGTCAAATAAAGCCCCTCAGTTTATAGGCGTAAAGGGTAAAGCGGAATTTAATGACGCGCGCGAGGAATATAATTCTTATATCTTTTCGCCAAAGCATTATATGGCGCAGCAGATACTGAGCGGTGATTACCTGCTGCCGACTGATGCCGTAGGCAAGCTGGAAGTATCCAGCAGCATTCCTAATGACGCAAAGATAGGTACCCTTAATATAGCCACCACAGATTTCCATAGCCAGACATGGCTTTCCAAGAGTTATTTTATGGCAGAGGCAAAGGGAGAAGGCCAGGGCATTATCAATCCTTCAGCCATTAATAATAATAGGTATTATTTCTTTAAGCAGGGAAGCCAAAATGGCAATGCCGCAGCGGTTAAGGCAAAATCAGCCAAGGCAAAAGGTGTTCCCATATCCGACAGAACTGTTGCCGACGCGACTTCTATTACGCCAGAGTTGGCTATATATGACAACGGAAAACTAAAATTGAATTTCCCCATAAATGGTATGGTGAGCATTGATTTGGCCAATGCCGAATTGAACCTCCCTCAGGGTAAACTTTTAGGCGTAAGGACAGATTTTTATCAAGGCAAGATTTCCTATAAAGACGCAGGTGCGTCAATAATAGCGGAAAAAACCAAGCTTGAATTTAAAAAAGGCAAATTAGTTCTTGACGGAAAAGGCTCTATCTTTAACGAAGACGGCAAGGTGATTGAGGGTTATAAAAAGAGCTTTAGCGAAGGAGGGTTTTTATCCCGCGAAATTATTGTTTCAAATATTTCACAGCCGCAAAGGAGCGCTTTAGAGCAGAGACTACAAAATCCAGCCACGAAAATTACAGGCATAAACGAACGGGGAGAATTGATTATAGAGACGCAGACCCATAATACTTTTGATGCAACGAGCTGTTTAACGGGTAAGCCTATTAAGGTAACAGAGACAAGATATGAAAGAACTGGTTTTATTTCCGGTGTTGCCTATATGGATTTACAAGGGAAAATTCATAGGAATAATATCGATTCAGGAACTGTATATTGGTTACGAAAGGCGGGGAATCCTGCGTTGAGCATAGTAAATGCAGTGATAATTTATCCTATCTCAAGTCTTAGAAGTCGTATTACAGGTGACGATTATTATATAAGTCAGGCAAAAGGAGTGGCTTCTTACTTAAAGAATGTGAGTATGAATAGCTTTAATACAGGTTTTGAGAGGAATTACAATGTTTCTGGCAAAGAGATACTCGTTAGTGGAGTTTCAAGCGCTGTAGATCTCGTTGTGCTGGCCACCACTATAGCTACTTTACACCCAACTGCTCCGTTAGGTATGCTCTTAAAACGGGGGAACAAGGAGGTATTTAAGAAAGTAGTTCTTCCTCGTTTAATATCTGGAGGCACGAATGTCGCTTTATACGGCGGCGTCAGCGCCTTATCAGATAAAGTTGATTTTAACCTTCACGGCGCGCTTATCGCGTTTGGTCTTGGTTTCGGAAGCCCTAATATTTCTCCAAAGGGAGCCGGTAAATACTTAAATAATTTATTAGGCAAACGAGTTGGAACTGCAGTCCGTTGGTTCGCAAACCCCACAAGTTTTGGCTCAAACACAATAATTAAAGGATTAAATCCCGTAGTCAATAGTTTAGTCATTAAAGGATTACATACTGTAGGCAGTTCAGTTACCATAGGCACGGTTGGCACAACTATTGCTGAAGTAGCCACTCGCTTATATTCGGGTTCGGGACACGGGTTAACTTGGGAACAACGAAGCAATATTTTTGCCATACTTACAGCAGCCAATACAGCAAGGGTATTAACAGGCTTGGGGGCGGAGAGATTAGGCAATTGGGCAAAGTTTAGCGGCGCAGCAGGAGAGGCAGGATTTGTCGGAGCTGGATTTATAAGAAGAGGCTCCTATGCCTTAATGAATGGTATTGATGCAGGCATTAATTTAGGTTTTACCGGCGGCGCCGTGGGTTTAATGACCCACCCTTGGGAGGAATCGCAGGATTCTGCATTAAAGGTATTTATAGATAAAGCAAAGACGCCAGCGATGGTCGGTTTTGCGATAGGTTTTGTAGGCGGCGCAGGAACGGCATTCAAAGGCTATGGCACAAAGTATAAATTTTTAAATTCATTAGGTAATGGGTTGAATAAGGCATTTAAGCCAGATTTTGCCTGGAAGAAATTAACTATCGGGAAACACGCGGTTCCTTTCTCTATCGGGAAACACGCATTTTCTTTATCTCCTTCTTATGTTACTTGGCCTGCCGCAGCGATGGGGTTGAGGTATGGGTGGGATAATATTAGAGCCGCGCGCGGCAACAAGGAACTAAGCAAGTTAGAGGCTATACCAGACAAGGAAAAGACAGATGCCGATAGAGCAAGGATTGATGAATTAAAGAGGATGGATTATTTTGAGGCAAAGAATTATGTTGATATAGCGACATTTGCAATAGGGCTGCGTTTCCTGGCAGGGCCAAGCAAAATAGCTGAAAGCCTGCTCAATAAAACAGGAGCTTCATTATCCACGAAAGCTAATTTATTGCGCCATGCTGGATTGATGGGTTTTGGCGCAGGGCTCAATGTTGCCAAAGACTTTGCTATTATGGGAGGCCTTAACAAGGCATTCGGTTGGGATTTTGGCACACCTATTGATATAAAAGACGCTCAAGGAAATAAAATAGGTGAACTTAAGCCGGGATTGTCGTTTGGCCAGCAGTATTTTGTAAGAAGTTTATTTGCCAGTGCTTTCAGGGGAGCTGTATGGGCAGAGATAGGCGCATATGGCGTAAATAGTTTATCCGGGCCAAAGGTAGATAACCCATATAATGTCTTCTCTCGAGTAACATCCAGGTATGGTTCTTTAGATGCAAAAGCTATTCCAAATTCCACTCATTTAATAGATAAATTAGCGTTGTCAAGCGGAGCAAGGGTTGGCGTAGAAGGTTTCATCGGCGCGGCAAAATGGACGTATGTGGGCCCTGCATTCCAAGTATTTGCTGGAGGATACAAGAGCATCATTTATACTATACTGTCAGGACTTAAGTTTCCCAATGGAAAATTACTTAATATAGAAACCGTGGTAGAGACTGTTGATGGGCAGCGAATTAAAGCATTAGTGCCTTTGTCTTCACAGGAAGGGCTGGGAAGTCTGAAGCAGAGTATCAGGGAAAGCCCTAACAGCGGTGTTGTTCTGCATCCTATTATTGGCATTGCATCCAGAGCGCCGGTGACAGCTACTACTCCGCTGGCTAAGATTATGGAGCGCACCCAGAATATTTTTATATCCGACAAGTTTGCATCAGAGATAGGCGGATTAGGCCGTATTGCAGGGTTTGTATCTTTGTTTGATGTAGGGTTTGAGATGGTTTCTACAACGCCTGTTGGCAATAGTTCATTTTCGAGTGGGCTTACAAAAGAAGGAGCACAATATACCGCATTCAACAGGCAGAATCTGGCTACGGGCATACACGGCGGTGAGAGAGAAGTGGCTAATTGGGGTTCATTATTTAACATACCGAGTTTTGTTTCAGCGATGGCTGATAAGGCATTACCTAAGACAGAGAGAGCTGAAAAGGACATGCCTTCATTTGCCAAGAAAGACAATTTTACTCAACTAGAGAATGGTTTATTTGTAACAAAGACAGCAGCGACTCCAGAGCAATTATCAACTCAATCCAGGGATGCCAAACTTATTCATCCTGATAGCCGTCTGCCCATGGATTCTAAGGGGCGCGTCGAGGCACAAAAATCAAGAATTGTCGATACAAAAGGCAGAGATGCCTCTGCGGTATTTGGCAGACAGATTAGAGATCCGCAACTTCAAGAATTCTATAAGGCGGTGTATGATTATGATGATGGCATTCTTCCTTCTGACAGCCACGCAGAGTTTGCAAGAACATTAGCGGCATTAAGAGATAGGGCTAAAACCACAACGGGAGAGATTGATAGGTTGGTGCTGCAGGGCGATACAAGCGTAGGTAAAAGTGCAGTCACATCAACATTTCTTAATTTCGCCACTGGAAAACGTTCTGTAGTAATTGTTCCTACACCTAAAGATGCCTTGGGAGATGCGGCTAGCGCACGAGCCAATATCGAAAGATTGGCAAAGTATTATCAAGACAGAGGGCAAAAGGATAAATACACAGAGTATAAAAATAAAAAAGTGGAAGTAGTAGATCTTAGCGATAAGAATTCCTTGTCCGTCTTATCTAAGAACCCCGATATAATCATTCTAACAGACATAAGCGCAAAGTCTTTGGCAAATCTTTTGAGAGACAAGATTTTAGGAAGAAGCCTTGGCTACAAGATATTTAAAGACAGCAATGTAATCCTGCCTGAATGGCTCTATAGCCCTGACCTTCAAATTGCAAATGGGGAAACAGGGATATTGTCTAAACTGAAAAATTCGTCCCAGAGTAGGTCTATAAGACGCTCCGTTAAAGAGACAGCAAAAATATTTAAAGAATTAAAACTCGAGGAGTATGTTTTATACGACACAACGGTTGACGGCAAAACAATAGTCAATCCCAGGCTTAGCGGCCCAGGAATGGATAAATATGCGCAAAAATTCAAAGCCAATACCATTGAAGCTTTACAACAGCAGAAGGGCGGGTTGGAGAAAGTTGCGGCATTGCAGGCTTTAGTTGAAGCCCATGTATACGCTGAAACAGCTGGATCAAAGAACGTTATAGAAATAGGTGGTAAGACTATACGTTTGGTAGATAGGTATGGTTACCAGTTTGACGTTGTGATACACGATAGGATTAAGGCAGCAGCAGAAACCCTGATGAGCAGTAAAGCAGCAAAAAAATCAGGCCGCACAGACTTCGGTAAATTGGATGCATTCTACAAATATAATGCCGGTAAGCATGACAAGATTAGCGCAGGAGATGTTTTTGATATAGCCGAGAAATCCGGTGCAAGTTCAATACAGGTATGGAGCGCCGGCATTGACGCAAGAGAGGCAAGAGAACTTCAGTCTATACATGGTTTTAAAGAGTTAGACAGCCAGACACTGCCGGGAGAATACGGCCTTGAAAAAGGCAGGATATCATTTGACAAAGATAAAAACTTTAGGATAGCCGATAAATCTTTTGATAAAGAGATAGAAGATATGGTTGATTATGCTATTAAGGGCAAGAAGGGATCATTAGTTTTGGAAGATAATATGCCTGGTCATAGCTGGGATGAATTGTTAATGTCAGTTTTGAGAGCAGCCAGTAAAGACGGAGTCAATGTCGATGTGTTAGTGTTGCAGCACAGCGGAGAAGTAGCGAAGTTTGAGACAAGCAGATATGGCGTAGATAAGGCAATGAAGACAGTAGCGAAGAACGTAGGATTGGACGCAGCCTTAAACAGAGTAATCGACGCGGAAAAGCCGGTAGTATTTTTGATGGCGAGAGGCCATTTGCGCGGCACAAATGTGAAGTTGCGTGCTAATGGCACACAGATAGTTTTGAATGATTTAAAGAGCACAGAGAGCCAGACAGCCCAAGGTAAAGACCGCGTGCGCGGCGTCTTTGAATATATTGAGAAAAAAGGAAAGGAAGATGTTAATTTTGACAAGCCATTCACTACGCACGGAGATATGAAAGTTGTTCTTATTGATGCGCCTGCCGAAATGAAAAATACTACAACCACCAAAGCTTATGAAAAATATTTACCAATAATGAAAGCTAATGATGTTGCTTTTGCTCAGGAAGGTCGCTACCAGACACGCGTTGAATATACAATCAATATGCCGCACAAATTTAACCGCAAAGTTATGGAGATGGGAGGAGCATCCAATAAATCGCGCAAATTAATCGAGAAGGCTGATTGGGAATTAAGAAAGACTGACGAATTATGGCTGCACCAGAATGTTAAAGGCGAAACAGGCAATGCGGCAGATAGGCTTAAGGAAACGTTGGATCATACCGTAGAGTCTTTAAGAAAAATATATAACACAGAAGGTAAATTATACAAGTCATTATCGGGTGAAGCCAGAGAGTTTGTTGACAAAGAATTATCGCCTGAAATTTCTACTAAGATTAACTGGGGGACAAAGGTTGAGAATGCGGTTCGTCTTGATGCAATGAGTACCCCCAAGCAGGCAAGGGAAGCATTAGGGCATCATACAGATTTAAAAGGAGGAGATTTGCCTAATGAAGTGCCCCGGTTTGCAGAGGGCCAGCTTGTGCGAAGCGGCGTTCAAGGCGTAAAAGAGGTATTAGAGATAATTGAAAGCACAACAATAGAAAGCGGCAGGAATTTAGAGCATATTGCCCCTTCTGTAAGATATCAGGATTTTCTCATTCAGGAATTTAAAGACGACGGCGATAAGGTATCAACCAGGTCAGAGAGAACTGAAAAGGGTATGTCTTCATTCGCCAAGAATGACAATGTTGTCAAGTTGGAGAGTGGCTTATTTGTCCCAAAGACAGCAGCGACTCCGAAGCAATTGGAATTGGCAGCGCAGTCAAACGAAACTCGCGCGCAGTGGCTCGCTGACCCTAAGAACCAGGCGACTCAGAACGGTGCATTTTCGCACGATTTAGCATTCGTATATACTTATGCCGGCGTCAAGGAAGTGGCGCGCAACAGCAGCAAAGCAGCAGCATATAATACAGCTATAATGCAAAGCCCGTTGCCTTTATCTGATGGTCAAAAGAAGGATGACTTATTGCTTCCTATAGGAGGCGAAGGAATTTCTAATGCCAAGGCATTTGATATTGCAAAGACGTTGTGTGATACCAAATTAGTTGATTTAGCAAGTTATGAAAGACGCGGCGTGGATTCTTTGGTTATTATAGGCAATACCTTAAGCGCAATAAATACAGCTAACCAGAGCGGCGCTTCTGGCATAAGGCCATTGAACACGGAAGAGTTTAATTATTTGAGGGATAATTATGGCATATCCCAGACAGCCGCGCATAGGGTAGTGTTGAACTTAATTGATAAAGAGCAAAACAGCATCCTGTATTCAAAGCTGTCAAAATCCTTAGACGATAGGGAAGGCGCTTTGAGAGTGGTACAAATGTTTAGCGATTCAGAGGTATTGCGTCCTTTAACTTCGCTTGTCAGTAAGTTCGTCAGCAGGAAGCTTTACGGCGGCGATGCTCCTGACTTGAGAGAACTGGCCGATGCATTGATAGTAAATTGGCAGAAAGAGGCTCCAAACCTGGCCGGCCAGTTAGCCAATATCTACATACCTTATACATTCAATTTCGGCAATAATTACGGAGATTTGCTTAAGTTGAACGTAACCAAATTCAATAAATTGAAAATAATTGATTTGGTTAACTTCAGCATGACGCATATCTATAAGAAACAGTTGTCTGCATGGGGTGTACAGAATAAGCAGATAAAGAATATAGCAAAGAATATAGATAGGATTTACGGCTCGAAATTATTGGGCTCTAAGAAGTATTTAACATTCGATTATCTGGATAAGATCTTGAGTAGGTTTGCTTATAGCGATGCCGCGAAAGAAGAGATGCAGCAAGTATTGAATATTTTGGCTTTTGGTTTGGGCGCAGGAGCCAACAACGACGTAGCTGGATACGCGGATAAATTAAGGATATTTATTAATAATACGGATATAGGCCGTAGTTTTATAGCTAATGTCTCTAAGGGCAGAAACATTGATTTAAAATATGTAAATGCATTTGACTTGGCAAACGGTATTTATAGATTCCCTGTTTCGCAGAAACGTAAACCCAAACAAGAAGATATTTGGGCGGTAGATATAGATACAACCATAAAGTATGGAATAGCCGGACATACCAGCGTCCCACAGAATTCCTTAGCCAATTTTGTCAAGAAAGCAGCCAACCAAAAAGACGTAAGCAAGCTTATGAATAATTTTGCCGAGCTTACCAAGCGCATTATGCCCCTGAGCAATTTGTCTTTAATAAATACCAATTTATTGCGGGAGGTTTCGTCAGATTTGACACTTTTGGCCTCTCGGTTGAATTCCAATATTTTTGCTACGCTGCAGCACCAGATTGCTATAGGCCAGGCAGCAAAAGAACGCGGCTTGACTGTGATAGAGCAGCGTTCGAAAAATGCCATACAGACAGCAGTGACGTTGATAGGCGAGAATCATAATTTAGTGCATACATGGAATTCTATTAAACCAAAGAGGGCATTATTTGATATTCCTCAAACCTTGATTGACAGCAAGTCCGCAATTGAACAGGCAGCCGCTAAAGAAATAAGTCGGAATATAGATATGCTTATAGACAATACCTTGACGACATTAAAGAAATTACAATCAGATGGATTATTGGATATTCCGTCCCTTGATAATATAGATAGGGATAGTTTAGAGAAATTTGTATCCGAATATAAAGTACTGTTGAGATTGCCAGAAGAAATGCGCCATGCTGGTCCGGCAGAGAGTATAACTGATGAAAAAGTTATAGCAATGGATATCAGGAATATAAATAAGCAGGGCACGGGATTAAAGCCGTTTGCCAACTCTCTGATATTAGGACACGAACCGATTCACGTAATCCTGCAGGGTATTGCCGAACAATTGGAGAATATTTATAAAGGACAGGCAGATAGAATTAGGAAATTAAAAATAGGCCAACTCGAGAACGAACCTATAGTGTATTTGCTTAATTTGCGCACAATGACAAAAGCTTATGGCAGGGGGAGTAAAGAGGTAACTGACCAAGTGGTAAAGCAATTCATAAGAAAGATTGCGCTCAAGAGCAAGGGCAGGATTCAGGATTTACCAAAAAGCGACAGAGAATTATACTTAAAATTAAAGGCTTTGGAGCAGAAGCATGAATTAGGTATCGCAGCCAATCTTAAGGAGTATCCTTTGATAGATTTACCGGATTTAGGTCAGTTAAACAAGGAAGGGCCAGTGTCGCCAATAGAACCAATTACTCCTTCAGGTCCAAACGCAGGAGGAACTATCAATAATGATGGGGCATCAATTAGTGATTATATGCCTGCTTTGCCAGTCAATCCGCTTACACCGCCTCCTGCAGAAGGGCTGCCGGCAGAACAATCATTTAATTCAACATTAACCCCTAATTTAATATCGAC
>Ga0172371_10005599_pt1 | contig 18584 bp, 10 predicted proteins | sample Lak12m_FD_114543 | JGI IMG/M metagenome (GOLD analysis project Ga0172371, IMG submission 114543) | Freshwater microbial communities from Kabuno Bay, South-Kivu, Congo - kab_022012_12m | ecosystem: Environmental > Aquatic > Freshwater > Lake | place: Democratic Republic of the Congo: South-Kivu...
CAGTCATGACGGGGGCATGACCTGGAAGGGATACGGCATTGACAATGCCTCCTGGGCGAACGGGGTGATGTTCGAGGTCGAGCCCAATGTGGTGCTGTTCGTCTACGGCGGGAAGGACGAACCGCGAGAATTACGTGGGCAGCTCATTCGGGTGACCGACGACGGCATCGAGCCGGTGCGTCGGTAGACTGTGGTTCGGCCTGGGCTCTCAGAAACTGTCTTGAAAGTGATCGTGGATGGCTCGCAAAGGATCTGTCAGAACTCGTTACACAACTTGCCGCTCTTTCAGCGCGGCAATAGTGGTGACGAAATTCTCAACTTCAGCGGGAATGTCCTTGCCGAGGAATGGCCCCAGCGTCTCGCATAGATTCCGTCGAATGGCGGGGAAGTCCGGTGTAGTGCTCACCGCGTTTAACGCGTGGCAGGCGGCCGGCGGCAGCAGCAAGCGTGACGGCCGCACGCCGGGCGCGAAGACGTGCACCGCTTCGCAGAACCGGCGCCAATAGCCGCGCGATGCCGTAACACTGCCGAATCCAATCAGTGGCAGCTGCGCCGCGCGCAGCTCCAGCTTCTCCAGCAGGTCGAAAACCACCTCGGCCATGTTGTCCGCGGCCTGCCGGATAATGCGCTGTGCGATGGCGTCGCCCGCCTCCGCTTCCTGATCCACCCACTGCGCCAGCGCCGCCACCTTCCAGCGGTCGGGACGGAAATACATGAAGCTGACCAGGTTCAGATCGCGCCGATAGGGTTCGATCTTCTTCACTTCGTCGAGCAAGGCGTCCGCCAGCGATGTCCGGTGGCGCGGGTGCCAGTCGCTGCGCGCCGCCGCACGCAGGCCTTCCAATCCGATGGCTACCGCGCCACCGTAATCGCCGATGTATGGCCCCAAACCATCGAGGGTAATAATGCGGCCGCGCGGACCGCGCCCGGCAACGTGCGATCCGGTGCCGGTCAGCGCTACCAGCGCGGCGCGCGTGGGCGCCAGGCAGAAGACCGTGTGCGATTCCACCACCTGCCGCAACGTAGTGCGGCAGTCGAAGCCATTCGGCAGCATGCGGCGCGCGGAGAAGCCATTGCCGGTGTTGACGATATGCAGGCTCGACACCGGCGTGTTGCCGATGGCCTGGCTCACCGCCGACTGCACGGCCGCCAAGCTGCGTCCGCCGCCTTCGCCGGTGGCGCGGAAGGTGGCATCGTCGTCCCGGGTCGTCGCGTGCGCGACACAGCGGCCCCAGCCGGCTACCACGCCGTCCGGCTGCATGAGCAACGCCTCGCATTTCGTCCCGCCCGCATCAACGCCGAGAATGTAGTGCATGTCAGTCTTTGTCCAGCGCTTTCAAGGCGACGATGGCGGGGTATTCGTAAGCGTCGAGTAATCCGTGGCGCCAGGCATGGCCGAGCAACCGCGGCAGGCTGCGGTAGGTGCTGGCCACCGGCTTCACCGAGGCGCCGCCGTCGGGACCGCGCGAGTTCCAATAGGACCCGTCGAGCAGCAGGCTCATCATGCGGATGAAGCGCTCGTCGCCGGTGCGCTCATACCCGGTGTTCAGGCAACTGGCGAAATTCAACCCGGGCAGCTGCCCTTCGCGCGCCGCGTTCAGTGCTTCATCGACCAGATCGTGGCAGAGCTTCCACAGCCAGGACTCCACATCCGCGTGCCCCGTGATGTCGGCATATAAATCCACGCCTTCGACCATGCTGGAATAGCCGAAAAAGTTGCCCACGATCTGCCGGTTCAAATTCTGCCGATCGTTGCCGCCGGACAAATTCACCGCGCCGCTGTAACCGCCGCGATTGAAGTCGATCAGGTAGGCGACCATCTCGTCGAGCAGCGGCTTGAAGCGCTCTTCCCGCGTGATGTCATATAAATACGCCAGCGCGAGAATCGACCAGCCGATCTCGCGGTTGAACCCCCACAGCACGGCGCGCAACTCCGGGTCGGCGAAATTTTCCACCGTCTTGTCACCCAGCGCGAGGGCGACTTCCAGCGCGTCGATGTCGCCGGTAAGGCAGTAGTACTCCAGCAGACCCTGCGTCCAGAAGTGGCTGGGATATGCGCCGGTAGTGGTATGGCGCGCGGAATGGGCGGGTGTCGCGCGGTGCAGCCACCGATGGTCGGAATAGTGCAGGAAGTCCACTTCGATGTTGTGGCGGGCGGTATGTCGCAGCGTGGGCCACAGCTCGATGCGCCCGGTGCGCATCAACTCGCCGGCGAAGGCGTGGATGACGTCGTATTCGTTGTTTGTCCACACCGGTTCGTGACAATCCAGGTAAGTCTGTGTCGGCGATCCGCCGGGGAAAATGCGCGGCATGGCGGGGGCGCCCGCCAGCGGCTGCACCAGGTCGCTGTTGATCCAGGCGTAGCTGCTGTTGTAGTGCGAGTTGGTGTCGCCCACGTCGAACTTGGTCACCGGCAGATCGAGCCGTACCAATCTAGCCAGGTAGCCTTCCAGGCGGACATGCTGGCCGACCGGCAGGAAGTGATCCTGGTTGAATTCGCCGCAGCTGGCGATCCACGCGGGATCCACGCTGGCGCGATCTTCAAAGACCGGCGCGGTGAGTTTCGCGGCGACGCCTTTCGGCGCCTGGATCGGGGCGTTGGAGAGCTTAGCGGTGCCGCCGGCGACTTCCTCGCGCGTGACGAAGGCGAGGGTGAGCGTCTGCCGGCGCGAGCGACCTTGCGGCAACTCCAGCGTTTCCGCGGTGGCCGGCCAGACCTCGGCGGCCAGGCGGTTCTCCGCGCTGGTCAGCCGGTTGGGGCGCGCGGCGAGGAAATCCTGCATCTGCAGGTAGACCGCGTGCTCGGTGTCGCCGGCGCCCAGCCATTCGTGCGTATCGATCAGCGGCGCGTGCAAATAAAACGGGTAGTCGACGTCGTCGAGCAGCATCGCCGAATCTTCCACGTGCGCGAACGAGCGCGAGAAATCGGACGCGAGGGCGACCGGCGCCGGATTGAACACATGGCGGCTGATGTAGAACAGGCCGTAGTTTTGCTGCAGGAAGTGCCGCTGCGTCTCCGCGCCCAGGTTCCACGCGGTGTCCAGCGCGATGCGGTCGATGCGCTGCTCGGACTGCCCGGGCTCCAGGTTGAAGTATTGGTAATCCAACCGCATGGTCGGCCAACCAGCCCAGACCTCGACATCCAGCCGGTAGTTGAGGCAGCGCGCGCCGTCGGGTCGGAAATGTGCGCCTTCCACGCGCAGGCGCACCCGCAGCGGCGACTGCTCCAGTATGCGCACGGTGCGTTGCTGCTCATGCCGGGTCGAGGCGTCGTCAACGCAGAAGTGCAGGTCGCCGGGCGCGGCCAGATAGGCGTGGCCGTCGCACACCAATTCGCCGATCACGCCCGGTCCGGTCTCGCAGACGGTGACGCGCAGGCGGTCGGATGCGATCGTCCAGCGCTCGCCTTCCTGCGATAATGTCACCTCCGCGACCGGAGCCACCGGCGCGTCCCACAGGCGCACCTGGTATGGGCCGGCTTCACGCGCGCCGAAGCCGAGCAGGCACCAGCGCACCGAGCCGTCCGGCCACCAGGCCAGCGGCCGGCCCGTCGCCGCCCGCAGCTCCCCGCCGGGTGATTCCACCGCCAGCGGTGTCTCCGCGTGGAGCATGCCCGCCGGGAAGGGAACGCCCAGCGACACCGGCAACCCCGCCGGGCTGGGATCGCCATAGGCGACGTGAATGGTCGGTTTGCTGTCGGAAGGCATGAACAGGTCCTTTCGTGCGCGTTTCACCGCGATGCGGCGCATCGACACTCCCTTTTCGCCGCACCCGCGTGTCTTCCTGTTGGCGGCGCAAAATGACACCGCTGTTCTTCGCAAGCGTTTTGGCGCTGCCGGAATAGACGTTCAGCACGCCAGTGGTGTAACTTGACGCCCCGCGAGGTGGAGGTGTTTTGGCTACGCAAGCCTTGTCACGCGAATTTTATGGGCGATCAGGTGGTGGTGCAACCGGGTATGCTGGTCAACGCGTCCCGGGTGCCGCAACTGGTCTTCCAGCACAACCAGTAATTCGTCTGGACCGGTTTCGGCCGCCAGCACCCCTTGCCATCCCGGCGCCGTCGAGACGATGATTTCATACGGCCATCCTTCACCCCGGCCGTCGAGACACACCGCGATTCGGTTGTCCGGTCGGCCATACGTCGCCACGATCATGCCGTTCGCGAGGGTCAGCAACCCGGGATATTGCCCGTTGAGCCCGCTTCGCACAGGCTCGCTCCACGTGTGCCCCCCATCGGCGGATCGCGCGAAATACAGCGGGGCATTCCCCTCGCCGTTGCGCAGGATCGTCAACAGCTCGCCGTTCGATAGCAACGCCAGCCCCGGTTCCGCCCAGCCTTCATCACCCATTTCCGGCAGCGGGGGTACGCACCCCTGGTAATGCCAGGTCATCCCGCCGTCCATCGAGCGCAGGCACCAGCTGGAATATTTATAGATGTTGAAGGCGTGCGGGTACTTTTCCCACCCGTTATGCCGGATATCCGTATACACGACGTCGTGGTCGCAATAGCCGTAGCACATCCCCACCAGGCTGCCGTCCGGCATCACCACAGCCTGGTGATTCAGCGTATTGATCGTGACGATCCCGTTTTCGCTCATGGACGGCACGTGCGGGCCGAGATGGAAGGTTGCCTCGAACTCCTCGACCGTCCGCCAGCCGTCGGTCGAGCGATATGCCGTTGCGGTGGCGATGCTGTCGGCGACGAGGCGCCCACGTTCGCTGATGAGCAGATCCGTCCCGTCGGGGAGCGCCACCGCCGTGCCCTGGGGAAGGGGCAATCCGGGCGCCAGACGGCTCCAGGTCGCACCGTCGTCGCGGCTGCAGTATTCCCCCGCCACCAGCGTGCCGTCGTGGCAGCGCAGCAACGACGGCATGTGGTCGCTCGGGCCGATGTCGATCAGATCGCTGACACTGACGCCCAGGCGCCGTTCGGGCGCCACCTGTTCGCCGCGCGTGCTGTTAACGGATATCCGATTACGGTCCGGGGTTTCCAGCCGCGCGCAGAAGCAATGGTCGCCATCGGCATATGTGGTGAGTACCGTTTTCACGACCAGGCGGTTCCAGCCGGCCTGCAGCGTCACGGCGTCGGTGAACAGGTCCCATTTCCGCATCTGGTTGCCGGTGAGAAAGAGACACGGCCCGTCATACCGTGCCGACTCCTCGCCGTTGACCCAGATGCGGCAGGGAGTGCTCGTACTCCACTTCAACGTATAACGTCCCACGGCCGGCGCCTGTACCAGCGCGGCGAGATAGGTCACGGAATAATCGAACGGAAACGATGGGCGTTCCCAGGCGCGGCGCGGAAACCCCCAGGCGCTGTACGAGGTATAATAGCCCATGCGCTGGCCGCACGCCGGACAGCGGTCGGACCTGTCCGGCACGTGCGTCTCGCACCGGGGGCAATGCGGTTCGCCTGGAACTCCGCGTTCCGGCGTACCCCAGCACGGCATGAGTTCGTCGTCGAGCGTAAATTGGTCGATTGTGACGTGCACGCCGCCGGGGGGACGCAGGAATGGGTCGGGGCTAGGGAACTCCAGCGCGTGATGCTGCCGCAACAGCACGCGCTCCGGCGACAGTTCCCACCATTTATTCATCACGGCGACTGCCGAATACCGGCGCCAGACGCAGCCGGCTGCCATAGTGTCCTCGCGTGGCACTAACTGCGCTTCATCAGCCACGAAGGGTTCGTCCAGCGCTTGCGCCGGATCGGTCGCTGCATACGCGCGGTCGGCAAAGGAAAACGGACCCAGTATGAACCACTGGCGCAGAAAATGACGCCAATGCACGTAATCGCGTTGTGGGTCTGCCGGCGCAAGAAAATTCGCCACGATTGTTTCTGGTTGCTCATTCGCCTTCATGTTACCACCTTGATCGATTGTCTTATGCATGCTCGCCATGCACATCTTATTGGAAGCGCACGGCATACAGGTCGGCTTCCTGCAGCTCGATATGAAGCCTGACCGGCTTGCCGATCCAGGATGAGACATCGCTGCCATTTCGCCAGTGTATCGTTTGCGCAATGGCGTCGGTGAAGATCGGCGGGCAATCCGCGAGCGCGCGGCCGGGCAACGGCTTGCCGTGCGCATCCTGCAGCTCAACGCGCGCGCCACCGGCGGCGGAGGTCGACAGGTTGAGCGTGAGCGTTGAAGCATCGAAGGTGAACGGCCGGGTAGTCTGATATCCCATATCTGCGCCGGCATGGAGCGAGACAAAGCCATCCGTCCGCAGCGTATAGCGGCGTCCGGCATTGCCGTGGTAGATCGACATCTCCGCCAGCCCGGTGGGGACCACGCCGCAGGCCGCGTAGTTCGAGCGGTTGCCCCAGCGTTGCGGGTCGAGACCTGGGCGAATAAACGCTTCGGTGAAGAGGCGGTCGAAATGTTCGCTTCCGGCGCGCGTCGTCATGAAGAGGATATCGGTGGATTCGCCGCGCTCCGGGTGAAAGCGCGTCGGCAGCGCGATATAGATATGCGGCGCCCGGAAATAGGGATGGGTCTGGCTGGTGTAGAGGTGTTCGCCGGGCAGATTCGGCGCCAGGGCGACGGGTTCGGTCCAGTGGATGAAATCCTCCGACGTGGCGCGGCTGATGCTGCGGTAGCGTCCCGGTATGGGGTGAATCCAGCGGCTCCGATAATCCTGAATCTCCTGCGCTGTCATGGCCGTCCAGGGACGCGCCGCCGCCAGGTTCTCCGAGGTCATCCGCCAGCACGGCGGGCAGGGACCGTCCGCCGGCGGCAGGAACGAGCGGAAATAGCAGACATACCGACCTTCGGCGACAGACCAGAACGACACGTTCTGCGAATCGAGCCCGTATTCCAGCGGGATGATGACCGCGCGACCTCCCATCATCGCCCAGTGAATCCCATCGGCGGACCGGAAGGCGTGCAATCCGCTCCCCGGCATGTCGGAAAACGGGTGCGTGCCGGCCAGCGCTTTATACCGTGCCGCGGGATCAGCCGCCGGGTTCGCGTCGAGAAACGGCGCGAAATTCGTACCAAACGGCGGAGTGCGCTGCACGGCGTTGTTGTGCCGCGAACCGTCGACCTCGCACAAGCCCAGGTCGGGCTCGGTCCAGGCGATGCCGTCGCGGCTCTCGGCGTAACAGGTCACCTCTCCCGCGTTGCCGTCGTAGTGCTTACCGGTATACGACGGATCGCTCAGGCGAAAATAGGCGCGGTACCGATCACCGTCCCGCAACACGGTCATGTAGTCGCCCTGCATCTGGGGCGCGGCAGGCTCCAGGTGCGGGATGTGCAGCCGGAAGTCGACGCCACACAAGTCTTCGATCAGCCAGCGATCGACGAAGAGTTCCAGCCGAGACCCGATGTCGATGATTTGTGTCATTTCGCCTCAATCTTTCGTATAGCGATTCGACCGCGTCTGACGATTATCAACCGGATGCTCTCTTTCGATGCAAGACGATGTTCTCCTGGTATGCCTGCAAGCCGGGTGCACGCAAACATTGTGATGTCCACCCCCGCTTGCTTTCGTGTAGGTGCTGACGGAGTGTGGGAGCCACAAGCCTTCCGGGAGCCGAGACAGGAGACATCACCTCCCGCTCTGTCTGCCAGAACCGGCGATGCTTACCCGTAGACCGTCTCCGACTGTGAAGGCGGTGGGGGAGATGATTTGCCGATAGCCTTGCGCAAAATGCATCACAGCCTTTGCGTGCACCCGAACAAGCACTCAGGCAGGATATCAGGTGCGCGAAACCGAACTGATAACGCGAGAGCAGTTCGGCGGTAACGCCATCTCGAACACGAAGCAATCGGAGTCACTCAATGCCACAACATGACATTACGCACATCGACGCCTGGGAGAAGGTCGCGAGCTATGATGATGGCAACAATACCTTTACCCTGGCACAGGAAGCCGGCGATCTCATCATCGCTTCGCGAACCTGCCATCCCGCCGGCCCCGCGGTGATGTCCTACGGCGGCATCGCGACCCGCGCGCGCTACTTCACGCCGGGTCTGAAAGGCACGAATGTCTTTGAAATCGATTTCGTCGATTACACGAATGACGGAGACTACGTCAATACCTACATGACGGCCATCGGCCACCCCAGCGACCGGGAAGACCCGATGTTCGGGTTGTACCTGATAGGATGGGGCATGACCATCGGCAATCGCAAGGGATTCGTTGGCGGCATCGATCATGAAGACCGACAACATGCCGTGCAATTTCATTTTGATCACTACAGCAAGTGGGGATTCGGTTCCTGTTTGAACCGTCAGATTTCATCAGATGACGTGCGGCGCTATCCCCGCTTTACCCAGGCCGAATTGATTGACCGTCTCGACGAGATTTATGCCGGCACGGTGACGCCGTATCGCTCGATGGACGACACCACCATCCTCTCCGCCCGGCATTATCGACCTGACGAAGAGCGTGTCGGCCCCTTATCCGGTCTGCGCGAGCATTCCTGGGGACATCGCTACGGCATCATGCTCTCGGATGACGGCAATACCTTTGCCTGGTTGCTGGATGGCCATGTCATTGATAGCTATGATATTACCGGCTACTTCGATACCGAGTCCGATGATTTCGCTGACGGCGTCTATATCTCTATTGGCGGCGGCGCGGGCTTTCGCGGCAATCGCTGGCGCTTCGCCAATCCCCGGGTTACAGTGAGCTAAGCTTCATGTGCCAGTGAGGTAGCGCGATGCATCATCGGATACAAAAGATATTAAATGGCCGGCAGGGCAACTACGTGATGCCGCTGTTCTGGCAGCACAGTGAAGAAGAGGTGGTGCTCCGCGAGGAGATGGCGCGCATCGACGCCTCCGGCATCGGGGCGGTAACGATCCCCTCTGGTGGCGCGACCTGGACTTCATCATGGATAAAGCGCGCCTGCGGGAGAGGCGGGTGTGGGTGTGGGTGTTTGACGATGTGCGCTTCCCCTCCGGCTTTGGCAACGGATGGATACGCGATATGTATCCGCACTATAAAAAAGCGCTATCTGGCCGAGGGGCATATTGGATGTTATCCGGCTGTGGTACAGGCGGAAGTGGGCCTGACTTTGGAAAGGATAACGCGCTATGGTTGCTTGCACGATTGAGGTGGCGTATGGCGATCCCTGCCCGGCAGGGCTGCCGGTCTCCGTGGGCGTGCCGTTTCCCGCCGACACATTGCATGAGGCTTCCACGCTGACAGTTCAGGCACCGAACGGAGAACTGCGCCCAGCCGCCGGCCGCGTCCTGGCGCGCCATCCGGACGGATCAATTCGTTGGTGCCTCGTCAGTTTCGGCGCCCACGAACCGGGTTCACACGCTGTGCGCTGGCTGGAACGCTGCCTGCCGCTGGAGCCGACGGTCGTCCTGCGGCATGAAGACGACACCTGGGCCATCGACAATGGACGGCTGCGGCTGACGGTGTGCGAAACAGGGCCGGGCGTCTTGGGAGAACTGGTCTGCGACGGGCACGCGTATCTGGCGAAACCGGAGGACTTGTGCGTGTGTGTGGATGACGCGTCATCGCAGCACGAAACACGGCGCACGGTGCGTGTGATAGAGCAAACTTCGGTACGCGTTCGACTCCGTGTCGAAGGCGCGCACTACCGGCCCGACGACACACGTTGTTTGCACTATCGCCTAGATATCGAAGTGTGGGCGGGATGGCCGGCGGTGCGGCTGGATTATCACTACTTCAACCTGGAACCCGGCCAGTCTGAGCAGCGCATCGGCCGCATTGCGCTGGACACTGCCTGGAACCTGGACGCGGAGACGCGGCGCCACTTCGTGCAGACGAATCATGGCCTCTTCTACGTCAGTCGTCATGTCTTCAACCAGGCGCCAGTGGCCATCGCCGCCGACTTTGCCCGCGGGGACGCCCACGTGGAAGATCCGGCCATGCTGCTCGATGAGGTGGATTACCCCTTCTACCTGCACCCGCCGCTGGTGGGAACGCACGACTGGTTGGGGGCGGGGGATGGGGCACACGCCGTGTATCTGCGGATGGAGGACTTTCTGGCCGCCCGGCCCAACCGGCTGACCAGCGCGGGCAACCACCTTGCCGCCGAGGTGTGGCCGAATACTGCGGGCGCTCTCGATCTGCCGCAGGGCCGTTCGCGACGGCAGACCTTTACACTCGCCTTTATCGCCGGCAAGGATGCGGGCCAGGATGACGGCACCGGCGTTGGCGCGCCTATCCAGGCGCCCCAGGGAGTCGCGGCCATCCTCAACGCTCCCATCCATGAAGGCCGCGCCTGCGTGAGCCCGGCCTGGATTGCCCACTGCGGCGAGTTCAAACAGGACCAGGTCTTGCCCGCCGGCAGGCATGTGCGCATCGAGTCCAACTTGTCCGACCTAGTGCAGCTCGATATGCCATACACGAAGTTCGATGTCGGCGACACGGATTCGCATTACAACGTTGACCCGGCCCGCCACCCCCTGCCACTGCCCGGGGCGCCGATTCTTCCACGCATCTTCCCCCGCGCTAATCCCACCCAGACCTATTTGGACCTTATGGAACCGGTCTGGACGAACAACGAATATGACGTCATCCATACGTTCTGCAGCGAATTGATGCGCACCGGGCGCACCGACTTGTGGCGGACGCTGCGGCTGACCGCGCGCCATAATATCGAGGTGGATTTTCTCCATTACTCGGACCACAAATGGCTACACCGTGCCACGCCCGCGCACTCGTCCCGCCACACCACGACCGGGGCGTATCCCAGCCATTTCTGGACCCAGGGCCTGCTGGAATACTACTGCCTGACCGGCGACATCGACGCTCTGGAAGTGGCCTGCGCGTTGGGCGACAAGACGATCGAAAATTTCGGCGATCCGGAAATCCGCGCGGTACTGTGGGGGTTCAATCGCGAGATCGGCTGGTCACTCCTCCTGTTGGCCTGCTTGTACGATGTCACTCGCGAGCCGCGGTTTAAGCCGTTGCTCGACGAGATGGTGGCGTATGTGGTCGGCTTCGACCGCGCGAGCTATCGCGGGGCCATCAACCTCTCCAGCGGCAACGACCGACAAGGCCTGAACCGGCAGATCGTCGGCAACTTCTTCGGGTACAGCAGCATGATGGAAGGCGTGGACTTGTACGCCGACATCACGGGAGGAAAAGAGGTGGCCCAGTGGCTGGTGCAGCTCTGCCACGACCTGGCCGACGAGGCGATGATTACCGCCCGGGAGGGGACCCTATCCGCGATACGCAAGACGCTCTCGCCCGGACCGGCGATCGCAATCGTCTTATCGACGGCCCCGGCGATCGGCTTCGAGCGCACCGGCGACCGGCGGTTCCTCAACCTGATGAGTCTGTTGCTCGATATCGTCTATTGGAACGCCCGCGGCATCGATGGCGGCGCGACCGCCAAGTGGGTGGCCATGTTCTACCGCGGCTTTCCCCGCCTGCTCGGTCACGCCTGGCGCCACGGGTTGCTGGACCGCTACGAATATCCGAGCCTGCAAGTTGCTACGCTGGAAGTCGAAGAGCGTCAAGGCCTGTCGCACCCCGAAGAGGAATCCCTGAACGCGCGAATGATTCGGGACAATCCTGGGCCATCGCACCAATAATGCACGAAGGAAGGAACCCGCCATGTGGACGATTCACGGTTGGTATGATGAAGCGCGCCGCAACGCCGAGCGCGACCGCGAGCGGATTCGGAAAACGGCCGATTACACGCTTCAATTCTATGAGAAGGGAATGCCCGGCAAGAGCCGGGCGGAGATCGGCCGGATTCTGCAAAGCTCAAACCAGCATCGGTTGAAGGCCGTGCCGGATCTGAAACTCTACCCAGAGTTGCGCGGCATGCGGGAATTGGTAGAAGCCGAATGGCGTGGGACCCGGGACGGAGCTGGATTGACGGACGAGCAATGGGCTGTAACCTGTGACGGCTACTTCTTTTACTACCGGCATCTCGTTTCCGGGCATCAATCGCCGACGGGTTGCAGTTATGTGTATTTTCCTCACAGCGATCATGGACCGATCCTGGCCAACAACCTGGATTCCTCGCCGCTGGAGCCGTTCGGGCCGCCGCTTTGGTGTTCGGCCTTCTACAACAATGAACACCTGATCATCGGGGGTGTCGCCGCGGGGATTTTCAATGACGAGGAATCCCCCGAGATCTTCCCGGCTCCGCTCTGGAAGCTGGTGATGCGGTATTGCCGGAATACCGAGGAATGCGTAGAGATGCTGAAGCGCTATAACTATTTCTTTGGTACCGGCAACCTGCTCGTGATTGACCGCCACCACGATGTGGCCATGGTCGAGTCAAGCGCCTGCCGGATCGGAGTGCGCCGGAGTCCCGACGGTTTCGGCTTCATCACCGCCATGACCGCCGAAGAACCCGCCATGAATGCCTACCGGGCGGAGCGCCGCGCCTATTCGCTCAAGGCGCGCAACCTGCCGCCGGATTGTGATGATGCGATTTATTGGCGCGGCGCCGATCAGCGGCGGGTATTGATGAATGAATTGCTCGACGAGGCGCGGAAAAACCCGACCCTGGAGACATTGCGCCAGATCATCCAATTCCGCGATCCAAAGCGCGGCATGGTCTGCTACAACGGCGAACGGCTGCCCAGCGGAACCCCGATGGAGTATACGCTGAAAACCACCATCTGGTTGCTCCGGGAGGGGCGCGCCATGTGGTGGGCCAGGGAAGGCGACACGCCCAGCTTCGAAAACCGCAAGGAAGACGTTCAATTCAAGGACGTGTTGCTGTGGGACTGACGGGAGGGGGACGCCGTCTGTGGAAGCAATGGAGGCCTGTAAAGAAAGACGAAGGTCGCTGAACCCGTGAAGCAAGAGAAAGCAATGCATATTATCGAGCTCATTCCCGGCACGCGCATGACAGTAGACTGGGAAGGCCTGATCACCAGGCAGCATCTCGTGCAGGACCGCCTGACGGACAGTTTCACCGAGTCGCTGCGGTTGGGCAATGGCGACATCGGCGTCGCGGTGTATGCGACACCTGAATGCCTGGTGCTCTTTGCCGGCAAAAATGACCTGCTGGATTATCGCGCGAAACCAGAGGCGTTCAGCCCGGATGCCACCGCCTCGAGCCTGGCCTGCACCATGATGCCCAGCACCAAGCCGGCGGGGTGGATCCGTTTCCGCAACGCGGCACCCAGGAATCCGGACACGCCGGCGCGCCTGGATATTTGGAACGCCGAGATGAGCACCTTTGCGGCTGATCGAGGGATAACGGAGCTGCGGGCGTTCGTCCCCAGGCAACGGAACCTGATCGCGACGGAATACCACCCGTTGAGCGGTGAAGCCTTCGACATCGAGCTGGCGCGGCACAAAGACAGCACGGAGGTGATCGACACCGATCCCGAATTCGGCGCGGAGGGTCGCGATATCTGGGTGCGGTATCAGTTTCCGCCCGATCCGGACACCTTCCCGGACGGCTTCGAATACGTGATGCTGGGCCGAGTCATTGGCGGCGAGGTAATCAGTGCCGAGGTGATACCGGAGTTTGGCTTGTCGCCATATCTGGGCGGAGGCCACTGGTGGCGCGGCGGTCAAACCCGTGACGGCACACCGACGCCGTGGGGCGACAGGCGCGTGTGGCCGGTGACCGAGTCCGGCCGCGAAATGGAAGGCGTGGCCCGGTTGCGCATGCGGTCGTCAATGCCGGTCACATTCCTGACGGCGATCTACACGACCCGCGACGACCCTGATCCCCTGGCTGCGGCTAGAGCCGCGCTCGATGAAGCCGAACGCATCGGGTTCTCCGAGTTGCAGCGCGAACACCGGCAAACGTGGCACGACTTCTGGCAACGCTCCTTCGTGCAGCTCGACGGTAAGGATTTTCTCAACCAGCAGTGGTTCCTCAACCTCTATCATCTGGCGTCGGTGACGCAACCCGCGCGCGTGGGGCCGGGCTTGTTCGGTCCCTGGTCCCCGGAAGACTGGCCTTGCTGGGGGAATGACCGTCATTGGGACTATAACGTGCAAGCCGCGCTCTGGGGCGCCTACTCCTGCAATCACCTGGAGCTGACGGCGGCGTTCAACGACGAAGTCTTCGATCTGCTGCCCTGCGCGCAAATGATGGTCCGCGACTATTACGGGAATATCGGCGGAGCCAAGTATCCGGGTTGTTCTTGGCCGCGCCACTATACCGCGCCGGTGAGCACCCGACAGGCGGAATGGACCTCGCCGTGGGTCAATGGCTTCGTCGCCCAGCCGCTCTGGTGGTATTTCCAGTATAGCCAGGACACGACGTTTCTCCGCGAGAAGGGGTATCCGGTCATCAAGGCCTGCGCGGAGTTTTACGAGCACTTTGTCGAACGCGCGCCGGATGGGAAATATGAGATGCCCCCCACGGGGATCTGGGATCTTCCCGTCCATGTGCCCGATGGGAGGAACTCCACCATGGACTTGGCCTTTGCGAAGATGCTGCTCATGATTGCCACGGCCGCCAGCCGGGCGCTGGGCGTGGATCAGGAGCGGCGTGGCAACTGGGAGCACGTCGCCGCCAACCTGCGCAGCTATGCCACGACGGTCATCGATGGGAAGAATCTCAAGCCGGTCGATCACAAACAAAGTTCGCCGCAGGCGTTCTACACAATCCGCGATTTCCCGTCTGGGGAAGTGCTGGTCACCTACGAGAATTATCCGGTCATTGAATACAACCTGTCGCCGTGGACGATGCCGATTTTTCCCGCCGGCGACATTGGCCTGCATAGCCCGCCGCACGAGCAGGAACTGGCGTTGCGGACACTGCAGATCACGCCCTACTATCTGTGGGACGATCTGGTGATGCTCTCGATGGCCTGGGTGCGGTTGGGGCACGACCAGCTCGACATCTTCGAACAGCATACGCGGTCGATCGTGCACGAGAATGGATGCCAGACCTATCCGCGGTACCTTAATGAAAGCAAGTATATCTTCATGCACTTCCTGGGCTGGCCGGTGGTGGTCAATGAAAGCCTGGTGCAAAGCTACACCGGGCAGATCCGCGTGGCCCCGGTGAAACTGCAGCACACCGCCCGCTTCGCCCGTCTGCGCACCGAAGGGGCGTTTCTGATCAGCGGGGAAATTCAACGCGGCGGCCAGGTTTCCTATCTGGCCGTCACCAGCGAAGTCGGACGCCCGTGCCATCTGCTGCGACCCTGGGATGGCCCGGTGCGGGTCCGCTGTCTGGAGGCGATGGAAGAAGACATACCGGTGCGAGAACACGATGGTGTGTTCACGTTTCCCACAACAGCCGGCGCGACCTATGTCGTGGATCGTCCCGCCGATCCCTGGGAAGCGCAGGCCATGACGCACATCGGCGTCATGATGCCGGACTCCCCGGCATCTACAAGCGTCTGAAATGCGTACCGTCAGGCGTGTCTACCGGGACGCGGCCTCCCACCTGGCGAAGATGCCGCAGGGCCAGCCGACCGGCGGGCCAACCGCGTCGATGGCGCCGCCGCCGTTGGTGTCGAGCGCGATTTCGAGTTCGTTGACACCGTGCCGGAAGGTGACCGGCAGGTTATGCCGGTCAGGCAGGGCCGGATTGCCGCCGTCACCCGTCCCGACAACCTCCCCATTCAAGCGCACGAGGATCGGCCCGTCACACCCCAGGTGCAGCATCCCGGCGTCCGTTGCTCCGACATCGAAGTGCGTGCGGAAGAAGAGGACGCCCTTGCGCTTGGCGATCACCTGCTGGGCGTCGATGAAACCGGGGGCGTAGGTCTCATTGCTTAATGCGGTCAACGTCCGCCACCCGGTTGCCCGGTCGACCGTCGCGGTGTCGAACGTCGCGCCGGCGAGCACCTCCGACACCTGCCAATCGGCGAGATAATCGGCGGTGAACGTGAGGTCCGCCAGGTAGATATCCGGATGGTAAATCTGCGACACCTGCGGATCGTCGCAGGCCGTGTGGTTAGAATAGTAGGACAGGGCAAAGCGCCGGCTGTTCAATGGATGTCGTGCCACGCCCATGTAGGACACGTCGTTCCACGGTCCCGAGGGCAGCACCATCTGCAGGGTTGGCTGGTCGTTCACAATTTTGAAGACGCCGACGTGGGTGACAAACGGTGTCAAATACCACCGACCGGCGATCCAGATGTCATCCCCGACCAGCCACAGCGCCGGCCCGGCCAACCACACGTCGAGCTCGACCTTGCTCCACTCCCGATACGGCGGCGCCGACCGCAGCAGCAACGGCTTGCCGCCAGCCTGTAGGCCATCGCGACGCATCAACATGGCGACCGGCCCGTCCGCCGCGAAATCAAAGGCACACTCGCTGGGGATGTCGGCACCGGCGTGCAGCACCCGCTGCTTTTCCCAGTCCAGACCGTCGCGGCTTTCGAACCAAGCCACCTCAGGTGCCCCGACTCTGCCCTCGGTATACCCAGCACAGTAAAACCGACCGTCATGGCAGCGCGGCCGCCACATCGCGTAGCCGTCGGCGCCGGTGAAGCGGGTCCAGGTCGACCAGTGCAGGCCGTCGTCGGTCCACGCCGTGCCGGTATATTCATGCCCGGGACAAGTGAGACCGCTACCGTCGGATTCGAAACCAGAAACATATAACCGACGATCGCCGTCGGTATACAGATGCGCGTCGCGGGTATCGAACTCGCCGCGAAACACCGCGACAGTGTCGAACCGGGCGCCGTCGTCCCGACTGCGCAGCACCACCAGCCGGCCCTGCATGCACGCGTGGGAGTCTCCCTGCCGAAAGGCCACGTAGAGCGCCCCCTGGAACCAGGCCGCGCCGGTGAAGGCGTTGTGGTTCTTATCCGTCGTCAACCGGCGGATGGACCAGACGTAAAACTCGTTCTTCATGTGAAACCAACCTTCGCGGGATGACTGTCATTCGAGATTGCCGTGGCACGTGCTGCTCATGACTTGTGAAAAGCATGTTGTATTCTGTGCCGTCATATGCGATACCTCGTTGCATGGCGTAAAGGCGCTGTCGATTCCAACTGTCGACTTCAATAAATCGCGCCGAGATCAAAAAATCCGCGATAGGGAGGCGATGGCGTCATCTGTGGGTATGCTCTCGGCATGATAAATTGCCGCGTGTTCCTGTCATTTCTTCGCGACGGGATCATCTTCCTGCTGCGAGTTGGCCGCTACCTGCTGCGGTCACGTCAGGCGCTGATCCTGGAAATCCTCGCCGTATTGTACCATACATATCGACGGGCTGCCTGATGCGTCTGTCCGTAACAACGCGCTGCGGCACACGGCATCCGTGCGCCTGGAGCATCGTCTCCTGGATTATTCCCCTGGTTCCCGATCACGATCAGCGAGTATTCCCTGGTGAAACCTTGACAATTCATCGCCACATCAGCCTATCGAAAGAGCATTCAACCGTCTCTCAACAAACAGATGTTTTTTACGGTTGACAGCGTCAATCGCGGCGGGGTCATTACCAACCTTGGCCACGCTTAAACATTCGCCGGTCTCTTTGTCAAAGCCGACTACGGGCTACGGTGAACCACTTGCTCTGCACGTCGAGTCCGAGGTATAACATGGGTAAGCCTGCTTCTGGGAAGATGGACGTCATATCGGTATCTTTCCCTGGAAGCCCAACCACTTCTACATGATAATTCAGAACCGATTTTCCCTTCAGGAGGCATGCAATGTCGAAACCGAGCGTACTGCCGATTGCCGAGGTGAAAGATTATCACGGCGCCCCCACCCTCTTCCTCGAAGGCGAGCCCGTGTTCCTGAGCACGCTGTGGGTGGTGCGTCCCACTGCGGAGCACTGGGGACATGCGCAGGAGTCCTGGCCACTGCCGCGCCCGGGCGATTCCGATACGGCGCAACGCACCGCGGAAACCGGCTTGTTCATCTACACCTTCGAGATGGGTCGGAACGAATGGTGCGGCCCCTTCGAAGGGCATGCCGGTGATTATGACTTCTCCGACCTGGGACCGGGCATGCGGCGGATCATCGACACCGACCCGCGCGCCCGTTTTTACCTGCAGGTAAATCTGGAACCCGGACGGTGGTGGGCGGAGCTGCACCCGGACGAATGCGAGGTTACGTCGGAAGGCTGGCAGCCCGACCCGTCCTACGCTTCGAAAGAATGGCATCGTGAGGCGAAGGATTTCCTCCGCGCGCTGGTCGGCCACCTCGGGGAGATCGGCCTGGCGGAACGGGTAATCATGTATCAGGTAGGCGCGGGGGAGACTACCGAGTGGACGCGCTTCAGCTCTTCCGGTGCCGAGCCGTGCGGGGACTACAGCCGCCCCATGCTTGAACACTTTCGCGACTACCTGCGCGATCTGTACCAGAACGATCTCGCCGCCTTGCGCGCAGCCTGGAATGATCCGGTCTGCTCGTTCGATACCGCCGCCGTGCCGGCGGTCGAGCAGCAATTAGAGACGCGGCACCAGGCTTTCCGCGATCCGCGGCAAGAGCGGCAGGTCATCGATTACTTCACCTGTCTGGCGGAGCTGTGCTCCGGGCTAGTCATCGATTTTTGCGCGACAGTCAAGGAAGCGACGGGCGGTAATGCCCTCGCCGGCGCGATGTATGGCTACACGATGACCTGCAACTTCAACGAAAGATTTCGACCTGTGCGGGTAAAAAGACTTCGGTCTTTTTACCCGCGCCAGCTTCCCCATCACTCATTCTTTTCGACTCTCGGTCACAGGCTCCTCCTCATGGGTGACCGCTCCCGGCCCCCC
>Ga0172371_10005601_pt1 | contig 18578 bp, 15 predicted proteins | sample Lak12m_FD_114543 | JGI IMG/M metagenome (GOLD analysis project Ga0172371, IMG submission 114543) | Freshwater microbial communities from Kabuno Bay, South-Kivu, Congo - kab_022012_12m | ecosystem: Environmental > Aquatic > Freshwater > Lake | place: Democratic Republic of the Congo: South-Kivu...
AAGAAATCGGCAACGATATCGTTTTCGTTGGAAGATGCCTTGATGATGCGTTCCAGCAATGCCTCGGGTTTTTGGGTTGGGTAATCTAGCCTTTCACTTGCAGTTGGCGCTATAAAATTAATATCTTCCCAAACATCATGCAATGGAACCCCTTTGTTTTCTTTTTCCCTTTTTAAATATTCGCCCTTCTCATTTTTAAGCCTAACGAGTTTACCATCCACAACGCCTCTCACTGTATATTCTATCCATTTTGGATCAGCATAGTCCTGAAGTAGAACATTAAAAATAGAAATTTCAATGTTCTTGGAATATATGAACAAAATATCGTGCATGTTTTGGAATTTTTTGCTTGGTGCTGACCATCTTCGGTAATGCCAAATAACCTCATTCCTAAAATTCTTTTTGGTAAAAATCTCATCAAGTGCCATTCGTATGTAACTATTTACCCGCCAATCACAATGGACATAGATACTGCCATCATCCGCCAGCAAATCGCGCATGAGAATCAGGCGTTCATAAATCATGGCAAGGAAGCTATCGGCGCCCTTGCCCCAAGTATCGCGGTAGGCGAGCTCTTCCAAGACATTGGGTTTTTTGGTGAAGGTGTCATCACCGATTTCGATATCCATCGAAAAATCGGCGCCAACATCGAAAGGTGGGTCGATGTAAATCAGCTTGATACCACCGTTGCGTTCTATTTCCTCGCGCATGGCGCCGTTTTTCAGCGAAGAAAGAATGAGTTTATTGTCGCCCCAAATGAGTTTGTTCGTCCACCCACTTTTCTGCCGTCCGCGGGTGTCGAACAGACCCATTTGTAGATTGGCTTGTATTTCGGAACGCGGCTCATCCACCTGCTCGATTACTTGAAACGGCAAAACGATGTTGGTTACCTCGTTGCTCTTGCCGTTCCAAACCAGCTCCACCTCGCGCTTGTCGCCAAAGAGAAGGAAGCGGTATTTATCGGGCAGGGGTTTATCTTCCTCGATAAGTTTTAGGATTTCGCGTTTTTCGTTGTCGGTGAGTTTCATGTATCTGGGAACCTTTTAAAAAGGGAATAGACTATGTGCCGATTTAGCATTCCTATGAGTGTTCGGCGTTGCGTTGACTGAGCTTCTCATCCTTGTCAAGACAGAATTGGGGATTGGGGGTGGCAAGTGGTGTTTGTTCAAGGGGCTGAAATGAAGTTTTTAAGGTGAAGATATTCAATTCGATATAGAAGAGGAGTTTCTTGCTTCTTCATAAGGCATAACCCAACATAATAATCGTCATCTAAAAAATCGACGAGGCAGAGCGAGCAAGGCGCACAAACGCCATTATCGAAGATGAGAATCGGGTTTCCCGCTTGGACGCTCGATTGTGATAATGGCAGCGACAATCCTATCCCTTTTGCTTTGATATAACTCTCTTTTAGCACCCAAATTGCCACTGCCATTCTAGAGTGTTGTTCTTCGGGAAATTGTTGGAGATCCTCTCTCTCGGATTTAGAGAGGCTTTTGCTTATGATTTTTAGGATGTTTCTATTCTTTGCTTCGATATCGACCCCTAGTGGCAGATTAGCGATAGCGCAAATCACCCATTTGCCAGAATGCGAAAGATTGAAATGGAATCCAGCCACCTTCGGGAGGAAGGGTTTAGCGTGCAAACCAAGTTCTGTTTGCATTGGAATTGGTAAATTAGGGTGATGACTATGCAGGGCAAAGCTCAATAAGAGACCTGCCCCTATGCAGCGGGCGCGGTCATCTCGGAATTGGAGGAGCCTTGCTTTTTCCAATCGGCGTGATTCGACCCATGAAGACCAATCCCTGTCATCTGGGTCTAGCTTCGAAATATCCAGCGCGTAAATGGTAACCATATTCTCGCTTTGGGAACCTTGCACAACTCTTTTAAAAATATCGATGGCAGGATACCTCGGATATGAATCTAGCCATCTCTACCTTTAGCTATCTAGGGCAATGTCCTTGCTATTTGAAAAATCGTATGTTAGCCGCGCGCCACTGTCAAGCGTGGCATTATCAAAGGGTTGGGGGGAAAAATGGAAGATAATACGACGGTCTCTGAAAACAAAAGCCAAGGAGACGAACAAGGGGTAAACAATAACAAAAGTGGAAAAACATTCGAAGAACAATTCTCTGAACAAGGTATGCCAACCCTACAAAGGGGAATGATCATAAAAGGTAAAGTTGTCCAAATAACCCCTGAAGTAATTCTTTGTGATATTGGCTGGAAGACCGAAGGTTATATACCTCGTGGTGAGATGCTCGGTGATACCGGTGGCGCTATCGAAATAAATATCGGTGATGTGTTTGATATGTTCGTAGAGGGGCGTGACCCCGATGGCATTTTTATCCTTTCCCGCAAGCAAATCATAAAGAATATGGCTTGGGAACGTATTGCCAAAGCACATGAAAATGAAGAGCTTATAACGGGAGTTATCAAGGAAAGGGTAAAAGGCGGCTTTATGGTGGATCTCAACGGTATTCCTGCTTTCCTGCCGGGTTCTCAAACGGTATCGACACTGCTTACCGATTTTAATTCCGTCAAAGGTAATGCCTACCAATTCGAAATAATAAAATACGAAAGAAAACGGGGAAATGTGGTCGTTTCCCAAAAGACGGCATTGAAAAAAGAAGAGCAAAAGCTGCGCAAGGCGACACTGGCAAAGATACAAGAAGGGGATGTCATCGAGGGAATAGTTAAAAATACCATAGATTATGGTGTCTTTGTCGACATCGGCGGTGTCGATGGGTTGTTGCATATGAACGATATTGCTTGGTGTAAGGTGGCGCGTCCCTCGGATTACTACAAGCGCGGCGATAAAATTTCTGTTAAAGTGCTCTCCTTGGATAGAGAAAAAGGAAAGGTCTATCTTGGCGTCAAACAACTTTCCGAGGATCCTTGGGATAATGTCGCCAAAGAATATAAGGTTGGTGATATTGTAAAGGGAAAGGTGCTCAATGTTCTCGATTACGGCTTTTTTGTCGAGCTCTCTTTGGGCATTATCGGTCTTGTTCATCGCAGTGAAATATCTTGGGGGAAAGCCCCTCGTTCCCCTCAAAAAGAAATCAACATTGGCGAAGAAATTTCTGCCATGATAATTGGCATTGATTATGTGGGGAAAAAAGTTTCCCTCAGTGTAAAGCGTGTCAAACCTAATCCGTGGGAAACGGTGAAAGAGAGATACCAAGAAGGAACAATCGTTACTGGACCAATAAAAAGCATGACAGCCTTTGGGGTATTTGTCGGTTTGGAAGACGGTGTGGACGGCTTGTTACATATTTCGGAGGTGTCCTGGCATAGGCACATAGATCACCCTATCGATGTATTCAAGAGAGGGGATATGGTTACCGCCGTAGTTCTCAATGTCGATATCGAGGCGGAAAGAATTTCCTTGGGAATGAAGCAGCTGGAAGATGATCCCTGGACAGCTTTTAGTAAAAAATATCCAACGGGAACACCGATTACTGGGCATATTACCAACATCACCGATTTCGGAGCCTTTATTTATATCGAAGAGGAAGGAATGGAAGGGCTATTGCATGTTTCTGATTTCGATGAGGCACAGGCAAAGGAGATAGCCATTGGTAATGAAATAAAAGTAATCGTCAAAAATGTAGATAAAAAGAACAAAAAAATTAGGTTTGCCATGAAGTTCGGCAGTGATGGGACAAAAGAAACGACGGCAAAGCCCCAAGAGCAACCTAGAGAAGAAATTGTCATTACTACGGCAATGGGAGAAGCCTTTGCCAATGCCTTTCAACAAGACAGAGGAAACCGCTAGATGATTGGAAGGATCAAGAAACATCCTTTTTTTTTCGGCATTGCCCTTCTGCTCTTAGTCTCTTTATTATATGCTCTTCTATTAGGTTTCCAAAAAGGAGTGGCTTCCCTTAACAAACGGGTAGGGGTTATAAATGTTAGTGGTGAAATTTTCGACTCTGCCCTTGTACTAAGAACTTTAGATGATGCTGCCAAGGATGATAGCATCAAAGCGATAGTCCTCCGTATCGATTCGCCGGGAGGTGGGGTGGCAGCCACTCAAGAAATTTATGCTGCCCTCAAAGAATTAAGGACACGAAAACCAATAGTCGCTTCACTCGGCTCTGTCGCCGCCTCCGGTGGTTATTATATTGCTTGCGGTGCCAATAAAATTATTGCCAATCCCGGAACTCTCACTGGTTCTATATCGGCAGCGATGTTTTTTTATAATTCAAAAGATCTGCTAGATAAAATTGGAATTAGAGGCGATGTCATAAAAGGTGGTAAATACAAGGACATAGGCTCTCCTATAAGAAGGATGACAAATGAAGAGACAGTCCTTTTACAGGGTATAATTAACGATGTTTCCGAGCAATTTGTTTCTGTGGTTGTCGAAAACCGTAATATCACTCGAGCCAACATTGCCTCGATAGCGGATGGAAGAATTTTTACGGGAAGACAGGCGCTGATACTAGGGCTTGTCGATGAATTGGGTGGGCTTTCCAGTAGCATCAAGGTTGCCGCTAAACTTGCCAATATCGAAGAAGAACCACAGATAGTCGAATTTCAAGACAAAAGGGGTAGGTTCTTCGGATATTTTCTCGATGAATTTTTTCATGGATTTGCTGGAAAGTTCGGTGTGTTTCCTAAATCGGGTGTCTATTATCTATTGAGTAACTAATAATGGATTACAACACGATAACCCTTGAAAAAACTGAAGGATATGCCGTTGTAGGGCTCAATCGTCCCAACGAGATGAACGCCATATCTGCAGAGATGACGAGAGAACTAGAAGATTGTTTTTATTCCTTAGAAAACGACGACACAATAAAAAGCATTCTTTTAACAGGTGGGGAGCGGGTTTTTTCTGCTGGTATGGACATCAAGGAGATGGCGGAATTAACGGAAGAACAGCTTGAGAATTACTTTCAGGCGGTGTCCCGTTACTTGATAGGAATATACACTTGCCAAAAACCTGTGGTAGCGGCGGTCGGAGGGATCGCTCTCGGTGGTGGTTTTAATTTGATAACGGTATGCGATATCATTGTTGCTTCAGAAACAGCGATATTTGGTCATCCTGAACTACAATTTGGTTTTAACCCCCTTTTCTCCCCTCTGATGAACCTTGTGGGTATTCTCAAAGCAAAAGAGATAACTATGCTGGGACAGCCTATCGGTGCCCTAGAGGCACTGCGGATTGGCTTGGTCAATAAAGTCGTTCCTCCTGAAAATTTAATCTCGGAATCCCTTTCGATGGTCAAGGATTTGGCGGCGCTTTCTCCTAGAGCAATAGCGGCGGTAAAAAGAATGTCGAACATAGCACCTAAGTTGGATAAAAGGGCAGCAATAGAAATGGAAATAGGCGTAAGTGCTTTACTATTTTTTTCTGCCGAGAATAGAAACAATTTACGCGAGTTTTTATTGAACAAATCTTATAAACGCGAAAAGTCATAGAAGCCAATGCCCATCGCCGTTTCTTTAAACGGTAAACATAAAGAAACATCAACTTTCCATTCATCAAGAGCATTGAGAGGCAAAGCACCTTGTCGAAAAAAATAATTTTGCAAACGCTGATTGCCACAATACTATTTTGTCTTCCTCTTTTCACCTTTCCAAACGATTCTTGGGGAAGGCAGGAAAGATTATATAACGATACTTACAAGGATACTGTCGATGTTTATCTTGCCGTTGGTATTTCTATCATTTTCAATTCCCAATGGAAGCACCAAACCGACCAAAAAATTTTAGAAACAATAGAATATCCCCCTGAGCCCATGAAAGACTTTTTGTCAGAATTCCCACTTTCTCTGGATAGGGAGCTTCCTTTCTTGGGGGCACGATTCGGCTTCATTTTTCCCAATTTCAACAGGAGACTCGCCCTGGAGTGGGAATACAATTACATGAAAATGGCATTTGCCCCCAACCGGAGAGTTACTACGCAAAACCCCAATATCCTGTTTTCCCGAAATGATAAATTTGCATTGAATTTTTTATTTGTAAACTTGGTCTTTCGTTACCCGGAAGGGGTGTGGCATCCCTATTTCGGGGCGGGGATTGGTTCTTGTCGAATGCAAAAAAAAGCAGGGAAGGGCTTTTATAATGCCCCCCCCAGCGATCTTAACCCTGATGGAGCGGAGATTACTGATTTTAACTTTCCCAAAGAAAGTTATGTTTCTCATCCTTATCAGATTTTTGCAGGGGTTGATTACGATATAACGCCGGAATGGGGAATAGGAATACGCTGTAAGGTTATTGATACGAGATTTGATTTTTCCGTGTTGGAAAGTGCAGATCTAAATCTCCAGGGACTTTTTATCGAGATAAAACGCACATGGTAGGCGAGGGGGCTATGGTGGTGATAACCTTCTCCCCCCACACCTTATCCACCATGTCGAATTGCTTAGTAGTTTTTACAATAGGTTTCGAAAAAGGCTTGGGGGTGTGCACAAGCGGGACAAAGATCAGGAGCCGAATTGCTTTCTAAAACGAAACCACAATTCAAACAGTGCCATAAAGTTACATCTTGTTTTTTGAATACCGACCCTGCCTTGATGTTTCCCAAAAGTTGCAAATAACGTTCCTCATGAAATTTCTCGACTTTTGCCACCTGCTCAAAGGTGCGAGCAACTTCCATAAATCCCTCTTTCTTTGCCACTTCGGCAAATTCAGCATAGAGAATCGTCCATTCCATGTTTTCACCTGCCGCTGCCTCTTGGAGGTTCATTTCGGTTGTGGAGATCACACCCGCAGGAAAGGAAGCCGAGATTTCTACTTCGCCACCTTCCAAAAGTTTAAAGAAAAGCTTTGCGTGTTCTTTTTCATTGTCGGCGGTTTCCAAGAAGATGCGTGATATTTGCTCAAAACCTTCTTTTTTTGCCTGACTGGCGAAAAATGAATAACGATTGCGTGCCTGAGATTCGCCCGCAAACGCCTTCAATAAATTCTTTTCCGTTATAGAGCCTTTCAATGATTTTTCTTTTGTCATTTTTTCCTCCTCATTTATTTTTTTCCCGTTACGGATTGCAAAAAATCTATTCTCTTTTGCGTGTTTGTCAAATCAGTTTCTTCTGCAACAGGAACACTAGGGAATTGCTCGGAGAAAGCCTTGGCAAAGAGCCCCTTGCTCGTTCCTATGACAACGCTGTTTTCCGTAAATACGGGTATCGGTGCTACCGCACAAGATGGTGATTTGCTTTTGAATATCGCCGCGGCAATTCTTGTGGGTGATGATTTTAGGTATGTCAATTTTTTATCGATCCAATCTTGTAGCGCCTCCGTTAGGTCTCTTCGCGACGATAATGTTATAAAGCGAGGGGCAAGGGGATTTCCTTCTAAACGACTTGCCTCCCTAGGCACTCCAAAGCCGCATTCCGCTTCTGGACAAATAGGGAGCAGAAGGAATTTATTCTTACAGGCAGAAACGATGGCTGGCATGCAACGAGTCTCGCCATCGTAACGAACTTTTCTGCCAACAAGACAAGCGCTGATGAGCAGGACTGGTTGTTGGGGATTGTTCATTAGAACCTCGATCTTCTTGTATCTACAGCCTTTGTGCAGAGACGGGAATCATAAAAAGGGGCAGGAATGACGAATTGGTGTGATGCGCATAGAGAGTATTTATATCTTTAGTAGTGATGGATGACTTCTTTGGCGCGCTTTGGGTTTCTTTCTATTCTAGGAGCATTGTTACGGGATCGAGGGACAAGCAGGTATCCTTCGAAAAACCCTTTTGGGGAATTACCAAGACCCTGTTGCCGTCTTGCCGCAGCTGAATAACCACCTCATAATTTTTATTATCATCATTATCGGTATTCTTGATGAGGTTCTTCTCATCACTGTTGATGGATAGCCAGATGCGGGTGTGGTTTGCTCGTGCGTTTGATTTAGCCTTTTGTAGATCACTGTCCATGTTTTCAATATCAGTAGCTTTGAAGCCATCGATTATTATTATTTGTGGCTCGAATGTCCCCGAAACGGCCACATCTCTAATACGCTCCCAAAGACGGGTGAAGCTGAAGGTGTCTGGTTTGAAAGTCATTATTAAACGATTACGCGCGATAGTCTCCCATAATCTATCGATATTTCCCAACTTTTGACTTGTAGAGATATTTTTGAAGAGCTCTTTATACCAAAGATCTACCTTATCTATTGCCTCTCCGATGTTTATATGCAGAACTTTTTCATCCCTTGCCATTGCGCCGATGGCGAGTTGGACTAGGAAAGCAGTTTTGCCAACGCCCGCGCTGGATCTAACAACGAGGATTCCCCCAGAAGGAAGAGGTGCACTAAACTCCGCCTCCAAAGCTGCCAGCCAATTTTGTAGGAGCTGCCTTTCTTTCATATGCAATTCCTCCTTTTTAGGATTTCTTTAATAGAAACATATCGTTCTATAATTATTATTTCTTCTTTTTGTTTACTTCTTCGGCAATCTTTTCGGCAATAGAAGACGGTACCTGCTTGTAGCTTCCAAATTCCATCGTGAATTGAGCTTTCCCTTGTGTCGCGGAACGCAATGCCGTTGTAAAACCAAACATTTCCGACAAGGGGGATTCCGCTTCTACAAGACACATAACACCCTCATCGTGGGCACCGAGAATGATGCTGCGGCGCTGATTGAGCATCCCCATTACCGCACCTTGAAATTCTGTCGGTGTTTCTATCGCCACCTTCATAATTGGTTCTTGAATGATAGGTTTTGCTTTGCCGAAGGCTTCGGCAAACGCGCCCCGTGCGGCTGCTTGAAAGGCGATATCGGAGGAATCGACAGAATGTGCGGCACCATCGTTGATTACCACTTTTATTCCCGTAACTGGGAAACCCAAACGCGGGCTTTTTACCAGGCAGCTCTGAAAGCCTTTTTCGCAGGCAGGTATGAATTGTGTTGGAATTGCACCACCGACTATAGCGTTTTCGAAAATTAGTTCTGCCTCGTCAATTGGTTCGATATAACCGGCAATACGGGCAAACTGTCCCGCCCCACCCGTTTGCTTTTTGTGGGTGTAGTTGAACTCGGCGCGTTGTAGTATCGTTTCCCGATAGGAAACCTGCGGAGGGCTTGTTGTTATTTCCGCCCCATATTCGCGTCTCATCCTTTCGACATAGATATCTAGGTGCAACTCTCCCATTCCCTCGATGATGGTTTCCTTGGTCTCCTCATCGACGAAACTCCTAAAGGTTGGATCTTCTTTAAGGAAGCGCCCCAGCGCTTTGGACATGTTAACCTGTGCCTTGTTATCCTTAGGGCGAATGGCAAGGGATATTACTGGCTTCGGCACGAACATGGAACTCATAGTTAAGTTGATGGCGGGGGCAGTGAAGGTATCACCCGAGGAACAATCGACGCCAAAAAGAGCGCCGATATAACCAGCAGACAAGGATTCCACATCTTCCATTTGATTGGCGTGCATCCTAACAAGCCTGCCGATGCGAATTTTTCTGCTGCTACGGGTATTTATAACCGTATCACCGCGGGATATTCTGCCTTGATAAACGCGAATATAGGTTAATTGCCCATAATTGCCATCTTCTAACTTGAAGGCGAAGGCGACGAGAGGGATATCTGGATTGCTTTCTAGAGTGACAGAGGCGCCGTCATTGTCTAAGTCCAAAGCGGTGTTGATGATATCCGCAGGGTCAGGAAGGAGATCGATAACGGCATCGAGTAATGGTTGAATGCCCTTGTTACGATAAGCCGATCCCATGAAAACTGGGGTCAGTTTTCTGGCAAGAACACCTTTACGCAAAGCGGCTATCAAGATGTCATGGGGAATGTTGGCACCCAGGAGTATAGCTTCTGTTAACTCATCGGAAAACATCGCGGCGGCGTCCAACAACTCTTCCCGTCTTTCCTGAGCTTGGGGGAGTAAAGCCGACGGGATTTCTTCTTCTCGTACATTTTCTCCGTTGGTGCCATCGAAGAACAAAGCCTTCATCCTGATAAGATCGATAACACCTTGAAAATCTCCCTCTAAGCCTATGGGTAACTGGGCAGCGACGGCGTTATGGCCCAATTTTTCACGGAGCTGTTTGACAACATTGAGCGGATTGGCACCGTTGCGATCGCATTTGTTGACAAAGGCGAGAGAGGGGATGTTGTAACGCTTCATTTGTGAATCGACGGTTATCGATTGTGATTGTACCCCCGCAACGGAACACAGCACCAATATCGCACCATCTAGAACACGCAAAGAACGCTCCACCTCAATTGTAAAATCGACATGGCCAGGGGTATCGATGATGTTTATCTCACACCCTTTCCATTCACAGTAAGTAGCCGCCGAAGCTATGGTAATGCCGCGTTCCCTTTCCAACTCCATCGAGTCCATAGTGGCGCCAAATCCATCTTTGCCTTTGACTTCGTGGATGGCATGAATGCGTTTTGTGTAAAAAAGTATTCTTTCGGTTAGTGTTGTTTTTCCTGAATCAATATGGGCGCTTATCCCGATATTCCTCAAGTTTAGGATTTCATTCTTCATAATCTACCCCTATAAAAAAGACACCCCTGCGTTGAGTTTTACCAAGCAGGGGTTTGTAATTCCTACCGCTAAAGGTGCGCGCCCCCTATTGATGCGCTTATGTGATGTCAAGGGCTTTTTTGGCTTTTTTGTATCGCCTTTCCTGCCTTAACCTTTCTTGGCATCTCTTGGCGAGCAACTAACTTGACCAAAGGATACAGCTTGCCGTATGGCTAAAATAATAAAAATAGAATTATAGAGAAAGGGGTTTGGGGATGAGGATAGTTCTTTTAGGTGCGCCCGGAGCAGGGAAGGGAACAGTTGCTAAACTGCTGACGCAATACGATGGTTCGGTACAAATTTCGACTGGTGATATTTTGCGCAATGCCGTGAAAGCAGACAATGCCTTGGGAAAGCAGGCAAAGGAATACATGGATAGAGGGGATTTGGTGCCCGATTCTTTGATAATGGAAATTATGGAAGCCCGACTTCAAGAGCCAGACTGTGCCAGGGGATTCATTTTAGATGGTTTCCCGCGCACCATTCCCCAAGCGCAAGAATTGGAAGATTTACTTGTAAAACTAGGGATATATCTTGATTTTGTTGTTAATCTAAGTGTTCCTAAAGAGGTGATATTGGATCGCCTTACGACTAGGAGAACTTGCTCCAATATGAATTGCCAAGAAATTTATAATATCAAAAGCAATCCCCCCAACCCAGATGGCACCTGTAAAAAATGTGGTGCAGCAACTTTGCAACGGGCAGATGAAACGGAAGCGGCAATCAATAACCGTCTCGATACCTATAACGAAAAAACGGCGCCTTTGATTGCTTTTTATGAAAAGCTCGGAATGCTTAGTAGCATACTTTCCCTAAGTTCCCAGGACACGGCAGCGGCAATAGTAAAGAACTTATCCGGACAAACCTGCGTTGGCTGTTCCTGTGATATTTAGATATTTATAAGTGGAGGTTTGAATAGAGATAGAGAGCTTTGCATAAGACAACAAACTCACCAATGCGTCATTCCCGCGAAAGCGGTAGTGATTGGGAATGATGATAAAGGGCAAAATATTCAGGAAACACCTGATGAGCAAATTTACTTTATCAGGTTCAATTGTCTGATCAATAATTAGGAAGCAAAAGAAGCAGCAGGGGCTTACCTACCAGCCTTTGCTGCTTTCGCATTTTTGGGAGTAAGCGGCACGAATCTTGGCAATATCTTCTTCTATGTTGCCCCCCGGTTGGAATTCGGAGATAAAACCGACCACTCTTTTCTTGTAGTCGATGTATGCCATCAAGATCGGTACCTTTGCCTCGTTGGCAATGTAGTAGAAGCCTGTCCGCCATTTGCTAACCCTTTTACGGGTGCCTTCTGGTGTAAGCCCAATGACGATATGGTCTAGGGAATTGAAGAGTTCCACAATCTTGCCCACCGCATTTTGCGAATTAGAACGATTAACCGGTATTACCGATAACCATTTTATGATGAAGCCAAAAGGCGGTTTGACGAGAGAATCTTTGCCCAGGATGTAGAGATTTTGTAACCTTATGGCAAAGGCAAACATTATCCCATAGAAAAAGTCCCAGTTAGTCGTATGCGGAGCCCCGATGATTATCGCTTTTCGGTATCGTTGGGAGATGTCGTTTTCTATCGTCCAGCCAAGCAACTTTAAAACAAAAACGGAGAAATAATGTAATGGTTTTGCCAAAATCCCGTTAAATATCGTCTTGTGATACTTGTTCTTTTGTTTCATTTTTCCTCCTTGTCTTTCGGTTATTAAAATATGGCTTCTTCACTCTTTACCCAGTCTTCGAATTTAATATCCACACCAAAAATTCCAACCATATCCTCGTTATCATCTAGTATCGGCGCCGAAACGGTTATGCAAAGCGCCCCTGTCATCTTGGAAACATAAAGGTCGGTTACATAGAACTTGCCTGTTTCCAAAGGCTTGACGAACCAAATTCTATCCGATTGGTCGGTGCCTATACCAAAGTTTTCATATTTGGCACGGTCGCCGATGTTGGTGATATTCCTTGTGGTCTTTCTGCCATCCATATCGACAACATAGGCAAACTGGATGGCGGGGTGTTCGTTTAAGACGCGCTGCATGATTGGTTCTTGCAATTCCGGGTTCATTGTTTTCATCTCCGGATATTCGAGCACCGTTTCCACCATCGTCATCGCCACTCGCACCGCTTTGCTCTTTATTTTTTCCAGATCCGACACGAACAACTCTGGCAAATACTTATGAACTAGTCGTTCCATTTCCTCGTTGGAAATGGAGGTTAGTCTCCCGTTCTCATATTCCTGCATTATCCATTTATTTATTTTGGAGATGCCAGGGTGTTTTTTATCTACCTGACGGTTGGCATCTAGAGCCAATGTTGTATTTACCCAAAAGGCTATGCCCGCTTTTCCCGATTTATCCGTGATCATTGGAATTATCGGACGCTTGAGGATTTTTGTCGTATCGAAGATATTATAGATTTCTTCGTTCTTGATCAAACCATCAGCGTGGATGCCGGCACGGGTTACATTGAAATCCGCACCAACAAAGGGATAGTTGGGAGGAATTTTGTAGTTCATCTCTTTGGTAAAGTATTCGGCAATATCAGTTATAACGGTGGTATCGATACCGTTCGTTTTACCCAACAACCCGATGTATTCGATGATTAAAGCCTCTATCGGGGGATTCCCCGTGCGCTCACCGATACCCAGTAATGTGCCATTTGCCGCTGCACAACCATAAAGCCAAGCGGTGGAAGCGCACACTAGGGCACGGTGAAAATCGTTGTGTCCATGCCATTCCAAAAGGTGTTCGGGCACCCCGGCATCGTCGATGAAGGCGCGCACCAGCTTATCCACGGCACGCGGTAGGGATGCCCCCGGATAGGTGATACCGTATCCCATCGTATCGCAGAGCCGAATTTTAATATCGATTCCACTCTCCTCGCGAAGCTTCATTAGCTCCAGTGCAAAGGGGATACAAAAACCATAAATGTCGGCACGGGTTACATCTTCGAAATGACAACGGGGAATGATGCCTGCGGCAAGTGTTTCTTTGACAACAGCAAGATATTCCTCCAGAGCCTGAGCACGGGTGTAATTCAATTTCAAAAAAATATGGTAATCAGAAACCGAAGTGAGGATCCCCGTCTCTTTCAAACCTGCCTCCACAACCAACGGAATATCTTCCTTCGTAGCCCGGATCCAGCCCGTTATTATTGGATATTTTAGCCCCAATTCCAGACAATTTGCCAAGGCTTCTTTGTCTTTCGAGGAATACAGAAAGAACTCGGTGTTACGGATAACACCATTGGGGCCACCCAGACGACTCATCAATATGTAGATGTCTTTTATCTGTTTTGCCGTATAGGGAGGGCGGGATTGCTGCCCATCGCGAAAAGTCGTATCCGTAATAAAGAAATCTGCAGCGGGGCTTATAGGGAGCATTTTGTTATCGAAATCGATACGGCAAACCTCAGAGTAGGGAAAGATATCTTTCAATAGGTTGGGCTCGACGATATCCTTCAGTTCATAGCGCCAGAAACGGGAATGGGTATGCTCCAAAATTCTTTTATCTTTGTTCCAATGTGCCACTAACTTTTTGTCCTCCTTGATAATTAATTATTCTACTATTTTTAGAGAAAGCTCCATAAGCTGTGATAGAGAAACTCGCGATGGAGCATCGGTAAGCGGGCAGACCGCCTTTTGTGTTTTAGGGAAGGCGATAACATCACGGATGGAGGTAGCACCTGCCATGATCATGATCAATCTGTCGAAACCGAAGGCAATTCCTCCATGCGGAGGGGTTCCGTATTCCAGGGCATCTAGCAAGAAACCGAACTTGCTACGCGCCTCCTCTTCGGCAAGCCCCAGCGCTTGAAAAATCCGTTCCTGAACGGATTTTTGGTGGATTCTGATGCTACCACCACCGATTTCCGAGCCGTTTAGAACTAAATCATAAGCACGTGCCCGCACTCGAGCGGGGTTATTCTCCAAAAATTGCAAGTCTTCGATGACAGGCGAAGTGAACGGATGATGGGTAGAAACAAATCGTTTTTCCGATTCCGAGTATTCTAAAAGTGGAAACTCGGTTATCCAAGTAAAAGCATAGGTTTTGTCGGGTATTAAATCCAATTTCTGAGCAAGATGAGTACGCAAATTACCTAGCGAATCATTGACCACCTTGGGCATATCGGCACAAAAGAGGATTACATCGCCTTCTTTTGCTTCCAGCGTGGCGTTTATTTTAGCGACCTCTTCAGCCGTCAAAAACTTGAAGATGGGGGAAGTCCAACCCGCATCGAGAACTCTTGCCCAAGCCAGTCCCTTGGCGCCAAATGCGGCAACAAAGTTTTTTAACTCATCCAAATCCTTCCGTGAGAGTCGTTTATTATCTTCCACCTTGATACATTTTACAACGCCTCCGGCGGTAATCACTTCTTTGAAGAGTGCGAATGAACAATTTTCGAGGATCTCGGTAACATCACAAAGCTCGAGGGCAAAACGGATATCCGGGTTATCTTTGCCATAGCGATTGAGGGCACTAGCATAGCTCAAACGCGGAAAGGGAAGGGTTAACTCTACCCCCAGAGCCTCCTTGAAAAGTGCCTTCATAAAGCTTTCCATGATGGCGATTATGTCATCTTCACAGATAAAAGACATTTCGATATCAATCTGGGTGAACTCCGGTTGCCTATCGGCGCGCAGATCTTCATCACGGAAACATCTGACTATTTGGAAATAACGATCGAAGCCGGCAACCATGAGCAATTGTTTAAAAAGTTGCGGTGATTGTGGGAGGGCGTAAAAACAACCTTTGTTTACTCTGCTAGGCACGAGATAATCACGGGCACCTTCGGGAGTGCTTTTTGTCAAAAAAGGAGTTTCAACTTCGATAAAGCCTTTTCCTTCAAAAAATTTACGAGTTTGACTGGAAACCTTATTACGCAACATAAGGTTTTTTTGAATTTCGACTCTCCGTAAATCGAGGTAACGGTATTTGAGACGGACATTCTCCGATATTTCCAAATCCTGATCCAAAACAAAAGGTGGGGTTTGAGATTCGTTGAAAATCTCCAAATCCGACACCATTATTTCGACATTTCCCGTTTTCATTTCAGGATTTTCCATCCCCGTCGGGCGCTTTCTAACGATACCCCTCACGGCAAGAACAAATTCGTTCCGGAGGCGATGCGCTTCTTGGTGAGCACTCTGGTTTTCCGTGGGGTTGAAAACGATTTGCACCAATCCTTCGCGGTCTCGTAAATCCACAAAAATTACACCGCCATGATCACGACGACGGTGCGTCCACCCCATCAGGATAACTTCCTGCCCGATGTTTGCTTCCCCTATCTCGCCACAATAGTGGCTTCTTTTCCATTTTTCGATAAAAATAGACAAGTTTATAGAACCTCCCCTTTTAAAAAGGCGATTATTTTTCTCGTATCATCGAGGGCAAGCGGTGTTTGGGTGCCGCTGTGCATGTTTTTGAAAATTGCCATACCCTTGAATAATTCTTCTTCACCAATGATCATGGCAAAATTGGCATTAAGTTTATCCGCCCTCTTCATAAGCGCTTTGAGGCTTTTTTCGCCGTAGTCACTCTCGCAGTATAAGCCTGCCAGTCGCAAGGTATTCAAAAGTATCGAGGTTTTTTCTTGTGCCGCCTCCCCAAGCGCCGCAATGAAAAGGGTAGGGACTTTAGAAAAAGCCCTTTCGGGGGGAACTAAAGAGACAAGGCGCTCGAAACCAATCGCGAAGCCCATCCCGGGGGTATCTGGTCCCCCAAGTTGCTCGACCAAAGAGTTATAACGCCCGCCACCGCAAAGCGCATTTTGGGCGCCTAGATGTTTTGCCGTAATCTCGAAAACGGTGCGGTGATAGTAGTCCAAACCCCTCACCATCCTTTGGTCGATGATATAATTAACACCCAAGTTTTCGAGGTGTCTCTGCACCCCCTCGAAATGGCTTTTACACTCGAGGCAGATATGTTCGCCGACAGTCGGCGCCTTCTCCATTATGTTTCGGCAAGCTTCTTCCTTGCAATCGAAGACGCGCAGGGGATTGATAAGGCTTCGCCTGCGGCAATCATCACAAAGAGAGCCTTTTTCTTGTTCTAGAAAAGCCATCAGCTTCCCCTTGAAGAGGGGAATACATTCCGAACACCCCAGCGAATTGATAGATAACTCGAACGAGTTCAAACCGATATCTTTGAAGAATTCTTGTAACATAAACATTATTTCCGCATCGATAACCGGAGAGGAAACACCGAGAACTTCGGCGTTTATTTGATGGAACTGACGGTATCGTCCCTTTTGAGGGCGTTCGCGCCGAAACATGGGACCAATCGTATATAGTTTGGAAACACTCTCGTTCTTGAAAATGTTGTTCTCGATGTAGGAACGAATCACACCAGCGGTTGCTTCTGGGCGCAGGGTGAGGCTCTCGTGATTACGGTCGATAAAGGTGAACATTTCTTTTTCGACGACATCGGTGCTCGTACCAATACCGCGTTGAAACAATTCTGTTCTTTCTAGAATTGGCGGACGAATTTCGCGAAATCCAAAGTTTTCCAGGAAGAAACGGGCGCGGGCTTCCAAAAACTGCCATTTACCAATTTCATCAGGCAGAACATCCTGGAAGCCCCTTATCGTGTTGATGTTTTTTCCCACTTCAATCGTTCCTTATTATGAAGATTTTTACCAGACTCAAAAAGGGCGAGGTTAGTAGTACCGGGCATTTTTTCGTCTTTGTATGATTACCTTGGAGGTATTAAAAGATAGCACAGGACCCTAGCGAAGGCAATGGAATGGTTGCTTCCCACTGGGGGCTTGGCGTTTTTGCCGTTGCCAAAATGAGGTTTGTTGTTTATTGGCGCCCCGCTTTGAAAACATTGAAGCGTAAATAAATTAACTGTGAAAAGGGGTAATTCACAATGAACATCTTGATTTTTGGTCCCAACGGTAGCGGCAAAGGAACGCAGGGGGCGCTGGTGCAAAAGAAATTCGGAGTACCTCATATCGAAACGGGTGTCATTTTCCGTGATAACATCAAAAAGGGCACCGAATTAGGGAAAAAAGCCAAAGCATTCATCGACAGGGGGGAATTGGTGCCCGATGATATCACCATTCCGATGATTTTAGCACGGCTCAAAGAATCTGATTGTAAGGGCGGTTGGCTGCTCGATGGCTTTCCTCGCAATATTACACAGGCGGAAGCCCTTTGGAGTGCTTTACAAGAAGAAGGAATCGAACTTGATTATGTAATCGAGATAATTTTGGCGCGAGAGATTGCTAAAAAGCGCATCATGGGAAGACGGCTTTGCACAGCGGACAATAACCATCCTAATAATATCTTTATTGATGCCATTAAACCTGTAGAGAAAGATGGAAAGTTGCTTTGCCGTGTCTGTGGCTGTGAAAATCTAAACACCCGTGCCGACGACCAAGATGAAGCGGCAATAGATAAACGCCACAACATCTATTATGATGCCAAAACGGGCACCCTGGCGGCGGTGAATTTCTTCAAAAAACTCGTCAAGGTGGTGGAAGTGGATGGAACACCGGGGGTAAAGGAAGTGGCAGCCTCCTTAGAAAAACAACTAACTTGATGAACCCAATACCAATAACCCCTCTCCCTTTGGGAGAGGGGAGGGTAGTAGCGTTTTCCCCACACAAGCGATGCACATACCCCACCAAACCAACCCCCAAAAATCATGTGGGCTAAAGGGTGGCGACTACCAACCCCCCGGACGAGGGAAGGGCTTCTCGAAAAACAGCTTTCCTTATATCGTCATTTCCCGTCCCCGTTTGCATGGGGATAAACTCCAGCAGGAATCCACTTCCTACCACCGTTATTCCCCTAATCGTGGGAATCCAGTATAATCAATCGGTTAATCAATTTCATACCCAACAATAGGCGTCAAATCATTGCTGCTTCCGTATGCCAATTTGCCGTTGACGGCTTTGTAACTCCAAGCTAGCCCTACTCACCCAGTCTTTACAAATTTACCGAACTGGAGGTTCCCATGGAAAAACACACCAAGAACACTTTTTACAAAAATCTAAATGATTTACATGAAATGGGGTTACATCCATTCACCTTGTCTTTTCCTGAAAATTTAGAAGGCACTTTCAGGG
>Ga0172371_10005602_pt1 | contig 18574 bp, 15 predicted proteins | sample Lak12m_FD_114543 | JGI IMG/M metagenome (GOLD analysis project Ga0172371, IMG submission 114543) | Freshwater microbial communities from Kabuno Bay, South-Kivu, Congo - kab_022012_12m | ecosystem: Environmental > Aquatic > Freshwater > Lake | place: Democratic Republic of the Congo: South-Kivu...
AGACCTTGGGGGTTTGACCCTTGGCGCTGGCGTTCTTCATCACGCCGGCGATGGTGTTGTCGTCCACGTCGGCCAGGGCGACGAACCGCTCGCCGAGGGCCCCGCCGACGCTGTATCCGCCCATGCCGCCGCCTCCGACCACCGCCACGCCCAGCTTCGAATTGGGCTTGGGCTCGGCCAGGACGTAGGGGGCTGGCCACAGCGCCGCCGCACCGGATGCGCCGGCCAGGGCCACGCTCTTCTTGAGAAAGTCACGCCGGGTTCTGCGGGTTGTCATCGTGGGTTTTCCTCTCTTGGAGACCGTAAAGAAATGACTTGATCAAATGCGCAGACTTCCGAACTCTCCGAGACTTCGGAAGTCTTGTTTGCCGATTGGCCGTCCTACGATTGACTCACTTCTTCTCCAGCCGCTTGATTTGAATGTCGCGGAAGGCCACCGGATCGCTGTGGCCGCAGAATCCGAAATGACCGGACGTGCGGAGCTTGCCCGGGTGGGCCGAGTTGGCCATGTAGGTGGTCACTTTGCTCAGGTCGGTGTCGAGGACGCGGGTGCCGTTGAGCTCGGCGCGGAGCGTCGGGCCACACACCGTGACTTCGATGAAGTTCCACTGGCCCGTGGGACGCAGGTAGCCCCGGTGCACGGCCGTCATGCCGTAGGCCGAGGCGTTGAACTGCCGCGGATCGAGGTGGGCATACACGGGAGCGTCGTCGTCGAGGATCTGGAGCTCGCACATCCCCACGTAGGCGCTGTCGCCGGAGCCAGGATAACGAATGGCCAGACCGTTGTTGCCGGCCGGCGGCAGCCGGTACTCCAGACGGGCGACAAAGTCGGCGTACTCCTCTTTCGTAGAGATCGTTCCGCCCTTGTGAGGCCGGCAGACGATCGCCCCATCCTTCACCTCGTACTGGTCCACGGGCCCGGCCCAGCCGGTGAAGTCCTTGCCGTTGAACACGTCGGCGAACCCGGCCGAGCCGTGCTTGCGGAGAATCTCGTTGGCCTCATCGGACTGAATCTCGCGGATGAAGATGTTCCGCCAGCGGATTTCGCCGCCGTGGGTCTGGAGCTGGATTGGGGCTTTCTTCACCAGCGGGAGGTTCCGGTTCCAGAAGTTCTCCAGCCGGGCGTGATCGACCACGAGCTTGTCGTTCAGCCAGACGGTGACTCGCTCGCCCACCTGGATGATGTGGAACTTGTTCCACTGGCCGAACGGCTTGTCGGCCAGCACCAGCGGGTCCTTGCCCGGGGCGCCCGGGCTGTTGTTCCAGAGGCCGCCGCTCCCCTTGTCGGCCCCGATGCCCCACTTGCCGCCTTCTTTGGTGGTATCCCAAATCTGCACCTGCGGGGTCGCGCGGAGGTAGATGCCGCTGTCGGCCTTGGCCACCGTCTTGTACTCGATCCACAGCTCGATGTCGCCGTAGTCCTTGTCGGTCGCCAGATAGGCGCCGTGGCCGTCGTTGACCAGTTCGCCCTGGTCGACCTTCCAGTGCTGCCTTGCGTCCTTGGTCCAGCCGTCGATCAGGGCCTTCCGCTCCGCTTCCTTCATGGCGGCGAGCTGATAAGGATTGTAGTGCGGCATGCCGTGCCAGCCCGAGAGGTTTTCGCCGTTGAACAGGACGGCGGCCCCTTTCGGCGCCTCGGGGCTTGCCGCGTACACCGCGGGGGCCGCGCAGAGCAAGGCTGCGGCGATCACGCGCCGCGACAGGGACAGGGCAACTGAGTTTCGCATGGCAGGTTCCTCGGGGCGGGGGCGGCCGGCCCGAGGTTCGGGGGATCGGTCGGCAGCCGCGGGCATGACGGCGGGTGTGGGGCCCGAACCATCGGCAATCTTAATCCACCGCCACGGCGATTGCCAGCCCCCGAATCCTCCCGCGTGCGATTCCCTCGTTCCCACGCTCCGCGTGGGAACGCACGCCCCGCCGCTCTGCGGCGTCCGTCAAACCGCAGACGATCACCAGTCGGTCGTTACCGGGATCAGCCCGGGCAAACCTGCGTAGTTGCGGGCACTGGAATATCCCCAGTGCGTCGGATCGTCGACATAGCCGCGCCGCAGCGGATTGTTGTGGGTGTGGAGGAATCGCCAGGAATCGAGCAAGACTTGGGCCGCCTTGGGGCGACCGAAGATCGGAAGCCAACCGGCAACCGTGCCGGTGAGGAACTGGGGGTGCCGCTGTTCGCAAACCCTGTAGCGGGTGCGAGTCATGAGTCGCTCCCCCCCTCGTAGTCACGCGCCGCGGAGCGGCGGGTGTTGCGTTCCCACGCCGAGCGTGGGAACGAGAGTATGCCACCTCAATCGAGGTTCCGTTTCACTTCACCGCATACGTTCTCTTGGGGCCGTCCTTGCCCATCTGCACGGCGAAGCTGTTGGCCTCGGGTGCCACCGATGCCTTGATGTACGCTCCCTTGGTCGAGTCCCTGCCGTTGGCGATGAACTCCAGGGGAGGGTTCCCGCGGTCGCCGTACCGCCTGTTGTAGTGGATCGCGTAAATCGCCTTGACGCCCGGGAGTTGCTTCATCGCACGGAAGGCGTTCGGGTCGATTCCTTTGTTCGGCCCGTTCATGGCGATGCAGACCGTGGGGTTCAATGCCTTGAGCAACATGGGGTTATTGCTCAAATCGAGCCCGTGATGCGTCACCTGGTACAGGTCGACTTCCCCGACGACGTTCTTCGGGCAGGCCAGGCGGTATTACACATTCCAGGTGATGTCGCCCCCGGCGAAGAGGTCGAACTTCCCGTAATGGAGCACCAGGGCGATGCTCCTGGCGTTCTCCGACAGGTCGGGCTTGCGGATCTCCTGGCCCGGCGCCGCGGCATCGAGGTCCCCCTCGAATCCCTCGATTTTCCGGTCGGCGGCCACGCAGTGCAACCGGAGCCGGGGAAGCCGCCCTTGGGGATCGCTTTTCAGCGGGATATCGTCGCCGGCTCTCAGGGCTTCGACCTTTCCCTGAGTGGCCTCCCGGTAACGGGCATACAGCGTCTTGAAGTTGTCCTGTTCCTGCTCTTCCGGCAGCGGCAGGCGACCCTTGTCGAAGAACTTCCGGACGGGGATCCGCTTCGTCACCTCCAGGATGCCGCCGAAGTGATCGGAGTGAAAATGCGTGGTGACGAGGTAATCGATGTGCTTCAAGCCCGCGTCGCTTGCGGCGGCGAGGATTCGCTTGGGGTCGCGATCGGCCGGGCCTACCGAGCCCGTGTCGATCAGCACCGACTCGCCCAGCGGCGTGACGATCAGCGTCGAGGCCCCGCCCATCATGTCGAGGAAGTAGATCTCCAGTGGACGCGGCTCCGACGCCTGCCCGCTGCCGGCCGAAACCGAGATGGAAATCAGGATCAGACACACCATCCAGGTCATTCGGTGCATGTGAAGACTCCTTGAGGTCGATCGCGCATCGGTTCGTTTGCCCTTCGATGACTTTGCGGCACGTTGCGGCGTCGCAGGGTGCCCCCCAGCGTCCCTATTGGAGCCGTTCGGCCGCCGCTTGTCAAATACGAGCGGACGTGCCTTGCCCCCCAAGGCGATGGCGTTCTCTCACCACAAAGGACGCAAAGCACACGGAGAAAGGAGGGAGACGGCAACGCTTCCCGCCGTTACAATGGCGGGAAGCGGCAGGGACCTGATGGATTCTTGCACGCAAGATCGGGGACCGGTGTGGCATGCCGTCGCGAAGCGTCGGCATGTTCGCGCACCGCCATGCCGACCCGTGGCTAAGGCCACGTGACGGCATGCCACCCTCCGCGACTCTGGCGAATGGTTCAGTGGGAGTTGCGCATGACTGATCTTCGAAAACGGCTCACGGTGATCGCGCCCACGTCGTCGATCTCGGCCAGCCCGGCCAGCGTCGCAGCGGCCGGGAACGTCGTCCGCCTCCTGGGGGCTTTGATTCTCTCCGGCATCGTCCTCGGCGCCGGCGGCAGGGCCCGGGCCGGCGGAGGGCCGGAGAACGTGGCCGTGGTCGTCAATGCCGAGAGCTGGGCCTCTCTGGCCGTGGCCAACGAGTATGTGGCCCTCCGCCAGATCCCGGAGGGCAACGTCGTCTACCTCTCGGGAATGCCGGCGGACCTTTCGGTCGATGTGAACCAGTTCCGCGACCTGATCCTCCGGCCGGTCCTCGATACCCTCGAGCGCCGCGGACTGGCGGGCCAGATCGACTGCATCGCTTACTCGGCCGATCTGCCGTACTCGGTTCGCGTGCAGGCCGACGTGGGCCAGCGGAATCTGCACACGATCCTCACGCCCGAGGCGTCGATCAATGGGCTCACGTATCTGTACGAGCTCGTGCTGGCCAAGGACCCGCGCTACCTGGCGCTCGACGTGAACGGCTATTTTCGCCGCCGACTGGGCGCCGCCGAGGAGCGGCGACTTCTGCCCGACCAACGGGAGCGGCTCGGCAAGGCGAGCCGGCTCCTGCGCGACAAGAAATGGGCGGAAGCGGAGCCGGAACTGCGCAAGCTGGCGGCCGACCACCCGAAGTCGAGCCTGCTCCAGTACGATCTGGCATGCTGCCTGGCGCGCCTGGGCAAGAACGACGAGGCCATGGCCGCGCTCACGCAGGCGGTCGAGGCGGGCTGGTTCGACGTCCGACACGCCCAACGCGACGAGGACCTGGCCAGCCTGCGAGGGCGGCCCGAATTCAAGAAGCTTCTGGAGAAGATCGAGGCCACGCGATTCGAGACCCAGCCGCCCGTCGCCTTCCACAACGCGATCGGCTGGTCGGCGGCCGGGGAGGCACGCCCGGCAGACCGGGGCATGCGCTACCTGCTTTCCACCATGCTCGCGATGACCAGCGGACGGGGCAACTCCGTGCGCGAGGCGATCGAGTGTCTCCGCCGCAGCGCCGCCGCCGACGGCACGTGCCCCGCGGGAACCGTCTATTACCTGCGAAACGACGATATCCGCTCCACGACCCGTCTCTGGGGCTTCACCTCCGCCGCCGAAAAGCTGAAGGCCATGGGCGTGCGCGCGGAAGTGATCGAAGGCGTGCTGCCCAAGCAGCGACGCGACGTGGCCGGGGCCATGATCGGCGCGGCCGGGTTCAACTGGAAGTCGTGCGGCAGCACGATCCTCCCCGGCGCCATCTGCGAACACCTGACCAGCTTCGGCGGCGCCATGCACGAGGCAAGCGGGCAGACCCCGCTCTCGGAGTTGTTGCGGTACGGCGCGGCCGGGGCCAGCGGCACGGTCACGGAGCCTTTTGCCATCCAGGCCAAGTTTCCCACGCCTTTCCTCCACGTGTACTACGCCAGCGGGTGCAGCCTGGCCGAGGCCTTTTACCAGTCGATCCACGGGCCGTATCAGCTCCTCATCGTCGGCGACCCGCTCTGCCGGCCCTGGGCGAAGATCCCCAAGGTTGAAATCGAGGGGCTCACGCCCGGTGCGACGGTGAAAGGCCCTCTGCGAATCCGGCCGAAGGTCCGGACTTCGTCGAAAATCGGGCGGTATGAAATCAGTCTCGACGGGCGCCGCGTAATCGTGACCCCGCCGGCCGAGGAACTGGACGTCCCGATCGCGTCGTTAGCCGACGGCCACCACGAAATCCGCCTGACGGCCGTGGTCGGCGACGCCATCGAGACCCAGTCGAGCGCGACGGCGCCGATCGTGGTCGACCGACACGGCTTGTCCATGGAGGTGGGCGCTTTGCCGAAGAGCGTCGCGCTCGACGAGTCGATCACTCTCCGAGTCAAAATGCCCCAAGCCAAGCGAATCGCCCTGTTCAATAACCGGCGCGAGGTGGCGTCAATCGCCGGGCCGGAGGGGAGTCTTCGCGTCGCGGCGACGACCTTGGGACTCGGCCGTGTAAGACTCCAACCGGTAGCCTTCCTCGAAGCTGCCCACGTGGTCGCGTCTCTCCGAGACGTGCAACCTCCGTCTCGGAGAGATGGAGCCACGTGGGGCCAGCCGCTCCAACTGACCGTCACGCCGCCCAGGCCCCTGCCGGCGATCAAGGACCGCCCGCAGCAGTTGACGCCCGGTCTGGCACTCTCGACCGGGGGCCAATCGGTCGCGGTCGAGCAGACCCGAGGTGGCCACTGGCTGACCAAGACGGTCAAGCCGGGCCAGGACTTCGTGCTGGAAGGATACTTCGACGTGCCGGCCGAGGATGTGTACCAGTTCCAGGCCGGCTCGTCGATCCCAGTGGAGTTGGCGGTCGACGGCCAGTCGCTCCGGCCCTACGGCCCGGGCCGGTCGCCGCAGTACTTTCCGGTGTCGCTCGCGCCCGGATTGCACCGCGTGACGATCAAAGGCCGGGCGTCCGAGAGAAGCACGATGGAACTCTACTTCGGCGGCCCCGGCGCAACGAGCGTCGGCGCGGACCGCTTCCGGCACGTGAAGCCCTCCGGCACGCGCAAATGAGATTTGCGATCAAAGGAAGCGGCTGACGCTACGGTGTTCTGCACCCCCTTCTCACCTTGCGGCCTGTCTGGCTTCACCGGATCATGGAAGCCAGCACCACAACGCAGAAAATTGACCGGCTCCGTGACGCAATCCGGTGTGGGATAAGCAGACAGAAGACCTCGATGATCCACGTGCCGGCCCGGGGCACAGGCCGCGAAGACCGTGCTACGGCAACGTGACTGCCTGACCATCGTCGCGCGAAGTCATGTTTTCCAGGACCGTCTGGTTGATCGTGACCGGGATCGGGCGCACGGACCCGTCGACCATGAGAAAGTTCACGACTCCGGGGTGAAAACTGCCCAAGAGCGGAGGGTTGACGGCGGTTGCGGGATTATTGCAGGTAGTCGTCAAGTTGCTGGCCACTTGCGACGGACCGGTGGCAAGGGGGCGGTTGCGGGTACCACCGTTGATCGTGTTCTCGCCATACGCCATACCACCAAAGCCATGACACTCTTGATAGAAGCCGGTGCAATCCCTTGTGGAACTGCTGTTGTTTCCGCAAACGAGCAGCCCGCTGGTGTCGATGTGTTTCTCCGCGATCATGCAGGTGTTCGACGTGCCGTCCAGGATCGCCTGAAACCCGCCCCGCGACGAAAAATGCGAGGGATAGTAAACTGCGCTGGTGTCATGCATCGCGCATTGGAGCGCCTGATGGCAATACCGGGGATCCGCCCTGCAGAAGTAAAAGTCGCCGGTGCAATCGGTCACGCTGCCCGGGTTGTAGTACCAGACGGTAACCGCATAGTCGCACGGCTGCATGTTGACGTTGTTGCGGGCGCTTTTCGTATGCTTGCTGGGGCATACGTACTGTCCCACGGAGCAGGCAGCGTTCTGCAACGCATTCACGTTGGCGGTGGTGTAACTAATGGTCGGGCTGCCGTATCCGCCGCTTGGGGTCCCGCACCAGCCTGTGGGCTGATTCGGATCGAACAAGTTGTAGACGTTCTGTTGCTCCAGGAACGGGAGGATCCACAGGAAGAAAGTACCGAAGTAGCCCCCATTGCTGTCATCGACCGAGGAGGGAGGCAACCCCTTGCTTCGATCGTGGAAATTGTGCGTGGCCAGCCCGATCTGTTTCAGATTGTTGGTGCACTCGGATCGCCTTGCCGCCTCCCGCGCGGCCTGGACAGCGGGAAGCAACAGGGCAATCAGGATTCCAATGATGGCGATGACCACCAGCAGTTCCACCAGCGTAAACGCCCGCGATCGCTTGTCGGCACGCATGTCACGCTCCTTAGAATGATGATTTCACAACCTCTGCCTCGAGCCGGAAACGAATCTCCCGGCCTACGAGCAGGCGGATTTTACCGCGCCGCCGTTCTTTTGTCTACCACCTCCGGAGGGGTGACTTGCACAAGAACGAATTGCGATTCAGACCCGACGAGTAGCCCTTCCCGGTCACTTGGGTGGATGCCGATGCCCCGTACTTCGACAAGCTCGTCGACAAGCGTCCGGCCGAGGGCGGCTGTGCCACGTTGTGGGATAGGCTCTATTGGGCCCTGCACGGCCAATGAACGAGGCCGACCATCGGGAGGCCGGAAAACGAGGTGCTTTGTTGTACGTTGCCGATCATTTGCCAAGCAGGCATCAATAAAGAGTGTGTATCCCGAAATCTCCCCTCTCCCGCTTCTCGGGAGAGGGGCCGGGGGTGAGGGCGGCCGGGATCGAAGGGCGCCGGCTAGAGTTTCCCGAGCATCTCCTTCGCCTTGGCCTTCACCTTCGGCGAAGCGGAACGACCCGCGCCAACCTGAATCAACGCATCGAGGTCTTTGAGCAGCGCCTCGCCCTTGGCCGGCTCCGTTTTCTTCAACCCCTCGAAGTAGGACCGAAGCGCCAACACGTCGCTGCCGACGATCCCGTTCTCGGAAGCCAGCGTCAACGTGGTCTTCGCGTGATCCGCGGGCGAAAGCGGCGGTGCGGGCGGCGGCGCCTTCGGAGCACATGCCGTGAAAGCCAACACGCCCATCAGCAACGCCAAGAAAAATCTTGCCATCGTGGTAGACCCTCCCTCGTGCAAGAGACCGTTGTAACCAACGTGCCAGCCCGGCGGTCAGGCCGCGAAGACCGTGCTACGGCAACGTGACCGACTGACCATCGTCGCGCGACGTCATGCTTTCCAGGACCGTCTGGTTGATCGTGACCGGGATCGGGCGCACGGACCCGTCGACCATGAGGAAGTTCACGACTCCGGGGTGAAAACTGCCAAGCATCGGAATCGGCGCGGCGAGCGTCGAGCAAACGGACGTCAAGTTGTTGCCAACTTGGGAGGGCGAGGTCGCCAACGGACGATTTCGTGTTGGGCCGGTAATCGTGACTTCGCCGTAGCCGAAGGAAGTCGGGCCGCCGCATCCCTGATAGTAGGGGGTCGAGTCCCTGTTCGAGGTGCTCGGTCCGCAGCATTGCAGAAGCCCGAACATGTCCACGTGCTTCTCCGCGATCATGCAGGTATTCGACGTGCCGTCCAGGATCGTCTCGAACCCGCCTTTCGACCTGAAATTCGAGGGCTTCCAGTTGGTGCTCGTATCACGACTCGCAATCTGGAGTGCTCCGTGGTGATACTGGGGACTCGAGTACAAACGCAAGTCGCCGGCGCAATCGTTCAGGTCGCTGGGGTTAAGATAGTAGACCGTCACCGCGTAGTCGCACGGCTGCATGCCATTATTGTTGCGATCCGATTTGCGGTGCCGTGAAGGACACGAGTATGCGCCGACCACACAAGCGGAGTTCTTCATCGCTGTTTCATTCACACCGGTGTAGGCAACCACCGGGCTGCCGTATCCTCCGGTCGGAGGGAAGGCCCCGCAATTCCCCGTGGGCTGATTCGGATCGAACAGGCTGTAGACGTTCTGGGCCTCCATGTACGGCAGGATCCACAAGAAATACGTGGCGAAGTTGTAGCCGCTGTCGTCCACGCTCGATGGAGGAAGGGTCCTGCCGCGATCGTGGAAATTGTGCGTGGCCAGCCCGATCTGTTTCAGATTGTTGATGCACTCGGACCGCCTCGCCGCTTCCCGCGCGGCCTGGACGGCCGGGAGCAACAGGGCAATCAGGATTCCAATGATGGCGATGACCACCAGCAGTTCCACCAGCGTAAACGCCCGCGATCGCTTGCAAGTACCCATGGCACGCTCCTTGAATAATGATTGAACAACGTGACGCCTTGAGCCATCGATCGATCTACCTACCGGATCACAACGAGTATCATGTTAACAAACACCGTGGTTCGCGTCCACCCCCCCGTCCTCCCCTAGGGGGCTGTACGGCGGCCGGCTTCGCCTTCTGGCGGTTCAGGTCGATAACTCAATAAGAGCATTGCGTACTGTTGCACGATCCCAGGATAGATCGGAAGCTCCGAGCCGGGCCGTATCGGCCCGGGTTGCACTCCGCAATGCCTCATTCGCAGCGGGCCGCCGGGCCGACACGGCCCGGCTCGGAAGTCCCTGAATCGCGCAAATCCGTTAGCGCTCGACGACGGCCCCCTTGAGCCCGTCGCCGACCATCGGCTTGTCGACCTGGTCGAACGTGTTTCGGCGGACGACCACGCCGGCGGTGCGCGGGCCCACGCTGATCCCGGTCATGGCCAGCGAGATCTTGTTCCGCTCCACGATCACGTCCCGGATCAGCGGCGGCCCCGCGTTGGCGTCGGTCTTGAGCGGAATCGTGGCGCTGGAGTCGAGCCGGTTGCCGCGGACGACGAACCCCAGGGCCATGGGCCATTTCCACGGCGTTTTGCCCGCCGGGCCGCAGTAGCCGTCCAGGCCGATCACCGAATGGTTCGCGCCGTAGTCGTAGCCGCGGATGTAGAACGGGGTGTTCCCTTCGACGATGTGGTTGTCGAGATACTGGACGAACATCTGCGGCTGGGTGTCGCGCTCGTCCTTCGAGCCGCCGGGGTAGCGGGAAGCGTGACTGTAGAACCCGCCCGCACGAGTGCAGCGGTTCTCCGCCACAATGCACTCCATGCCCGTGCCGTAAAGCTGAAAGGCGATCCCCACGTCGGCCATGGTGTTGGCCACGATGAGGAGGTGGGCGACCGTGTGGTTCACGCCCACGGTCGAGTCGGGCGAGGGCGGCACGTCCCAGGGGCGGTCGACCGTGAGCGAGGTCTCGGTGTTGCCCGCCACGCGCCGCCACTGGCCTTGCCCGACGCCTCCCAGCACGTAGCACGTGTGGCCCGCCAGGTCGTTCGGCTTCCAGAGTGTGCCCTGGGGCACGGTCAACGCGGTTTTTGAGGCCGAGGCGACCGGGCCGAAATACTTGCCGGCAGCGCCGTCGGTGGTCATTCCCTCGCGGTCCGAGCCGTAGACGTGATCCAAGCTGTTGCGGGCAAAGTACGCGTTCTGCATGGGGAAAGGGGACCAGAAGGTCGCCCCGCTGCGGACCATGTTGTCGCCGCCGGGGAAGGTGTTGTCCTCGCAGATCACCCCGTCGCACCCGTCGAAATTGGCCCAGCCGCAGCGGCCGATCGTGAGGCGGTTGCGGGCAATCAGCGCCCCCTTGACTTCGACCAGGTTGAACACGTTGCCCGAGCTGTACAGGTCGCAGTCGGTGATCTCGATGTTCCGCCCCCCGAAGCAAAGCAGATAGCCCGTGGCCCCGTATCCGCCGTCCCGGGCGGTCTCGGTAAAGAGCTTATTCGCCTCGGCAATGGTGAGATGATCGCCATAGAGAAGCCACCGCATTCTCACGCGGCGGAGGAAGATATCGCCGGGCTGCTGGCCCATGGGCTGGCCCTTGGGGAGCGCCCCCGCGCCCGCTCGGGCCACGTCGGCCAGGAGCCCGTTTTCAGCCCCGACGAACGTGAGCGAGAGGTCTTCCAGGCCGAACTGGTTCGTGCCGACGAGGACCGCGCCGAGCCGCTTGTTCCAGGGGACGCTCCAGACCAGGTGGGCGAGGTCCTCGCGCTGGCCGCGGAGCACGGTTCTTGTGGGGATCCGGAGCGTAGCCGTGAGCCGGTACGTGCCGCGCGGGAAGAAGACCACGCCGCCGCCCCCCTGCTTGGCCTTTTCGAGCACTTGGGCGACGGCCTGCGTGTCGTCGGCCGCGCCGTCCCCTTTGGCCCCAAGGAGCTTGACGTTGAGGATGGTTTGCGGCCAGGGCGCGGGCTTGGCGACAACGATCTTCAGCGTGTTGCTCCACCCCCATTTTCCGCCGAATCCGCTATGCACCGACACTTCATACTCGCCCGGCGGCAGGTTCTCGGGCGCCTTGGCCGCGGCAGCGTAGCAATCGGCCTTTGCCTCCAACGCCACGGAAGCCGGGCCCTTCAGGTAGATCGTGGCCGCCTTTGCCCGGGCTCCATTCGGCCAGCCGAGGCAGCGGCCGAACACGCGGACCCAACCGCCCGGCCGCGCGGTCGTGCCTGCATCCCCCTGGCACCACCACGCCTCCGGGCGATTCAAAAGGATCGTCGCACTCCCTCCCCTCGCCGTCTTGAGCTGTGCGGCAAACACGCCGGGCCCCAGCGACTCGGGCAGAACGAACTTGACCGAGCACGCACACGGTTGGAGCGGCTTTGCCCCCTGAGACTCGTTCGGGAACGCCAGCGGATCGGCATTGGGCACGCCGGCCGCGCCATCCGCCGGGCGTGCGAGCCGGACCTCGGCAACGTCCGCCAGCCCCGACCCGCAAACCAACACGCAATCCCCAGGCCCATTCGGCCCCGAGGTCCAAAACGCCACCGGACTCTCCGCCGCGGCTGAGGTCCCATACGCCAGCAGCAGCCACACGCCCGCACACCAGGTCCTTGTCCGTCGTTTTGCCATGGTTTCGTCTCCGCACTGATGAGAGGCAGACGGCGCAAGCCAGCGGTTTGAGGCGCGACTCACGCCCGGGAGAGGAACAGTCCGGTGCGGGTATCGACCTTCACGCGCTCGCCCTGGTTCAGGTACTCGGGCACCTGCACGACCAGCCCCGTTTCAAGGGTGGCTGGTTTGGTGCGGCCGGTGGCGGAGTTGCCGCGCACGCCCGGATCGCACTGCGTGACCGTGAGTTCCACCGCCACCGGCAACTGAATGCCCACGGCCTGATCGTTGTACATCAGGACCTGAACGCCCTCGAGGTCCTCAGTCAGGTACAAGGCCTCCTCGGCCACGCTCTCCTTGGAGAGCCCGTACTGCTCGTAATTCTCCTGGTCGAGGAAGTACGAGTGCGAGGCGTCGGCGTACATGAACTTGACCGGGCGGCGGGCGAAGTCGGCCAGATCGAGCGAGTCGGCCCCTTTGAGGGTGAGGTCCACCTTCTGCTTCGTGATCAGATTGCGAGCCCGGTACTTGTAGAGGGTCGCGGCGCCCCGCGCCGACGGCGACTGCACGTTCACCGATTCGATCAGACACGGGGCGTCATTGAGGTTCACAATGGTCCCGGGCTTGATTTCTTTGGCAAGCATGGCTCCTCCAGGCAAGAATAATGCTGAACGAGGAATGAGGAATGGCGAGTGGTCAGTGGCCGGTGGTCAGGGGGTAGCGGTCCGTGAGAATCCGCGTCGCGTCAGCCCTTCGTCTTCCCCCGTTCATCCTTCATCTTTCATCCCTCATCCTTCACAGCATGGTTCCCGATTGGGGATCGACGGCGATCCCGTCGGTGAGCGCGACCAAGGCGTCCATGACAATCAACAATCCGCTAGGGTCGAACATCCCCTCCTCTTCGCCGGCGGGGTCGCTCCGGTCGCTGACGTTCTCGAAGTGCAGGACGTCGAATCGCCCGGTGCAGGTCTTGAGCCGCTCGATCTTCGCCCGCTGCTCGCCGCGGCACTCCGGGGAGATGAGGTCCTTGGCCAGCGCGCGGGCCTCCTCGCGGACCTCGTCGCCGGCCAAGTAGCTGATGTCGAGGGCGGCGAAGTCGTCGGGCGAGAGGACGGTGAGCGACTCGATCAAGCCCTTCTTGTCGGTCGCGCAGTTGGTCAAGGTGAAGTGGGAGCCCGCGCCCAAAAGCCGCTGCTTCAAGGCATCGAGCCTCGGCCGCTTGGCGGGATCAAAGAGCACGAAATACGTTTCGCGCCACTGATACTGCCGGTCTTCGAACATCGACACGGGCGGTCCTCCGGGAAGCCCAAGGGGCTCAGGTACGGCTGCGCAAGCGGCCCTTTGGGCCGTCGCAGACTTCCGAAGTCTTGGAGACTTCGGAAGTCTTGGCATAGTCTCCTAATGCGGTTCGTCATGGGGTTCGTCCTCCGGGCCCTCGCCGCCGGCCCACGCCTCCACGGCTTTCAGGGTTGCGTCGCGCTGGTCGTGGTCGGCCCAGACCGATTCGCCGTCTTCGAGCCGGATTTCATATTGTCCCTCCCGCTGGCAGTCCTCGGTGCCACAGAAATGGGGCAAGGCCGAGATCCACAAGATGCGGTACAGGGGCACGTACTTGTCGTCGACCAAACAGAAGACCGACATTGGCGTGGGCTCCCAAAGGGCTCCTCTTACGATCCGGCGGCCAGTTCGGCCGATCTCCGCGTGGCGGCCTCGACCGCGGCGATCAGCGCCGCCCGCACCCCGCCGGATTCCATCGCCTGCAACCCGGCGATCGTCGTCCCGCCGGGGCTGGCCACACGGTCCTTGAGCACGGCCGGATGCTCGCCTGTCGACAGCACCATGGCCGCCGCACCCAACAGGGTTTGGGCGGCCAGCGTCGTGGCTACCTGGCGCGGCAAGCCCATACGCACGCCGCCGTCGCTGAGGGCCTCGATCATCACATAGCCAAACGCCGGCCCGGAACCCGAAAGGCCGGTCACGGCGTCCATCAGTTTTTCTTCGACCTGGAAGGCGACCCCCATGGCCCCGAGAATCTGCCCGACCAACTCGCCGTCGGCAGCCGTCGCCGTGCCGGCCAGACAGTACGCGCATGCGCCGCGGCCGACCAGGCACGGCGTGTTCGGCATCGCCCGCGCCAGGCGTGTAGCAGCTCCCAGCGACTCGGCAATGGTTGCCGAGCGAACGCCCGCCGCAATCGAGAGCACGAGGCGCCCCGGGCCGATTCTCCCGCGGACTTGGGCCAGGACCTCCCGCATCTGCTGCGGCTTCACGGCCAGGACGACCACATCGGTCCCATCGACGACTTCGAGATTGTCGGGCGTGGTCTTGGCCCCGACGGTCCGAGAGAACCGCTCCCTGGCCCCCTCGGCCGGGTCGCTGGCCAGGAGTTGCTCCTTATCGACAAGTCCGGCTTTCACCAGGCCCTGCCCAAGGGCCGTAGCCATTTGACCAGCCCCAATGAATCCGATCCGCGCGTTGAGCATGGGAAAAGCAATCCTCTAGAGACCGACCGCGGGGCCTTGGGGTTCTCTTCTTCCAGACTTCCGAAGTCTCCGAGACTTCGGAAGTCTTCTTCTGCCCTGGGGATTCTTCGCTGCCGCCATGCTACGTCAAACCACCCGGCGCGACAATGGGGCGGAGCAAGCGGAAGCGAATACGAATACTGAATGAGGAATACGGAACTCAGAATCGCCCGCCGTCGGGGTTAATTGCTCTCGTTCCCGCGCTCTGCGCGGGAACGCAAGGCTCGGGACGCTCCGCGTCCCGGGGCGGAAACTGGGTCTGTCACCATTGGTTACGCGCAGACCGGACGGAGAGCGTCTGAGACGCTCGTTACGACGCAGAGCGTCGTAACGAGGCGGCAAGCGTGGGCACGGCGCCGAACACCCGGTCTTGCTAGACCGTGGCATGCTCCACGGGGGAAGCCTCCACCGGCCCGTGGAACGCCCGATCCAAGAACCCCATCAGTTTGCGGGACCGCACCGGATGCTGGAGTTTGCGTACCGCCTTGGCCTCGATTTGCCGCACCCGCTCCCGGGTTACGGAGAAGATCTTGCCCACTTCCTCCAGCGTGTAGGTGTAGCCGTCGGCCAGGCCGTACCGCAGGCGAATGATCTCCCTTTCCCGGTAGTTCAGGGCCCCCAGAACGTCGGCGATCCGGTTCTTGAGCGAATCCTGATTCATCTCGTAGAGCGGGTCCTCTTCCCGGTAATCCTCCAAGAACTCGCCGAAGTAGCTGTCGTCGTGGTCGCCTACCGGCTGATCGAGGGAGAGGGGCTGGCGGGTCATTTGGAGAACGCAGTGGGTTTCGTCGATCGTGAGCCCAGCGGCGCACGCGGTTTCCTCCACGGTCGGCTCGAAGCCCTGATCCTGGAGCAGTCTCCGGCTGGCCGAGCGAACCCTGCTCATCGTCTCGATCATGTGTACCGGAACGCGGATCGTGCGGCTCTGGTCGGCGATGGCCCGAGTAATCGCTTGGCGGATCCACCACGTGGCGTACGTCGAGAACTTGTATCCCCGGTCGCACTCGAACTTGTCGACGGCCCGCATCAGGCCGGTATTCCCCTCCTGGATCAGGTCCAGGAAGCTCAGCCCGCGGTTGCGATATCGCTTGGCAATCGACACCACCAGACGCAGGTTGCCCGCCGAGAGGCTGCGTTTCGCCGAATCGTACTGGTGCTGGAGTCCCACGGTCCGGGCGATGCGACGGCGGAGCGTCGAAGGACTCTCCAGGGTCATACGCATCAGGTAGCGAAGCTCTTTGCGGACCTCCGCGACCCGATCGGCGGCAAGCCGGCAGCCTCGGAACTGGGCAAGCTCTAAGGCGAGCACTTCCATCCGCTGCGAGATCTGCTGAAGGTTCTCCCACAACGGCTGGAGCCGCTGCGTTCGCAGGCCCAACTCTTCGACCAGGCGTACGGCCTTCTGTCGGCGGGTGACGAGGCGTCGCCATGCCTCGCGCCGCTCGCGCATCGGCCGGTTCTTGCTGATCACCACGGCGAAGTCCTGGCGATTGCGCTGCAGCAGGTGCCGCAGGGTGCGGAGGTTCGGACCCAAGAGTCCCTGGATGTGCCGCTTGCCTCGCACGTTGGTGACCGACACCTCCACGGTGCGGTCCAATCGCAGACGCCCGTTGCGAACCTTCTCTAACAGGCCGAACGCCCCCTGCAATACGTAGTCGGTGGCCAGCACGCTGTAGCGGAACAGGGTGCGGGAACGCTCGATGCAGTGGGCCGCGGTAATCTCCTCTTTCCGAGTCAAGAGGGGGATCTCTCCCATCTGCATGAGGTAAATGCGAACCGGGTCGTCGATGTGGTCCTCGGCGCCGGCGACGTCGGTCTCGCATTCGTCGGGCAAGTCGTCGGCGTCAAACAGTTCCTCTTCGGGGATCTCGGGACCGTCGAGATCGACAGGGTCCTGGTGATCGTCCACGGGAATAGCGGGCGACTTGTCGTTGACTGCGGCCTTCCCATTGGCTGTCTGAAGCAACTTCCTCCCACAAGCCTTCCGTTTGGCGGTCCGTGTGTTGTTCTTACGCAAGGCAGGATCCTCAAGGGTCAAAGGACAACGAGGGGCGAGAGAAGATAAGGCCCGCTCCAGCACGTGCTCCCCAAGTTGCACTTCGGGTGCCAAAACCCTCCCTGGCCCTGCTCCGACGACGTAACCACAACACTGGTAGTCAGTTGTGTCGTCGAAGGCGGGCCCATCGCCGTCCCGACCGAAGGTCGATGTTGCCAAAACTCACCGCGACCGACAGCGCGATGTGGCGAATCCAAGTCAGTGTGGATTTGACGCATACCGCGTCGGCGTGAAAACTCCTTTCGCTTCCTATTCGCGCCAAACATTCCAATTCATCCAAACCATGCGGACCAAACAAATCTCTCACTATACCCATCCTCATATCCCTGTCAACATGGGCATTTCGGAAAATTCAGATAAAATCCACTGCCCCGGGACCCCAGTAAATGGATCACAAGCATGCACTTACGCGATTGTCGCTCCTCCCCTGATGTTCAATAGACAATCGCCCAGAAACGCCCGAGAGGAGTTCTCAGCCGCGGGCGATTCGCTAGAATAAGGGGCTGGCCGCCCGGTTGCCGGGCCGGTATTCGCTGGAGAGGAAAACGATGGCTCAAAAAGGCAAGAAGAAGAAGGCGGAGACGATATTCCTGGTTTGTGAGGAGAGCGGGGACTACAACTACACCGTTCGACGCAAGCCGGGCGGCGAGAAGTTGAAGCTCAAGAAGTACTGCCCGAAACTCCGCAAGCACACCCTTCACGTCGAGAAGAAGAAGTAGTCGTCGGAAGTGCCTGCAAAACGATCACGATGACCAGGCGATGGCGGATCCATCCGCACGACCCAGAACGGATTGCGTCCCTCCAGCGTGCCGCCGGGGTTCCCGCTGTGGTGGCACAACTGTTGATCTGCCGTGGGATTTCTGACCCCAGGCAGGCCCGCCAGTTCCTCGACTCCCGCCTTTCCGACCTCCGCGATCCGGCGTCGCTGCCGGGCTGCGCTGAGGCCGCCAAGCTCATCGAGGATGCGATCCGGAGGGGCAAGCGGATCGTGGTCTACGGCGACTACGACGTCGACGGGGCGAGCGCCACCGCGATCCTCCGGCAGTGCATCAAGATGCTCGGCGGCAGCGTCGGCTACTACCTTCCCAGCCGCCTGGAGGAAGGCTACGGGCTGAACTCGGAGGCGATCGACCGGCTGGTCGCCGAAAAGGCAGAGCTTCTGGTGACGGTCGATTGCGGCATCGGCAGCGTCGAGGAGGCGGCGGTCGCGCGCCGCTACGGGCTGGACCTCGTCATCACCGACCATCACGAGCCGCCCCTCACGCTACCGGACGCGGCCGCGATCGTCCATCCGCGCCTGCCCGGATCGGAGTACCCGTTTGGCGGGCTGAGCGGCTCCGGTGTGGCGTTCAAGCTGGCCTGGGCGATCTGCCAACAAGCCAGCGGGGCCACGAAAGTAGCCCCGGCCATGCGGGATTTCCTGCTGAAGGCCGTGGGAATGGCCGCCCTGGGCACGGTGGCCGACGTGGTGCCGCTGGTCGACGAGAACCGCGTGCTCGTGCGCCACGGCCTGACGAGCCTCAAGCAGCCCGACTGGCCCGGCCTGAAGGCCCTCTTGGAAGTCGCTGGCCTCAAGGACAAGCCTCGCCTCGATGCGGAGGACATCGCGTTCCAGGTGGCGCCGCGGCTGAATGCCGCCGGCCGACTCGGGCAGGCCCAGTTGGCCGTCGAGCTGCTGGTGACGGACCGGGCGGACCGCGCGGCCGAGTTGGCGCAGTACCTTGATCAGCTCAACGCAAACCGCCAGACGCTGGAGCGGAGCATCTACCTGGCGGCCAACAAGCAGATCAAGGAACAGGGCGATCTGGAAAACGAGCCCGCCCTGGTGTTGGCACAGCACGGGTGGCACCCGGGGGTGC
>Ga0172371_10005604_pt1 | contig 18566 bp, 16 predicted proteins | sample Lak12m_FD_114543 | JGI IMG/M metagenome (GOLD analysis project Ga0172371, IMG submission 114543) | Freshwater microbial communities from Kabuno Bay, South-Kivu, Congo - kab_022012_12m | ecosystem: Environmental > Aquatic > Freshwater > Lake | place: Democratic Republic of the Congo: South-Kivu...
ATGCCCTTCACGTCGTAGGCCAGGAGCTCGCGGAGAGTCGCCAGCTTGTACTCCATCACCTCGGGGAAGACCCAGCTCATGACCGTGTCGGAGACCGCCCCGTCGCGGAAGACCCGGTACCACTCCGGATGAGCCTTGGCGAAGTCGCCCTTCCAGCCGTTCCCGGTGTCGCAGTCGAGCAGGGGTGTGACGTAGAACCACAGCTCGACACCGAACTGGGGGGCCTGTTCGGCGGCTGAGCGCAGCGGGTCGAAGGCGGTGGCATCGAAGCCATGGCCCCGCCAGGTGTACCATTCGCGGTCGCGACCCAGAACATCCTTGCCCTGCACGTCGATGGTGCCGCGGTAGGGCGTCGTGCTCTGGCTGGGGTACTGGGCCAGGCTGCCGTCATGCGTGCGCAGGTAGACCCTCTGGATGTGGGCCTGCTGGTAGCGCTGCAGGATGTGGCGCATGCCCGGGTTGCCCCAGTTGCCGTAACTCCACATCCAGTCCAGATGGTCGTTGAAGACGCTGATGCGCATGAGGTGTGTCGTCCCGGAATCGGCGGCGGGCTGGGCCGGCTCCGCCGCGGCGAGTGCCGACAGCCATACCAGCGTGCCCATGGCACCCAGGCCCCGTGCGGCGAGCAGGCCCTTGGCCCGGCGCCTGATGGAGGTCATGACGGTCATCCTGTCCCTGGCGATCCACGTCCCGCGACCACGTGACAGAAGATAGCCGCGGGCCCATGCTCGCACCAGCATGGCCCACGGGCGCACGCCCCGACGGACCGCCCCGGGCGGAAGGGAATGGGTCCGCACCCGGGCGGGCCCGGACCTGCCCCCCGGCCGGACCTGCCGTCAGTCCCCGAGAGAGTAGCTCAGCAGGTTCCGCAGCAAGCGCTCGGCCACCGGATGCGAGGACTCCGGCGCCAGGTTCTCGCGGACCCGCAGCGTATTGAGGATCATCCGGCCCTTGCCTAACCGGTGGGTCGCGACGGTCAGCCCGGAGGCATAGCCGAAGGAGGTGTTGATCATGCCTGCCACGCATTCGTCGGGGGGATCCTGTCCGACCAGAAACACCTCACCCAGGACCTCGCGGTAGAACTGGTAGTCCAGAACGCCCGTGGGGAGGTCCCGGAAGATGGGATGGGGCCTGGCCCAGTCGTTGTTCTGGTAGAGCCAGTCGCGCACGCTGACCAGGCTACCCTTGGTGTCCAGCGGCAGCAGGGCCATCGGCTGGTCCCCCTGGGCGAACACGCCGGGACACAGGAACACGGCCGTAGCGCCCTCGGTGATGCGGCGGACGAGTCCGGCGAAGTCCGCTCCCGGTGCCCTGCCCACGAGGATGGCGTCCCGGCCGGTCGGGGTGTCGCCGAAGGGCCGGGTGGCAATGCCGCGTGTGGTGAGCCACTGCCCCAGGGCTGGGTCGTCGCCCCACAGGCTCACGGGTCCCGCCACCCGCGGCATCGTCGCCGGATCGTCCACCCAGAAGGCGTACTCGCCACCTTCCGCCGCCGCACCGGAATCAAACAGCGCCAAGGCCCTGTAGCAGCCGGCCGGGCCATCGATGCGGACGTCCCGGGCCGACACGAGTTGGGCGAATGGCGGCTCGGGTCGTGCCCCCCCCGGGCCGATCTCCACCTCGGTCACCACGTCAAGCGGCCGGTAGCCGGTCGGGCCAAGGACCTGCAGACGGACCGGGTACCGGCCCGGCTTCAGCACGTCCTCGTTGACCAGCACGCACTCGAGGTGCACGGAACCGCCTCGCACGACCTGGACCGGTTCGGCGAACACGCAGAACCGCAGCGGCGACCAGGCATCGGACATCGCGTCGCGTACCCCGGGTTTCGGTTCCCGGAAGGAGGTGGTCAGCCCCTCGGCTGCCAGCACGGTATCATGACAGGCCGTCAGGCTGTGAGAGATCACGTGGGGATTGGAGCGGATGGCGCTGGTCCCGAGCAACCTCCCCTGGGCCTCGAGGGCGATGCACTGACGGAAGTAGTTCTCCATGTTCCCGAAGGTGTCTGCCAGGTGCCAGCGCTCCCAGTCCTGGGAGAACGTGCGGAAGTAATCGTCGAGAAAGGCGCGGTCAAAGGCGTAGTCGATGGTGGCCTGGTGGTAGTGGCCCAGCAGGTGCAGCAGGTTGTTGGCGCTGCCAAAGCCATACTCGGAGATGAACAGGGGACGGCCGCCGCCGTCGATCGTGCGCAGCGTCCGGATCACGTCGGCGGTGTGCGGACACGGTTGGTAGGGGTGTTTGTCAGCCAGTAGGTCCTCCCACCCGGTCGCCCCCGGGTTGCTCAGGCCGCCGATGCTCCTGGGCACACCGTCGAAGGCCTTGACGAACGGCACGAACTCGGCCGCGTTGACGGATCCGGCCGGCAGGTAGCCGTAGCTCCAGAGGCTGCCGCCGTCACGCTCGCCGAGGGACCACTGCGCCGCGGCGTCATAGCGGGAGCCGTCGGGGCCCTCCACCACGACATCCGCCCGGGTGGTGTCGCTGTTGAACGTCTCGTTGCCGGAGCCGGAGAGAAAGTCGACCGTCGCGCCCTTGGCCAGGGTCAGACGGCACTCATGCGACGTGGCATTGGGGCGGCCCTCGCCGTTGATCTTGTCCGCGAACAGGACCTTCCCCTGCGCCACAACGAACACGGCGCCGGTCGTGATGGGACCATTCGCCGGGGGCCCCGCGATGCCGGTGAACTGCGCCCTGACGCGGTACTCGCCCGCGGCCGGCGCGGTGAAGCGGAGCGCTGCCGGCTCCCCGGCAGGCCCCACGTGCAGGGCCACGGCCGCCGCCGGAAACACGGTCCCGTCGTAGACGATGTCGGCACCCGAGGTGTTGCAGGCGACCAGGGGCGCGCAGAACGCCTGCCCAAGGACCCAGGCCTCAGGAAGACGCTGGCGCGCGGCCGGCGGCCCGTCGAGCCCGTCGAATCGCCCGCTGTTGAGCATCACCACCCGCGTGTCATCCAGCCCCTTCACCAGGGCGAGCGAGTCCACCGCATGGGCGAACACGGGGCCATTGGAGGTCTCGTTCAGGAGCCCCCAGATCACGACACTCGGGTGGTTGCGGTCACGGCGGATCATGCCGGTCACGGACTGGTTCCAGCGTTCCACCAGGTGCGCCGAGGGGGTGACACACCACGCCGCGTAGGACTCGTCATAGACCAGGAATCCGATCTCGTCGGCCAGGTCCATCACGTACCGCTTGCCCAGGCCCGCGATGCAGCGGGCCATGTTGAAACCCATGGCCTTCATCTGCAGGAAGTCCGCCCGCAGCCAGGCCGTGTCCAGAGGCACGACGCAGGTCATGGGCGCGTCCCCGCCGAAATGGGCGCTCTTGAGGAAGATCCGCTTCCCGTTGAGCCGGAAGTAGCCATCGGCAAAGCGGAAATCGCGGAAGCCGCAGGTCGCGGACTTCTCGTCCACGGAGTCGCTCCCGGCAGCACGCAGCCGCGCCGTGGCCCGGTACAGCGCGGGATGGTCCACATCCCAGAGTTGGAACTCGGGTACGCGCACCCGCGCGTGAACCAAGGTGTCGCCCGGGGGGAGTGCCGCGCTCGTGGCGGCCATGGCGAGGACGTCCCCGCCGCTGGCGACCGAGACGCTCAAGGCGATGGTGCCCTGAGCCGGCCCGTCCGTGGCGTTGCGGACGTTGACGTCCGCCTCGACCCAGCCGCTCTGCCAGTCGGGCTTGAGGTAAAGCGACTCGAGACGCACGGCCGGCGCGATGAGCAACTCCACGGAGTCGGTCAGGCCGCCGTTGTTGTAGCATGACCCCGGCGACCATGGGTCCACCCGGTTGCGCCCCGGGCACTCACGGATGACCAGGCCATCGATGGGCGCGTTGGTCGGATCGACCACCCGGACGGCCACCTGGTTCTCGGCGTCCGGGCGGACGGCCGCCGTGACGTCGAATTCCACCATCGTGTCGGAGCTCTGGTGATGCCCCACGGCCTGGCCATTGACCCACGCGTCGAGGGCGTACTCGACACTCCAGAACCGCAGGATGTAGCGTCCGCCGACGTGGGGGTTGGATGGAACGACGACGCGGCGCCAGTACCACGCCACACCATGGTACTCGCCGAGCGTCTCCTGGAGGGTACCGGGCACACGCGTCGGCCTGGCCCCTGGCCTGGGTCCCTGCCACCATTGCTGGGCCTGGCCTTCATTGGCCGGGTCCGCCGCCAGCAGCCACTGGTCTCGACTGTCCAGCGGCAGCATCTGCCCCGGCATCATGTCGGCCCCGGCCAGCCGCCCCCCGCACAGTGACCCTGCCGTGATCAGCGACGCGAGGAGAGACGATGAACGAAGACCCGGTCCGGGGTTGCCGTGGATCACAGCGCGTACCGTAGCATTCGCCACGTTCGTCTCCTCATGGCTTCGCGGATCGCCGTCGGCACACCCCACCCCAACCGCGCCGGGCCCTCCCGGTTCCGGGCCGGACGCAGGCCCCCCGCCGGCGCAGCGGCGGGATCCGAGTCCCCTGACGTCGACGTCGAGAGAGCCTTCCCCGTCCCGAGGTTCAGACCGCACGAGACACACACGACCTGGTCGTCCGCTACCGGCGCGTGGCACCCCGGGCATGTGGCCATGAACCGCTCCTCCAGATCCGCCAACGAAAGCGGCAACGGGACGCGTTCTCTCGCTCATCGGGGCCACCATACCCCTGGCGGCGACTGGCCGCAAGCGAGCGCTCGGATGGCCCCATGGGGCGCCGCACCTCACATCAGCCGCTCTGGAGCTGCCCTCGCTCCCGAGGGCAGCATCAAGCCCGTCGGCTACGGCGCGGCCCCCGACTGCGACGCTGCCGCCCGCCGCCAGACTGCGGGCCGAGGGTGCCAACCACTGCTCGCCATTGCCCCACTCCGAACCACGACGTGCCTTGCTATGTGCTACATGTAGTGCTATTATGGCGGCAGGGCCGTGTGCCCTCACGGACGAGGTGTACGAATGCTGACGACGACGGTTCGACACGCCCGACTGAACCTCTCGAAACTCCTGGTCCGGGTTGCGCAGGGCGAGGAGGTGGTCATCCGCAACCGCTCCACGCCCGTGGCCCGACTGGTCCCCTGCGTGCCGGTGACCCCCGTACACTTCCCTGACCTGAGCGCATTCCGGCAGAGCCTGGCAGCGAGTAAGGGCTACCGGCCAGGCCGCAGCGAGGACCTCGTCCGCGCCGACCGAGAGGAGCGCGGCTGATGTACCTCGACACCTCCGCCGCCGCCAAGCTGTATCTCCCGGAGCCGGAGAGCGAGGCCATCCAGCGGCTGGTGGGAGGAAAGGGACCGCTGGTGAGTTCCGACCTCCTGGTTCCGGAGTTTGCTTCCATGCTGGCGCGGAAACGACGCGAGGGAGGGATCGGCCCCTCGGCACAGCGCCAGGTCTGGGCCCTGTTCCAGGAGCACCTGTCTGCGGGCTACTGGAGCCTGGCCACGCTGACCCGCCAGGACTACGGCCATGCTGCCGACCTCATCCTGCAATGCCAGGGGTCCGTTCCCCTGCGCACGCTGGATGCCCTGCACCTGGCCGCCTGCCAGGGCTATGGCCTCTTCCCCCTCTGCACCACGGACCGGGTCATGCAGCGCGCCGCCGGCGTCCTGAAGATTCCTCTGGCCGGCCAGTAGCCGGCGGGGCCGCCGCTGACGCCCCTGGCACCCTCACCGCGCGGCAGGGCAGTAGGCCCCTGCCGGTTCGGCGTAGGGTCCCTTCCCGAGGTGCTCCTGGAGCGCCTCGGTCAGGTAGGCCAGCGCGAAGCAACTGATTCCCCGGGCGCGGTAGGTTCGGCAGAGCTCGATCTGCTGCCGCACCAGGTCCAGGTCCCGGGTGGCCGGCTGGGCGCCCCCCTTGGCGTAGATCGACAGCCCGGGAATGATCCGCGCCAGGCCGGGGTCGAACGCCTGCCATTCCTCCAGCGCGGCTTTGAGCTTGGCATTGTCCTCGGTGTAGGCCATGGGCACGACGTAGTCGATGATGCCCGCCGTCAGCCAGCCATACCAGTCCTGGCAGACGCTGTCGGCCGCGGCCCGGTCCTGGAAGACCGCCGCCGACACCTGGGCCGCCGGCTTGATCACCTTGGCGCCCTGGTACACGCTCCGCACCAGGTCCGTCACCGCCTCGCGCCGGAACTGCTCCCAGGCCGCGGCCCGCCGGGCCTCCAGGTCCCGGTCCACCGGCGGCCCGGCCGGGATCAGGTCCTGGTCCGCGGCGGGGCTGACGACCCGCAGGCCACTGAAGTACCGTTCCGTCGCCGTCATTCCGAGCACCCGCTGCAGAGCGGGCTCCTTCATGGCGAACACGGGCCCATCGACGACGAGCGCATGCCCCCCGGCCGTGACGAACCGCTCCAGCCACGCCGCGGTCTCGGGGGCGATGAGGTACTGGCCGGTCAGGACGACCGTCCCGCCGGCGGGGACCTTCCCGAGCTCAGTGTCGCCCACAACCGTCACCTTGGCACCCAGCCCCCGCAGCCAGTCGACCCCGCGCTGCTGGCTGGCCAGGCCATAGCGCTCCGTGGTCAGGGCGTTGCGCAGCTGGTGGACCGTGCCGCCGGCCGCACCGAAACGCGCCAACAGCGTCGCCGCGAGATCCGGCACCGCCCGGTTGTCCGTGCCCTCCGCCTGCCAGTTGAGCAGGGCCACCTCGCCCGTGCCCAGGGCGTTCAGGGCAACCGCCGGCACCCCGTCGTCGAAGGTCGCCAGGACCCGCGCCGTGCCGGGCTTCCCGACCGGGTTTCCACTCATCTGCTCGCACAGCGGAAAGGCCGCAGCCGCAGCCGGCCGCGGCGGGATGCCGGACTGTGCCTCAACCTGCTTCTGGCACTCGTCGCAGGTGCACATGCCCCGGCCGCTGAAGCGGATGTAGTCGAAGTGGATGCCGGCCACCTCATACGTGCGCAGACACTCCAGCATCACGTCCCGCTCGAAGGCGCGCACCTCCGCCTTGCCCAGGTCGTACCAGCCTTCGCCGGAGCGGCTTCCGCTCTGCAGCTCCCATTCGGGGTGTTTCGTGAAGAGATGGCCCGGCCGGGTGTGGCCGTAGCTGCCATTCACGAACCACGCATGGACGTCGATGCCCTTCGGTTTTGCCGCGCCGATCAGCGCTCCGAGCGGATCGAAGCCCTCGGGAGTCCCGGCCTGCAGGGGGCACAATGCGCTCCGGTAGGCCGCCTGGCCGCCGTTGTACCAGACCAGGATGTAGACCGTGTTCATCCCGGCGGCGGCGATGCGCCCGACCGTCCGCTGGACGGCGTCCGGGTCCCGGATGTCGTCGAAATGGGCCCACACCGCACGCTGTTCGGGCGCTGCCGCCGCCGCACTCCCGCAGAGCGCCGTCAGTGCCAGTCCGATCGCCAGCAGAGGCTTCATCGAGGGTCTCCGTGATGCGCCAGGCAGCAGAACCGCCGCAGACATGGGCCCCGGCGCCGGGCCGCTGCCGTGGACCGGGCAGTCCGCGCAGTACGGAAGATAACCAAGGGGGGCCTGGCCTGCGAGCGACCCGGAACCGCCTCCGGAAGCGCTGCCAGGCGGAACTCAGTCCATGCCGATCAGCCAGCCCCGCGATCTGCTCCACGGCGCCGAAGACGGTGTAGTCCGCAATGACGCCGGCGTCCAGCATGTCGTTCAGGAGATGGGCGAGATCCTCCATCGCCAGCCGCTACTGTACTGTGGCGCAAGCAGAACCGCGCGGCGCCCCAGGCCGCGTTCCCGCGGCCTGGCGGCAGCCCCTGGGACCGCCGAGCGTCGGCTCGGCACGGGGAAGGGAGCCGACCGGACGGTCGGCGATCCCAGGAGGGCCCGGGTCGACCGGGGCTACCCGCGGCCCCCCATGAACCGCCAGGTGAAGCGGGCGTAGGCGAAGGCGTGCGTCCCGGCGGGGACGGTCACGCGGCCGGCGAGGTGGCCGGCGGCGTCCCGAGCCACCTCGAGCCGGATCCAGCAGCACTCGCCGCGCTCGTAGGCGAGGCTGACGCCGTCGTCATCGTAAAGGTCGTAGCACCCGGGCGCATCGCCGTAGTGGCGAACCTCCAGGTCGACCCGGTCGCCGGGCTCGGGGGCGTGCAGCCGCGGCGGCATCAACGGCACAATGCCGCCGTCGCGCACGAGGATGGGAATGGTGGCAAGGTCGGCAGCCACGGTGATCTCCCCAGGACCGGTCCCCGCCGCGGCGCCGGTCTGGAAGTCGAACCAGCGCCCTGGGGGTAAGCGCACCCGGCGCTCCTTCTGGCCCTCGAAGAGCGGCGCCACCAGGAGGCTGGGACCCATCATGTACTGATCCTGCACGGTCCCCGCGTCCTTCAGGGCATACGGATTGGCGGCGGAGTCGAGCCGGCCGGTGGAGGGGTCGTTGGCCGAGGCTGCCATCCCCTCCTCCAGGACCATGGCCCGGAAGGGCGGCGTGCCATCGGCGTGGTACTGAGCGAAGGCGGTATAGAGGTATGGCATCAGGCGCAGGCGCAGGAGCATGGCCGCCCGCACCGCCTCGGTGACCTCGGGGAACGACCAGGGCATGGTGCCATCGGCCCAGGCGTTGATCATGGCCAGGGGCGATAGGCAGGTGGTCTGGATCCGGCGTACCCACTCCTCGGCTGAACGGGCCGCCCGCGCTTCCGGGGTCCACAGCACCCCGCAGAGGCTGGCACTGCACAGGGCCGTGATGAACTCGCGGTGACTGTAGGCATCGTTGTAGATGACGTAAGGGAGCGAGACCCCGCCGGCGTTCGACGCCCGCACGAGGCCATACGTGCGCAGGTCGTGCCGCCGGTACAACTCCGTGGTCAGGCGCTGGAACAAGACCCCGTAGACCTGCCGCAACTCGCTGCCGCTGAGGCCCGAAGGAAACCGCGCGTGGTCCGGCCAGAGCCACTGGTCGAAGCCATCGCACTCGTCGAGCTTGTACCCGCCCACGCCCCGGCGGAGGTGTTCGCGCTCGTGCTGGCGCAGGACGGTCTCCCGGACCTCGGGCAGGCTCAGGTCAGGCACCAGGCCGCCCCAACTGCCAGTGTGCGTGCCGACGCCATCCCCAAGAGCCTTGGCCAGAGCGCACTCGGGGGCCACGTAGGGGTGTTCCCAGAGGTTGACTCGCACGCCCTGCGACCGCAGTCGGCCAAGGAAGGCATCCGGATCGGGAAAGCGCTCGGGGTGCCACTCGAAGCTGGAGGGGTACGCGGTCGTGTGCCAGCCGGGCTCCAGGCCGACCACGTCCAGCGGGAAACCGCGCGTCGCGAACTCGGCGGCCAGGGCCTCGGTCTGGCCGGCCGTGAACGCCATCGGCACCCGGTGCCAGAAGCCCAGCCCCCAGCGCGGTGGCAGGCAACCGCCGCCGCAGTAAAGGTTGAAGCGCTGTACGACCCGCAGCGGGGTCGGCCCGGCGAAGACAAAGACCTCCGCCCCGGCCCCGGGCACGGCAATCTCCACCACCCGCCCCGGCGCCACCGCCTGCCAGGCGCTCGATGAGGCACGGTCCACCACCGGCGGATGCGCTTCCCGCCGGTGCACCCCGCCGGCATACACCGTCATGGGCCGGGCCACGTTGACGAAGACCCCGTACCCACGGCTGGAGACGTAGAACGGCACCGGGGCATGCGTGCGGCCGTTGTCCTGGCCGCCGTAGTGGTCGACCTGGAGGTGCCGGACGGTCTGCTGGACCTCGAGGGCCCTGAAGCTCAGGCCGAGGCCGTAGAGCCGCTCGTCTGGGGCCAGCGGCAGGCTGAGCACCACCCGACCGCGCTGCCTCTCGGCGTGCGCCGCGTCCTCCGGCAGCGGGAACGGCGCCGGCCCGAGGCGCCCCAGCGCCTCCATACGGGGCGCCGCGCCAGCCGCGGAGAGCAGGCCCGGAAAAGCCTGCCGCCCCACCCGCGCCCGCCAGACACCCGAGGCAGCCTGCCGCCAGCGTAGGTGCACGGTCTTCACCGTCATGCCGGTCATCCTGCCTGAGAGCCACACGCGACGCCGCGACGCCGGCGAGCCCGTCCCGGGCATCCCGCCCGTCGCGAAGCCCTGCCTGCCCAGCCTCGCCGAGGGCCAGGTCCCACCACCAACACCCGCCCCCGGGCACAGCCCCGCGAGGACCTCACCACGACACGCCCTGGCCGTAGCCCTTGGCCGCGAAGTGCTCGCAGCGGAGCGCCCCACCCTCCAGCGGGGTGACGATGGTCCGGATCCGGACCGCCAGGGCTGCCCAGCGACGACAGAGCCCAGCCGGGCACCCCATCCCACGGGTTCGGCGAAGCGAGCGCCACCCAGGCTTCGAGTCGCGTCCACGCGCCATGCGGAATCCCTTCGCCAGGGCCTGCGGAGACCGGCGGTCGGTCGCCGGTCGCAAGCTGCCCCGGGGCGTTCTGAGTGTCACTTCGCCTGACCTGCCGCGGGCGGCTCCGTCTCGCCCTGCGCAGCCGACTTGGCCGACTCGGCCTTCGCCTTGGCGGCCTCGGCCTTGGCCTTGGCGGCAGCATCGAGCTTCTTCAGGTAGGTCTCGGGGGCCTTCTCGAAGAGCTTGATGCAGCCCTGGCAGCAGAGGCGGATCTCGCGGCCCTTGTAGGTGTACTTGACCACGTCGCCCATCCCGCCCAGTTTCCCGCCGGACACCACGCAGGTATCCAGGGGGTATGGCTCCACCTTGGGGGCATCCTTCGGGGCCTCGGCCCCCCAGGCCAGTGCCCAGGCCAGCGCACCGGCAGTCACCATCCGACTCAGGATCGTCGCTGTCTTCATCGCTGTTCCTCCACATGGGCGTTGCCGCTGTGACACTCCGTCCCTTCCAGGGGCGAACCGTTCCCCGCATCCTGACATCCATGCAGGCCGGTGCCGCAGGCGCAGACGCCGGCGAGGACCTCGCTGCGGAAGCGCTGCTGCTGCGCGGGGGTGAGCAGGCTGTGGACCCTGCGGAGGTGTTCGAGCGTCGCGCACTCGCAGGCCCGCTGGGCGGCAGCCATGGCGTCCAGGAGCGGGTCCGTGGCCGCAGCCTCGGCGGAAGGCGTGAACAGCCCATCGAGCAGTTTCGCCTTGGCCGCACAGTGGCGAGCGCACTGCGTCGCCAGCACCTCCTGGTACTCCCGCTCATACTCCTCGAGCGCGGCCCGTTGCACCGGCGAGAGCTCCAGGGCAGCGCTCAGCCAGGAGGTCCGGCCGACACAGGACCAATCCGTCTCCTGGCTACCTACCCCGCCGCCGCCCAGCGCGCGGCCGAGCATGACACCCACGGCGGCCATCAGCATGACCGCCAAGAGGAACGCGCCGAGAATCAGGGCCCGCTTCATCGCTGCGTACTCCCGGCCAGGGCGAGGTAGGCCCGGGTGAGGGTCCCACGGTCCGCCACGGTAAGACTGCCGAAGGGCGCCAGAGACATGGGACGGCGTTCCGGCAGGGCCCGGGCACCAACCACGCCCGCCACCAGGGCCAGCGCCAGCGGCGTGCCTGCAGCCCAAGCCAGGCGGGACGGCGACCCAAGCCAGGCCGGGAGCCAGGCTGCCAGGCCCTGAGAGCGGGGACGCCCAACCTCCAGCCGGATGCGGCGGAGGACGTCCTGCTCGAAGGCCGGCGGCGGTTCCATGTCGGGCCACTGCCGGAGCAGGAGGCCCAGCTCGTCTGGCTCGTTCGCGCGCATATCGTCCATCCTGTCTGGTCGTTCACCCTGTGGAACGCCACGGGCGACGGAATCCCGCGGTGGGCGAGCCCCATGGCGGCCAGCCGGTCAGCGTTCGAGCAAGTGCGCCAGCTTCTGACGGAGCGTCTGTCGAGCCCGGTAGAGCCGTGACTCCACCGACTTCTCGCTGCAGTCCATGATGGCAGCGATCTCGGCGACGGGGGTGTCCTCGTACTCGGCCAGCACCAGGGCGGTCCGCTGGTCCTCCGGCAGGGCCGCCACGGCGCGGGCGATCTCGGCACCCACCTCCCGACTGAACGTGGCCGCCGCCGGGGACGGCCCGCAGCTCGCGAGCGTTCCGCCCGAACCGGGCAGAGCGTCCAGCGACTCCGTCGGATGCCTGGACCGGTGCCGGAGGTGGTCCAGGGCTGCGTTCCGGGCAATCTGGAAAAGCCACGTTGAGAAGCTGGCACGGCCTGGACGCCGGCGGAAATCGCCGACCCGGCGGAAGACACGAACGAAGACCTCCTGCGCGATATCGTCGGCGGTAGAGGCATCTCCGGTCATGCGGTAGACGAAGCTCAGGACTGGCCGCTGCCAGCGCGCCAGCAACTCCCGGAACGCCGGCTCATCGCCGGCCTGGAGGCGCTCCAGGAAGGCGGGACCTGGCTGGTGGGCGTCCTCGAGCATAGGGCTACCATAGTGCTGGCGGGCACAGGTCTCTAGTACCGGCGGGCGGAGGTAAGTACCCGTACGTCGGCAGGTGGCCGATCCGACGTCGGCAAGCAGGCGCTGGGGCCCTCGGACCCGCCGGTAATGCGCCTGTCGGCGTGCGCGTCGCTGCCGGCCGGCCAGGCTGGCGCCTGTGGCGCTGCCATGGCCATTGCCAGCGGGCGAGGGGTGGGGCCCTCAGACCTCACCGTGGCGCCAGCCAGCCGTTGCCTCAGTGGTATGGGTGGGAACTCACGCCCGATGGCACTAGGCGCTGCGGGCCCAGGCCAGAGCTGGCTCAGGAAACCGGGGTCCCGGATGCGGTGTCCTATCCACGCGTGAGGCCCAGGCTTCCCGTTCCGCCCATCGACGACCTTGCAGGCAACCGGCGCGGGATTCGGCAGGTGCCGGCGTTAGACTGGGTACCAGCGGCCCGGTCGGCACGGAGCCGGCGGCCAGCGGCAGCCCCTCGATAGGACGCGGCGGAAACGACCATGGCAGAACAAGCCTCAACCGCGTGGGCGTGGCGAACCGGCGGGTGCGCGGCGCCGGTGGCGGCCCTGTTGTGGGGGGCTCTGTCGTATGCCGCTGCGGACCCGTTCACTGACGCAAAGCCAACCGGGGTCGTCGATCCGTTCGCCGAGGTAGCGCCGGCAGCGACGTCGGGTGAGTCTGTGGCCGGGGCGCTCGGCGGCCCCGCCGAGCAGAGCTCTCTGGACCGCTTCCTGGGGGACAACTTCACCCTCAAGCTGGAACTGATGTCCCAGTTCAGCGTCTCGGACGCGGCCGATGCGTGGGAGGATGTGTACAGCCGCCAGTCCGCCGGCTTCGAGGTCCTGAAGCGCTTCTCCACGCGGACCGCCACGGTGGCTTCGCTCAACCTCCAGGCCCGTTTCGTGCGTCGCGACCACTACCTTCCGGTGATCAACGACATGGAGGGTGAGGACCGGGAGGGCTGGTGCGGCGAGCTCCACAACGCGTACGTGGATGTGTACAACGTGTTCAGCCCCTTCCTCAGTGACGCGGGGCAGGCGGCCTCCATCGGCCGTTACAACCTGCGCGTGGGCCGCTTCTACCTGCCCATGGGGCTGAACCTGCAGACGGACACGCACGGGACGCTGCTGCAGCTCTCGAACGACCGCAACCTGGGCTTCGAGCGAGACTGGTATGCCGGCTTCTGGGGAGCGCTCAACGAGCACCTCAACTACGACCTGTATGGGTTGCTGGGGTCCGGTTCCGACCTGGTGTTCCGGGGCCAGGATGGGATGCTGGGTGGCCGGCTCAGCCTGGGCCCGCGCTACCTGCGGGAGTACGGCCTCGAGGGCGGCCTGGCCCTGCTCTGCGGCGAACGGCTCTCGCAGCACGCGGTCGAGCGCAGCGCCTCGGTGCGGCGCGAGGCGCAGGACGGTCGGGTCGTGGACACCCTCCGGGTCGGGCCGGACCTGCGCTACACCCGGCTGGTCCCGAGCGGGACCATGACCTGGACAACCGAGCTGACCGCCGGAACCGACGAGGCGGACGAGGTGTTCACACAGCTCCACCAGCTCGAGTACCTGAACCGCAGCCGGCGCTGGGGCACGGCGTTGCAGTACCGGCGCTTCTGGCAGGACTTCGAACGGGACCCAGCCGCCATGCCTGGAGGCGCCATGACCGGCGCGGCCGGCGATGCCGCCGATGCCTCCCTCGTCGGCGAGGTGACGTGGTACTTCCGCAACGACGTCGGCAACACCACCCTGCACTGGGTCAAACTGAACGTGGAACAGCAGACGGAACGCCAGTACGGCGATCCTGAGACCATCGTCAGCCTCCAGTACTACCGCTACTGGTGAACCTGACGGCAGCGGAGACGCGACATGAACCTCTCCATCCGATACACGGTGGCCGGGACGCTGTTGATGGCGCTAGTGGCCAGTCGCAGCGCCCAGGCGGCCATCGGCTGTACCCTGAGCAACCCCGCGCAGGACCTGAAGTTCCTCTTCCCCGAGATGACGACCTACCGGGAGGAGGTCAATGACCTCAGCCGTCGGGCCGACGGCAAGGAGGTCTTCAGCGCCCTCCGCGACCGCCTGGGGAGCGACCTGGACCCGGTCTATGAGACCTTCGAGACCCCCTACACCGTCTACACCGTGTTCAAGGGGGAGGAGACCCTCGGCATGGTCCACGGGGTGAACGTGCCGGGCCGTGGTGGCGTGATCCAGGTGTTCCTGTCCGTGGACCCGGCCTCGGGCGAGGTCCGTCAGATGTTCTTCCAGCGCCTTGAGAGTCCTGCAGCCAAGATGCTGCGTAAGAAGGAGTTCCGCGAGCGGTTTGCGGGGCTCTCTCTAGCCGATTTCTACAAGCATGACTACTACCTCAAAGCAGAGCCCGGGAGCGCCAAGGACCGTGTGGCAGCGATCCCCAGCCCGGGGGATGAGGAGAAGGTCCGGGCAGACTTCGACGCCACGGTCCGCGGGGTCCGCAAGAACCTGGTCCTGCTGGATGTATTCGTGTACGGCCGGCGCTACGAGCCCTTCTTCCAGAAGGCCCAGGAAGCGCTGGCAGCCCTGAAGCCGGGCGACGCCGCGGCCGCGGCGCCGGACGCCGGCGGCAAGCCTGCGGGCGGAGGCCAGACAAGCCCTCCGTCAGCCAGACCCTGAACCTGTGGCAACCCGTCCGGAAAGGTCCATTCCCATGAAGACGATCCTGATCCTCTGCGGCGCCATCATCCTGGCGGGGGCCGCCCTGCTGGCCTACCGCATGCACCAGACTCAGCACTTCGGAGCGCCGTTCGCCGGGGCTCCGAGCGTGCCCATCGCCGAGGTCGTGAAGGCCCCCGACACGCACCTGGGCCACGACATCCGGGTGGAGGGACCCATCACCCGCCAGTGCCCATCCTCGGGGTGCTGGTTCTTCCTGGCCGGCGAAGGCGGCAGCTCGCTGCGTGTCGACCTGGGCCACCTCGGCATGACACTCCCGCAGAAGAAAGACCACGTCGCCATCGTCGAGGGCCGCCTCGTCAAGACCGACGACGGCGCCGAGCTCATCGGCAACGGCGTCTCGTTCCGCTGAGAAGGGAGGGGCGAGGGTCGAGGGACAGGTGTCGAGGGCCTCGCGTTGAGCGTTGGGGTCGAGGGTCACGAGACCCGACCAGAAAGCGTTGGTGAGCATGCGTTTCATCCTACTGGCAGCCAAGAACCTGTTACGCCGGCCGGTGAGGTCGGTGCTGACCGTGCTCGGGGTGGGCCTGGCGGTGGCGGTGGCGGTGAGCCTGACCGGCTTCAACCAGGGCTACCGGCAATCCATCGAGGAGAGCATCCAGAAGCTGGGCTTCCAGGTCATGATCATGGCCAAAGGCTGCCCTTACGAGGCGGCCACCATGATGCTGAAGGGCGGCACGGGCCTGCTCTACCTCCCCGCCGATACCCACGGCAAGGTCGCCGGGGACCCGGATATCCAGGCCATCACGCCGATCTTCGTGGGTGTGGCCGCCAAGGAGGCCGCCAGCATCCGCGACGACGGCGGCGACACCGCCTTTTCCATCCTCGCCGGCATCGAGGTCGCCAGTTTCCTGCAGATGAAACCGTGGCTGACCTTCAAGACGGGACCCGGCTACGACGGGGGGCGCTGGTTCGAGCCGAGCGCCACCCAGGAAGTGGTCATGGGCTTCGAGGCCGCGGAGTACGAGCAGCGCAAGGTAGGCGACACCTTCTACGCCTCGGTGGCGCCCAAGGGTCGGGCCGAGGCCGTGCGGCACGAGTTCCGGGTCGTGGGTGTGCTGGACCGGACCGGGACGCAGGACGACGGCACCGTGTTCATGCCGCTGGGCCAGGCCCAGGCTATCTTCGGCCGTCCCGATGAGCTGACCATCCTCGGCATCAAGCTCAAGGAGTTCAGCGGCGCCAAGCTCAGGGAGTTCGAGCAGCGCTGGATGAAGCTGCCCGAGGTCCAGGTGGTCAGCCTGCAGCAGGTCAAGACCACGCTCGTGTCCCTCGTCGGCACCGCCCAGACCATGGTGGCGGCGGTCGCCGTCGTGGCGGTGGCCGTAGCGGTCATCGGGGTGGTCAACACGATCCTCATGAGCGTCTACGAGCGCACCGGCGAGATCGGCATCATGAAGGCCATCGGGGCCAGCCGCAGCGACATCTTCCAGCTCATCTGGCTCGAGACCCTGGCCATCTGCGTGTTGGGGGCCGGCATCGGCTGCGTCTTCGCCCTGCTGGGTTCGCGCGGGGTGGAGGCGGCCATCACCATGCTGGTGGATCTGGGCGTCAAGGGGTCACTGGTCAGGATCACGGCCAGCAACATCGTCTGGGCCCTGGCCGGCGCTGCCGTGCTGGGGTTCTTCGCCGGTTTGTACCCCGCCTGGCGGGCTGCCTCCATGCGGCCTGTCGAGGCCATCCGCGAAGGCGAATAGGAGAGGCCTGCCATGACACCGATACCTGAGATAACGACAGCCCCAGGCGGCGAACCAGTCATCCGGGCCCGGGGGCTGATGCGACACTACCGGCGCGGCAGCGAGACGGTCCGGGCAGTAGATGGGATCGACCTCGAGGTCCACGCCGGCGAGATGGTCTCCATCCTGGGACCCTCGGGGTCCGGCAAGACCACCCTGGTGAACCTGGTCTCCTGCCTCGACGCCCCCACGGGCGGCCAGCTCTGGGTGGGCGGCCGCAATGTCACCGGTCTGAGGGAGGACGAGCTGGTTGGCGTGCGCCGCGGTTTTCTCGGCTTCGTCTTCCAGAAGTTCCACCTGTTGCCGACGCTGACCGTGGCGGAGAACGTCGAACTGCCGCTGGTCTTCCTGCGCCGGCCGGTGAACCGCGATGAGACCATGGCCGTCCTGCGGCAGGTGGGCCTGGAGGACCGGGCCGTGCACCGTCCGCGGGAGCTCTCCGGCGGGCAGATGCAGCGCGTGGCCGTGGCCCGGGCCCTGGTGACGCGCCCCAAGGTCCTCATCGCCGACGAGCCCACGGGCAACCTCGACAAGGCCAATGGCGAGGCCATCTTCGACCTGCTCTACCAACTGGTCCACGGCCAGGGCCTCACCGTCGTGCTCACCACCCACAACCTGGCCCTTGGCTACGGTGCCGATCGGGTCCTCACCCTCGAGGACGGGCGGGTCGTGCGCGAGGAACCCGGCCGCAGGGGCCGCGCGGCGGCGTAGCGCGGGACAGACCGGGACGGCAGGGAGAGGGGATGGCCGTCGTGTCCCTTGAGTCCCCTCGGTCCCTTCACTCCTGCCCCCACGCCCAATCCAGGCTACATTACCCCGTCCGCCACCAGGACGGCCCCTGCCCGTGGCGGCCATACGCACCATGGCTACGACACCCCATGCCAGCACGCCGGAGCCCGCCGACACCATCGCCGCCTTTGCCACGGCCGTCGGCGGGGCCATCGTCGTCGTCCGCCTGTCCGGTCCGTGCGCGCTGGCCATCGCCGCGCGGGTCTGGCAGGGGCGTGCCCCTCTGGAGCAGCGCCCGCACCGGTGTCTGCGCCTGGGCGTGGTCCGGGGTGACGCGGGCGTGCTCGACCGTGGCGTGCTGGCGGCGGCCATGCCGGGTCCCCACAGCTACACGGGGGAAGACGTTGTCGAGCTGCATTGCCACGGTGGCGCCCTGGCGGCCCGGCTGGTGCTGCTGGAGCTCCTCCGGCAGGGCTGCCGGCATGCCGAACCCGGCGAATTCACCCGCCGGGCCTTCCTCAATGGCCGCCTGGACCTGACCCAGGCCGAGGCCGTGGCCGACCTCATCGCGGCGCACAGCCAGAGCGCCGTCCACCTCGCCAACCGCCAGCTCGAGGGGGCCCTGGGACGCCGCGTCAACGCTCTCTACGATGGCCTGACCGACGTCCTTGCCGAGGTCGAGTCTCACCTGGACTTCCCTGAAGAGGGCCTGGACTGGACCCCGGTCGCAGACCTGTGTGCGCGCCTGGCCGCGGCGCAGGGAGACCTGTCCCGGCTCCTGGCCTCGCGTCACGAGGGGGAGGTCCTGCGGGATGGCGTGCGTGTGGTCATCGCCGGCCCGCCGAACGTGGGCAAGTCCAGCCTGCTCAACGCCATCCTGGGGCGCGACCGCGCCATCGTGACCGACATCCCCGGGACCACCCGCGACACCCTCGAGGAGCTGGCCCACATCCGGGGTATCCCGGTCCGGCTCGTCGACACCGCCGGCCTGCGCGAGCATGGCGACCTCATCGAGCAGAAGGGGATCGAGCGCTCGCGGGAAAGCCTGCGGACCGCCCACGTCATCCTCTGGGTCTTCGATGCCTCGCGGCCCTACCGGGAACAGGCGTGGGAGGACCTGGGGGCCTCGG
>Ga0172371_10005608_pt1 | contig 18558 bp, 18 predicted proteins | sample Lak12m_FD_114543 | JGI IMG/M metagenome (GOLD analysis project Ga0172371, IMG submission 114543) | Freshwater microbial communities from Kabuno Bay, South-Kivu, Congo - kab_022012_12m | ecosystem: Environmental > Aquatic > Freshwater > Lake | place: Democratic Republic of the Congo: South-Kivu...
ATCGACACCACCCGCGACTACCAGCCCACCCGCGCACCCAAAGGCCCCACCCGGCCCAAGAAGAGAAACGCCCCGAACCCAGTTGAGGGTTCAAGGCGTTTCCTATCTCCTGAGAGATGACAAATGGTGGTCCTTGTAGGACAGCTTTCAAACCTAGAGCGCAGGCCCTAGCCCGGCCGGAAGCTGAGTTCAGGTGGGGAACGAAGCACCCAGGATAATCCTCCATTGGCGCTTTGCTTCCTCGTGATCGCCCTTCGCCTCGGCCGCCTCGGCCGCGCGAGCGTGGCTGGCCGCGCTATTTAGCGCGTCGATTGCCGCCGACCGCGCAGTCCACGTCAAGTAGCCGGACAACGAGCCCGACTGCCCGCCCGGATCCTGAACATCCAGACGGCCCGGCGCCCACTCGAAGAAGCGTGCCAGCCCGCTCCGCCGATTCGAGCCCAAAGACTCGAACACCGTCCCAGCGATGGTCTCCAGGTGGAACGAACGAAGTCGCTTTGAGTGCGCGGCGTTCCACTTCTTGAGGAGGCGAACCAGCGGGGCGAGGTTGTAGTTGAGCGTCTTGTTCCGTTCTCCGAACCACGCGGTCGCAACCGTTGGCGCGGTACTCAGCCATCCTCCTGCACCGTCAGGAAGGGCGTAGACGTCGCCTCCGTACGAGAAGACAGGCGCGACATCGACGTGGCCTCCGGTCTGGAAGAAGACCCGTACGGCTTGACCCCTCGTGCCGACCTGCGCGGTCTCAACGCCGTCGTACGCGCGTCGAATGCGGTAGATGAAGTTCTTCGAGTCCCAGCGGTACTTTTCCCAAGCGTTGTTCACGTTCGAGAAGATCGCGAGCACGTCTACGTCGTCGATGGGCCGCACGATCGTTCCTTTGGCGGCTGATCCCATCAGGATGGCTCGATCGAACGGGAGGTCGGCTGACGACGGGAACGCTGCGGTGAGATTCTCGACGACGCTGTCCTTACGCGCGCCGATGATCGAGGTCTTCTGGTAATCAGTGACCGTGATGTCGTCGAGGAACGCGGCCATCGCCTGCGAGGTTGTCGTGCCCACTAACTACTCCGTCTCGCTCTTGCTACGAGCTGCTCCGCGGCGCTATTCATCGCTTGCTCGTTCTTGTCTCGTTTGAACTTGTAGATCAGATCAGGAACATCTGGGGCGCCTCGTCTCAGGCTGAAGAGATTCTCCTGCCAGACAAGCAAGTCCTGCGGCCGCAGCGAGTTGGGGTGCGCCGAGACGCGGGCTTCGATCGCGCTCGCGAGATCTCCCTTCTCAGTCGCTGACCGCCGCACTGAGGCCACGTGCTGGACGACATCGAGGAATCCGGGAAGAACTGGGAACACGACTCCGAGCAGAAACTCAGCAGTGGTGAGATCGGCGATCACGCTGACAAGGAGCAGCGCCACAATCCAAACGGCAATAACGGCCACCGACACGATGGCTGTTGTCCGCAGCAAGGAGTCGGTGTACGCCGCGTTAGCGCGTTGAGCAATGGCTACGGCGACAGTTCCGTCGCTGCCCTCGAACGGATACCACCCGAGTAGACGCTCCGATTTCGCAGCTGCGCGCAATTCGGCGTCGGGGCCGGCCATCGCGGAAACCTGTTCGAGGGTTGGGGCACCGCTCCTGATGACGCTCTGGGGCATCCCGAATACAAGGTGGTCGAACAGTTCTTGCGTAGCAGCGGCTCGCGACGTCAGCGTGGTCTGGATACTCAGCAGCCAGGTCCGACCGAGGAATAGCCACACGCCGGCCAGGCCGCCTGCGGCCACTGCGAGGTCCGGGTTCAAGACGGCGACGACTGGAGCACCTACACCGATGATCACAAGTCCTAGCCACCGCACTCCCAAGTACCGCTTCGCACGGCGATACAAGCGGCGTTGAGCGAGAAGCAGCCGAAGAGCATCGACCTCATTCTGTCGAACCGCCATCTCTGCGGGCGTTGGCGGCTTGTACTCCGGCGCGGTCACCATCGTCGCCCCGCGGGTCCTCGGGCGTTGGCACCACGACTGACTCTGGCGTCGACGGCGTGCGTCGTCATCAGCCCTCCCCCAGGCCGAAAAATCGTTCAAAGAACGCCAGCAGGCGCTTGAGCACTTGCTGCTTCTTCTCGCCGTGGCCGGCGCCTGCGGCGAACCGCGAGGCCGGGGGCAGGATCTTGGTGATCGCCGTTCCGGTCGCGGGGATCGCGCCGTCTCGGAACGCGTTGTTCACGAACGTCTCGGTTTCGTCGCGCTTGAGGCCTTCCTCAGTGATGATGGCGTCGAGCTCGGCGGTCCTTCGCTCGTTCACGTACTCGCGCCACTCCTCGTCGATCTCGCCGCTTGCGGAGACGCGTGCGACGAAGTCCATGATGAGGTCTTTCTTGTTGCGAAGCGTGTAGCTCGAATCGACCGCGCTGTGGATCTTCGCCTCTGCCTCGACCACCTTGTCGTCGCCGTCGCCGCGAGCGTCGCGCCACGTCTGGACGAGCATGAGGATGTAGTCGACGTTGATCTCGACCTGTTTGATGAGCTCGATCTCGAAGACGATGTCGTCGTTGATCGATTCCTTCTCGGCCTCGTCGCCCTTGCGAAACTCGGCGTAGAGGTCTAGGTAGATGCTGCGGTAGTCCTGGCTCTGGCGTTCGGTGAGGATCTCGTTGCCGATGAACTCATCGAAGGAGGTGAGGATGTTCTGCAGTCGCAGAATCGCGCCCAGGAGTCTGATGAACTCCTTCTGCGCCGCCTCCCCGATGATCGGCTCGCCGAGCGGGAACCTCGCGAGCAGTTCAGTTGCTCGCTCGGCGTACTCGGCGTAGTAGTCGCCGTACGGCTTGAGGAGGACGATCCCGCGTGCTTCCTTGTTGCCGAAGAGGGCGATGGCCTCGTTGGTCTCGTCCTCCAGGTCGCGGAAGGAAACGATGTTGCCGTAGGTCTTGACCGAGTTCAGGATGCGGTTCGTTCGCGAGTACGCCTGGATGAGTCCGTGGTTGACGAGGCGCTTGTCGACGAAGAGCGTGTTGAGCGTCGTGGCGTCGAAGCCGGTCAGGAACATGTTCACGACGAGGACGAGGTCGACCTCGCGGCTCTTCATCCGCAGCGAGAGGTCCTTGTAGTAGTTCTGGAACTTGTCGGCGGAGGTGTCGAAGCTCGTGCCGAAGGTGGCGTTGTAGTCGGCGATCGCTCCGTCGAGGAAGTCCCGGGAGGACTGGTCAAGAGCGCTGGTCTCGAAGCCTTCCTCGTCGAGGTAGTCATTGCCGACGTCTTCGTTCGCGGCGTACGAGAAGATGATCGCGACCTTCAGGCGGCCGTCGGGCGTCCGGTCCTGTTGCTGTGCCTTGAACTCGGCGTAGTACCGCTTGGCTGCGTCGATGGAGGCGGTCGCGAAGATGGCGTTGAACCCACGTACTCGCTTGCCCTGGAGTGAGTAGCTCGCCGAGCGCTTCGTTTTCTGGTCGAAGTGCTCCAGCGTGTAGGCGACGACCTGCCTGAGCCGTTCCGGCGCGAGAAGCGCGCGTTCGGTGTCGATCGCCGGGACTTGCTTGTCGTCGATGCCTTCAGGTGCCTTGATGGTGTTGACGTAGTCAATGCGGAACGGCAGGACGTTCTTGTCGTTGATGGCGTCGACGATCGTGTAGGTATGGATGGCCATCTGGTGGCCGTCGGCCGGGCACGAAGTCGGGTCGCCGTGGACGAAGCAGCCGAACGCCTGGGCCGTGGTGCGGAGGTTGGGGTTGCCGCTGCTGCTGGCGTTGACCGTAAAGATCGGGGTCCCGGTGAACCCGAACAGGTTGTAGCGCTTGAACGCCTTGGTGATCGCGCTGTGCATATCGCCGAACTGAGAGCGGTGGCACTCGTCGAAGATGATGACGACGTGCCCGTCGTAGATGGCGTGCCCTCGGTTGGCGTTGATAAAGGTCGCCAGCTTCTGGATTGTCGTGATGATGATCTTGGCGCTCGGGTCCTCCAGCTGACGCTTCAGCACCGCGGTGGAGGTGTTGGAATTCGCCGCGCCCTTCTCGAAGCGGTCGTACTCGCGCATCGTCTGATAGTCGAGGTCCTTGCGGTCGACGACGAAGAGCACCTTGTCGACCGGCGGCACCCTCGACGCGAGCTGCGCCGACTTGAACGACGTGAGGGTCTTACCGGACCCGGTCGTGTGCCAGACGTAACCGCCCGCGGCGAGCGTCCCGAGCTGTTTGTAGTTGGTTGCGATGTCGATCTTCTGCAGGATCCGTTCGGTCGCCACGATCTGGTACGGGCGCATGACGAGCAGCATCCGGTCGGCTGTGAGCACGCAGTACTTCGTCAAGACGTTCAGGAGCGAGTGCTTGGCGAAGAAGGTCTTCGTGAAACCGACCAGGTCCTGGATCGGCCGGTTGGTTGCGTCGGCCCACCACGACGTGAACTCGAACGAGTTCGACGTCTTGCGCCCACGCTTCGCAACCTTGCTCTCGTCGAGGTGTTGGCGGCGCGTGGTGTTGGAGCAGTACTTCGTCAGCGTGCCGTTACTGATGACGAACAGCTGGACGTACTCGAAGAGGCCCGAGCCGGCCCAGAACGTGTCGCGCTGGTAGCGGTCGATCTGGTTGAACGCCTCCCGGATGTCGACCCCTCGGCGCTTCAGCTCCACATGCACGAGCGGCAAGCCGTTGACGAGGATCGTCACGTCGTACCGGTTCGACCGGGCCGCGCCACCAGCACCCTGGGCGATCTCGTACTGGTTGATCACCTGCAGCCGGTTGTTGTGGATGTTCGCCTTGTCGATCAGCATGACGTTCTTCGTCGTGCCGTCGTCGCGCTTCAAGATCTGGACGTGGTCCTCTTGAACCCGGATCGCCTTCTCGACGATCCCGTCGTTCGCTCCGGCGATCCGCTCGGTGAAGAACTGCTTCCACTCTCTGTCGCTGAACTCGATGCGGTTCAGCGCCTCCAGCTGGGCACGGAGGTTGGCGATCAAGTCGGCCTCGGACGCGATGGGCAGGTACTCGTAGGCCTGACCCTGCAGCAGCTTGACGAACGCTCGCTCCAGGTCCGCTTCGGACTGGTAGCCCGTCTCCCGAGTGGCGTCGGGAACGAACTCAGCGACAACGGTGCTCTCGGCCGACACAGCGATGGGCTCGTACCGGGCTGCCTTCGCCTCTCTCACGCGACAGCCTCCTCGAAGCTCAGGAGACGATCGCGGTAGTACTCGTACTGCACGCGGCGCGCGCGGATCTCGGCCGGCAGACCGACGGCGAGATCGTCGGCGAGCGCATCGAACGCGCTCAGCTGTGCAACGACTCGGGACTGCTCGTCGAGCGCGGGTGTCGGAACTCGAAGTAGCCTCAGGACGTTGGCATTGAATTGCGGTTGACCACCGCGGCTAACGAGTGCATCGACCTGAGCCCAATACGCCCTGCTCTGAGCGAAGTGCCAGTAGTAGGCGGGGCTCATGACCCTCGGATCAAGGCGGATCCGAATGAGAAACGACGCATACACGCTGGCTTGCTCATCTTCAACAAGCATTGTCTTGCCGTAGGTCGCGCCGGTGCGGGCCATAAGCAGATCGCCCGGCGCCACCAGATAGTCGTCAACACCACCGTTCGCGTCAACGAATCGCGCTCCGTCAACTGACAGTTTGCCTCGGGAATCGATGTCCGTAATGCGAAGGAATCTGTAGTCACCCTCGGTCTTCGCAGTCGCGGTGTACCCATACTTGAACTCCGCAACGTCCCCGAGCGTCGCGTACTCGTCGCTCACGAGGAGAGCATTACGATAATGCGCGTACTGAGTCCGCCGGGCTTCCAGCTCCGCTTCCAGCTCCGCTTCCAGCGACTGGAACAAGTCTAGAACGCGAACGATCTCGCATTGGACTTCCACCGGGGGGACCTGGAGCTGAAACCTGAGGATCGCGTCCTTGCTCCCTCGCGGCATCTTCGCACCCTTCGCATTCTGGTTGTTGTGGGCAAAGAAGCGCTCGGAAGAGAGCACGTAGTAGAGAAAGCTCGGCAGGATGGCTTCTTCGTACTTCTTCGCCCTCCGGATCGCGAGAACGTCGCCGCTGCAGCCTCCAGAACGGTCGGCGAGCCACACCTTTCTGAGGTAGGGCCGAATGTTGCCGAGTAGAACGTCGCCTGGGCCGAACCCGGTCAGCATCGCTGTGTTCGGTCGATATGTCGCTGTCGCCCGACCGCGTTTGTCGGGGAGGAGATTGTCAACGCCAACGAAGGTGTCGTTGTCGAGCAGATCGGAACTGACCCGTGTGTCCGAGTAGTGAGCGATGTCGCCGAGTGCGCGGTACTCGACTCCGTCGGGACAGTGTTGCTGGATGAGGTCGTCGATGCGGCTCATGTGAAGAAGTCCTCGTCGATCTCGACGACGCGGTAGGTCCGTTCGACCTGGACGCCGACGCCGTACTCGATCATGAGCTGCGTGAGGCGTTGGCCGTCGATCAGGATGATGCGCGCCGGGACGGTCTTGACCCATTCGACGGCGCCCGGACTGAACCGGCTCGTGGTGATGAAGACCCCGCCGTCGGCCTTGCCGCTGAGGGCGCCGACGAAGCCTTGGACCTCGGGTCGTTGGACGGAGTTGGTCGGCGCGTAGCGCTTGGCTTGGACGTAGACCTTGCTGAGGCCGAGGACGTCTTGGTCGATGACTCCGTCGATCCCGCCGTCGTTCGTCAGTTCGGTGGTGACGCCGCGGCCACCGATCCCGCCGTAGCCCATGGCGAGGAGCAGCTTCACCACCGCGGTCTCGAAGAACGCAGGGTCTTGGTCCGCCAGGCGCGCGAGTAGCTCGGATGCGACTTCTTCGTGGATCCGTGCGACGCCCTGTTCGACCTGTTCGGTCGGATCCAGCGTGGTGGTCGTGTCGTCGAACGGCTGGATCTCCGGCTCACCGAGGGGCGAGCGTGGGATCCACCACTCGTCGCCTTCCTTCGCGACGGCCTTGAGGTCGTTCTCGGTAATCCGATCGGGGTGGCGTTGGAGCAGTTCGCGCCCGAAGTCGGTGATCTCGTAGCGACCGCGGCTCGGTCGGCGGAGCGCGTCGACTCGGTTCAGGTATGAGGCGGCCCATCCGATTCGGTTGTCCGCGCGGAGCTGACCAGATGCGAGGGCCTCTGACCGTTGCTCGGGGGTCAGGCCGACGGTGTCGGCGACGTCGCGTCGCAGCTCGCGGAGGGTCCGCGTGGCCCCGTCGGACAGCACGGTGAGGACGGGGACGTTGAAGTCCTCCCAGGTCGGCATCGCGCTCATGAGTCGACGTTCTCCAGGTCGGCGACGATCTCGTCGATGGCGGTGCGCAACGCCTGCTGTCGGGTGACGATCTCGGCGATCTCCGCGTTGAGGGCGGTGATGTCGACGGTCTCGTTGGTGTCTTCGGCTTCGACGTACGAGCTAACGGAGATGTTGTAGCCGTTCTTCGCTATGTCGCCGTTCGGCACGAGCCGCGTGAAGTGGTCGACGTCCTCTCGATTCGTGAATGCGTCGAGGATGGCCTGTCGGTTTTCGGCAGTGAGCTTGTTCTTGTTGCCGTTACGGACGAACTGCGCCGACGCGTTGACGAACAGGATCGAGTTGTCCTTCTTCGACTTCTTGAGGACGATGACGCACGTCGCGATCGTGGTGCCGAAGAACAGGTCCGGTGGAAGCTGGATCACCGTGTCGACGTAGTTGTTGTCGATCAGGTACTTGCGGATCTTCTGCTCTGCGCCGCCGCGGTAGAGCACACCGGGGAACTCGACGATGGCGGCGGTGCCGTTGACGGCGAGCCAGTGCAGCATGTGCATCGTGAACGCGAGGTCGGCCTTGGACTTCGGCGCGAGTACTCCCGCGGGTGCGTAGCGGGGGTCGTTGATGAGGAGCGGGTTCGCGTCGCCGTCCCACTTGATGGAGTACGGAGGGTTGGAGACGATGGCTTCGAACGGCTCGTCGTCCCAGTGCGCGGGTTCGAGCAGGGTGTCGCCGTGGGCGAGGTCGAACTTCTCGTAGTTGATGTCGTGTAGGAACATGTTGATGCGTGCGAGGTTGTAGGTCGTCAGGTTGACCTCTTGGCCGAAGAAGCCTTGACGCACGTTGTCCTTGCCGAGGACCTTCGCGAACTTCAGTAGCAGCGATCCCGAGCCGCAGGCAGGGTCGTAGACCTTGTTGACCTCGGTCTTGCCGACGACGGTGATCCGAGCGAGCAGCTCGCTGACCTCCTGCGGGGTGAAGAACTCACCGCCCGACTTGCCGGCGCCAGACGCGTACATGGTCATCAGGTACTCGTAGGCGTCACCGAAGGCGTCGATGGTGTTGTCGGTGAACTCGCCGCCGAGGTCGAGGTCGCCGATCGCGTCGAGCAGCTTCACGAGCTTCTCGTTGCGCTTCGCGACGGTCGGTCCGAGCTTGCCACTGTTGACGTCGAGGTCGTCGAAGAGGCCCTTCAGATCGTCTTCTGAGTCGCTGCCGACCGCGGAGCCCTCGATGTTGGCGAAGACTCGCTCCAGTGTCTCGTTGAGGTTCTCATCGCGCGGCGCGCGCTTGCGGACGTTGACGAAGAGCTCGCTGGGAAGGATGTAGAAACCCTTCTCGTCGACGGTGTCCTTGCGGCCGAGCTCGGCGTCGGTGTCGCTGAGCGCGGCGTAGTCGAAGTCGGCCAGTCCCGCTGCTCGTTCGAGCTGGTTGAGGTAGGCGGTGAGGTTCTCCGAGATGAATCGGTAGAACAGCATGCCCAGCACGTAGGTCTTGAAGTCCCAGCCGTCGACGCTGCCGCGGAGGTCGTTGGCGATACGCCAGATCGTCTTGTGGAGCTGTGCGCGCTGCGCTTCCTTCACGCGGTCGGACATCAGATGAGCACCCCACCGCAGAGACTTGCATCGAATCCGACTGCCTCGTGCAGCGAGGCTTCGCGCGACCTGGTGATGTTGTTCTTCGTTGCGATTCTTGCCATTACTGATGTCTCAATTCCTATTGATTGTACGACATGTTGTCGTTTTCGCGAATGGTCATCGTGTGCCGCTGCCGAGTGCTTCGAGGAATGCGGCGCGGTCGTCGGGTCCGGTTCGTGCGAGGGTGTAGCGGAGTCGGTTGGCGTCGCCGCTGGGGAGTCGGCGTTGGGTGGCGATGATCTCGGCGCGGAAGCCGTAGACGGCTGACCAGAGCCGGCAGAGCAGTTCTTCCTGTTCGGTGTAGCTGTCGTCGCCGAGGACCGGCGTGTCGTCGTGCGCGGCGATCTTGGGGCGTCCGTGCGCCGAGGGCGGCGTGTAGCGCAGGTTCTCCTGGTGCAGCGCGAACGCGACCTCGTCGAGGATCTTCGGCTCGATGTGCTTGCGGAAGTGGTCGTCGTTACGTTCAAGAATCTCGGCTGCCGCGTACCGCCGTTCGGTGATCTTGGTGCCGCGCATGCCACGGGCCGCGCCGAACAGCGTGCGGGCCGCGCTGCCGCGGGCGGATCGACCGAAGCCGGTGAGGATCTGGCGCAGGAGTCGTTCGAGGGCACTGATCCGGCTGGCGCGCTGGGTGGGGTGTTGCGCGTTGGCGATGACGGCGCGCTGCTCGGTGAGGATGTCGCCCGCGTTCGCCTCGGTGATCGGGAGCCCCGACCGCAGCAGTCGCTTCAGCTCGGCGCGCAGCACCGTCGGTTCGGAGCTGAGCGGTGCCTCCCCACGCATACCCAGAAATTACCCACTGGATGGCCTTCGTGCTGACCCACGGCGTCTCGGACACTGGCGGCGAGCCGACGAGATGGCCGTCGGCCAGACCATGGAGGCAGCGATGCCCGAGATTGTCCCGTCCAAGAAGCCCGACCTCATGCCGACGGTGGGGGCTTCCCTGTCCAACCTGATGGCCACCGACCGGCGCACCGGCCGGGCGCTGGCGAACGTGGCCCGCAACACGATGGTCCGCATGGCCTCGGTGCAGGGTCACGCGCTCGTGCAGAGCGAGAAGATCCGCGAGATCGCCGACCTGGGCCGCGAAGCGATGACCGGCCAGGCGATGCTGCGCCAGTGGGGATCGGCGCTCGCGCAGGGTGACCCGTTCCTGGCCGACGACCTGAAGTTCTTCGGCGACGTCGTGAAGATCGGCATGGGCGAGGTCATCGCCGACACGATCCGCGACTTCGGGCGGGAGGGCCGGCGGTGATCGCGCTCGGGATCGCGCTCGTCGTCACGCTGTCGTTGATCGCGGTGTTGACGTTCCTGCTCGGGTTCCGGCTCGGCGGCCACTCGTGGGTCGCCGAGGCGCAGCGAGTGAAGGCCGACACCGCGAACGCTCAGCGGGAGCTGCACGACCTCACCCGCGCCGCGTTCGTCGCGATGGCCGAAGAGGCCGAACGCCGCACCGGGGGCCGGTAGGCGATGGCGACGAACCCGACGGGCGGGTGGCGCTCGAAGCTGTCCGAAGCCGTGGTGCTCGTGCTCGTCGTCGCGCTCGTCGCCCGGGTGGCGTGGGAGCTCATGGCGCCGGTCGTGCCGACGCTGATCGGGTTCGTGGTGGTCGTGGCGGTGGTCGGCTGGTTCTTCCGCCGCCGCGACCACTGGTAGCCGCGCGACCTTCGGGGGCTCTGTTCCGGTCGGTGTTGTGGAATCGACACGCAGCATTGACTGCTGCGTTTACGCAGCGTATTTGTAGAAGCAGACTCCGTGCTGCGTTCACGCAGCGCACGGGCTTCGTCGCCTGGAACTCGGAGACAGGAAGGAGGGATGAGATGACGAACAAGAACTACCGGCGACGGGTCCGCTCGCAGCGGAGGACTCCCACGGACCTGCGCAAGCTGAGCAGGGCGCTGATCGCGCTCGCTCAGGCACAGGCCGAGGCCGACGCACAGGCCCAGGGCACGCCGAAGTCGGAGACCGACCGGCGGAGGTCGGCATGACCGGTGACCAACTCGCCCTCGGTGCGATGGGACTCGCCGCAGCCGGGCTCGGCGTGGCGACACGCTGGCCCGAGCCGCTCGCCCGGGGCGGCTGGGTCGGATTGCGGTTCGGCCGCACGCTCGATCAGGTCGGGGTCGAGGGCCTCGTGCGCTCACTCGCCGCGGATCGTCGGAACTCGCCGATCGTGTTCGAGCTCGTCGCCCGGAAGGGCTCGGTCGAGTACCGGGTGGGCACCGATCCGGGCACGCTGCGCTCCTTTATCAACCAGGTGCACGCGTTCTGCCCGACGGTCACGATCTCGGAGACCGAGAGGACGGTCCCGTCCACCGGCCACGCGTGGTCGGTGCGGTTCGACTCACGCGTCCGGCCGCTCGATACCGACCAGGCCGTGTCGTTGTCGCAGACGCTCGTCTCCGCGCTCGGGCAGCTCGCCCGCGACGAGACCGTCGTGATCCAGTGGATGATCGGCCGGCGGTTGCCGCCGATGGCGGTGCCGAACGCGATCGACACGTTGCCGACCGGCTCGGCGATCTCGCGCACGGCGCGGCTTCTCGTTGGCGAGCAGCAACCGGTCGATCCCGAGCGTCGACGTGCGCTGCGCGACAAGGTGACCGAACCCGGCTTCGGGGCGACGTGCCGGATCGGCGTCCACGCCGACGGCAAGCAGCGAGCCCGTGCAATCGGTCGACTCGTACTCGGTGCCTTGCGGGTCGTGGAAGGCCCGGGCGTGCGCGTCCGAGTGACGTCCGAGTCGTACTCGCGCCTGGTGCAGGTTCGTACGCCGTGGCGGTGGCCGTTGGCGATCAACGTGTCCGAGACGGTCGCCATGTTGGGCTGGCCTCTCGGCGACCTCGACTACCGGGGTATCGACCGTTCCGGCGCGACCCCCGCGAGAGCGTCGGGGGCGGTGGCGCGCGCGGGCCGAGTCGTCGGTCAGAGCACCTACCCGGGTGACGAACGGCTGTTGGCGCTGCGCCCGGACGACTCGTTGTTGCACCTGCACGCGCTCGGCCCCACGGGCGTGGGCAAGTCGACGTTGCTCTTGAACTTGATCGTGGGCGACATCGACGCGGGCCGTGGCGTCGTGGTGATCGACCCGAAGGGCGACCTCGTCGACGCCGTCCTCGCGCGTGTTCCCGAACGTCGTCGTGATGACGTGGTCGTGCTCGATCCTGCCGATGCCGAGCGGCCGGTCGGGCTGAACCCGTTACGACCCTCGGGTCGGATGCCCGAGCTGGTCGCGGATCAGGTCCTCGCCGTGTTCCACGGTCTGTATAAGGACACATGGGGTCCACGCACGCAGGACATCCTGCACGCGTCCCTGTTGACGCTGATCGGTACGCCCGACGCCACGCTGTGCGCGCTCCCTGTCTTGCTCTCGAACGCGGCATACCGCCGCAAGGTCGTCGCGACGCTCGACGATCCGGTCGCGCTCGGCCCGTTCTGGTCGTGGTTCGAGTCGATCAGCGACGCGGAACGCCAGCAGGCGATCGCGCCGGTGATGAACAAGCTGCGCGCGTTCCTGCTGCGGCCTCGGATGCGCGCGGTCATCGGGCAGGCCACACCGGCGTTCGACATCGGCTCGGTGTTCACCGAGCGCAAGGTGCTGCTCGTGTCGCTCGCCAAAGGGCTGCTCGGCCCGGAGGCGTCCGCGCTGTTGGGGTCGCTCGTCGTGTCGCAACTGTGGAACGCGACCCTCGCTCGCGTGGCGATCCCGCCCGAGCGGCGCCACCCGGTGATGTGCTTCATCGACGAGTTCCAGGACTACCTGCACCTGCCGACCGATCTCGCCGACGTGCTCGCCCAGGCCCGCGGGCTCGGGCTCGGCATGCACCTCGCGCATCAGCACCTCGCCCAGCTCACCCCGCAGGTCCGGCAATCGGTCCTGGCCAACGCCCGAAGCAGACTGTGCTTCCAGCTCGGCGCCGACGACGCCGCGGTGTTCGCACGATCCGCACCGGGCCTGGACGTCGAGGACTTCACCTCGCTCGACCGCTACGAGATCTACACGGCGCTCGTCGGAAACGGGAAGGTCACCAACTTCGCGTCGGGCCGCACGCTCCCGCCTGCCGATCCGATCTCGGACGCCCGACAGGTCCGTGAGCGGAGCCGGCAGAGGTACGGACGCGACCTCGCCGACATCGAGGCCGATCTCGCCGCGATGCTCGGCACCGGCGCCGACGACACGGCCGCGAATCTGGGTCGTCGCCCCCGGAGGAAGCCATGAGCCCGGTGTCCGATCGGCCGTCCGATCGTGTGGCCGAACCCACGGCGTTCAACCAGGCCAGCAACTCGAACGGGATGGATAAGGGAGCCGACTCCTATACACCGCAACGCTCTCCGTTGCGTGCTCGCAGGGTGGGACGCCGGACCCTGCATCTCGTCCGTGACGGGCTCGCCGAACGTGACCTCGCCGTGCTGGCAGCGGTCGCCGAGTTCCGGCTCCTGACCGCCGGGCAGATCGAGTCGCTGGTGTTCACCGAACACGCCACCCAGCTCGGCGCGGCCCGGGCGTCACGGCGGGTGCTCGAACGACTCGCCCGTGACCGGCTGCTCGTTCGTCTCGATCGACGTGTCGGAGGCGTCCGCGCGGGGTCGTCTTCGTACGTGTACGCGCTCGGCCCAGTCGGGCATCGCATCCTGCACGACGACAGCAGCCGCCGCTGGCGCGAACCCTCGGGCGCGTTCGTCGCGCACACCCTCGCCATCGCGCAGCTCGTTATCGACCTCACCGTCGCTGCGCGCGCCGGGGTCACCGAGCTCGTCGAGTACCAGTGCGAACCGGCCGCGTGGCGGACCTTCACCCGTGGGCTGGCCGGGCCCGACACGCTCAAGCCCGACCTGCACCTCGTCACCGCCGACAAGGACGACGAGTGGTGGTGGTTCATCGAGGTCGATCTCGGCACCGAGTCTGCCGGGGCGATCGCCCGCAAGTGCCGCACCTACCACGACTACTGGGCGACCGGGACCGAGCAGCACCGCCATGGCGCGTTCCCCCGGGTCCTGTGGGTCGTCGACACCGAACGACGCGCCTCGATCATCCGCAAGGCCATCGCCCGGACCCGCACGATCAACCAGGGCCTGTTCGCGGTCACCACGAACGAGCACGCCATCGCGACGCTCGCGGGAGATCAGCCATGACCCCGCGCAACACGATCCTCACCGGCGACGCCCGCACCATCCTGCCGACGCTCGCGCCCGCGTCGGTCGACTGCGTCATCACCAGCCCGCCGTACTTCCAGCTCCGCGACTACGCCCACGACGATCAGATCGGCCTCGAAGCTCATATCGACGCCTGGGTCGATGAACTCGCCGGGCTGTGCGACGAGATCGGCCGCGTCCTCGCGCCGCACGGCGCCATCTGGATCAACGTCGGCGACAGCTACAGCCGCCATGCACGCCACGGCGGCCCGGCCAAGAGCCTGCTCCTCGCACCCGAACGCCTCGCGCTCGAGCTCGCACGCCGCGGCTGGATCATCCGCAACCGCGTCGCCTGGACGAAGCCGAACCCGATGCCGAGCTCGGTCAAGGACCGACTCACCTGCGCCTGGGAGGTCGTCTACTTCGCCACCCGAAACCCGAGCTACTACTTCGATCTCGACGTCATCCGCGTCCCGCACCGCAGCCAACCACCCGCGCGCCGCAACAGCGCCGACACCGCCACGGCACGGCCCGACTGGGCCGGGCCCCTCGCCGGGAGCAACTCCGGCCTTGACCGCATGAAAGCCGCCGGGCATGCTGGCCACGCACTCGGCAAGAACCCCGCCGACGTCTGGACCATCCCGACGTCGAACTACCGGGGCGGCCACCACGCCACCTTTCCGAAGCGCCTGATCGAGCGCCCACTGCTCGCCACCTGTCCCGAACGGGTGTGCAACAGCTGCGGCCTCCCCTGGCGGCGAACGCCGCATCGCCAGCTCGGACACCTCGCCGTCGCCGGCCACCTGAAGCCCGCCTGCACCTGCAGCGCAGGCCACCGCCCCGGGCTCGCGCTCGACCCGTTCATGGGCGCGGGCACCGTCGCGCTCGCCGCTCAAGAACACGAACGCGACTGGCTCGGCATCGAGCTGAACCCCGACTACGTCGCACTCGCCACCGACCGCATCACCCGCGACGAACCGAGGGCCGCCTAACGACACCAACCGTAAACAGGAGAACCACACCATGGAAGAAGAACCACGACATGAACACCACGAACACCACGAAGACCTCGTCGCCGAACCGCCACGCATCTACGCCGCGTGTCTCGCCGCCTACAACAACGGCTACCTGCACGGCACCTGGATCCGCGCCGACCAAGAACCCGACGAGATCACCACCGCGATCACCACGATGCTGCGCAGCTCACCGCAACCCGGCGCCGAAGAATGGGCGATCCACGACTACGAAGGCTTCGGACCGATCCACCTCTCCGAGTACGAGTCGATCGACACCATCAGCCGACTCGGGCAAGGCATCGCCGAACACGGACCCGCGTTCGCGCACTGGGCCGCCTACGCCGGGGCCGACGCCGATGAACTCGACCGCTTCGACGAGCAGTACCTCGGCCAGTGGCGCAGCATCGAGGACTACGCCGACGAACTCCTCGACGACCTCGGCATCGACACCACAACGATCGGGCCCGAGTTCCTCCAGCCCTACGTCCGCTTCGACCTCGAAGCCTTCGCGCGCGACCTCGAACACGAACTCCACGTCGCCGACGCCACCGACGGCGTCTACGTGTTCCAGGCGTAACCAACGCGTTGTGAATTCTACGCTGCGTAAACGCAGCAGATTGTGAGATAATGGGGTCACTGAACAGGAGATTCGCAGTGGAACCAGACCAGGCCGTTGAACTCGGCCAGATGCTCCGGGAACGACGCGAGGCCCTCGGCCTCTCGACCCGCCAGCTCTCGGCCCGAACCGGCGTGAACGACGTGACGATCTCGCGCATCGAGCGCGGGGAGTTCGCCGCACCCCGGCCGGACAAGCTCACGCGACTCGCCGAGGCGCTCGGCCTGTCCGCCGCCGACGTGTTCGCGATGGCCGACTACGTGACCCCGACCGAGCTGCCGAGCTTCACCCCGTACCTGCGCACGAAGTACCGAGACCTGCCCGCCGAGGCAATCGCCGAGATCGAGCAGTACGCGCAACGACTCGCCAATGAACACGGCGTCGCACTCGCCGGACCCGCGCCGGGCGAAGACGAACAACCCGAACCATCACCACCAAGCAAGAAGAAGAAAGGAGGCAACCATGACAACAACCGCACAAACACGAAACGCTGAGGGCAGCGTCCTGGCCCTCCTGCGCGACCTCGTCCCACGCCGACCGCTGCAGTTCGCCGAAGCGCTACGCATCGCCGAGCTCCAGGCGAACCGGCTCAAGGAACACTTCGACATCGACACGGCAGAGGTCGCGAGCGAGGTCGTCACCGAGCTGCCGCGCGTCACCGTGATCTTCGACGCCGACCTGCCGGTGTCGGGCTCGACGCACTGGAACGGATCGACGTGGATCATCACCTTGAACGCGTCGGAGCCGCCCATGCGCCGCAGGTTTTCGCTCATGCACGAGTTCATGCACCTCATCGATCACACGACCCGCGGCTACCTCTACGGAGCCGATGATCCCGAAGCCCACGATCGCGCCGAGCGCGCCGCTGACTACTTCGCGGCATGCCTGCTCATGCAGAAGCGCTGGGTGAAGCGGCTGTGGGGTGAACGCATGCAGTCGATCACCCAACTCGCGCGCACCTTCGGCGTGTCGCCGCAGGCGATGCGCTACCGGCTCACCCAGCTCGGATTGATCGAGACCACCCGCCGCTCGTGTCCACCTCGAACGTCACCGTTCGCCACGTCGCACCGTCTACGCATGGAGGCCGCCGCATGAGTCGCGCATCCGTACCAGCCGAATCACAGAACCATGACAGGGCCCCAGCGCGGGCCCTGATCTATCTCCGGGTCTCGACCAAGGAACAGGCCGAAGCCGGCGGCGAGGCCGAGGGATACTCGATCCCCGCGCAACGTGAAGCGTGCCGCCGCAAGGCCGAAGCGCTCGGTGCCGTCGTCGTCGACGAGTTCGCCGACCGCGGCGAATCGGCGCGAACGTCGGTCCGGCCTGAGCTGCAGCGCATGCTCGCCTACGTCGCCGAGAACCCGGTCGCGTATGTGATCGTCCACAAGGTGGATCGCCTCGCCCGGAACCGTTCCGACGACGTGCAGATCCACATGGCGCTGAAACGCGCCGGGGTCACGCTCGTCTCGTGCAGCGAGAACATCGACGAGACACCCTCGGGCATGTTGCTGCACGGCATCATGAGCTCGATCGCCGAGTTCTACTCACGCAACTTGGCGAACGAGGTCATCAAGGGCTCCGTGCAGAAGGCCAAGGGCGGCGGCACGATCGGCAAGGCCCCGACCGGGTACCTCAACGCCCGGCGGGTCGAGAACGGCCGCGAGATTCGCACGATCGAGATCGACCCAGTCCGCGCGCCGCTCATGCGCTTCGCATTCGATGCCTACGCGACCGGCGAGTGGACCCTGCGGGCGCTGCTCGCTGAGGTCACTCGACGCGGGCTCGACACCACGCCCGGTCCGAAGACTCCGTCGAGGCCGCTGGTGCTCTCGCACTTCCACCGGCTCCTCCGGCACCCCTACTACAAGGGCGTCGTCCGCTACCGCGGCGTCGAGTACCCCGGCAAGCACGAACCACTCGCGTCCGAAGCGACCTGGGACCGCGTGCAAGAACTCCTCGACCAGAAGGGCCGCTCCGGCGAGAAGCAACGCCAGCACCACCACTACCTCAAGGGCAGCGTCTTCTGCGGCACCTGCGGCTCCCGACTCATCGTCAGCAACGCCAAGAACCGCCACGGCCGCATCTACCCGTACTTCCTGTGCATCGGCCGCCAACAGAAGCGCACGACCTGCACCCAGTCGGCCATCCGAATCGAAGAAGTCGAACAGCTCGTCGAGGACCACTACCTCACGATCCAGCCCACCGACGAGCTCCTCGCCGAACTGCGAGCGCTCATCCTCGACGAGATCGCCACCCAGCGCGCCGACGCGCAAGGCGAACGTGACCGGCAACAGCGCCGCGTCCGCTCACTGCTCGCCGAGCGCAAGAAGCTCCTCGACGCCCACTACGCCGATGCCGTCCCGCTCGACCTCCTCAAGAGCGAACAGGACCGCATCAGCCAAGCCATCGCCGCCGCCGAAGAACGGCTCCGTGCCGTCGACATCGCCTTCGATACCGTCGAGACGAACCTCGCGCAGGCCATCGACTTCGCCGCGGACTGGCGCCGCGCCTACCTCGCCGCCGGAACGACCCTGCGCCGCCAAATGAACCAGGCCATCTTCAAGAAGATCTGGATCGACGACACCGGCAACATCCACAGCGAACTGGCAGACCCCTTCGAGCTCCTGCTCAGCGACGAGGTCGCCATCCCCGCCAAGCTCCACGCCGCCGAGAACGCCGGGGCCACCGAGGACGAGATCGACGCCCTCTGGCGCACCCTCAGCGAGCAGTGGGCCGCCGAAGCCGCCACCGTCCCGGTCCTCGCTGCCGTTGGCGCCAGGAACGACAAACCCCGCCACGGAGAACCGTCGCGGGGTTTGCAATACGAAACGTTGGTGGAGCTGATGGGACTCGAACCCACGACCTCTTGCATGCCATGCAAGCGCTCTAGCCAACTGAGCTACAGCCCCGAGGGGATCCTCACGATAGCAGCGACGCCACGTCGGTCCTACGCCC
>Ga0172371_10005609_pt1 | contig 18556 bp, 9 predicted proteins | sample Lak12m_FD_114543 | JGI IMG/M metagenome (GOLD analysis project Ga0172371, IMG submission 114543) | Freshwater microbial communities from Kabuno Bay, South-Kivu, Congo - kab_022012_12m | ecosystem: Environmental > Aquatic > Freshwater > Lake | place: Democratic Republic of the Congo: South-Kivu...
GACCCTCCACGGCCAGAGCACCGGCAACGCCTGCACCCGTTGCCACACCAGCACCCGGGCCGAGGTCAAGGCCGCCATCAGCGACGGCAACGCCGACACCTGCGCTGAGTGTCATGCCGTGGCCCACGACCTGGCCACCGATCATAACGAAATCAGCATAACCGGCACCTGCAACGCCTGCCACGGGCCGTTGACCGATATGACCTCCATCGTCACCCTGCACCAGAACTCCTGCAACACCTGCCATCAGGCCACCCGCGAAACCGGCATCGGCACCGGTGTCACCATCGCTCAAGTCATCGCCACGCCTGGGGCCAAGGAGTGTGTCACCTGCCACGTTGAGAAGGCCAGCGGCCACCCAGGCGGTGGTAGCCACAACACCATTAAGTACTCACCCCAATGCCAGGTCTGCCATACCGGCATCAACGTCGTCAACGACGTCCACCATGGCAACTGCACACTCTGCCACTATCCGGCCCCACCGACCGTAAAGGCCGGGATCACCGCTGGCGACTGCATGCACTGTCATGGCACCCACCACGGGCCGACCCACACCACCCTGACCGGCACCGCCTCGTGCAACGCCTGTCACCCAGACAGCACCTACGACCAGATCGTCACCATCCACAACGTCGACTGCTCCATGTGCCACAAGAGCAACAATCCGACCGTGGTCACCGCCATTGCCGAAGGAATCGCTAATGGCACCCCGGTGAATTGCACCACCTGCCACAACTACGACCACCACGCCAACGCCCATACCCAGAAGGGAGACTGCGGCTTCTGCCACGCCGACCCACGACCGAGTTGGGAGCACACCTACAGTGCCGAGTTACCCAGCCCGCTCCCCTACCAGATGGCCTGCCGTGAGTGCCATGTCGAGAAGACCGGCACCGGCTTGGTAGTCTACAAGAATCAGTACTACACCAACACTCCGAACCCGTTGACCGCCACCGTCGCCTTCCCAAATGGGGTGCAGTCGATCAACATCACGGGAGCAGCAGCGATCACCAAGACGCCGATCCACACCATCGCCAGCACCACGGCGGAGAAGATTAACGTCTATAACTACGGGGCCTGTATGTCGTGCCACCCGGTGCGCCAGCTCCATCACGCCAAGCCAAAGGTGGGAGAATACCCGGCCCCTGATCCGATGAATGTCAACACCTTCCCTTACGACACACTGAGGAACGCCCCTGGACGGAGCATCTTCAACGAGTTCCGGAGCGAGATGCGCCAACCCTACCAGTGGCTGCGCTACCTGACCCGCTCCACCGACGCCTATAACCGTGGCCGCTACTTCATGGCCACGGTCAACTCCGGTGCCCAACCTTGGAATTGGGGCACGGTCTCCCACCTGAACGTCAGCGTGCCCTGCATCACAGCCACCAACGACCCGGAGGGCCTGTGCTCGACGAGCGGTTCCGAGAGCGTGCCGTACTTCGCCAACCTGGCCACCCCTGGGCCGTTCCCGGAGAAACTCGAGTTCACCCGTGCGGTCTGGAACGAGGCAGGAAACTCCGAGATGACCGTCTATGTCACCAACCAGTATCTGCAAAACGCCACCCTGACCCTGACCTACGGCAGCCAGGTGGTCGATCAGCCGATGACCTGGAACACCATGGCCACCCGCTGGGAGTTGACGGTACCCTCGCTTACCTATGAGCAGACGGTGACCATCACCTCCACCGTCGCCGGCAACGGGGCCTCAGTCAAGAGCCATTACGTCTCCGACATGACCCGCGAAATCGCCCCCGGCACCGTCACCCATGGCCACGCCAAGATCGACGGGGCCGAGTGCGCCGTCTGTCACAGTGAGGACATGGTTACCGAGCACATCACCAAGCACGGCAAGAGCTGCAGCACCTGCCACGACAGCACCAACCCGGCCATCTCCACCACCATCGCCACTGGTCAGGCGGGGACAGACGTCTTCTGCGTCAACTGCCACGGCACCCAGAATGAGACCATGCACCGCACCCAGCACAACGCGGCGGTGGCCTTCGATGATCTCGGCCAGCAGTGCGACCGCTGCCACGAGGACAACCTGGTCAGCGACCACGTCGACGACCGGGGTTGGACCTGTAACACCTGCCACGGTGACGCCCGTTTCGAGGCGGTGATTGAAAGCGGCAAGGGCGGGGCCACGATCCATTGCTCCAACTGCCACAACGCAACCAACGCCTCTACCGATCAGCCGCCGAAACCGGCCACCATGGCCATCGTCGATGGTCACTGGGTAGCGCCGGATCATTCCGGCCTGGGCCACGTAGTCATGGAGTCACCGTGTAACACCTGCCACGACCCGAACGGCACCAACGACACCGTGGTCGATGTCCACCACAACAAGTGCGCCCTCTGCCATGTGGCACCGCCGGTGCTCCGTACCGGTCTGCCACCAACCGGCGGCACCTGCCGCAGCTGCCACACCGACACCTCCTTCCACCACAAGACCCAGCAGGCCCAAGCCGGCGACTGCACCTACTGCCACGCCCCGCGCGGCATCGGCTCCTTCGCGCCCAAGCAGATGGCCTGTCGCGGCTGCCATATCAACTCGACAGGTAGCGAGATCGAGGTCAAGAAGTTTGACCTGACGAATGCCACTGGCGTTCAACCCACGACCTTGGAGGCGGGGGTAACCCACCATATCCCCAATGTCCGCGAGGACGGCGCCCCCATCCAGATCTACGACTACGCGGTCTGCTTCGCCTGCCACTCTGGGCTCAACCCTGGCTTCCCAGGGGCACCGGTGGTCAAACCCTTCCACGGCTTCTTAGGCGACGCCGCCAAGGGCTCTGGCACCCCGGTCTGGAACAGTGCCGTCATCGACGACTCCGGCACCAACCCCAACGTCGCCAACATGCTGCCCCGAATTGCTCTCTACTACCACCCCGGGATCGAGACCTTCAGACGTTTCGCCTCCTCTTTCGACGCTCGACTCACCGGCGGGGCCGGCACCTACAATTACCAACTGTACAATAGCACGACCAACTACTATGGCACAGGATCGACGAACTCCAAGACCGGCGCCACCGCCCGGGCAATGGCGCGCACCAGCGGCGGCTACACCAACACCAACTTTGACGGCGGTGAAACCATCCTCTGGCGGCCAGCCAGCGGCACCATCGGTGGCGGCTCCAAGTACGCCACCCCCGCCACCGGCTACGCCGATCGCCTGACCTCAGTCTCCTACGGCATGTTCGGCGCGGCCGACGGCCCTTACAGCAACGTCCCCTACTTCAGCGCCACTCTGACCGCCCCTGGGCCCTATGGCGAAAAGATCTCGGTGATCAAGGCCGACTGGAACCCAATCACCAAGACCATGACCATCTGGGCCATCAACGACGGCCTGGGAGCGGTGCCGGTTTACGCCAACGGCGCACCGATGACCTGGTCCGAGTCCAAGGGTCGCTGGGAGTATGAAGTCAGCCAGTCCACCTACCTGCCGGAGGTCACCCTGACCTCGGCGGACAAGGGCACCAAGGTGGCAGAGGTCAAGAACACCAAGGATCAACTGGTACTGGTAACTGCCGAGTGGGACGACAACGCCATCGTCGGCTCCGAACTCCACATTCAGGCGGAGAACACCGCCAGCAGCCAAGTCTGGGTCGACTACGGCACCCCCGCCAACGTCCTGATGAGCGACATGGGCAACCACAACTGGTCGCTCATTGCCTCAGCGGCCAACCAGCCCTACCAGGTGCGCATCCACTCCAACAACTACGGCGACATCACCGTGCCGGTCAAGGACATCACCACTCACTGGCCACCGGAGAAGAAGGGTACCATCAGCCAAGGCACCATCAACTCCACGTGGGACACCACCCGGAACCCAGACAGGCTGCGGGTCTACGTCCAAGTGGGCACCGACGGCCGAACACCAAAGATGCGGCTAAACGGCTCCGGCACCTATGTCGACTACCCCTGCACCTGGGTCTCGCCCAACTACCGTTGCCAGGTATCAAACAACACCATCGCCACTTCTGGCTACGACCCGTATATCATCATTTACACCGGCTCAGCGCCAGGCGAGGGCTCAGTCCTGGTCTACACCGTGCCGAACTGGAACCCAACCCCAACCTCCAGCCAGACGCTCGCGGCGATCACCAATCAACCGCCGACGGCCACAAACGACACCTTCTCTGTGGCCATGAACAGCACCAACCAGACACTTACCGTGCTGGCTAACGACTCCGACCCCGAGGCCCAGGCCCTGTCCATCCAGTCGGTGGGCGTACCGTCCAACGGCGGCACAGCGGTGGTCAATGGCTCGACCATTACCTACAGCCCAGCCACCGGCTTCAGCGGTAAGGAATCCTTCTACTACACGATCTCCGACGGCACCGACACCACCAAGGCCCTGGTAACGGTGACCGTCGACGACGGCGTCGATCAGGCCCCGCTGGCGGTCTATGACGCCCCAGCTGGCTTCATCATGAATAGCACAGCCAACACCATTAATGCCTTGGCCAACGACTCCGATCCCGATCCGGGCGACACCATCACCATCGTCAGCACCGGCGCCACCTCGAACGGCGGCGTGGTGACGATCATCAACGGCGGTCAGGCCTTGAGCTACACACCGGCGCCCTCCTTCATCGGCTTAGAGCACTTTAGCTACACCATCCAAGACGCTAGCGGCCATACGGCCACCGCCGACGTCCTGGCCCGGGTCGACCTCGCCCTGACCGACCACACCGCCAACGTCATCGATTCAGCAAGTTGCAACAAGTGCCACAAGGCAACGGCAGGGACGGTGAACGGAGTGCCGGTCAGCCCCAGCGACAACCTGGTGCATGACGATTGCTCCACCTGCCACATTGCCACCGGCGTGCTGAAGACTCCGGCCCAAGCCAACGACCCAGGCACCCCAGCCACGGTCTTGGTCATGGGCAAGGGCGATTGCGCCTATTGCCATGGCGATTACTTCCCCAGCCACACCAACATCAATCACGGGCCACGGATTGCAGCCTCGCCAGAGTGCGTCGGCTGCCATGCCTCCACCGTCGGCACCACGACCGGGGCCCCGGTCAATCCGGCCGACAACAAGGTGCATGACGCCTGCTCCACCTGTCACTCGGCCGATGGCACCCTGCTCTCGGTGGCGGCGGCCAACAACGCCGGAACCTTGGCAACGGTGACGGCGATGCAGGCGGGTAACTGCGTCGGCTGCCACGGCCAGTACTTCTTCAGCCACGGCAACATCAACCATACGGCTAAGGTGGCGGACTCCACCGCCTGCACCTCGTGCCACACCGCCACCGCCGATACCGGCTCCGGTGTCCCAGTCAGTCTCGCCGACAACATGGTGCATGACGACTGCACCACCTGCCACGATGCCACCACCGGCGTCCTGCGTACCCCCTACGGTAAGGCGACCTCGATGCCTGCCGGTGGTGGGGCATGCGAGGTCTGCCATGGGGCATACTTCGGCAATCACGTCAACAACCACGCCACCCTGGTGACGGCCAACTCGGCCAACACCCCGGCCACCGCCAACTGCGTCGGCTGCCATGTGGCGATCACCTCGCCATTTGTGGCGGGCGGCGAAGTGCACGAACGTCTGGGCTGTCAGTTCTGCCACGACACGAGCACCGGGCTGCCCATCGGCGTCGCCCAGAACGGACCCGGCGAGTGCGTCACCTGCCATACCTCCTACTTCGACGGCCATGGCCAGCACAACAGCACCACTCACGACGTGGCGATGCGCACCACCGATAAATCCAACGGTGCCGACTGCAACACCTGCCACAGGCGGGGCGGCACCACCAGCGCCAACTTACTGTTCACCAACGGCTGGGCGGGCAGCGACGGCATCTTCGCCCTCCACCAACAGGGGTGCACCGAATGCCACAGTGCGACACGCACCACCAACCTCAAAGCCGGCTACGCCAACGTCCAGGCCATCATTGCCGACAACGCACTCACTATCGCCTGTCTCGACTGTCATGCCGACCGTACCATTGGCCATGCCGGCCACACTTCGGCTGACTTCCAATGGGATGGCACTTGCAGCACCTGCCACACTGGCGCCAATATCGTCACCGATGTCCACAAGGGCAAGTGCGGCGACTGCCATGTCAAGGCGGAAGGCGGCGGGATGCGCCGGGCCGGTACCGATGGTAGCGCCCTACTCGGTGACGACTCTGGCTTACACCGAGCGGCAACCTGCCTGACCTGCCACCCGTCGGCCAGCTACCGCACCGGCAGCATCCACCACGACACCAGCTATGCCGCCAACAACGACTGTGTTCATTGCCACACCGCAACCACAGCGGTGGCCAACCACGCAGCGACGGTCACCTTTGGCACCTCGGGCTGTAATGCCACTGGCTGCCATACGGCGGCGGATATTGCCGGCACCACCACCGGCATCATCGTCAGTCCAACCGATGGTCTCAGACACAACGCCTGCCGCTCGTGCCATACCTTTGACGCCAACCTGAGCGGCGTGTTGCGGGTCGTAGGAACCGACATTGTCAGTGGCACCAGGGGCGTCACCGCCCTATCAAATGGTGGCGATGACTCCAGACTCGATACCATTCCAAACGGCGGCGGCCAGTGTACAAACTGCCACACCGCGCTGAAGTCCGCCATCCATCACGGCAACGCCAACACCTTGATTGGCGCCTGTGAGCATTGTCACAACGATCCGCGTTTGGCAGCACCAAATACCGGCTACACCAAACCCTCTGGCTTCACCGCGCCGCCGACCCATCTGCTGTGCGAGGAGTGCCACGTCAAGCCGAAGGCCGCCACCGGCACCGGTGTCGCCGCCACCAGTCAGAACACCCGGACCAACGGTTGGGCCGGTGGCAACCTGACCATCACTGCCTTTAATAAGGGCTCAGATACCGCAAAGACCTCTGGCAACTGGTCGACCGCCTACACCAAGAGCACGGTGCATACCATCCCCAACACTGTAAGCCAGATCAACAACTGGGGTATCTGCCTGGGTTGTCACGATGGCGCCCACACGGTGAATGGCGTCCTGGCCCCCAAGGTCCAACCGCAGCACGGCCTGCCGACCAATATCAGCCCGACTCAGGCCTACTGCGGCACTGGGACGACCTATGGCTTAGGCCAGTACTTGCCAGGACGTACCAACTTCAACAACATCAGTAACATCAACTATTTTGGCGACTTCTTCCGGGCCACCGGCACCCGTCCGCAGACGACGCCCAACGCGGTTGGCGGGGCCTGGGGTAGCGTGAAGTGCGGTAACCGCACCAATGGCAGCCTGAGCGCCAAGGCTGCCGGCTACTACAGCAATCAGCAACGGAGCAATGGCCTGACGTACAAGGGTGTGGCCATGCCGACCACCGCTGCCACGCCGACCACTGACGGGCAGATGACGATCCCCAACCCGTGGACTGGGGTGACGCACAACACCAACACCAACTATAACTTCACGGGCATGATCGATCAGGTCGCAGTCTTCGCCTCGCAGACGGCCGCCGCTCAGGTGAACTACTCAACCGACGTGGTTGGGGTGACCAGCGCCACCATCGTCGGCTCCAACTTGGTGGTGGTGGCCAGCAGTAGCAAGGCGGCAGATTGCTCTACCCTGACCTTACAGTACGGGACATCAAGCAGCAGCCCCTTCGGCACCAGTTGCACCAAGAGCGTCCCCTACAGCTACCCCGGCGACGGACTGCGGATAGGCGTGGTAAGTTCAAGCGCCCCGAGTGTGCCAGTCAAAAATTTCCAGATCACACCTCCAGCACCGGTAGCAAATAACGCGGTTGATGATTCGTATGCCAATGTGGCCGCGTCAGGGGATACCGACTTGGCCGTCCTCGCCAACGACACCGGGAGCAACATCAGCATTCAATCCGTCTCCCAACCCACCTTAGGCTCGGTAGCGATTAACGGTAATACTATCCGCTATACGGCGGCTGGCGAGGGCAGTACGAGCTTTACTTACACTATCGCCGGAACCATCTCAGGGGTGAACACCGCCACCGTCACCATCACGGCCATCGCCAATGCGGCACCGACGCTCTCGATCAGCACGCCGAGCGGTCAATCGGTGACAGCGGGGACGTCCTACAACATCACCTACAGCTTGGCAGATGCCGATAGCGTTGCCACCGCGGCCTTCTCCTACGATACCGACGCCACCGGCTACAACGGCACCGCCATCAGCGGGGCCTGCGCCTCTGCCGCCGAAGGGACAAACGTCACCTGCACCTGGGACACCACCGGCATGACACCTGGCACCTACTATGTCTACGGGGTGGCAACCGATGGCGTCAACTCGCCGGTCAACAGCCCCTACTCGGGGACGTTGACCATTACGGCGGCACCGACTGGTGTGGCGGCCCTAAATAACTGGGCCAATGTCTACTCCGGCGTCCCCACCGCCAGCCCGGTTGCCGCTGGCAGCGTCACGGTCGGCAGTGGCTCGCAACGGCTCCTGCTGGTGGCGGTAGTCATGGAGTACAGCACTGCCGCCAACCCCACCATAAGCGCCACCTACGGCGGCACAGCCCTGACCCAAATCAAGATCAGCGCCAACAGCCAACGTGAGGCGGTGTGGATGGGATATCTCGCTGATGCGGGCATCGGCTCCGGGGCCAAGGCGTTATCCGTCACCTACACTGGCGCAATCGGCACAGTCAGCTCCATGCACGTCAAATGGGCCGCGTTTACCGGGGTCAACCAGAGCACACCAGTGGTCAGCTCCAATGCCGTCAGTGCAGGGGCTACCACCGTCGCCAGCAACGCCGCCGTCAGTTATGTCACTAACGGCATGACCGTCGCCGTCTCCGGCAACGGCGGCACACCCGCCGCTGTGGCAGTCACCGCCAACCCGACACTGACGCCTGGGACGATCACCACCAGCAATGCCCAATCAAGCCAGAGCTTCGTCTCCACCAAACACACCTCGACTGGAAGCTACACCAGCGGAGGCATCTCCTTTAGCTGGTCGGGAACATCAACCTCGAACAGATCGGCCATGGCGGCGGCCTCACTGCAACCATAGCCAGCGAAAGGCAAGGTCTGTAAACGACGAAGGGGGTGCCCGCTACTTGCGGACACCCCCTTCGTCGTATTGGCCAAGCCTGCCAGACACGGCTTACACCAATACGCTGAATTTGCAACGAATGTACTCGTCTATGAGCCGAAACAACGGGCTATCATATCATGCCCAGGCACGAATCACCCCCTGCTGCTGTTCTTTCTCACCAACTCAACAAAAAGTGGAGCCCACTCCGGAGTGGCAAGGGCGTGGATATGGGTATAGAGCGCTAAGACATTGTGAGAGACCAAGCCATCGCCTCCATTGGCAAAGCCCGTGCCTCGTCCCATACGGAAGGCAAGTCCCTGCTCATCCCCCCGCCAGTCCACCACCTTGCTATAGCGAAACTCATGGCCCTTAATCGCAGACCCGGGGGGATAGACGGGGTTGTTGGCACAAGCGGTGAGGATGGTGTAGCCATGGGCCTGGGGGCGCTTCTCCATACGAAAACGCACCGGGAAGACGCCAACCAAGGGATAAGAAACACCCTCCACCTCCATGCCCTCACCTAGGTAGAGCAGCCCGCCACACTCGGCGTAGACCGGCAGGCCCTGATCGCACCTCTGCCTCACGGACTGCCGAAACGAGACATTGGCCGAGAGGGCCTGGACACTATTTTCGGGAAAACCTCCACCGATATAGAGTCCATCGACTTGCGGCAACTCGTGAGCCGTCAAGGCATTTATCTCCAGAAGCCTGGCCCCGCAGAGTTCCAAGGCCCGCAGGTTCTCCGGATAGTAGAACTGAAAGGCCTCGTCACGAATCACCCCAATCGTCACCATCTCGCCTGCGGGATTCTGCCACTGGCGATACAGATCCTCCCCCGGCGGTTGGGGGACATCCCCGGCCAGGGCCATGACCGCCGCGAGATCAACGTTGTCGGTCAACAGTTGGGCCAGGGCCCGCACGGCGAGGGCCGCGCCATCAAACTCCGGGCAGGGGGTGATACCGATATGCCGTTGCGGGAAGATGTCCTGCGCCAGGCGAGGGATAGCCCCAAGGACTGTGACGTCGGTGTACTGCTCAACGGCCTGGCGGATGAGGGTCTGTTGGCGGCTGGAGCCCAGGCGGTTCAAAACTACCCCCCGGATGCGGATGCCTTCCCCCCCCATCTGCTGACAACCTAGGATGAGGGCGGCAACGGTGCGGGTAGTCTTGGTGCAGTCGACCACCAGCACCACCGGCAGCTTGAGGATGGCAGCAAGTTCCGCCGTGCTATAGGCCCCGGCCGCGTTGACCCCATCGAAGAGGCCACGGTTGCCCTCAACCAGGGCCAGATCAAAACCACTGGCGTGCTGAGCCAGCGAGTGGCGGATGGTCTGGGCGTCCATCAAATAGGGATCAAGGTTGTGGCAGGGATGGCCGGCGGCCAGTTGCAGCCAACCGGCATCGATATAATCAGGGCCCTTCTTGAAGGGGGCCACCGTCTTGCCCTGGGCGGAGAGGGCCGCCGTCAGGCCAACCGAGATGACGCTCTTACCTGAGCCCCCACAGAGGCCAGCCAAAACAATGCCTTGGGGTAACGATGAGATGGAATGGGTCATGGGCTAAAAGGAAGGTTCGAGGATGAGGGAGATGGCGTCCAGAAGGCCAAGCAGCTTAGGGACACAAAACTAAACCGACGTCAGAGAGCCGTCAATCGAAAGATGATATCCTCCCTTGCAAATTTGCCGCTATGTGATTATTTAACCGGCACCTTGGCCAGCAACAACAATCCGTATGAACACCAAATTCAACCAGGAAAACGATCATGACCGAAGTCCAGAAGCACAAAGATTTCACCCCTGTCATTGCCGAACTTGAGCAAAAATGCGTCGAGATGCCAGACAACTTTATCGCCCATCACCATCTGGGGCTGGTCTACCGTCAGGCCGGTCGGCATCAGGACGCCATCCGCGAAATGCTGCGCGCCATTGAGCTGGACAACAACTCCGCCGAGCCCTACATCAACCTGGGGGCCATTTATTTTGAAATCGGAGACTTAGATCAAGCCTTGGCCGTCAACAAAAAGGCCCTCACCCTGATGGTCAAGCCAGCCCAGGCCCATATCAATATCGGCCTCATCTACCAGCAACGAGGCGAGGTCGAGGCGGCGATTGACTCGTACACCAAGGCCGTCACCCACGACCCGGAGTACAACCTCGGCTGGGTCAACCTGGCGACGGCCCAGGTCATGGCCGGTGATTATGCGGCCGCCGAACGGGCAGCACGCAAGGCCACCGACCTGGAGCCATCCTTGGGCATGGCTTGGAACAACTTGGCGGTCGCCCTCTTCTACAAGGGTGACATCAAAGACGCCAAGGCGGCCATGGATACCGCCCTCAAGGCTGGCTACCCAGTGGCCCCGGAGTTTATCCAAGAAGTACAGGCTGCCCGTTAAGCGATGGCCAAGAAGAACTGCATACCCGTCAAACCCTGGTGTCCCTTCTGCGGCCAGGACGTTGCCCCACCCAAGCCCCCCGTACAGCGCAAGATGAATGAGTTCACCATGGGCGAGTGCTCCTGCGGGGCGGTTTATGTCTGCGATCAAACCGGACACAACCTTGGCGCCGCCATGGTCGAATGTCTGGTCCACGCCAGCCATGACAACTGGGAGCTGGCCTGGGATCTCACCCCTGAGGAGGATTACCTCACCGACCAAATCGACAACTACGATGAGGTCACCCATCAGGTGATTGAGACCAGAAACCTCGATGGTCGCGCCGTGCGCGGGGTGCTCTACTTCGTGCGGATGAATCAGGAGTTTGCCGAGATGCCCGGACAAGAGGGCAAGCAGCAGGGGGCTACTCCCTGCCAGCCAGCCATGCGGCCACAGGTAGAACCGATCCGTGACCCAAAGCGGATCAAGCAAAAGGCCAGCAAGGCGGGGGTACAGGCCTTGGCCGACGCCAGCGACATCGACAGCTTGGTCGACCTCGCCTTCGACGACGCCAAGACCCTACGCTACCTGCAACGGCTGCTCTATGCCCCCGAGCCAGGTCTCCGTTGGCATTACGCCTTCATCCTGGGCCAAGTCTGCGGCCGCTACGCCTCACAAAAGCCCGGGGCGGTCAGCGATCTCCTCCATCGCCTCTTCGAGGCCTGCTCCGACTCCGCCGCCACTCACTGGGGACTGATCGAGGCCGTGGGTTCAATCATCGCCGCCCGCCCGGACATCTTCGGGGCCTTCACCGCCCACCTCCTGATGTATCGCACCATGCCCACCACCCGGGTGCAAACCCTGTGGGCCTTGGCCGCAATCGCCAAGGCCCGTCCAGATATTGTCCGAAGCACCCCCTTCTACAGCCTCTTCCCGATGCTCGGGCACCCAGACCCGCTGACCCGGGGGCATGCCGTCCTCCTCTTTGGTTTGCTCAAGGCCACCGAGGTAAAAAGCCAGCTTGAGGGACTGACGCACGACGGGGCGATGCTGACCCTCTACCACGAAGGCCGACCAGAACAGACCACCGTCGCCACCCTGGCCCAGCAGGCCTTGCAACGGGTGATGTCGGCAAGCGCGCCGCAATCATAAAACAACCAAGGAGTGACCATGACTGAGAAAGCCAAACAGAAATCGCAGGCCCAACAGGACTACGAGAAGGGACAGGAGTTCGTCCAAAAACAAGAGCTCGTTCAAGCGGCGGCCGCCTTCCATAACGCCTTAGTCGGTTTTGAACAGAACGGGGATGAGAACGGGGTGGCAAACGCCTCCGACAAGTTGGGGGATATCTGCCTGGAGAGGAAGGAGTTCGATAAGGCAATGGGCTATTTCGACAAGGCCTACGCTATCTGCAAACCCCATAACGATCGTTTCAGCCTCTTCCTGCTAGAACGAAAGATGGCCAAGGCCTATCAGGCAGCCGGAAACTACGACAAGGCGATTGCTGCCTACGTTGATATCATCGACGAATTTAACGCCCTGCGTGACCCTCGCGGGGCAGTGGAGACCCTCGAGACCTTGGCCGAGATCTACCTGGCCATCGAAAAAAAGGCCAAGGCCGCCGACTGCTACCGCACCATCGCCTCCATCCATAAGCACTACCGGCACAACAACTTTTGCGCGGTCTACCTCGAAAAGGCGACCACATTAGAGGACTAAGTTCCCCCCCCCTACAGGAGTTGGTAGCGATCAATGACAATGGCGTCGAGGGGCAGATCCGGCCATTGTTTGACAATCCAGGCCCGCAGGCTACGATTCATCTCCCCACGATCGAGGGCGTAACGTCGCAAATTTTCGACCGGCTGATTGTAGTAAAACTGGTAGAAGATTTCACGGATGAAGGGTTCCCGCCCGGCAGGCGGCGTCGCCTCAGGGGGGAGTTTGACAATCAAGGTCAGATCCATCGACAAGACAACCGGTGCCCCCCCGGGCTCAGTCTTGGCATGGACGATGATCGCCGGGAATTGCCATTTTTTGCGCAGTTCCTTTGCCGCCGGTGACGACGATTCGGCGCTGTCTGCTGCAGGATGGGGGGAGGCATGGAGCTCCTCTGAGGCCGCCTGTTCTGCTGGGGCCTGAGGCAAGGGCGAATGCGGGGGGGCAGCTGGCACCTCCTCTGGGGCCTGAGCAGGTAGCGAGGTGGGAGGGTCGGATTGCGGGGACGGCTGAGGGACAACCGCAGCCAACTGACCTTCGGAGCTGACGGCCTTTGGCGACAAGGCCTTCGCACGCCAGAACCAAACAGACAGAACGGCAACAAGCGGCAAGGCAACCAGGGTGAGAGGTATCCAGCGGGGGATCGTCCGCAGACGGGAGAGCAGAGACGGTCGTAACTCGGCCACCTCCAAAGAATCGGGGGGGGGAACGATTGCCGACGGGGGGGGAGACACCTCGGCAATCGGTATATTCAGTGCGCTCGTATCGCTTGGTTCGTCTGGGAGAAAGAACTCGGCACTGGCCTCCTCAGAGGAAAGGGCCATGAAGTCTTCGGATTCAAAGGCCTCCCCCCAATCCTCGCCGATATCACTGTTGAAGATCGTTTCCTGGCCGGCCGCCTTGCTCTCCTGCCCCGGTTGGTCTGCCATCGCCGAAGTCAGCCTAAGACCTTGTTGATCTTCTCACCAAGCGTGTCCGCCGTAAAGGGTTTGACGATATACTGACTGACCTTAGCCTTAACGGCTAGGATGATGTTGTCCTGCTGGGCCTCCGCCGTCACCATGATAAATGGGATGCCCGCCCAATCAGGATTGGCCCGCACGTTCTTCAAAAGGTCCAGCCCTGTCATCTTCGGCATATTCCAATCCGAGATAATCAAGCCAATCTTCTCCTGCTTAAGGACGTTCAAGGCCGTGGTGCCGTCATCTGCCTCAATGATCGATTTATAACCAAGCTGCGTGAGGATATTTTTCACAATCCTCCGCATCGTGGCGAAATCATCAACAATAAGAACCTTAATGGTAGTATCCGGCATTATTTTTCCTCAAAATTCCTCATAACGGCACAGCGACCAACGCCGCAGGCAAGCCCCGCTGACCACACCCAACCGAATCGCCCCGAAGGGCCCCCCATCATATATAACAAGCGGGGCCAAAATCAACGATTTTTTACACCACTCTCGATTAAGGCAGGTCAGGCAAACACAGTAAGAGCCAGGCCTTCAGCCGCATGTCCCTCAGTCCCCCCTCAGGGGAATGGCCTTCTTCAACTTCGCCCGCAGCCGCATGACCGCCTTGCTATGCACCTGCGAGATACGAGACTCTGTATAATCGAGCACCAGGCCAATCTCTTTCATGGTCAACTCTTCGAAATAGTAGAGCGAGACAACCAATTTTTCCTTATCAGGCAATTCGGTGATGGCCTGGGCCAACAGACTACGGATTTGAGCAAAGCTCAAGACGGCGAAGGGGTCAACCCCCGTTTGACCAAGGAGGTCGTCAAAATTAGCCCCCCGCAACTCAGGGGAGTTCTGCTTCAGCAAATCGATATCCAGGAAGGTAACCGTCTTGGTCTCATCCAACAGGGTGTGAAACTCATCTAAAGAGATCCCCATATACTGAGTCATCTCTTCATCGGTCGCCGCCCGCCCCAACTGTTGTTCCAAAACGTGATAGGCGTTTTCCAACTGGCTGCTCTTGCCCCGAACCGAGCGCGGCACCCAGTCTTGGGCCCGGATCTCATCAAGCATGGCCCCCTTAACCCGAAACTCGGCATAGGTCTTGAACTGCACATTCTTAGCCAGATCAAACTTGTCAATGGCGTCGATCAAGCCGATGATCCCGGCACTGATCAGATCATCAAGGGCAACGTTGGGTGGAAGCCGTGAGATAAGGCGGGTAGCAATGTACTTAATCAACGGGGTATAGGTCAGGATGAGCTCGTCTCGCTTCTGCGCAGAAAGCTGCCCTGAGCCGTTAAAAAAGGCCCGGGTGTAGTCCTTAAATTTTTGGGGATGGGGCTTCGGCATGGGTTAGGAGAACTGAGGCCAGAAAAATTTGATATTGCCATCGGTGGTCAGGGCCGGTTGGCGGGCCAGAAACTGGTGAGCGATAGCGTTCAACCTAACGCTGGCAAGCGAGTCTGGGAAGGCCTCTGCAACCAGTCGTTGACCCCGTACCGCCGCCACCAGCTTCTTATCGTAGGGAATGTGTCCCAGAAAGTCTAGTGAAAGTGTGCCCAGGAATTGGTCGCAAACCAGGCTGATCTGGCGAAAGACAGCCAGTGCCTCCCGCTCCGAATCCGTCTGGTTGACAACAATCGAGAAGCGTTTGACATCGTGCCGGGTGGACAAGACCTTAATGAGGGCGTAGGCGTCGGTCAAAGAAGTCGGCTCGGGGGTCAAAAGGACAATACGCTCCTGAGCCGCCAGATTGAAGTAGACGACATTGTCGTTGATACCGGCGGCCGTGTCAATCAACATAACGTCAATCTGTTGATTAAGCTCTTCCATCTCGGAGAGGAAATAGAGCTTTTGAGTCTCAGTCAGATTGGCCAACTCCAGGATACCAGAGCTGCCCGGCAGGATCTGGATCCCGCCAGGGCCGTTGACCATAACCTCCCGCAAGGACTTCTCGCCAGTCAAGACATGGTGGAGATTCCATTGCGGGGTCATCCCCAGAAGGACATCGACATTGGCCAGATTGAGATCGGCGTCCAGCACCAGAACCCTTTGCCCGATCCGGGCTAAGGCATAGGCCATATTGGCGGTCAGGTTCGTCTTGCCAACCCCACCTTTGCCGCTGGTAATACAGACCACGCGGGGCGGAGAGCCATGCCCCCCTAGCCCCGTTGGTAGCGAGGTGTGCCTTGTTTTGTTTTGGATCTCGACCTGCATCATGTCCCTACTCTCCTCGTTACATTGCGGTGAGCCACCAATGGCTGACCAGTCGCGCCTTCATTTCGGCGACCAATAGGATTCCGCCGCCGCCCAACCTTCTTTGAACAAGGTGTCCAAGACACCCTTGGAGGCCAAGACAAAATCGTCCGGAATCCGCTGCCCGGTTGAAAGATAGGAGATCGGCAGCTTCGAGGCCACCACCTGTTGGCAGAGACTGGCATAGGCCCTGGTCTCATCCAACTTGGTGACGATCAGGCTAGAAACGGCCAGGGGGTCATAGGCCTTGACAATGGCCTGGAGATCTTCCTTCTTGGTCGTCGCACTCAACACCAGGTGCGGCTCTATCCCCGGGCAGGGAGCAAACCAGTCACCCAACTCCTGGACATGGGCCTCGTCGTAAGGGCCCTTGCCCGCCGTATCGATGATCACCACATCCCGTCCCTGAAAACGACCGATGGCCTTCGCTAAGTCGTGCCGGCGCAGAACAATCTCACAGGGCAGGCGCATGATCTTGGCGTAGGTGCGAAGTTGATCGGTGGCGCCAATCCGGTAGCAATCCATCGACAAGAGGGCCACTTGCAGCCCTTGGCGCAGGGTGTACCAGGCGGCCATCTTCGCTGCCGTGGTCGTCTTTCCTACCCCGGTGGCCCCAACCAGGGCGATCAACAGCGGCCCCCGCTCGCTCGCCCCCCCTTGCTTGGCGACCTGAATCTTATCGACGATCTGATCCCGCCACTCTCTGACCTCAAGCGGATTGGCCGCCCTGGCCTTGGCCTTCGACTTGCCCTGGCCGAGATCGACGAACTCCGGCTTCACGCCAAGCGCAGCCGGGCTCCCTTCAGCTCCGCTCAGGGAGCGCTCCCCCTTCCCTTCGCGCATCAGGTTGGCAAACTGTAACCGGAGGTCATGGGACTCCAAAGTCGCTGGCGGGCGCTCATCGGCCACCCGGATCTGCTCAGGTGCGATCGCATCGAGCAGCGGCTTCTTGCGAACCGTTTGATAGCCATAGGCCGGGGTGCGCAAGGCCGTCTCCGCCTTTTCTGCCGTCAAGATATCGTCAAGGTCGTAGTCCATGGCCGCCACCACCTCAATGCGCGAGCGCCCCCCCTTCTGCTCCGGGGGCAGGGAACGAGTCGCCAAGATGACGGCGTCCTCCCCCAGCTCCTTCTTGACCATGGCCATGGCACTCTGGGTATCTTTGGCTTCAAATCGTTTAATCCGCATGATAACGCTGCCCTATTTTTTGGCATTGACCTCAATCGTCCCCAGCGAGCGGATCTGGATCTGATTGGGCAGTTCACTGTTGGAGAGCACAATCACCTGAGGCATAAAGCGCTCAAGCAGGTGACGGAGATGACGCCGGATAACCGGGGTGCAGAGGATCACCGGCTGATAGCCATCAGCCGTCACCTTCTCGACCAAGGCCTGAGTGGCCTCGATCACCCGCTGGGCCAGGTTGGGCTCCATGTTGAGGTAGACGCCCTGATCGCTCTTCTGGATCGACTCACGGATGAAGTCCTCGATCTTGTGGGCCAGGGTCAGTACCGACAACCTGCCCTCTTCGTCGGTCAGGCCGCTGACGATGGAACGCGCCAGCTTCTGCCGCACGTACTCGGTGAGGATGGAGGTATCCTTGCTCATCGGGGCATAGTCGGCCAGGGTCTCGCAGATGGTCAACAGGTCACGGATGGAGACCCGCTCGCGCAGCAAATTCTGCAAGACCTTCTGTAGGGAGCCCAAGGTGAGGGCAGTGGGGATCAACTCTTCCACCACCTTGGGGTGGGTCTTGGCCAGATTATCGAGCAACTTCTGAGTATCCTGCCGGCCGAGCAGTTCATCGGCGTGGTTGCGCAAGACCTCGGTCAGGTGAGTGGCGATTACCGTTGAGGGGTCAACCACCGTGTAGCCCGCCAATTGGGCCTCGTCCTTACGATCTTCGGTGATCCACAGGGCGGGCAGACCAAAGGCCGGTTCGTGGGTGGGGATGCCATCGACCTGGCGCTTGGCGGCGCCGGAATCCATCGCCAGTTGATAGCCCATCATCACCTCTCCCTTGGCAATCTCGTTGCCCTTCATCAGCAAGAGGTACTCGTCCGGTTTGATCTGTAGGTTATCACGGACATGCAGAGATGGCACCACTAAACCCATATCAAGCGCAAATTGCCGCCGGATTCCCCGGATGCGCTCTAAGAGATCGCCCTTTTGATTTTCATCGACCAGGGGAATGAGCCCATAGCCCACCTCCAGTTGCAGAATGTCTAGCGGCAAGAGGGCATCC
>Ga0172371_10005612_pt1 | contig 18556 bp, 15 predicted proteins | sample Lak12m_FD_114543 | JGI IMG/M metagenome (GOLD analysis project Ga0172371, IMG submission 114543) | Freshwater microbial communities from Kabuno Bay, South-Kivu, Congo - kab_022012_12m | ecosystem: Environmental > Aquatic > Freshwater > Lake | place: Democratic Republic of the Congo: South-Kivu...
AACTCAACGCATTTCGGGATTGCTGGTTATTATCCACTCATGGCAGCCAAAGAAAATATGATAGGCATCACGGTTACAAATACACGCCCATCCACCGCGCCTACATTTGGAGTGCAACCTCTACTTGGTACTAATCCCATTGCTTTCAGCGCTCCCACTGATGAAGGCACTCCTTTCCTTTTTGATGGAGCCACTCCGATCATCCAACGTGGGAAAGTAGAGATTCATGCGCGAAAAGATGTACCGCTCCCACCTGGATATGTGATCGACGAGTCGGGCAACCCTGCCACGAACCCGCATGAGATTTTGAAAGGCTTGAACAATGATACAAAGGCCTTCCTTCCACTGGGTGGCTCTGGGGAAGATTATGGCGGACATAAAGGGTATGGTTTGGCTACAATCGTGGAGATACTCAGTGCAAGCCTTCAGAATGGTTATTACCTGATGGATCTGCTCGGTTTTGATGCAAAAGGCGAAAAAAGACCTTTTGGACTGGGTCATTTTTTCCAGGCAATCTCCATTGAGGCTTTTATTGACCCGGAAGATTTCAAGAGAACCACGGGAGAAATCCTCAGAACCTTGCGCAATTCCAGAAAAGCTGAAGGGCAAGAACGGATATATACTGCCGGGGAAAAGGAGATCGAAGCGGAGAGAATCAATAGTGTGAAAGGGATTCCCCTATCCCCTAACCTGGTAGAGGAGCTGAACACCCTCGCCGAAAATCTCGGTTTACAACACTACAAGTTCTAGTTTTAATATTCATCTGAACCGTTATAATACAACCATAACGCCTTTCTGCGTACTGGAGTAATACAGTTGTACCTGGAAACCCTTTTACAGAATCTACCTGATTACTATACGGGATTAGACCGTGAGTTGTTGACCCGCGCCTATCAGTTTGCGGAAAAAGCTCACCATGATCAAAAGAGGGTTTCAGGAGAACCATACATCACACATTGTGTTGCTGTAGCTACAATACTGGCAGAAATGAAAGTACCGCCTGATGCAGTCATTGCAGGTCTTTTACACGATACGGTTGAAGATACCTCAGTAACTCTTGATGAGATTAAGAAAGAGTTTAATGACGAAATTGCCAAAATGGTGGATGGCGTCACAAAACTCACTAATCTCCCGAGAGTTTCCCGTGGTGATCAGCATATCGAAGAGAACCTGAATGGCTCTTTGGCAACTGATCCTGGTGATGCGGCATATAACGATCAAGTTCAGAAGAGTAGAAAAAGAGATCTTACTTCAGAGACTTTAAGAAAGACCTTTCTAGCCATGGGAGATGATATTCGTATCGTTTTAATCAAACTGGCAGATCGTCTTCATAACATGCGTACTTTAAACTACATGCCAGAAGCTAAACGTAAAAGAATAGCAAAAGAAACACTGGATATTTTTGCTCCATTAGCCAATCGCCTTGGGATTTGGCAAATGAAATGGGAACTTGAGGACCTTGGTTTCAGATATACCAATCCTGAGAAATATAAGGAAATTGCAACCCAATTAAATGAACGGCGTATCGACCGAGAAGAGCAAATACAAAAAACACTTCGAAATCTAAAGCAGGTGATTGAAGCTGCGGGTATCAAAGTGGAAATCACGGGGCGTCCCAAACACATCTATTCCATCTACAAGAAAATGCAGGAAAAAGGCCGTTCATTTGAAATGGTGATGGACTTAAGAGCTGTCCGCTTGATCGTTCCTGATATTCCATCTTGCTATGCTGCTCTTGGGGTAATTCATACCAAATGGCGACCCATCCCGCATGAGTTTGATGACTATATCGCCGCTCCGAAGGATAATTTTTACCAATCCTTGCATACCGCTGTCATCTATGATGATGGAAAACCGCTCGAAGTTCAGATCCGGACATCTGAAATGCACCAGAATGCTGAGTATGGAATTGCCGCACATTGGAGATACAAGGAAGGCCGCAAGCGCGACGATGAGTTTGAACAAAGAATCAACTGGCTCAGGCGTTTGATGGACTGGCGAAAAGATGTTGACGATGCATCTGAGTTTATGGATGGAATGAAAACGGATGTTTTTCAAGATCGCGTGTATGTCTTTACACCCAAAGGGGACATCATTGATTTACCGAGTGGGTCGACTCCACTGGATTTTGCTTATCACGTCCATACTGAAATTGGGCATCGGTGCCGCGGCGCTAAAATCAACGGTAAATTAGTGACCCTCGATTACCGTTTAAAAACTGGGGATCAGGTCGAAATCCTCACCGCAAAACAGGGCGGTCCATCGCGGGACTGGTTAAATACCAACCTGGGCCTGGTAAATACCCAAAGAAGTCGGGCGAAGATAAAACAGTGGTTTAAAAAGCAGGATTGGGAACAAAATGTCGCTCAGGGAAAAGTGCAGATTGACAGAGAACTTCGCCGGCTGGGTTTGGAAACCATCAATTCGGAAAATCTGTCACAAGAATATGATTATAAAAATGTTGATGACTTCTATGAAGCCATCGGTTGTGGAGATCTTTCGTTAGGTCGTGTGATCGCACGGATTTCTGACATTACAAAGGGCAAGGAAGAAGATATCCTTGCTCCCCACCCTTCTTCCGATGCGAGATCGACCAGTGATTCAGTAACAGTGCTTGGATTAAAAGGTATGCTAACGAGTGTCGCCAGGTGCTGCAACCCGGTACCTGGAGATGATATTATTGGATACATTACTCGGGGACGTGGAGCAACCATTCACAGGCAGGATTGCCCAAATATTCTTCGGTTGAAAGGCGATTCCGAGCGGATTGTCAAGGTATCCTGGGGAGAAGTTCGCAACACAACACCCGTGGCGGTTGAAGTAAAAGCATATGATAGACAGGGGTTATTAGGAGATATTTCGAATATATTAAATAATGAATCAATCAATCTGACCGACATCAGTTTAAAAAACAATCACAACATTGTATTAATCAAAATGGTTCTCGAAGTCAATGATCTTGTTCAACTAAGTAGGGTACTCACGCGCATCGAGAGCTTGCAAAATGTGATGGAAGTTCATCGCCTTAGACCCGGATAATCGTCCGTACAACTGTTCTCTGAACCTTTACACAATCAGGCGCATGATGTAAAATCGCAGCCTGACTATGGCAGAAAAGAAAATCCTACGAATGAACACACAACTCTGGGGGTTAATCCTCTCTGGTGCAGGTCTACTAGATTCAGGTTATTTATCATGGATCCAGATCAGCCACTCTGTTGAGAAATGCATCCCCGGCCTGGGCGATTGTGCAACTGTCAATTCCTCCAGCTTTTCCCGGATATATGGAATACCGGTTGCCTACCTTGGATTTCTCACATACCTTGTTCTTTTCATTGCATTTCTTTTGCAGTCGCATTTAATTAAGCATTTCAATTTATTTCATTTTTTTATTTTTGGAATCACCCTGACCGGTTTTCTTTTTTCAGCATATCTTACCTATGTTCAATTTGGCTTGTTGAAGACATTTTGCCCTTATTGCCTTCTTTCAGCAGGGACAACAACGGGTTTATTTATTCTCTCTATCGTCAATTTAAGAAAAGATTTCATGAATATATAGGAGTTCACTATGCCAAGAATTCATTGCCACTATCTGGATTGCGTATTTATTGATGAGGGATATTGTAGTGCAGCTGCAGTAGAGTTTGAACCCGATTCAGGATGCGTGACGTATTCCCCTAACGCCGAGGCTTCGCATGAAGAGGATTGGGATGAGGAAGAAGACGAATTAGAAGAGTGGGAAGAATCCGAAGATGATGACGACGAAGATGATTCTTGGATGGATGATGATGACGAAGAGTATTAGGTGATATTCATCCCTGAATACTTTTGATATTTATTCCATTTTCATTGACAAATGTCATATTCGTTATGTATAATACGCGTAACGGTATGGCATTTGTGTTTGCAGTGGATTTTTGTACTAGAGCCTAACCATACTGGTTGGGTTTTTTAGTTTCTACCTCTCAGGGGCGGAAAAGCAATTCACAAATGTCGAAGGTTCAATCCATAAGGAGTGTAAGATGAGTGAGAGAGTTCAAGGTACTGTCAAATGGTTCAACACCAGCAAAGGTTTTGGTTTTATTCAACGGGCTGGAGAACCAGATGTTTTCGTCCACTATTCTGCGATAGTTGGCGATGGTTTCAAGAACCTGGAAGAAGGCCAGGCGGTTGAGTTTTCGGTCGAAAAAGGACCGAAGGGTCTGCAGGCTACCGAAGTTAAATTACTTTCCTAGTTGATATTATTCCTAAAAAAATAGCCCTCTTTTTGAGGGCTATTATTATTTATCAATTGGTTTGAAGGCGGATAACCAGTAACCAAAACCCAAAAAAAGAATAGTACCGAGAATCGCAAACCCCAGGTGAAGTTCCCCTAGTTTCCAAAAATCCCATCTGACCACATAACTGGATAAACTGTGGCCGCTCCAAAAACCGAAACCACTAAGAACTTCGTAAAAAATGAGTCTTCCAGGACCGCCATCTTTCCAAAGATGAAAACCGGCGCCAAACATTACTGAAACTAAAAAACCGAATAAAAGCGTTGCGATAGTCATAATCTATCCTATTATACAATAATGCCGCCACCCAGGCATTCACTCTTTTTATAAAACACTGCAACCTGCCCTGGAGTTGCGAGCAGAGAGTTCGGTTCCTCAAATTGCACCCTGGTGATATCTTCTTCCAATTTTACTTTACAGGGAACAGCGGATGTTTTATATCTAACTTGAATCTCTACCTCAAAGGAATCATATGTTGGAGGATTGATCCAATTTACATTGGATACAACGATCCCTCTTCCTTCTGAAATCGGTTGATGGCTGATATACAATCTATTCGTTGTTGGATCTTTTGAAGTGACATAGTACGGATATTTACTAGCTATGCGCAATCCCTTTCGCTGACCCAGAGTATAGTTGGCTAAACCATCATGTTGCCCAACAATTACCCCGGCCTCGTTAATGATCTCACCGGGGACATTCTTTCCAGGTGCATATTTTTCTAAAAAGTCTCGATAATTCATACCCCCGAGAAAGCACAGATCCTGCGAATCCGGCTGCCTATGATTTATCAAACCTGCTTGTTTACTTTCTTCTCTTACATTTTCCTTTGTCATCTCTCCCAGTGGAAGAATCGTTCGCTGCAAACTTTCGTAACTAAGCATTGAAAGGACGTAGGATTGATCTTTTGATGGATCTATTCCTCTAAATAAATGTAATCTATCCATTTCTTTCTTGATAATTTGAGCATAATGCCCTGTGGAAATAAAATCAGCTGAAAACATATCAGCTGCAGAAAGCAACATCTTCCAACGAACAGCAGCATTGCATAAAACACATGGATTTGGCGTGACGCCTGAGGAGTGCCCCTGAATGAAATTTTGGACCACAATCGATCGAAATAATTCACGTGCATCCATCACGTAAAATGGAATACCAAGTTTATTTGCTACCTGCCTGGCAACAGATTGAGAGTTTAATGAGCAACAACGATTTTCGTTCTCTTGGGATGGTTCAGTCCATAAAGTTAACATCACCCCAATAACATCGAAGTTTTGTTTTTGCAGAACATAAGCAGCGTACGAGCTATCCACCCCACCACTCATTCCTACCACAACCCGTTTCTTATTCATGGTTAGTGTATTTTTTCCAAACAAGAAAAGATCGCATCTGTCAATTTATGAACATCATCCATCGTCGTAGACCTACCAACCGTAATCCTTATACTGCTCCTTGCATTTCCTTGTGAATAACCCAAAGCTAATAGAACCTCTGAAGGTTCCGGATTACCGGTTTTACAGGCAGAACCGGAGGATACACAAAACCCAGCCATATCCAGTGCCATCACCAATCGGTTTCCATCCACACCCGGAAAAATGAATGAAGCATGGTTTGATAATCTGGAAACTAAGTCACCTGTAAGGATTGCATCTGGAATTGATATCGTGATTAACCGAATGATTTCATCTCTTAATCCCAAATAAAGTGCCTGATATTCAAGGAATCGCTTTCTGCTCAGCTTCAATGCAGTTGCCATCCCAACGATATAAGGCACATTCTGAGTGCCTGCCCTGATATTTCTCTCCTGGGCTCCGCCAGTCTGCATCGGTAGTAATTCTATTGACTGTCGCTTATATAAAAAACCTACACCTTTTGGACCATAGAACTTGTGTGCTCCAGCAGAAAGTAAATCAAACTCATCCGCAGTTGTGATAGCGCAGTAGCCCAATGCCTGTACTGCGTCGGTATGAAATGGTACTCCTTTTGCTTTGCAACACATTGCGATATTGTGAATCGGGTTTATGGTACCAATTTCATTGTTGCCATAGATTGTGGATACGAGAGCGACATCCGATGTGAGCATGTGGTCCAACTTTTCAAGATCCACTATCCCATTAGGGAGGACCGGGATGTACTCAACCGTAAATCGATATTCCCTTTCCAATTGACGTGCTGTTTTTAGAACAGCGTCATGCTCAACTGGAGAGATTAATATTCTTGTAGCACCTTGTTTTCTTTTCTGTGCGAATACTGTTCCTCGCAGTGCTAGATTATCCGATTCTGATCCACCTGAGGTAAAGGTAATTTCACTCGGGGAGCATCCTAGAATATCTGCAATCTCGCCCCGCGCATTTTCCACAGCGGCATCTGCTTTCTGGCCGTACCAGTGAGTTGATGAAGGATTCCCGAACTCACCATTAAACCAGGGTAACATAGATTCAAGGACTTCAGGATCCACAGGGGTTGTAGCCGCATAGTCAAAATAAGTATGTTCCATCCAATCTCCTGTTAAAATTATACTTTACCAGTAACATGCCTCCTCACCTTTTGTTATAATTGCACTGTAAACATCCAATTGGAGGTTATATGGCATTTAATATCGTATTTGGCACCGATGGCTGGAGAGGTGTGATCGCTGATGATTATACTTTTGCAAATGTAAAGCGCTGTACTCAGGGTTATGCATCTTACCTACTCAAAAAAGGTAAGGAAGGGCAACCCGTTGTCGTTGGTTACGACAAAAGATTCCACTCAGAAAATTTTGCGCGGGCGGTTGCTGGAGTATTATGTGGTAATGGTTTTAAAGTATTTCTGACCCATGATGCGACTCCTACGCCTGTGATCTCTTATGCGGTCATCGACAAACATGCAGCCGGAGCTATTAATATTACTGCCAGTCATAATCCTCCAACTGATAATGGCTTTAAAGTAAGAAATGAATTTGGTGGAGCCATTGACCCAGATGGGTTGAAAGAAATCGAAAACAGTATCCCGGATGAGATATCTGCTGTCCATGAAATTGCTGTACAGGAGGGTATCAATAATGGGCAGATCATCATCTTTGATGCAGCTCCAGCGTATATCGACCATATCCACCAGCTAATTGACGTTGAGCCTATACGACAAGCTGGTCTAAAGGTCGTGGTGGATTGTATGTGGGGAAATGGCGCAGGGTGGTTCAGCCGATTGCTCGCTGGGGGAAAAACATCGATCCATGAGATACACAATCAACGCAATCCAATCTATCCTGAAATGAAACGCCCGGAGCCAATTCCTCCGAACATCAATGTTGGTCTAAATACGACAGTGGATCTTACCGCAGATGTTTTATTAATCACGGATGGTGATGCGGATCGTGTGGGTCTGGGTGATGAGAATGGCGTCTTTATTAACCAGTTACAAGCATATGCTTTGCTTGCCTATTACCTTCTTGAGATTCGCCATCTCCGGGGACCAATCGTCAAAACGCTATCCACAACCAGCATGCTGGAAAAACTCGGAAAGTTATATGATGTCCCTGTATATGAGACAGGGGTTGGATTTAAATATGTTGCCCCAAAAATGCTTGAAACAGATGCATTGATCGGTGGCGAAGAGTCCGGTGGCTATGCTTTTAAAGGGAATGTTCCCGAGCGTGATGGAATTCTCGCTGGATTATACTTTCTGGACATGATGGTACGCACAGGTAAAAAGCCCAGTCAGTTATTGAAAGCCTTATTTGAAAAAGTCGGTGCACATTATTATGATCGCATCGATACGAGCTTTACAGGCGATAAATCAGAAAAGATCCACCGTATTCTGGCAGCTCGACCTTCAAAGATCGGTGGCTTGGATGTGACAGGCTTGAATACAACGGATGGTTATAAATTCACTCTGGAAGACGGTGGCTGGATGCTTATTCGGTTTTCAGGAACCGAACCGATCATTCGTGTTTATTGTGAGACTACACATGGTGAAGCAGTCCAACAGATATTACAGGACGGACTTAAGATCGCCGGTATCTACTAGCCTTGTTTATCGATACTCACTGCCATCTGGATATTCTTTCTAAAGAGGCTAACCCTGGTGAGATATTAGAACGCGCCAGGCAGCAAGATGTCCAGATGGTTATCAATCCAGCGGTAGATATTTCCTCAAGCAAAACCATTTTGCAACTAGCTAAGCGGTATCCACAGGTAAAACCAGCGATCGGAGTTCATCCGAATGATATCCATAATCAAAAGATCTCGGATATCATTTCAACCCTTTCTGTATTGATAAAAGATCCTAGCATTGTTGGAATCGGTGAGATAGGCTTAGATTATTTCCATCAGGTTACATCGAAAGAGATTCAGCAGCAGTTATTTAGGGAGCAACTTTTTATTGCTCAAGAAGCGAGACTACCTGTTATCATCCATTCCAGAGAATCACTTACCGATGTGATTCAAATAATTCAATCCATATATTCCATCAATAATACGACCGGGAATAGTTGTAAGTATGGTGTATTTCATGCTTTCGAAGGAAGTATGGAGGATGCCTTGCAGGTAGTTAACCTTGGATTCCTGATCGGTATAGGCGGTCCGGTGACCTATAAAAATGCAATGATAAAACAGCAAATAGCACGGGAGTTACCGCTAGAAAATATGCTGCTTGAAACTGACGCGCCTTTCTTATCACCCGTCCCCTTTCGGGGCCGGATCAATGAACCCGTGAACATTAAAATAATTGCCGAAAAAGTAGCAAATCTTAGAGAATGTGATATAAAACAAGTAGAAACAATAACTACAATGAATGCTGATCGACTATTTTTTATTGGAGATGCAATTGTCCGTGAATGAAATTTACGCTCCGGTCCAACCCCTTCTTCAGCGTGTGGAAGGGGTTATGCAGTCGCAGGCTGAAAACTATCATCCAGACCTGAAAAACGCACTGAATTTGATCTTATCTTCTGGAGGTAAGCGAATTCGAGCTGCAATTACCCTACTCAGCGCCAAAATGCTGGGAGGTGATGATGAACCGGCGGTCATTCTGGCATCCGCAATTGAGATGCTTCACACCGCAACGCTGGTCCATGATGACTTGATCGACGGTTCATTGCTGCGCCGAGGGATGCCAACTTTAAATTCTCAATGGTCTCCAGGCGCAACCGTTCTCACTGGAGATTTTTTATTTGCCAGAGCAGCAAAATTGGCAGCCGAAACGAACAGCGTCGCCGTTATGAGGATTTTTGCAGAAACACTGAGCATAATCGTCAATGGAGAGATCGCTCAATTATTCTCACAACGCTATTTAGCAGATCGAAATAATTATTATTCACGTATCTATGCGAAAACGGCTTCTTTGTTTGAAACTGCATGCAAAGCTTCCGCATTATTGAGCAACTCTCCGATAAGTACTCAAGAGGCTTTGGGTGCTTATGGCTACAATATTGGAGTTGCATTCCAGATTATCGATGACGTTTTGGATTTCAAGGGTGAACAACTGACACTGGGCAAACCGGTTGGCAGCGATCTCAGACAAGGTTTGATCACTTTACCGGCACTGATCTACATGGATAATCATCCTGATGACCCTCATGTAAATATCATCCGAAATAGCAACTGCCTGGATGATCTTAGCCAAACGAACCAGTTAATCCATGACATCAGCAATTCTGAAGCAATCGCTTTGTCATTGCAAGAGGCTCAAAAATACATTCAAACCGGAATTTCAGCGCTTTCAATTTTTCCGAAGTCCACCGAAAAGAATTCATTATTACAACTTGCCGAGTACATTGTATCCAGAAACATATAGAAAAATAAAAAGGCTCCGTTACCGGAGCCTTTTATATCTTATAGTTCAGGAACTTCAGGACAGCGGAAGTTCTCATTTGCCTTACGAACTTCATCTGTAACTTTGAAGTTCAGATCATTCCCAAGTTTCTGTTTCAAGAAATTCTTGACAGAAGAGTCCCAGTATTTCTTGGTAACGTAGAAAACACGTGCGCCACCCAGCTCATGCTGGTATTCTGGCCAGGGGTAAGAAGGCTGAGCCATATCCAATCCAGCCATTCGCCATCCATTATAGCTTTCGAATGTAGACCACCACTCATTAGCGCCTGCAATTTCCAGAGCGTAATAAGTCTTGGCATAGTACATGGCATACCCAAGAGAGCCTCGACGCAGGAAGGTCATTGTGTGAAGGCTAATGGCAAGGTTTTCATTCATGAAACGGCCATTTGCAAAGCCAGCAAGTTCACCATCAATGAGGCCAACCAGGGTAAATGGATCTTTCAGACGTTTGCGATATTCGCCTAAAATTTCTGCATAGACACGCGCGCCGACAATATCATAAAAGTCCTTCTCAACCGCCATCACCTTTTTCATGAATTCAAGCATTGGAAGGACATCACTTGGCTGTGATTGGCGGATGTACAGAATTTTTTCTGTGCCGTCTCGCTGCTTTAGAGGAATCATCGCCTCTGGCCAGGGTTTTAATAACATTGGAGGTGCCTGGAGTAAAGCTTCCACTTCACGCACATCAATTTTTAACTCTTCAACAGATACCTTCTCAGGTGGTTCAAGTCTCATTCTTACTCTCCTTTATAATATGATACCACTATGGGTAATCTAATCTGATTTTATAAACCGTCAAGCAGGATGTCAAGTTAGACAAAATCCCCTTCCCCTGATATTTTGTCATATATTTTTGATAAATAAAAGCATGACAATCATCTGATTATTAGTGATATAAGCCATACGAACTTTATTGACTCGGTTTTTCCAGAATGCTATACTTTTTTTGCGGCTTCAAGATGCCTGCCTGTAAGTATTATGGATCTAATCTTTCACTGATGCCTAACGAGAATGCGATTGATCTCAAATTCATTGCTTTTACTTCATGTGTCACCTCAAGAAAGCTGTTTTCACCAGCAGGACGGTATTAAACTACCGTAGTCTGGTGTTTTTGTTTTATTAATCACATACCATTTTGGAGGTACCAATGTCAATAATCAAGTCACAAGTACGCACGGGTGTCTACTATGATTCAGCATTCTTAATGCAATTACAGCGCACCCTCGCTGATCTCGAAGGCGTTGATGATGCTGGTGTCATCATGGGAACAGAAGCTAATAAAGAATTATTGAGCCATATTAATCTTGTTTCGCCTGAACTCACCGCAGCGAAACCAGATGATCTTGTGATCGTTGTTCGCGCGGATAATGAAAAAGCTGCTGATTATGCCATAAGCCAGATTGATGAATTACTGAAGAAGAAAAAAACGGCGAATGATTCAATATTCCGTCCTAAATCTATTGAGTCCGCTGTTGAAGCCCTACCGGAATCCAGCTGGGTGTTGATTTCTGTCGCCGGCCGTTACGCGGATATTGTGGCTCATGATGCACTCGACCAAGGTAAGCATGTTTTTCTCTTTTCTGACAATGTTTCGGTCGAAGCCGAGATTGAATTAAAGAAGAAATCCGCTGAAAAAGGCTTGCTGGTAATGGGACCAGATTGCGGTACTGCAATCATTCGTGGCATGGGCCTCGGATTTGCGAATAAAGTTCGCCTTGGGCCTATCGGTATGGTGGCAGCCGCAGGTACTGGTTTGCAACAAGTATCCAGCCGAATAGCACAACTTGGCAGCGGTATGACCTACGGTATCGGAACAGGTGGTCGTGATCTTTCGGAAAAAGTGGGGGCAAAAACATTCAGTCAGGGTATTGATATCCTTTCACGTGATGAAGAGACGAAAGTGATCGTGCTGGTATCCAAACCACCCGCTCCGGCTGTCGCTGAAGAAGTTCTAAAGCAGGCTCGCCTGGCTAAGAAACCAGTAGTCGTCTGTTTCGTGGGTCGCACACCTTCTGTAGCTCATGAAGGCAATCTTTTTTATGCCTCCAGCCTTGACAATGCCGCTGAAATTGCAGTGGAATTGACCAAAGACCTGAGCGGTAAGAATTTAAAATCAACTGAGAAAAAAGCTGACCCCAAGGTAGATGTCTCTGGTTTCGCGAAAGGGCAGAAATACTTCCGCGGTTTATTCTCCGGCGGTACTCTAGCTTATGAAGCCCAGTACATTCTTGAAGATTATTTACCAAAAGTTCTGGCGAATTCTCCACTGCGCAAGGAAAATAAACTACCTAATTCATTGCAGAGCGAAGGTCATTGCATTGTGGATCTTGGTGAGGATGAATTCACAGTAGGACGTTTACACCCGATGATGGATAATGAATTGCGCATCCGCCGTTTATTGGAAGAAGCGCAGGATCCTTCTGTCGCGGTCATCATGCTGGATGTCGTGATTGGTTATGGTTCTCATGCTGATCCCGCCAGCGAATTAGCCCCAGCCGTCGCTAAATCATTCGAAATTGCCAGGAAAGCAGGCCGCCACCTTGAGATCGTTGCTGTTGTCACAGGTACAGATGATGATCCCCAGGGGTTGCTCAATCAAATTTCCCAGATGAAAGCGGCAGGTACATGGGTCTCCACGAGCAACGATGAAGTCGTCCGTTATGCCGGTTCGATTATTAAAGCCCTCAATCCACAAGATGTACCTTCTGGCCATCCCACCCCCAAAGCAGCATCAGGTGATGTTGTTGTTACAACACCGACCTTCAAGCAAAGCGATCTAGCAATATTACGTAAGGAACTGCACGCAATCAACCTTGGTCTAGAATCTTTCGCGCAGAATTTGACAGCCCAAAATGTCCCGGTGCTGCATGTGGATTGGAAGCCCCCTGCTGGTGGAAATGATATATTGATCCGCACACTCACCAAAATGAAAGAACCAACCTTGGCAGCAAAGATTACGAAAGCCAATGAAGAAGCACTTAAGCGGATGATGGAAGCTCAGCCGATTCTGACAGGTGTCGGCCTGGCAAAAGATTTGATCCCAGGCATGAAATCGGATCTACTCATCCATGCTGGCCCACCGATTACATATGACCGCATGGCAGGTCCCATGAAAGGAGCCATTTGGGGTTGTTTGATGTACGAAGGTCTGGCAGCAAATATTGATGAGGCGAAGAAACTTGCTGAATCGGGCAAAATCAGATATGAACCGTGCCATCACCATAGCTCTGTTGGACCGATGGCTGGCTTGATCGCTCCATCCTTCATGGTGTATGAAGTTGAGAATAAGAACGGAACCAACAAAGCTTACTCTGGTTTGAATGAAGGTCGTGGTAAAGTTTTACGGATGGGCGCTTACAGCCCCGAAGTGATGGCAAAACTGCATTGGATGAATGAAGTCATGGGGCCAGTATTGGATAAAGCCATCAAACATCTGGGTGGCATTGACATTCGCGCGATGCTGGCGAAAGCGTTGCATATGGGTGATGATGGTCATAACCGACTGGATGCGTGCTCAATCCTCTTCACGACTACTTTGGCTCCCGCTGTCGTGGCTGTCTGTGATGATAAAGCAACTGCGGAATCGATCATCAAATTCCTTGCTGAGAATGCCCTCAGTATTCTCAATCCGGTCATGGCAGCAGCAAAAACCATGGCAGATGCCGCCGCTGGAGTTGAATACTCCACCATCGTCACCACTATGGCCCGTAATGGCACAGATTTCGGCCTTCGTGTCAGTGGACTTGGTGATCAGTGGTTCACTGGTCCTGCAGGTATTGTCAAAGCGCTTTACTTCCCCGGTTTTAGCGAGAAAGATGCAAACCCGGATATCGGCGATAGTGTGATCACTGAAACAGCAGGCTTTGGTGGATTTGCAATGGCTTCCGCCCCAGCAATTGTCACTTTCATCAGTGGAACTGCCAAAGATGCTGTGAACACTACTATGGACATGTATGAGATCACCGGAGGTGAGCATAAATTCTTTACAATCCCCTATCTTGATTTCCGGGGAACTCCTACTGGTGTGGATATTCGCAAAGTAGTAGACAAGGGGATTGCGCCCCGCGTGAATACTGGGGTCGCACACAAAGATCCCGGCGTAGGACAGGTTGGAGCCGGTGTTGTAAGCGCACCGATGAATATGTTTGAAGAAGCCATCCAGGCTTTTACAGAAAAGTACTCAAATTAGCTTTTTAGCCAAAGGAGGACCTTATGAACAGAGATAAATTTATTCAAATGCTGGACGAAGCTAAGCTCTACGATTTAACCCAGGGATGTAGCATTTTTACCACCCCCTGGCCGTTTGAAAAAGCTTTGGAAGTGCATTTCTTTAAGCGCCTAACCGGAGCATATGGTGGCGGATCTGGCGCTAATGGCCAGATCTTAAACTGGAGTAATACTGTTGGTACTCATTTAGTTGGCGAACGAGCATTCCACTCAGGTATGCGCGCCATCTCTGATATCCCCCTTTCGGATCTCTCCGGTCAGGGTGTGGTTGCTGATATCTCAGACCTGGTAGAAGATTACGGCTTCTATACACCTGAGATGATTCTGAGTAAAGTCCAAGTTAAAAAAGGTGACATTCTCATTATCAATACAGGCTATCACAAATACTCCTGGGATCAGCCCGATGTTGTAAATCCTTCTGCCCAGGGCGGGGTTGAGAACAAAGATTTCGGTTTCTACGTTCGTCATCCAGGACCATCACCAGAGTTCTACCAGTGGGCACTAGATATGAAGCTGAAATTAATCGGCGTGGATTGCGGTTGTGTGGAACATCCCATGAATACCCCAATTCGCCGGTTCCATGAGCTCCACTTTAATAAAGCAGAGCAAAAACTCATAAAGGCCACCGGTAAGAAGTGGGATGAAGTCTTCCCGACTGATGAATATTATACGCTCACCCACATCACCCTACCCAAAGCGCATTTACTTTTCGTCGAAGCGATCGTGGGTGAAATTGATCAACTAAAAAACAAAAGAGCATGGATCAGCATTCAACCAATCCCCTTTATGGAGGTTGAAGCGGCCTGGGCTCGTGTCTTTGCGTGGACAGCCCCCGATGGCATGAAGGAAGAAGATTTCCTCAAGGCAATGGATAAAGCGGATATGCTGGATTTCTCCGTACCCTTCAGCGTGCAAACCCCGCAGTGGGCTAATTATGAACCATTGAGTGTTAAGTATACGAAGCGCGTTGGTGGCCAGCACTTCGGCATGGGTCGCAATGGCTCGATCTGTAACGCTTCGATACACCTCGCCACCCACATGGATGGGGAGAAACATTTTTATCCAAATGGTCGTTCAATTGGGCAGGTTCCCCTTGAAGAATGGGTTGGCCCTGGTGTGGTTGCAGATATCTCAAAATTAGTCAGTAACTCCTCAGTCTATACACCTGAGATGATCGAAAGCGTTGTAGATATTCATGAAGGCGATATTCTCATCATTAAGACTGGTTGGTCAAGGTTTGGTTGGAAGAGCGAGGATTCGGATGAGTTCCGATATATGATCAAGCATCCAGGTCCATCTGCAGATTTCTCGCGCTGGGCGGCAAAAATGAAATTAAAATGGATTGGCATCGATTGCGTCGCAGCAGATCATCCGATGAATACCATTCAGCGTATCTGGCATCCAAAGACTTTTGAAGAAGCCAATGCCAAATTGATCCGCGACTTCGGCAAGAATTGGGATGAAATGTTCCCCATTGAAGATTACTACCAGGACATGCACTATAACCTATTCCCGAAGAAAATCGTTCACGCGGAAAACCTTGGTGGTCAGCTTGCCAATACGCCCAGTGGTCGATACTATATTGGCTGTTTTGTACAGAAAGCCATGGAAGCGGAATCTATGTGGGGCCGCTTTGTAGCTTTCAAAGAAGGATAATTAATAACATTGCCCGTACTGACCTCACCAGCCAGTGCGGGTCTTTTAAATGGCTTTCGATCGAGGAGGATCAATGAAACCAGCCTCATTTGAATATTACGCCCCCAGGAGCCTTTCTGAGGCACTGGAACAAATATCGCAGGTCGGTGATGATGGCGGAAAGATCCTGGCTGGCGGCCAAAGTTTGGTCCCTGCTATGAACTTTCGTATGGCCCAGCCAACCGCGCTGGTTGACCTAAATGGTTTACCAGAGTTGTTTTATATCCATCCCACGGATAGCGGTGGATTGATGATCGGGGCTATGACACGGGACAGAGTTGTCGAATTAGACGACAACGTAAAACTACGCGCACCCATCATCCCTGAATGTCTTCACTGGCTCGCCCACCCCACAATACGAAATCGTGGAACTTTCGGTGGCGCGTTAGCCCATTCTGACCCGGCAGGGCAATTGCCTGTCGTGGCTGCTTCTCTGCAATTCAACTTCAAGCTTCAATCAAAGAAGGGGGAACGTTGGGTCAATGCAGATGAATTCTTTGTTTCGGTCTATACGACATGTCTTGAAGCAGATGAGATCCTCACTGCCATTGAAGTACCCGCTCTAAGTAAACATGCCGGTACAAGCTTTCAACAAGTCTCCCGTCAATCCGGCGAATCAGCGCTCGTAGGAATCGCCACAATCATTGAACTGGATACTGATGGAAAGATTAAAAATGGCCGAATTGCATACATGGGAGTTGCCGAAAAACCCGTCATGGCAACTGAAGCCATGAAACTACTCAAGGGTAATAAACCTACCGATGATCTGATTGCTGAAGCCATTCATGGCACGGTTACCAAAGAGCTAGATCCGGGAGCGGATATCCACGCATCGGTGGAATACCGCCGACATCTTGCACAGGCTCTGGGTGTCAAATCAGTGCGTGAAGCGATTGCCCGTGCGGCCAAGTAGGAGAAGAACATGAGCGACCTTATCAATATCAAAGTTACAGTCAATGGAAAAATATACGAACGCCCGGTTGAACCACGAATGCTTCTCAGTGATTTCATCCGTTTCGAACTGGGTTTGGGCGGAACGCATGTTGGCTGCGAGCATGGAGTTTGTGGTACGTGCACCATTTTATTTGATGGTAAACCCCAGCGGTCCTGTATCACTTTTGCAGTTCAGGCAGATGGTCATACGATAGAAACTGTCGAAAGCCTTGGAACTCCTGAGAAGATGAGCCCCTTGCAGCAGGCATTTCAAGAAAAACATGGCGCTCAATGTGGTTTCTGCACACCTGGCATTTTGATGACTATGACAGCCTTCCTGAAAGAGAATCCTCACCCATCTGAAGAAGAGATCCGTGAGGGCATTGATGGCAATCTCTGCAGATGCACAGGCTACCAGAATATTATTGAGGCAGTGAAGCTGGCCGCTGATAACATGGACAGCAAAAGCTGAAAGGATAACCCCATGGAAAAGAAATACCTTGGACAACGCGTAAAAAGGAATGAAGATCCACGAATTCTGACCGGACGTGGTAAGTACATGGCGGATATTACCTATCACAATATGCTCCATGCCGCCTTCCTCCGCAGCGACTATCCCCACGCAAAATTAAACAGCGTGGATGTCAGTGCTGCTTTGGATATACCCGGAGTGATTGCCATCTACACCGCAGAGGATCTGGGAGAATACTGGCATCCCGGCCCGGTTCTGGTTCCTGCTCCTCACTCCATTCCCGGTATTACCGCTAATTCCCGCACACAGATTCCCATCGTCAAGGATGTGATCCATCATCAGGGGGAAGTCATTGCGATGGTAGTAGCGGAAAGCCGATATATTGCGGAAGATGCTTTAGCATCCATTTATGTGGATAGTGACCCTCTAGATGCTGTTGAAAATGTTGAAGCAGCTTTGGAACCCGGCAGCCCTCTCGTCCATGAGGAGCTCGGTACCAATATTGCCACGTATGTCCGCCAGGAACGAGGTAATTTCGCTGAATGTAAAACCAAAGCGGAACATGTCATCCATCAGAAATTTATTATGGATCGTGGTAGCGCTGGAGCGATGGAGAACCGTGGTTTCTGCGCCAGTTGGGATGAAGATGCTCAGCAGTTAACGATTCATTGCAATACTCAATCACCCTCCGGATTGCGCAACAGTATGGCTGCCTGGTTTGGCATCCCTGAACAACGTGTGCGGGTAGTCGTTCCTCTGGTGGGTGGAGGTTTTGGCCCTAAAGTCATGACGAATCAGCCAGAAGAAGTATTATGCACATTTGCTTCCATCAAACTTCACCGACCCATTAAATGGCTTGAAGACCGTGCAGAAAACTTTATAGCGACCACCGCTGAACGCGTGCAGGTGCATGATTGCGAGATTGCCTTCAACCAAGATGGAAAAATTCTCGGCGTTCGAGATTCATTCCTTTACGATACGGGTGCTTTTAACCCTTATACCGCGACCATCCCGTTGAACACACAACCTCATACCACGGGTATGTACGATATACCCGTTTTCCTCACCGAGTTCACCTCTGTGTTCACCAATAAAATGATCTGCTCGCCTGTTCGGGGAGCCGGCCGCACGTATGG
>Ga0172371_10005616_pt1 | contig 18550 bp, 16 predicted proteins | sample Lak12m_FD_114543 | JGI IMG/M metagenome (GOLD analysis project Ga0172371, IMG submission 114543) | Freshwater microbial communities from Kabuno Bay, South-Kivu, Congo - kab_022012_12m | ecosystem: Environmental > Aquatic > Freshwater > Lake | place: Democratic Republic of the Congo: South-Kivu...
GTTAGCGGACCCTGAATAAAAGGCCGGTATTTTGGATGGCCGCTTAGACGCACCACCCCCGAGGGCAGCGCCGCTCTCGAGGGACGGAATATCGACGCGACGCAGCTACCGCTCGCCAGTGGCTTCGGTGATCGATCTGGTTTGCCGGGGCGCCGCGCGGTGCAGTCGTGCGTCTTCAGTGATCAGCGCAGTATCGAACTGCGCCGCGAGAGCGACGAAACGGCCGTCGTACGCACTGATGGCGAACTCGTTCGCTACCGCAAGCGCCATGGAGTGAGAGACCGCATGAGTCCGGTCTTGCAGCAACTCTTCGGCCTTTTCCAGCAGGCTCCGAGCTTGCGCAAGCTGCAATCCACGGGTGCGACAAGCCGTAGCTAGCAAGTTGCTGAATTCGACCAGGGCGAACGGCTCCGTATGCCAGTCGTCGTCTTGCGCGAACAGGGGCTGCGCTGCCGGCGTCCACTCCCCCGTAATCAGCAGGTAGGCGAGTACGTTGGTATCGACGACGACCATCGGGACCGCACCTCAGTCACGGCCTTCGGCGATGCCTTGTTCGATCTCTTCGATTCCCAGCGGGCCACCGGGCAAGGTGACCGGGACCGGCGCGCGCCGCCGCTTCGCAACTCCCGGTTGCCGCGACAGACCCCGCGCGATCACCGCGGCGAGGAGGTCCTTCAGCTTTCGGTTCTCCCGCGCTGCCTGAATCCTGACCGCACGCATGAGTTCGTCGGGAAGCTCGACCGTCGTCTTCATGCGGACAAACTCCCTGAAAAATGGTTTTCCGTCAATAAAAGTGAAGCGGCGATGAGTAGACGTAGGGTCGTGCCGCTTCGAAGCACCCGCGTACCACAACACCCCGCGTTGCGGCGCACGTTCTTGGGATCGCACGAGCGCCCGTCGGCGAACCGCTTGCGAGAGGCGCCGCCCAGCTATTGCCTCGGGATTTCACGAACTTCGAGTGTCCTGACCTCATGGTGAGTCACTTCGGTCTCTTCCCGGTGCCGCCGGTTGCGGCTCACCGTGGATAGCCGCGGCCGATCACGACCCCGAGGGGGGGCGGCGGCCGTTGATGGAGCCGTAGTAGTTGACGTAAGACTGAGGGGTGTTCCCGACCCGGCCCTCACACGTTCGCTGCAACGCATCGACCTCGTTGACGTCCGGCGCGAGCGGCACGTGTTTCCGACCCGGCCCGCACACGTTCGCTGCAACGCCACGCTTTCATCTGCTGGCCCGGTCCGAAACAAACCTTCCTTTTCATGTCCGAAGTGCCCCGCCAGGGGCAAGTCGATAGGCAGACTCGAAGCTCTGAGGAAGAACGGTACGCCGTCGAAAACGCCTGCCGGCCGCCAGAGGCACGTCGATAGGTAGACTCGAAGCTGTCTCACCCATGATTACGCGCCGGGCCTCCTCGGGCACAGTGCTTGGCCTCTACTGCACGCCTCGCGCCGCTTCGCGTTGCCCGCCGCCCGGTGACCGCGCCGCGCCTCGGCGTTGCCGGAACCGGCCGGACTCGCCGGCAGCGGTCTCGCTGTCGCAGTCCGCCCGCCGGCCCCGCGGCGACGGCGCGTGCCGCCGGCCCCGTTACCTGCAAGAGCCCAGCGCCAGTTCGGCCTCCTTGCGCACGATGAAGGCGTGGTCCCATTCGTAGCTCTCGTCCTTTCCGATCAGGCGCAGGCACATGGTTTCGAGCTTCTTCCTTTCCTCGCCGTCGAGGTGCGCGAACTTCGCCATCTTGCCGAGACTGCGCACCGCCTTGGCGCGGATGCCCGAGTTGGTATCGGCAAGCGCGGCCGTCAGCACGCTGACGCACTGGTCGCGAGTGGACTGCGGCCACCGGCCCGGCTCGATCGATTCGGCGAGCTTGCCGATCGCTCGAATCGCAGTGTCGCGCAGCTCGCGGTTCTCGGACCTCGCAGACTCCAGAGCGAGCGGAACTGAGCGCGCAATCTGCGGCGACTTGATCTTGCCCAGGGCGTAGATGACGAAGGCCCGGCACGACGGGTCCGGAATATCTCGGTACTGCTCCATCAGGGGATCGATGGCCTCGGCTCCGATCATCCCCAGCGCCTGCGCGGTGGCGAGTTCCGCCTTGAGGTCGCCGGTGTCGAGGTTCTCGACGAGAATCGGAATGACCCACGCCCCGAAGCCGCCTACCAGTTCGATCGCCTGTTCGATGACCGGCAGAAACTCGGGGTTGTCGAGCGTGTCGATATAGAAGACCGAAGAGACGATTTCGAACAACGGGCGCGCGTCATGTGCGCCCGCTATTGCGATCTCATTCTTGACCAGTTCGAGACCGGCGCGGAGATCCTGCGGCTGCGTGCTTGCCAGGAGTCTTCGGATTTCTTCGTAAGCGGTGTCCGGCATGGCGGTTCCTCCGGCACCGGAGCCTAGCACACAATGACCCCGATCCGTGTCGCGCCGCGCGCGTGCTACCGGAGAATCCGCCCGCTACGGGCTGTTGCCAAGGGCACGGACCTCGGCAGCCGCGCTCCTCAGAGACCGACAGTTCAGTGGATCTTCTGCACGTCTACTCGCACCGCACGATCGGCGGGAATCGGCTGCCACCCGGTCGGACGGTAGTTCATGTGCCCGTAGCCCGCGCCAATCCGAGGTGCTTGACGTGGCCCGGCTCGACGTCACGAAACTACTACTCTGGGCGTGGCTGCTACGAGCGCGCGTCTGCGTCTACGGTATCGGGATCGTCGTCGACCGGCGTCATCGTCATCACCAGCGCGGCGGCGACGATCAGTGCGAGGTCTTCGCGGATCTTGAGTTCCATCGCCAGGAAGGTGCCGACCACCGCCCAGACCATCGGGATCGCGAACAGCACGCGCGGATAGGGAGCACGGGCCAACAGCAGCAACCCGAACGTGAAGATCGTGAGCGGACACGGGACGCCGAACGTCGGCGTGGACGGGAACGTGCGGCCGATCAGTGCGCTGATCGAAGGGTAGGCTACCAGCGCGTAGAAAATCAGCAGGATGCCCGCGAGGTGGCGCGAGCCGTCGTGCATCCAGAATTGCAACTCGCCGCGTATGACGCCCACGCGCACGATCAGCGCGGCTTGCGCGGCGAACAGCAACGCGAACAGATAGCCCATCGGTGTCAGCCGCGCGAAGAACCAGAACTGGTAGACCACTCCCGCCCAGAGCCACAGCGACGCCAGCAGCAGGCTGGCGATCCGGTTGCGGCCCTGGATCGGGAACATCGCCAGGCACACGCACACGAACGCGACCAGACTCAGGGCAGCGGGCGCCGGCCAAAGCGCTTCGTTGTAGGCCGCAAAGACCTCGATGACGTCGCTGGTTCCGAACGCCAGTGCCACAGGTCTCGCCTCCTGCCTCGATGGCTAGAGCGCCGGTGTGAGCGAGCCAGGTTCGTTGCCGGCGCTCCACTTGATGCCGCAGCCGATGCTCGGCCTCTGGTCGGGTGACGGATCCCTGCCCCCCAACGTTGCGTCGATGGCGGCGCGCAGGTCCTTTCCCGTCACCGGAACTTTGTTTCCCGGACGGCTGGCGTCGAGCCGGCCGCGGTAGGTCAGGCGCCGGTCGCGGCCGAACAGGAAGAAGTCGGGAGTGCAGGCGGCGCGGTAGGCTCTGGCAACCTGCTGAGTGGAGTCGAACAGGTAGGGGAACTTCCAACCCTCTGCCACGGCCAGCTCGCGCATCGGCACCGGACCGTCCTGCGGGTACGTGCGTAGGTCGTTGGAGTTGATCGCGACGACGGCGACGCGTCCCTCGTAATCGCGGGCGAGGCGGCCGATCTGCTCGCGCACATGTACGACGAACGGACAGTGGTTGCAGATGAACATCACGAGCAGCGCGGCCGCGCCGTCGAAGTCCGCGCTCGATACTTCGCGAGCGGTTACCGCGTCGCGAAGCCGGAACTCCGGTGCGCGGGTACCCAGGTCGAGCATGCTCGAAGGGGTTTCTGCCATCAGTGCCGGCCGGCGGCCTTCGAGAGCAGTTCGAGCGCGGCTTGGTGGGTGCGCGGGTCGCCGGCCGCGATCACCTTGCCGCCGCGCCAGGCCGGCTGTCCTTTCCAATCCGAGACCACGCCGCCGGCGGCCTCGATAATCGGGATCAGGGCGTGAATGTCCCATGGCGCAAGTCCGGCGTCGACCACTAGGTCGACCAGGCCGAAGGCGAGCATGCAGTACGAGTAGCAGTCGCCGCTGAAGCGGCTCATCCGCACTCGCCGTCTCAGGCCTTCGAAGGCCGAGTGTTCGGGCTCGGCGGCGAACATGTCGGGGTGCGTGCAGTAGAGCACTGCGTCGCCGAGTTCTGCGCAAGGCCGCGTGCACAGATCACCGGTGCTGTCGGGGAACACGTAGCGCGAACCGAGGCGGCTGCCGATGAAACGTTCGCGCTGGAACGGTTGATCGACGACGCCGAGCAGCGGACCGCCGGGGCCCGACAGTGCGATCAAAGTTCCCCACAGAGGCACGCCGGTTATGAAGGCGCGCGTGCCGTCGATCGGGTCGAGCACCCAGGTGAGATCCGAGGTTCCCGTTTCGCGCCCGCTCTCTTCGCCGAGGATGCCGTGCGAGGGATAGGCCTCGCGTATCAACGCGCGCATCGTTTCCTCGGCCTGACGGTCGGCGATGGTCACCGGATCGAAGTCCGAATACAGGCTGTGCCCCTTGTCGTCGATCGCGAGTTGCTGGCGGAAGTGCGGTGCGATCACCGCCCGCGCAGCGTCGGCGAGCGTCTCGGCGAAGTCGAGATAGCCGCTCAGGTCTTCGTCGCTCAACGTGGTTTCCATATCCGGTGATCCTCGCTGATGATCCTCGCTGATGATCCTGTCTGACGGTTCGGGATCGCCGCACCCGGTGCAGGTTGCGGCCGATCTACTTGCCGGCTTTCTGATAGGTGCCCATGAGCTGAGCGTGCGCGACCACGTGTCCGTCCATCACGGCTTCCAGTTCAGGCTTGGTCAGTGCACCGCGCTCGCCGAGCAGCGTGTCCAGAGCATAAAGCTTGAAAAAGTAACGGTGACGGCCGATCGGCGGGCACGGGCCGCCGTAACCCTTGCGTTGCCAGTCGTTGGTGCCTTCTCTGGTCGGCGCCGGCAGTGCCGATGCGCTCACCGCTTCCGCCAGTGAGGCGGCGGAAGTCGGAATGTCGTAGAGCACCCAGTGCACCCAGGTCATCTTCGGCGCCGCCGGATCGGGTGCATCGGGATCGTCGACGATCAGCGCGAGGCTCTTGGCCGCAGCCGGCACCTCGCTCCACGAGAGGAGCGGCGAGAGGTCGTCGCCTTCACAAGTAAAACGCTTCGGAATCGCATGGCCTTCGCCGAACGCAGTCGAGATGAGTTTCATGGTTTCCTCCGTGGTTCGGGCCTGTGTCACGGGCGCGGCGCAGGCCAGCGCCACCACAGCCGCAGGAATCGCGATCAGAAAAGTCTTCAGAACTCCCAACGTACTTCCAGGCCTCCGGGACCTGCGGCCAGTTGCCATTGCGTGTCGATGGCGGCCGTCGGCGCTCCGTCGAAGCGCTCGTGGTACTTCTCCAGGTCGTCCTCGGCTCGCCAGGGGTGAGACCAGATGTGGGCTTCAGCCGAAGCCTCGCTGATTGCGAACGACGTCCACCCGGTGCGCCGGTCGTCCCAGACCTCGGATACCAACACTGCCGCACCGAGGTTGAGGGCCAGCGAAGTGAGATGGCGCGTCCACGAGTAGCGCACCTCGGCTTCTTTCGCTGCCTGGGTCAGCGCCTGTTCGGCAGCTGCCAGACGGCGCGCGCAATTCTCGGCGGAATCGGTCGGGATCGCACGCCCTGCGTCGGCTCCGTGCCTGGTGGCGTGAGGACGAAGCGTCAGATCGGCGACGCCGAGCAACGACTTGCCGACGCTGAAGAGCATGTCTGCCCGGTCGCTGGCGTGGTCCTCCAATCCTGCGCGTACACTTTGCGCCACCGCGCCGACCGAAAATACGCCGAGCCAGCCTCTCCACCACCAGGTGGCGTGAGTGCGACCCGCTTCCAGGCGGGTTTCGAGAAAATCCAGACGCGCGTTGGTCTGAGAATCGCACGCCGAGGTTTGGGCTTGGACCAACGGTGTCGACGAGAGCGCGAGCAGCAGCGCAACCGCAGTGATGGAGGCGGGGCGGAAACGGGTCAGCGTGGTAAGCATCATAGGAACCCCCTCCAAGGGCGTGGCGGGACTATGCCGCAGGTGCCGCTCTCGGACAATCGCCCAACGAGGCCTACGACGCGATCCGGGTCAGTCCGTTGCGAGGGCGGCGCCCTCGGCCGAGAGCGGCGCATATTCCGAGGCCTACGACGCGATCCGGGTCAGTCCGTTGCGAGGGCGGCGGCGGCGCGGTCGGTAACGAAGACGAGCTCACCATCGACGGGAGCGATGGTTCGTGCCGGCGGTACGCGCTCCGGCGGCGTGGCGCCTTCGTCGGCCGCCAGTACGGCACGCAGCGCGGGCGCCTTGTCGGCGCCCGAGACCAGGAATACCACGGCGCGCGCCGCGTTGATCGCGGCGCTGGTGAGCGTGATGCGATCGGCGTGGAGCCTGTCTACCCAGTTCGCCACTACCGGCTGCGCAGGTGGCGCGGTGAGTGCGCTGCTGCCGGGAAACAACGAAGCGGTGTGCCCGTCGGCGCCCATTCCGAGCAGCACCAGGTCGAAACGCGGCAGCTGTCCCGCCGCGAGCGCGAAGCAGCGTTGCAACTCGGCGTTGTACGCCGCCGCCGTCTGCGCCGCCGATCCGGTTTCGGTGGGCACGCGGTGGATCTGTTGCGGCGCGATCGGCGCACGTTCGAAGAGAGCCTCACGGGCCATGCGGTAATTGCTGTCGGGGTGATCGGCCGCCACCATCCGTTCGTCGCCGAAGAACACCTGCCAGCACTCGAAACTCGGGTGTGGGTCGCGAGCCGCAGCGAGCAGCTCGTAGAGCGGCCGTGGGGTGGAGCCGCCGGCCAGCGCGACGCGAAACTCGCCGCGCCGTGCGATCGCCTCGCGCTCGATGCCAATCACGATCGGCGCCGCGGCCGCCGCGATCTCGCCGACGGTCTCGACTACGCACAGCCGCAGAGACGGCCGTATCACTGCTCGGACACGCGCCAGCTGCGTCCGTCACGCGACAGCAGTTCGGCGGCACTGTCGGGGCCCCAACTCCCGGCCGCGTAGTTCGGGAAGTCGCGTGCGGTCAGCGCCTGCCACACGTCGAGCACCGGCGCGACGACGGCCCAGCCGGCCTCGACCATGTCGGCGCGCTGGAACAGGGTCTGGTCGCCGAGAAAAGCGTCGTGCAACAGCCTTTCGTAGCCGATGGCGGGTTTGCTGCCGAAGTGCTCGGCGTAGTCGAAGTCCATGTCGACGTTGCCGATGCGCATCGTCGCGCCGGGGATCTTGGCGCTGAAACTCAGCGAGATTCCTTCGTGCGGTGCCACGCTGATGACCAGCCGGTTGGCCTCGAGAGCGCCGATCTCGGTGCCGCGAAACAACGCGAAAGGCGGGCGGCGGAACTGCACCGTGATTTCGGTCAGGCGCCGCGGCATCGCCTTGCCCACCCGCAGATAGAACGGCACGTCCTTCCAGCGCCAGTTGTCGATGTCGATCTTCATCGCCACGAAAGTCTCGGTGTTCGACAGCGAGTCGACGCGGTCTTCCTGGCGGTAGTCGGGCAGGCGCCGCCCGTCGATCGTTCCCATGCCGTATTGGCCGCGCACAGCCTTGGTCAATACGTCTTCGGGCTTCATCGGCTGGATCGCGCGCAACACCTTGGACTGCTCGTCGCGCACGGCTTCGGCGTCGAACGAGATCGGCGGTTCCAGCGCTACCAGAGAGATCAGCTGGAAGATGTGATTCGGCACCATGTCGCGCAACGCTCCGGCGGTTTCGTAGTAACCGCCGCGGCCCTCGACGCCCAGCGCTTCGGCGACGGTGATCTGCACGTGGTCGACGTAGCGGCGGTTCCAGATCGGTTCGAAGATGCCGTTGGCGAAACGGAACACCAGCAGGTTCTGGACGGTCTCTTTGCCGAGGTAGTGATCGATGCGGTAGATCTGGCTCTCGTGGAGGAAGCCGCGCAGCTGGGCGTTCAGATCTCTGGCCGATTCGAGGTCGCGCCCGAAAGGCTTCTCGACTACCACGCGGCGCCAACCGACCGGGGTGTCACCCGTGAGCCCGGCGCGGCTGAGTTTCTCGACGATCGGGCCGAACTGCTCGGGCGCCGCGGCCAGGTAGAACAGCACGTTGGAGGTGCCGGCGGCGGCGGCGCGCTCGGTGAGTTTGTGTGCCAGCCGCGCGTAGGCCGCATCGTCGTCGAAGGCTCCGGCAACGTAGTCGAGGCGGCTCTCGAGCCACTGCCACGCGGCGGCGTCGAAATCGTCGCCGGTGTACTCGTGGATGTTGCGCCGCATCTGTTCGCGGAACTCCTCGGCTGTGGTTTGGCGCCGCGCGAAGCCGATCACCGAAAGCTGCTCGGGGAGCAGTTTTTCGCGCACTAGGTTGAAGAGCGCCGGAATCAGCTTGCGCTTGGTCAGATCGCCCGAGGCGCCGAAGATCACCATCGTGCAAGGCCCTGCGCATCGGGCCCCGTTGTGTCGTTCGCCAGTGCTGGGCATCGTCTGCTCCTTGGGGCCGCCGGTCGGGATCGGCTCTCGGGGATCTGCGCCCGGTGATCGGGTGCTGGGCATCGTCTGCTCCTTGGGGCCGCCGGTCGTCGCTACTTCGCGGTCTTGCCGCTGTTTGCGTCGCTGCGCTTAGCCGCGGCGGTGCCCGGCGGCTCGACGTGGCCGCCGAAACCGTGACGCATCGCCGACAGTATCTGCTCGGCAAACGTGTGCTGGCGGCGTGAACGGAAGCGCGTGTAGAGCGCCGAGGTCAACACTTCGGCCGGCACCGCTTGCTCGAGTGCGGCCTGCACGGTCCAGCGTCCTTCGCCCGAGTCGTCGACGTGGCCCGAGTACTCGGCGAGCGTCGGGCTCGCAGCCAACGCGGCCGCGGTGAGGTCGAGCAACCACGAGGTGACCACCGAGCCGCGCCGCCACAATTCGGCGATCTCGGCGAGATCGAGATCGTAGCGGTAGCCCGCGCCGGCTGGAGTCGAGGCCGCGCTCTTCAGGATGTCGAAGCCTTCGGCGTAGGCCTGCATCAGGCCGTACTCGATGCCGTTGTGGATCATCTTGACGAAGTGGCCGGCGCCCACCGGTCCGCAGTGCAGGTAGCCTTCTTCGGCCGATCCGGCGCGGCCGGCGCGCTGCGCCGACGGCTCGACGCCGGCGCTTCCCGGCGCCAACGTGCGCAGGATCGGCTCGATGCGCGCGACCGCACCGGTCTCGCCGCCGACCATCAGGCAGTAGCCGCGTTCCAATCCCCACACCCCGCCGCTGGTGCCGGCGTCGATGTACCCGATGCCGCGCGGTGCCAGCGCGGCGGCACGCCGGATGTCGTCCTTGAAGTGAGAGTTGCCGCCATCGACGACGATGTCGCCGGGTGACAGCAGCGCGGCCAATTCGTCGAACACCGCTTCGGTAGGCGGTCCCGCCGGCACCATCACCCACATCACGCGCGGTGCCGGTAGCTTGACCACCGCGTCGGCGAGGCTGGTGGCCGCGTACGCGCCCTCGGATTCCATCGCCGCGACGCTCTGCAGGTCGCGATCGTAAGCGACTACTTCGTGGCCGCCGCGCAGCAGACGCCGCGCCATGTTGGCGCCCATGCGCCCGAGCCCGATCATCGCGATCTTCATGGTGACTCCTGTGCGGCTCATAGCCTGTTGAAAATGTCCCACGAGCGCGGAGCTGGCGTCGCGCGAGGATTACGCCTGTCTACTCGATCTCGCCTCTTGCCAGCTCGGGGCTCGTGCGCGCGAAACCGCTCGCTACGGCGTGCGGAAGTACGCCGTAGCGAGCGGCATTTCGCGCCCGCCTTGCATCGAGGCCATTTTGAACACGCTGATGGGCGATTCTTCAACAGACTATCAACGGATTGTCGTAGAAGCGTCTCCAGCCGCCGATCGAACGACTCTAACGCCGCTCGGCGCCTGGGGTTCCAGGTCGGTGCACTCGGTCAGGCGCGCGAGCATCTGGTAGTAACCGATGGTCAGCAGCGTCTCGACCAGTTCGCGGTGGCTGAAATGACCCAGCATCGCGTCGAAAGTCGCGTCTGAGACTCGCGTCTCGCGAATGCTCTGATCGACGAAGGCCAGGAAGGCCTTCTCCTTCTCGTCGAAGCAGGCGGCGGTCAGGTCACCGCGCTCGAGCGCGGCAATCTGCTGCGCGGTGATACCGCAGTCCTCGGCGATCGGTACGTGCTGCACCCACTCGTAGCGGCCGCCGAGAGAGTGGACCGCGAGCAGGATGGCGTACTCGCGCATCCTGGCGTCGAGCTGCTGCTTGGCCAGGATCGAACTTCCCAGCTTGAGCAGCGGGCGAAAGCTCTCGCTGGCGTGTGCCATCATCTTGAAGATGTCGAGCTGGAGCGAGAGCTTGGCGAAAGTCGAACGGACGGGTTCGGGAGCGGTGGCGGGATCGACCAACGGAATTCGCGGCATTGTTCAACTCCTCGGGAAAATCGTTTGCGCATCTGGCCTGCGCGACGCGCGGTGGTCTCGTGCTCGCGGCGGTTCGTCACTTTGCGCGCTGCACGTTCGGCGTCGCGCCGGGATTCGCATCGAGCAGCGCCGCCACCCGAACTGTTGCGCCGCTGGTCATGCCATGAAGAGCCCGCCGTTGATGTCGAGCGAGACTCCGTTGATGTAGGAAGCTTCGTCGCTGGCCAGGAACGCGATTGCTGCCGCCTGCTCTTCCGCCGACGACAGGCGTTTGATCGGCATGAAGAATTCGTAAGCCGCGAGCCGGCGCAGGAACATTTCGGATTCGTCGGGGTTTGCCGCCAGATTGGCGGCGCCCGCGCGGATCATCGGCGTGTCGACGCCGCCCGGGCAGATGGCGTTGACGCGGATCCCGCGAGGCCCGTAGTCGAAGGCCAGGTGGCGCGTGAGGCCGAGCAGTCCGGCTTTGCTCGACGTGTAGGCCGGGCCGCCGCCGGCGCTCTTGGAGCGTCCCGCCAGCGACGAGACGTTGACGACGGCTCCGCGTCCGCGTGCCGCCATTCCCGGCAGCACCGCGCGGCACATGTAGAACGGGCCGCTGAGGTTCACGGCCAGCACACGGTTCCAGCGCTCGTCTTCGAGCGCCTCGATGCCGGCCACCGTGACGCTGTCGCCGGTACCGGCGACGTTGGCCAGCACATCGATGGGGCCGAGGGCTTTCTCGGCAGTGGCGACCGTAGCGGCTACTTCGCCACTCTCGGCGACATCGCAGAGAAACTCTGCCGCGCGTCCACCCGTTGCCTCGATCGCTTCGCGGGTGGCCAGTGCTCCCGCGTGGTCGCGATCTACGACCGCCACTGCCGCGCCTTCGCCGGCCAGCAGCAGTGCGGTGGCACGGCCGATGCCGCTGGCGCCGCCGGTCACCAACGCGGTACGTCCTTGGAAGCGCTCTCTCGTCATGCCGATCCTTGATAGCCCCGGTCCACTGCTCGGTCCAGAACCGCGGCGCCGGGCCGGGCCGGCCAGTCCGACTCTGTCCATCATGTGTGTCCGGGGCTGCTGCGGTCTTCCTGGGGCTGCGCAGTTGCGCGCCACCGCGATGGACAATACCGCGCGCGCGGGCCATCAGACTCGAGTCGGCCGCCGTCGCAGCAGCACCGGCCTGACAGGACGACCAATGAAGTCATCACTCAAAGCCGGGATCGAGCACTCCTTTACGATGCGTGTTTCCGCTTCCAAGACGGTCGCCGCGCTGTATCCGGAATCACCGGAGTTTCAGCTCATGCCGGAGGTCTTCGCGACCGGTTTCCTGGTCGGGTTCTTCGAGTGGGCTTGTATACAAGCGATCAATCCGCACCTGGATTGGCCCGAGGAACAAACGGTCGGGACTCAGATCAACATGAGTCACCTGGCGGCAACGCCGCCGGGAATGGATGTGACCGCTCGCGTGAAGCTCACCGAAGTCGATGGAAGGCGCTTGAGTTTCGAACTCGAAGCCAGTGACGGCATCGACGTCATCGCAAGAGGCGCCCACGAACGCTTCGTCGTCAACCGGGCGAAGTTCGTCGAGAGAACCAGACAGAAGGCTGAAAAAACCCCACTATGACTTGCCGAGCCCCGGGGTTAGGCTGAGCGTCGATTCTCCCACAGGAGGAAAGACCAGATCATGAACAGCCAACTCGCGATGCGTTCGGGAAACCCCACGCTTACTGCCGATACCTTCCGCAACGTCGCCGTGGCGGGCCGCGCGGTCGGTGACGACGTGATGACCATCGGCGGAACCGTCAACAAGACCGCCTTGGCGCTGGCGCTGTTGATGGTGACGGCGAGCTACAACTGGAACCTGGGCGCGCAGCCCGGCTCGGCGGTCGGTGCCTTCACGATGGTGGGTGTCATCGGCGGCTTCATCACCGCCATGGTGACGGTTTTCAAGAAGACCTGGGCTCCGGTGACGACGCCGCTGTACGCGGCGCTGGAAGGTTTGGCACTCGGCGGCATTTCGGTTGCATTCGAAACTGCCTACCCCGGCATCGTCAGCGAAGCGGTCTTTCTGACCTTCGGAACTCTCGGGGCGCTACTGCTCGCCTACCGTTCCGGTCTGATTGCGCCGACCGAGAACTTCAAGCTCGGAATCGTCGCGGCGACCGGCGGCATCGCGCTCGTTTATTTCGTCAGTTTCGTGATGAGCCTGTTCGGCGCGAGTATTCCGCTGATCCACGGGAGCAGCACTTTCGGCATCCTGTTCAGCGTGTTCGTGGTGGCGATCGCGGCGCTCAACCTGGTGCTCGACTTCGACTTCATCGAGCAGGGAGCCGAGCAAGGCGCGCCGAAGTACATGGAATGGTACGGCGCTTTCGGCCTGCTGGTCACGCTGGTGTGGCTGTATCTGGAGATTCTGCGCCTGCTGTCGAAGCTCCAAGAACGGCGTTAGCAGCCCGTTGAAAATAGCCCACGAGCGCGGAACTGGCGACGCGCGAGGATCACGCCTGTCTACTCGATCTCGCCGCTCGCCAACTCGGGGCTCGTGCGCGCGAAACCACTCGCTACGGCGCGAACTCCGAGCCGGCGAGGGGCGAGATCCGAGCGTCGTAGCGGACGACTTTCGCGCGCGCCTTGCATCTGGGCCATTTTGAACTGGGTGATGGACGGTTTTTCAACGGGCTGCTAGCTGTAGGTTCCGGAAGGAGAGGCGTGATGAACCAGGATCAGGCAGCTCAGACAGGCGCGGAGGGAACTCCGTCGGCGGGCGAGATCGCGGGCCGGCGTCGGCGCTGGCCGTGGGTGTTGTTGCTGCTCGCGATCGGCCTCGTGGTCGGCGCGCGCGCACTCTTGCCGCTGGCGGTCGAGCGCGGCGCCGCCTACGGTTCGCGCTACTACCTGGGTCTTCCGGTCCGTATCGACAATGCCGATTTCTCGCTGACCGAGGGCACGGTCGTGCTCGAGGGCGTCAGCGTCGGCGCCAAGCCCGACGAAGTTTCACCTACCGACGCGGCTCTGACTCCTCCTCCCATCGATCCCGCCACCGCGCTGCTGCACTGGAGCCGGGTGGCAGTGCACCTGTCGTGGAACGATCTTCGCCGCCACACCTTTCATCTGACCGATCTCGTACTCGAGTCGCCGTCGATCAGGGTGGAGCGCGAGAGCGACGGCAAGATCGATCCGCTGCGCTACGCGAGGCCGCTGGCCGAGGAGGCGCAGAGCGAGCCGTCGCCGGCCGGCGACGACGGCTCCGCACCGTGGAAGGTCGTGGTCGACAAGTTCGAACTGAGGTCTCCCGATGTCGTGGTAGTCGATCCGCCGACCGGTCAGAACCTGCTCGAGTTTTCGCTCGAACAGTTCCTGCTCGAGAGCGTGGCGGTGCAGGGCAGTGATTTCTCGCTCGGCGGAATCGGCATCGAAGGGCCGGTGTTGCGCGTGCGCCGTGACCTGGTCCTGGCCGACACGAGCGTGCGCGGGGCGTCGGCGAAATCAGAAGCCGGCGGCGAAACCGCGGCTGCGGTCGACGTCGCGCAAGCGAAGGCCACCCCAGAGGCCACGCCGGATGCGAGTTCCGCCGAGGCCGCGCCGGATGCGGGTTCCGCAGAGGCCGCGTCGGCGGGAACTGCCGATAGCGCGTCGGCGCCCGCCGTCAAGGAACGCGAAAGATCCGGATACCGGATCGCCAAGATCGACATCGCGCGCGCCAAGTTCACCTGGATCACCGACCAGGGACCTCTGGACGTCGCGCTCGCGCTCAAAGCTTCGGACCTCACGATGGACCAGGGCAAGCGATTCCCGCTCGACCTTCAGCTTCAGATCGGCGAAGGCAAGATCGGTGTTGCAGGAGAGGTGGGGATTCTGCCGCCCGCGTATCACGGAACGTTCGACTGGAGCGGGCTGCCGTTTCCTCCGCTGCTGCTGGCCGCGCTGCCGCAGTTCGCGCCGTGGCTGCGCTCGGCCGATTCGAAGGGCGATTTGAAGATCGACGCCGATCTGGTCGCCGCCGAAGGCCCGGCCGGGCTGCGCATCTCGGGCCGCACCAGCGTGGAAAGCGTCGCGATCGCCGATCCGAAAGGAGACGAAGCGGCACTTGGCTGGAAACAACTCGAAGTCGTCGCAAGCGAGGTGCTGGTGCCGCTTTCGGAGCAGGGCAGGCCGAGTGGAACGACGCGCGTCGTGTTGGATTCGGTGAGGCTGGTCGAACCTAAGATCCGCTACACGCGGCCCTCGCCCGCGCTCGATGCGCTGCTGGGCCGGCCGTCGACGAGCCCGGTTGCCGAAGGGAAAGGCGCGGGCGCGGCCAAGACTGACAAAGCCGCCACCGTCGCCGCTGCGGCCGCCGCGCCGGCCGCAGCTTCGGGCGGTGCGACCGCAACGCCGCCGCTGGTGCTTTCGGTCGCTTCGTTGGAACTGCTCGGCGGCGATTTCGAGTTGAACGACAACACGGTCAAGCCGGCGGCGCGCTCGCACATCAGAGATCTGTCGCTGTCGGCGAAGGACGTGCGTTTCCCCGAGACCGCCGCCGCCGCGATCCGCGTGCGCGCGATCTTGCCGGACACCGCCACTTTGAGTATCGACGGCGATCTGAAGCCCGGCAACAACGGCGACTTCACGGTCGTCGTCCAGAAACTCGACCTGCCGACCTTCAGCCCTTACGCGGCGGCGGCAGGCGCTACGCTCGATGCCGGCCAGGCATCGCTCGAGACCAAGGTTCGCATGCGCGGCGGCAAGACCGCACTCGACAACGATCTGCTGCTGCGCAGGTTTGGCGTTTCACTGCGCGATCCGTCTTCGTTCGAGCGCAGCTTCGGGGTACCGATTGATCTGGCCCTGGCGCTGCTGCGCGACCCGTCGGGCAACATTAGTCTGAACATACCGGTGCGCATCGACGAAAAGGGTGCCAGCGTGTCGATGGGCGCGGTCATCGCCAGCGCGCTGCGCCAGGCGATGGTCGGCGCGGTGACCGCACCGCTGAAGATGCTCGGTGCGGCGTTCGGTGGCGGCGGTTCGCAGGCCGGCGGTCTCGGTCTCGATCCGATCGCGAACCGCCCGGGCAGCGACGAACTCGCCGACGGCCAGAAGGGACGCATCGACGCTCTGGTGCAACTGCTGTCGCAACGCCCCAACGTAGGTTTGCTGTTGCGTGGCCGCGTCGGGCCCGAAGACCGCCCGGTAGTCGCACAGCAGGTCCTGACCGAGCGCTGGAAGGCCGGGGAAGCTTTCCCCGATGTCGAGGGTTCGGGATTTCTGGCTCGCCGCCGCATCGGTCAGGCGCTGCTGAAGACCGCCAAGGGCGAAGCGCCGAAGCTTTCGGACGAAGACCGGGCTCTGTACGAACGCACCGCTGCCGCCGTACCGATTCCTGAAGCGCGTCTGCAGGCTCTTGCCCGCAGTCGCGCCGAACGCGCACGCACGCTGCTGCTGGAACAGGGCGTGGTCGCGAGCCGAGTGGCGGCCGGCGACCCGGAAGCCGAAGGGACGCCGGCGGTGGTGATAGGGCTGAAGACGAAGTAGGTTCCGCAGCGATGGAGGAGGTCGCTGCCAAGGTCGCCGCGCGTGACGGCGAGATCTCCAAGACACCATCGTCGCCGGATTCTGCGGCGGCCGAGGCGCGCTTCCGCGCGCTGTTCAATTCGCCTTTCCACTACACCGCGCTGCTCGCGCCCGACGGCGTGCTGCTCGACGTCAACCGCAGGGCGTTGGCCGAAGGCGGACTGCCACGCGAGTCGATTCTCGGCGTTTCGTTCTGGGAGCTGAGTTGGTGGGGCACTTCCGAGCAGGTGCAGTCGCGAGTACGTGCGGCGATCGCGCGCGCCGCACTCGGCGAACTGGTTCGTGAAGACGAAGACGTGTGCGAAGAGGAGGACGCACTGTTCGTCGTCGAACTGCTGCTGATGCCGGTCCGCGACGCCGACGGTCGCGTCGTGTACCTGGTCGCTGAGGCACAGGACGTGACTTGGCGCGCTCAGGCGCAATCGGCGCTGCGCCTGAGCGAGGAGCGCTTTCGTACCGCGATGCATTCCTCGCCGATCGGGTTGGCGCTGGTCGCACCTGACGGGCACTTCCTGGAGGTCAACCCCGCGCTGTGCCGCATCGTCGGCTACACCGAAGACGAGTTGAAGGCCCGGGATTTCCAATCGATCACCCATCCTGACGATCTCGACATCGACGTGGGGTACATGCGCGCGGTGCTGCGCCGCGAGATCGACACCTACGAGATGGAGAAACGCTATTTCCACAAGGACGGCAGGGTCGTCTGGATATTGCTCAGCGTCGCGATGGTGAGCCACGACGACGGATCGGTCCGTCATTTCATTTCGCAGATCCAGGACATCACCGAGCGTAAGCGGATCGAGGAGGGGCTGCGCCAGAGCGAGGAACTGTACCGGACGGCAATGCATTCAGCCGCCATCGGGGCCGCGCTGATCGGGCTGGATGGGCGCTTTCTCGAAGTCAACGAGGCGTTGTGTCGCATCGTCGGGTACACCGAGGACGAGCTGCTTGCGACCCACTCGATGTCTCTGACCCACCCGGCCGACCTGGAAGGCGATCTGAACAATGCCCGATTGTTGTTCAGTGGTGAGGTAGAGGGCGTCAGTCACAGGGAGAAGCGCTTCATACACAGGGACGGTCACGAAGTGTGGGTCTCGGTCCACGCTGCGATGGCCCGCGGCAGCGATGGGGTGCCTACTCATTTCACTTCGCAGTTCGAAGACATATGTGAGCGCAAGCGGGTCGAGGCGAGGCTGCAAGAGAGCGAAGAACGCTTCCGTACTGCGATGCGGTCTTCCGCCGCCGGGATGGCGATCGTGTCGCTCGACGGCCGACTCGTCGAGGTCAATGCCGCGCTGTGCCGGATTTTCGGATACAGCGAGGCCGAGCTTCTGGCTCTGGACCCCCGGGCGTTGACCTTTTCAGAAGTGGCCGATGAGAATCCGGCCGTCAGCAAGGCGCTGGTCGACGGTGAGATCGACGTACACGAGTGCGAGAAGCTCTATCGTCACGCGGACGGGCACGCCATCTGGGGCTTGCGTATGGTCTCGCTGGTCCGCGACGGCGACGGGACGCCGCGCTATTTCGTCGCTCAGGTTCATGACATCACCGAGCGTAAGCAGGTGGAAGCGGCATTGCGCGAAAGCGAGGCGCGCTTCCGCTCGATAACGGAGCGTTCGGCCGTCGGTACCGCACTGGTCGCGCCGGACAAGAGCGTACTCGCTGTGAATCCGGCGTTCTGCAATATGTGCGGGTACCGGGAAGAAGAACTGAAGGGCAGGGATTTTCAGTTCTTCACCCATCCCGACGACGTGGAAGAAGAACTGGTTTACGTCGAGGCCATGATCCGCCGTGAGATCGACTCGTTTCAGATGGAGAAGCGTTACATCCGCAAGGACGGCCGTGTTGTCTGGGTTCTACTCGGCACCTCGGTGGTGAGCGGCGACGACGGCGTGCCGCGCTACGCCATCGGCCAGGTCCAGGACATCACCGGCCGTAAGCAGGCGGAGTTGGCTCTGCGCGCGAGTCAGGAGCGTTTCCGCGCGGCCATGCACTCGGCCGCGATCGGCATGGCGCTGGTAACGGCCGACGGCCGGTTCCGCGAGGTCAACGACGCTCTCTGTCGGCTCGTCGGCTACACACGGGAGGAACTGCTGGCGAGGGACGCCAACTCCATCACCCACCCCGACGACATCGAACCGGAGATGGCTTACGTGCGAGTGATAGCCGGCGGTGAGATCAAGACCTACCAGATGGAGAAGCGTTACATTCACAAGGACGGGCACGCGGTGTGGATCATGCTGAACGTGGCGAGGATCGAGGACGGCGATGGATCCGCTGCCTACGCCGTCTGCCACATGCAGGACATAACCGACCGCAAGAACGCGGAGGCGGCGCTGCGAATCAGTGAAGAGCGATTCAAATCGGCGATCCGGTTTTCGACCATAGGCATGGCTCTGGTAGCGCCGGACGGCCGCCACCGCGAAGTCAACTCCGAGTTCTGCCGCATCGTCGGCTTCTCGGAAGAAGAACTGTGCGCGACGGACTTCCAGTCCCTCACGCA
>Ga0172371_10005617_pt1 | contig 18546 bp, 11 predicted proteins | sample Lak12m_FD_114543 | JGI IMG/M metagenome (GOLD analysis project Ga0172371, IMG submission 114543) | Freshwater microbial communities from Kabuno Bay, South-Kivu, Congo - kab_022012_12m | ecosystem: Environmental > Aquatic > Freshwater > Lake | place: Democratic Republic of the Congo: South-Kivu...
CAGAATCCCTGAAACGGAGAGAACGGGCTTCGTGGTGAAGGGGAACTGAATGGACGGCACCATTCGCAAGCTCATGGATGCCGTCCCTCCCGGGGCCGGCTGCGGTTTGGGATGGACCGAATCGGTCGACGGCCGTTCGGTCCGGGAGAATGGATCAGCGCCAGGGGAGGGGATCCCGGAAGAAGCTTGACGGTCCGCGCGCACGGGAATACGGTTCGGCACCATGAATACAATAAGCATTGCAGGTTATTCGTTTCACGGGGCACTCGCGGAAGGGACACTCAACATATTCGGCTACCTGGAGTCGTGCCGCTACCGCTACAACCTCGATACGGCGGATATCTGGAACGGAATGCTCGGGCCCGACCCTGAACAATACCTCCAGCCGGCTTTCCTCACGCAAGTCCGCGACGCAATGCGGGAACGCGGACTGACACTCGTGAACTATCACGCGGACGGCTGTCATGTCTGGGAGGATGATCCCGCCCAGCGTGAAAAGAATGCTGCCATGGCCAAACGCCATCTCGACGCCGCGGAATTCCTGTCAGCCCGGACGGTCCGCATCGACGCCGGGGGCCGCGATCGCAACTGGACCACCGAACAGTTTGATCTGATCGTCAAGACCTACAAGGCATGGGCCAAACGGGCAGGGGAAAAGGGCTACAAGATCGGCCCGGAAACACATTGGGGCGCGGAGAACTACCCGGACAGCATGCTGAAGCTGGCAAAAGCAGTGAATTCTCCCGCCTACGGCATCCTCCTCCACATGGGCAAGGACGTGGCGGGCACGCCGGATGACTACGACCGTCAACTCGCGCCGCTGGCAGTCCACACTCACATCGACGCGAACACCACGTTCAATCGCGTGGATTCAGCCCTGCGTATCCTGCGCAAGGCAGGCTACAGCGGCTGTCTCGGGGTTGAACACCACAGCGCGAAGAACGAGTATGCCGAGGTTGCCGCCCAGCTGGCCTTTGTCCGACGCTCCGCAATGGCACTGGACATGGAAGAGGCGGCCGCCAAGCCCGAGGGCAATCCGCTGCTCGATCCCCGTAACGAGCGCGCCCACCAGACGAAGAAGCTGTAGAACGTGGGGGCAGAACGTAGAACGTGGGAAGTGGGAGGTAGAGTGTGGGGACAGGAACCGGATGCCGCGCGCCCTCCATGGTGCTGGCACTGGTGGCAAGGAACCGCTGCTGTGCATGAACAGCGGACACCGGGATTGGCATATTACGATATCTTGAGTTTGCAGGTCAGGAATGGTAGATTCCTGCTATGAAAGTGCAACGTGACACGCTTGAGGTTTCAGACGTGCACGGGCAGTCCGATGCCCAGTACTGGCTCAGGCAGACACCGGTTCGACGTCTGAAAGCCATGCAGATCAATCGGCAGATAGCCTATGGCCGAACACAGTCTTCCAAAAGACTTCAAAGAGTTCTTGAAGTTGTTGAACGACGCCGGGGTTGAGTACCTGCTGATCGGCGGATATGCCGTCGGTTACCATGGCTACCCTCGAACAACCGCCGACATGGATATTTGGGTGGCGATCTCGCGGGAGAACGCCGGCAGGCTTGTTGACGTATTCCAGCGCTTCGGCATGAAGGACGCAAAGCTTCGCCCTGGGCTGTTCCTTCAACATGGCAAGATCATCCGCATGGGTGTGCCGCCCATGCGGATAGAAGTCATAACGGATATCGACGGCGTTGACTTCGCCAGGTGCTATGCGGCTCGGAAGGTGACCAGGATCGACGGACAGACGGTCAACCTGATATCCCTGCGGCATCTCCGGGTAAACAAGCGTGCGTCGGGCCGGCACAAGGATCTCGACGATCTTGAGCATTTGCCGAAGCGGTAGCCCCCGGCCTCCTGCCGCGTTTAACGCGGCTACTACAACGGCAAACTGGGAAGTTTGCCCTCCATGGTGCTGTCAATCGTGGTGAAGGGGAACTGACGGACGGCACCATTCGCAAGCTCATGGATGCCGTCCCTCCTGTGACCGGTCACGGCTTGGGAGGGACCGAATCGGCCGAGCGGATGCGACGGACGTTCGGTCCGCGAAAGGGAGTCCACGGCACTCTCTGCGAGGGGGCAGGCCCTTCGCCATGAGGCTCAGGGCAAGCAGGCCTACTTGAACTTTGTCACATCCACGACCTTCTTGAGGTCTTCGTGGATGATGCCGTTGCTGGCGACGAAGCGGAGGCAATGGCCCCTGCGGGCGCCGAGTTCTTCGGCCTTGCCACCGGCCTGGCGGACTATCAATCCTGCAGCGGCCACGTCCCAGACATAGATCCCCGCCTCGAAATAGCCGTCAATATGGCCCGATGCCACCCTGCAGAGGTCAAGGGCTGCTGAACCCAGCACGCGGGCTTTCTGTATGGTTGCCGTTATCCGGTTGAATATGGCCATCGGCGGAATGCCCAGGTCGTCACCCCGATCTATGCCTGTAGCGATCATCGCATCCGCAAGAGTGGCCGTATCGGACACCTTGATTGGCCTGCCGTTGAACAGCGCAGGCTGGTCGCAGGTGGCGGTGAAGAGATGATCCTGGGCAGGGGAGAACACTGCCCCGGCCAGCGTCTTTCCCTCGCGTTCCACAGCCACGGACGTGCACCAGAAGGGTATCCCGTGCGAGAAGTTCACGGTCCCGTCAATGGGGTCGATGATCCAGAGGTAGTCCGCCTTTGACGGGTTACGGTCGGCATGGCCGGTCTCCTCCTCGCCGAGGAACGCATGGTCGGGGAACCTGTTGCGCACCATCTGCTCTGCCCGTTGCTGCGATTCGACGTCCAGCTTGAGCTTGAGGTCGTGGGGAGAGACTTTCAGGACCTCCTTGCGGCGGGACCAGTTGGTGAAGGCATGGAATCCGGCAGCCCGCGCAACGGCCATCGCGCAGTCAAGCAGCTCGGAATTGGACGGGTCCCTGGACATGGTTCACGCAGAATCCGCCGGGTTCAGCCGACGGGAACGGGTTCCTTTGCGGCGTCGTTGAATTTCATGGACACTATGCCCGATATGCCCTTTTCGTGCATCGTGACTCCGTAGAGCACGCGGGCAGCCGCGATCGTCTTGCGGTTGTGCGTGATCGCAACAAACTGGGACTGGTTGAGGAAGTCCTGCAGGGTCGTTACGAACCTGTTGATGTTAGCCTCGTCAAGGGCGGCATCGAGTTCGTCGAGCATGCAGAACGGGCTGGGCTTGATCATGTAGATGGCGAACAGCAGGGCGACGGCCGTAAGAGTGCGTTCGCCGCCGGAGAGCAACGACACGTTCTGGAGCCGCTTGCCGGGAGGCCGGGCAATGATCTCGATTCCGCATTCCAGGATGTCTTCCTCGTTGACCAGGACCAGCTTGGCTGACCCGCCGTTGAACAGCTTCTCGAACATGACCTGGAAGTTGGTGTTGGCCTTCTCGAACGTCGATCGGAAGAGATCCGTCGTGGTGTGGTTTATCTTCCGGATCATCTCCATGAGCTGCTGCTTGGAGTTGACGAGGTCCTGTTCCTGCTGGGTGAGGAACGAGTAGCGCTCTTCCAGCTCCTTGTATTCCTCGATGGCGACCAGGTTGACCGGCCCCATGGCTTCGAGCTTGGTCCGCAGTTCTGCGACGTACGTATCCAGCGATTCGGGGGCGGGCTGGCCTTCATCCCACTGGGGTTCCGGCTCGGCCGCCATCTGTTCCTGGGTCATCTTGTATTCGTTGGCGATGCGATCGACCTCGTTCTGCCGGCGCATGCGCTTCTCGGTGAACCCGACATCGAGGGCGGACTTCTTCGTATGCAGTTCCTCGAGGGCGCTGCGTTTCGTGGTGGTGGCTTCCTCGAGGCGCTTGAGCTCTTCGGCCTGCTTGATGCGGTTCTTCTGGAGGCTCTCGACCTTGTCATGCTCTGTCCGCACCTGTCCCTCGAGCACGGTGATGCTGCTTTCCGCCATCTGGACTGCGGTTTCCATGGCGCGGATGCGGCTCTCGTATTCCGCTATGGCAGTCGAACGTTCCTGCAGGTGCCGGTCGAGCTCCTCTATCCTTGCGGTGGCGGATTCAAGGCGGGATTCCTCGTGACGCAGGTTCTGGCCGACTTCGCCGTGGCGGATGCGGGTTTCGGCCAGGTCGTTCTGGAGTTCGACGTGGCGGGACTCAAGCCGCTGCAGGTCGCGGTTGGCCGTGGCGGATGACTCGGCGTTCTGTTCGCGGCGGGTCCTGACGTCGCGGAGCTGCTCTTCGATGTGGTTACGTTCGGCCTCGCTGGAGACGTTCTGTGTCTTGAGGTTGTCCAGTTCCCAGGAGACGGTTTCGAGCTTCTGGGCGCTGGTGCGGGCCTCGCTGGAGATGACCTGGCTTTCGCCCTCTTTCTGGGCGAGGGCACGGGCGCTCTTGTCCAGCCGGACCCGCTCTTCGCGGATCGCGGTGTCCAGCGCTACAAGATCCTGCCGGCATTTCTCAAGCGCGGCGGCAGCATCGGTGATTTCGCCGTCGAGCCGCCGTGATTCTTCTTCCGTGGCCGCGATGGACTGGCGGAGGTGGATTGGGTATGCCGCGTTATCCTGCGGGACGAGGTATTCCACCCACCCGTCCCCCCGGGCGAGAACGCCGGTCTTTGTCGCAAAAACGATTCCAGCTGGCACCGGGCTCGGGATGTCCGTATGGGCGGGCACTACGAAGACGGAGCCGAGCAGGTTTTCGAGTATCGGCCGCGCGGCCTCCGAGCACTTCACGTGGTCAAGCAGCTGATCGCCGCGTGTTCCTTCGGGTGGGCGGGGGAGGGCGCCCGGGGGCACGGCCAGAAGGCGTATGGATCCTTTGGTGGCGGACTGGAGCCTGGTCACGATATCAAGGGCGGCGGCCGAGTTACGGACGAGTACTGCGTCCATGCAGGCGCGCAGGGAGACTTCCACGGCGCGGACGTAGTCGGGCTCGACCTCGATATGAGAGGCAAGGGTTCCGAGGACGAACTGGTTATCGACTGCGAGCGGGTTGGCGGAATCGAGCAGCAGCCTGGTTCCGTCCGGCATCGCGCCGGGGTCGCGGTCACTTTCCCTGAGCACCGCGATGCGCGCCTGGCAGGCTGCGCGGGACGACTGCAGGTCGGACTGCCTGCGGGTCTGTTCCGTTATCTTCGAATCCAGGGCGATGCGTTGCTGGGAGAGCGCTTCGAGCTGTTGTTCGCGGGAATGCGCATCGACGCGGAGGGCTTCGAGTATGCCGGTGCTTTCGGTGAGGCGCGCTTCGAGGTCGGTGGATGTTTTTGCAATGTGGCCGCGTTCGGCTGCAAGGCGCTCGCGCTCAAGGATGCGGGAACGTTCGCGCGCCTCGAGTTCCATGTGCTCGTTCTGCAGGCGGGTGGCCAGGCTTTCGAGCTGGATCAGGTCGTTTCGCAGTGCCTGCAGGTTCTGCCTGGCAGTGGAAAGCTCTTCCTGGTGCTGGTTGAACAGGGATGTCTTTGTTTCCAGGGCTTTTGTTGCCTGGTCGGCATCCGCCTTGAGGGCTTCCACCTGTTTGGCGAAGCCGTCCTTTGCGACATGGGCCTGTTCGAGCTGCTGTTTCGTGGCCTCGGTGTCGCGGCGATCGCGGTCGGCCATTGCCTTGTACTCGGCCGACTGCTCGCGGTTGACCTTGATCAGTTCGCGGGTGTGCTCGAGCTTGCTTTCGGCCTGGACGGCGCGTTCGCGGGCGGTGCCGATTTCATGTTCGGTCTGGACCACGCTCTGGCGAAGAACGCTGTTGCCTTCCTCGAGGTCTTCCACTTCCTTCTGCGCGGCGCGGAGGTCCTCGTTGAAGGTGGTCAGCTTGGCCTGGATCGCGGCTATTTCCTCTTCCAGCGCCTTCAGGCGGTCACGCGTGAGGAACACGTCCGCCTTGCGCAGTTCTTCGCGCAGGGACTGGTAGCGGCGTGCTTTGCCGGCCTGGCGCTGGAGCGAGCCGATCTGGCGTTTTACCTCGCGGATAACGTCGGCAAGGCGGAGGAGGTTGGCCTCGGTGTGTTCAAGTTTGCGCAGCGCTTCCTTCTTGTCGTTCTTGAACTTCGTGATCCCGCTTGCTTCCTCAAAGACTTCGCGGCGGTCTTCGGGGCGGGAGCTGAGGATCTGGTCAATGCGGCCCTGTTCCATGACCGAGTAGGAAGTGGTGCCGACGCCGGTATCCATGAAGAGGCGCGCTATGTCCTTGAGGCGGCACGGCGCCCTGTTGATGAAGTACTGTCCCTCGCCTGTGCGGAAGACGCGGCGCGTGATCGTGACCTCGGTCATCTCCATTCCCAGCGCCTTGTCGCAATCGGCGAAGGTTACGGAGACTTCCGCCATGTTGAGGGGCTTACGTACGTCGGTTCCATTGAAGATGACGTCGGTCATCTGGGCGCCGCGGAGTGCTTTTGCGCTCTGTTCGCCGAGGACCCATCGCATGGCATCGGAAACGTTGCTTTTCCCGCAACCGTTGGGGCCCACGATGGCAGTCATGCCGGGCTCAAAATCGAGCTTGGTCTTATCGGCGAAGCTCTTGAAACCTATCATTTCCAACGACTTAAGGTACACGGACCCTCCCGGTCAAAATGACGTTCGTACATCTATATCATGTGGGTCGAACCTGCGCAACACAATATGTAGTGGGTATTTAGGGGTTTGGAGGGGGGGTGGGGTGTTAAGAGTGGGAAGTGGGATGTAGGACGTGGGGACCGGAACCGGATGCCGTGCGCCCTCCTTCGTCCCGAGGCGCGTCCTCCTTCGCTCAGAGGCTTCGACGGGCAGGGGCTCGCCGCTCCACCCGAGCAAAGACGGCCGATTTTCAGGATCCGAATTCCGGATTTTTGAACAGAAGGTCGCAAAGGGCGCGAAGGACGGGCTGCCTCAGCCCCTTGAAACGGCGTTTGAGATGACGGTTGCGATGAACTCGTCGAGACTGATACCGGCAGCCTTCAGGGCTGCCGGGAAACCGGCCTCGGCCGAGATGTCGGGATTTGCGTTTATTTCCAGCACGTACAGTCTGCCCTGCCGGTCCATGCGCATGTCGATCCTGACGTAATCCCGGCATCCGCAGGCCGTCCACGTATGGCGCGCAGTGTCCCGGATGCAGTTTGCCTCGACGCTGCTGACGTCCGCCGGGACTCTTCGCGGCGAGACTATTCCCGGGATGGTCCCGGGTCTCCACTTGATGTCGTAGTCGACAATGCGCGGCCGATTAGACGGAAACAGCGTGAAGTCTATTTCCGCGATCGGCATCACCCGAACCCTGTTGCCGTCCTGCATGACGGAGATGTTGAACTCGCGTCCGTCGATGAACTGCTCAACGAGCGCGGGCTGCCCGCAGATTCTGTGGACCCTGTTGACCGCCTTCCCGAGCAGGCTGCCGGAGTTGCGAATCACGGACTTGCAGTCTATGCCTTCGCTGCCGTCCGCGCTGACGGGTTTCACTATGTACGGGGGTCGACCAGGGCCGGTGACATTGCCTTGACCTTGAACCTTCTGCGGAAAGACCGTGCCGGCGGGGACGGCGATGCCGGCCGAGATGAGTCGTGTCTTGGTCAGGTACTTGTCGAACGTGAGCATGAGGCATTCTGTATCGCTGCCGGTACAGGCGCGGCCGAGGGCGCGACACACTGCGGGAACAAGATTGTAATCGGCAGGGGGGCCGTCCAGCCGTTCAACAAGATTGAATACCACGGGCTCACGGCCTTGCGCCAATGCCGCCGGGATGTCTGACAGTCGCCTGATGCCGTGGCAGCGGAACGGGTATTTCAGTCTGCGCAGGCCGGCCGACAGGGCGCTGACTTCGTAGAGAATACCCCTGTCGGATTCGACGTGGCGGTCCGCCCCGCGTACGGGAAGGTTGTAAAGCACGAGGACGGCGGGTTTCTTCATGGGCGTAATCCTAGCAGACTGCCTTGCGGGTAGCCAAGCGCATGAAACGGGCGTTTGCGCGAATGGAATCGCTGATGAATGCGGGTCAGGTACGCGCCAGGCGCAATCCACCACCTATCCGCATGTGGCCGCCACGGACAACATGGTCAACTATGGCGCGCCTGAGAGCGGTATCGCGTGGAGCCTGTGTGAGGTCGTTGTACCTGTGCCCGAACACCCGTTCCCACGTCTGGCCGTCCGTTGCGCCCTGTACCGGGAAGAGATGGTATTCGCGCTGGAAGCGAACGATGTTCGAGTCGGCCGGCAGGAGTTGCGCAAGCTGACCGTCAAACAGCCAGGTTGCGGAGAACATGATATTGAACCTGAACTCCGGGAAGTGCCGCGGGAAGAACTCCATGGCACGGCGATACGATTCGGCGCAGGTGTCGGGCGCGAGCGGTCCGCTTGCCGGCATGTGCACGCTCAACGCGGCGTCACCTTGCGCGACAACCTGCTCCAATTCCTCTTTCTGGAGTGTGACCTGTTCGGACAGGATTCGGCCGTCGCGCGTTACCGGGTGACCGGTGACTGTCCCGTGTGTTTCCCGGTACGTTGTCTTGAATGCGGCAGGATCGGAAACACCGGTGGTTCCATCAAACTGACCGTCGGTGCGAACCTTGGCTCCGGCGGGAGCGAGAAGGAACAACTCACCGGTCCGGGTGTTCTTGAATCCGTGGAAATCGAAGGAGAACCTGTCGAGGCAGAACTGGAGCCGGCCGAGCGAGAAAATGCGGCTGTTGAAGTGGAACCAGAGCCAGCCGAGATTGGCGTATCCCCAGCGCCCTTCGGTGTCGTGGAACCAGCGTATCCACAGCTCCAGGTCACGCAGCGTCGTGTATGTTACGTCGTCAGGAATTCCGCGCGCGCGGTTCCGCTCGAGCACCTTCGGTGTGCCGCAGAGGTAGACGAAAGCGTAGAAGAGTTCGGCGCCGGGATCGGTAGACAGGGGCAGCATGGGCCATTTCACCACGTCCATGCGTTCAATCTCGCGCTCGAAGAAGAGGTAATGGCAGTGGCGGAAGAGCCGGGCGAGCGCCGGATTGCGCTGGAACATGGGCAGGGCATCCGCCAGAACCCGGTGGATTTCGTCAGAGAGACCGATATTCCTGCAGACGTCCGAGAGGAATCGTTCGTCAGGTACCGTTGAGTTGCCGATGGGGCGGTAGTCCTCGGAACTATTCCATCCCGCTTTCCAGACATCCGCGCTGCCGGGTAGCGAAAGACCGGACCGGACTTCATCGTAAGTCATCTACGTGATTCCTTCATTTCTTTGTATACTTTGTGTTGAACATATTCTGGACTCCGGAACTCCTGAACACCAAGACCGCGAAGTTTGCGAAGGTGCATGTCATGTTCTGTGACGTGTAGCCACGGCGCTCCGTCGCCGTGTCCCCGGACGCCCCGACAGAGCGGGGCGGCTACAACCATCCAGGGAAGCCATGCCTATGAGGATCGAGTGATGAACTCCATTATTCCCTTGGACTGCCTTGCGTCCTTACGCGAAACCTTCAGACGCATCATGCCGGCTGTGGGTATCCGATTGGCTTCCTCAATTGTCATGTCTGGCGATGTGACCACTAGTGGGCGGTCCGACTGTATCTTGACCTCAAACGTCCTGTCGATCGCGGTGGTCGAGAGGCGATTCAGCTTTGTGAAGTCGAACACCACCTGTCCCTGTCCCGAAGCACCCGGCGCCAATGGATTGGCGCCCTCCAGGCCGTTGGTAATGGAGGGCGGCAATCCTTTGCCGCCGTTTCGGGCAAAACAGCCCCGTACCTCAACACTTACGGTACTGTGATGGGCAAGCTGAGTCCAGCAATCGCGCGTGTTTCCTGAGAGCGTGCGGTCGGGCATGGAGTCATACGGCGTGAGCAGGTTGACCCATCGGTCCACGACCTCGGCACTGCGGGACGGATCCTGATGCAGGAGGTTGGGCCAGTGCAATCCGCAGATCGGGCCGGCCACGTGTCCGGATGGTGACGGGCCGATGGCGTGCCAGGGCGCGAGGTCGTGGCCGCGGTCGACGGTCATCAGCCCATCCTCGACTCCGAACAACGGGTATTCCGTGGGACGGCTGTGGAACATTGTCTTGTACGGGGTTGAGATGTGTCTGATCCCGGCCTGCTTCAAGATGCCGGCCAGGCCTTTCCCGTCATCACCGAACCGGTGGAGGAACGCAGCGGGGATGTAGGACTCGAGGGGCTGCCTGAATCCTGCGTCGGAGTAGATTCCGAGGAACGCGTCGAGATGCCTTTGCGTGTCGTCACGCATAAAGCCCTGCCGGTCGTACCATTCGGCGCGGGACATCTGTCCGTTGGTCCAGTATTCGTGGCCGACTGCGTGTAGCGTGGGTTCGATGTACGACGGGTTATCGTTGAACATGGCGGCAACTGCGGCGGCCTCATCGGCGGGGAAGGGCGGACACATCCAGTCAGGACCCATCCATGTGGCAGAAGGCACTCTGCGGAGGGAGTTACGGCGGTCCCACTCGCAGAGGACCAGTCCTGCCTGCGGCCGCATGTTGAGGCGCCGGCCGAGCTCGCACAGAACGGGGTCAGCCCTTACCATAGTACATAAAGCACAGAACGGGGTCAGCCCTTACCATAGTACATAAGGATTGACGTTGTCAGGGGGATGTGAGAAGGTTTTGGGCATGGCACGGTTACTGAGAGTGGAGTATGAGGGAGCTATCTATCACGTAACGCTTCGGGGAAATGGAAGGGCAGATATCTTCCATGACAAGCAGGACCGGGAGCGGTTTCTGACGCGGCTGGGCGAGAAGACCGGCGAGTATGGCATACGACTGTATCTGTACTGCCTGATGACCAACCATGTGCACCTGCTTCTGGAGACCCCGCAAGGGAACTTGAGTCGATTCATGCATGCACTGGAGACGGCCTACACCGTGTATTTCAATCTGAGACACGACAGTAGCGGACACGTCCTGCAGGGAAGGTACGGTGCCAGGCTTGTGGAAGGCGAGGAGTACCTGCTGAAGTTGACGCGGTACCTTCACCTCAATCCAGTCTATGTTGGTGGCCTGAAGGGATCGCCCCTGGCAGAGCGACTGGTGCGATTGAGAAACTATCCGTGGAGCAGTTACCGAGGCTATGTGGGGCTGGCGCAGCCCGAGAGCTTCGTGGAATCCGGGCCGGTGCTCCGGATGGTGGCAAAGAGTGAGACCCGGCAGAGGAGAGAATACCGGGAGTTCGTGGAGGCTGGTCTGGCGAGAACCGATGAGGAGTTCCTGGCGGTCATGACCTCATCGCGTTGGGGGATTGGCGGTGAGGAATTCTGCCACCGGGTAAGGGATCGGCACTATGACATGGTCTATGGGTCCGGGAAGAAGGTGGAGGATGCTGCTTTCCGGAAGGCTGTGCGGACACTGAAACCGGATGATGTGGCGACAGTGGTGGCAGAAGGGCTTGGCAGAGGGCGGGAGTACGTGGAGGGCCGGCACCGGGACGGACGAGTACGCCCCGCTGTTGCGTTGATGCTCTGCAAGTACGCCGGACTGACTCAACGGCAGGCGGCGGAGCGGCTTGGCATGAAGACCGGAGTGGCGGTGAGTCATCAGATCAGCCGCCTGAAGATCCGTCTTGAGAACGACAACGAGCTACGCGCGAAGTTGCATCGGATTGACAGCACACTGGCCAACCGCCTGAAATCTACTATGTACTATGGTAAGGGCTGACCCCTTCTAGGGCCGGCCCTGACGCGGGTGTCAATGGCTGCCGCTCCGAGCGCGAGCATTCCGCCCTGGCTTGTCCCCATCAAGGCGATCCTTTCGGGATCAATATCAGGTCTTGTCACCAGGTAGTCTATGCAGCGGACGAGATCAGTATAGGCGCCCTGGTAGAAGAATCCTTCCGGACTCTTCTTCCCGTGGTTCACCCATGCCCGGTCGGCCGACTTGTCCACGCTCCACAGTTGACCCGATTCGCCCTGTGAACGCGGATAGACCTGTACGACGGCATAGCCGCGCTGGCATTCGTTGAGCTGGTGACCGAACTCCCATCCGCCGTAGCCGGGGCCGCCGACGATGGCGGGCAGGGGACGCGGCTCGCGGCCGCGATGCACGGTGTCGACGGGAAGTGCGAGATAGGCGCGAACGGGGATGTTGTCCAGCCCGTGGTACGTCAACCGGTGGACGTAGTAGGGCAGGCGCTGGTCGAGTTTCTCAACCTGCACCTCCAGTGGCTGAGATCGCAGGCGTGCAAGCGTCTTCTGCCAGAAAGCATCAAGGTCCGAGGGTATGGAGGGTGCCATGTTCCGCCTTCCTTTTCAGTTGCAGGATAAGAAGTTGGCAAATCCTGCGGGGAAAGTCGACCCGATTACTGGAACTAACGATCTTCGACATGAAGAGGGTTCAGGATCACTGACATCCAGAATCCAGTATTGAGATACCCGCCGTGCTATGGTCCCTACATCACGACCATGATGCTTCCGATGAGGGGGCCCTGGTAGAAGCCACTGGTGCCTGCCTGCGCATTGGTCCCGCCGGCATTGACAAACAGCTGCCCCGAGAATGTGGGGAGGTTGGTGGTATAGGCCATGTGGTCGACTGACTTTGCCGCGATGCGCGGATCGGCAATGTCGGGCGCTATGTGATGCCACACGGCGATGCGTCCGCCGCCACCGTCGCCAACGGGGCTCTGGCCGTCCCTGCGCCCGCCTTTTGCCCTGAGGACACCTGTTCCGGAAAAACGTCTCCCGGCCATGAAGATCGACCCGCCGCTGGCGCCGTTGCCGCCGTAGTAGATCCCCGGAAGCCCGTTGGCCGACAAGGTGCCGTCGACAGTCATGTTCCCGCCGGCCACAATATGAATTGCACCGCCTCCCTTGCCGGAGTTGTAGACGGTGAACACACCGCCGGGACTCCCGGATTCAAGGGGGACTCCTTCAGTCCCGTAGACATCCCCGCCCGCGGCCCCGCCACCACCAATGCCGCCGTAACCGCCTCCGCCGGCGCTTGTCTTGCCTGCACCGGGTCCATTCGCGTTACCGGCCACCGGGATGTAACCGCCGCCATCGGTGTTAATGCCGCCGCCACCCTGGATGCTGGCGCTGCCATCCACGCGTATTCCGACCATGGAGTTGGTCATGCCCGCCGGACCGTTGGTTCCCGCGGACAGAGGAAACAGCCATCCGTTTGTTTGAATGGTGAGGTCGCCTCCCACGTCTATGCGTGCGCCGTAGAGCGTGTTCGTGGGCCTTGCCTGTACGACGAGCCGTCCTTCCCTCTTTCCTGACATGTCGGCTGGCACTGGTCCGGCCCCGGACAGGGCCAGGTCTCCGGCAACGTTCAGCCGGTAGCCCATGGGGAAACGGACTACGCAATCATTGATGGCCAGCGATGCCGGTGACCACGAGTTGGGCTGGTTGCTTATCACCATGAGTGTGTGCCAGAAACGATGGGCATCGAGGGTCGCATCTGCGGTCGGCGACGCGGCCAGCAGAACTGTATCAGGTAGATACAGTGTGCCCATCCCACCCCAGTACGACCATTCGCATGATGTGGTGGTGTTGGTGTATGCGAAGGTTGAGAACCTGATACGTGGAGGCGGCGCCACCGCAGCCTGCGACGTTCTGTTGTACCGTATGGCAATACGTCCGCCGCCCCCGCATGCGCCATAGTAGTTTCCCTGTCCCGCGTCCGCACGCAGCAGGCCGGTGTTTCCGCCCTGCAGGGTGCGGCAGGTGATGTCGATACCCCCGCCGGAAGCACCTTCGCCGTGGGCGTAGAGCCCGTAACTGCCGCGTGCCGTGAGCAGGCCGTCTATTGTCACGTCCCCACCGGCGACTATCCTGATGGCGCCTCCGCCCTTGCCGGCCTTGACTCCTGCACCGCCACTGCCTGCCTGTGCCCGTCCTTCGGGCGTGCCATATGAATGACCGTATCCAAGCGTCCCGTAGAATCCCCAGCCGCCGTCGCCGCCATACCCGCCTCCCCCGTAGTAGGTTGGAGTTGACCCGGGCCCTTTCATTTCGCGGTACCCCTTGTCGTCGGCATCGATTCCGCCTCCACTGGTGACCACGAGGTTGGTTCCAACGGTAATCCTGACTGTCGCTCCATTGGTCGGATCGGCATAGGGAAGGAGCCATGAATTCGCGCAAATGTACATGTTTCCGCCGACTGCGAGGGTTGCGCCGTCCTGTGTGAGCGGGTCTGCCACAGGTTTTGCGAACAGGTGCAGGGCCGCTCCGTTGGTCAGAATCATGTTGCCTGCGACGTTCACGGCTATTCCGTCGGGCAATCCGAGTATGCAGTCACTTACTGACAGGGATGGTTGCGTCCAGTTGGTGAATCCGGGGACTATGAGTCGCACGTACTGAAAACGTTTCGACGTGAGTGCTCCGGAAAGCAATCTCGTGTCGGGCAGGTAGACTGTTCCCATCGTTGGCGGCGTTCTTTCATAGGTGGCTTGCGAATCTCTCGGGCCCGGCTTGCCGGAGAACCTTACCGGTGGGCACGGTTCCGGCAGGGCTGCCTGGGCGTTGGTGCTATAGACCACGGCTATTCTTCCGGCAGATCCCGCCGCGCCATCGTAGAATCCGGCACCCCCGTCCACGCTGAGCAGTCCGTTTGTCGAGCCGGCAAGCGTGCGGCAGGTCAGCCATATGCTTCCCCCGGAACCGCCGCCCCCGTGGGTGTTGATCGGATTCCTGCCATCTGCGGTTATCGTGCCTTTGACCGTGATCTGGCCTGTTGCGGTAATGTGAACTGCTCCGCCGCCGGGGCCGCTGTTGGCTATGTAAGCCCCGTTTCCGCCGCTGCCGGGTTGTTCCGGTCCGGCAGGATCATTGTACGCAGGTTTGAACGTGGCGCCGCTCGCGCTGCGTTGCCCCGGGCCGCTGTGTGCCGCCCCGGCTGTCCCCACGGGGTCTGCGCCGGGCCCTTTCCCCTTTGCGTAGCCGACGTAGTCGGCGTTGATGCTGCCACCGGTTTCAACCGTCAAGTTCGAGCACACTACATACACGCGGCAGTTTGGAATCCACTGGCCCAGTCCATTGGTAGCGGTGGCCTTGTTCGCACCATGGGCGATGATGCCACCGCTTTGTATGGTGACATTCGTTGCATTGAGGACAGCTTCCCAGTTCGTGAAGGTGAGCGTGTTGTCCTGGATCGTGAGCGACGCCAGGTTGGCCGTCGCGTTCGTCAGAAGCGGTTTTGTGGATGTACTCGGTATGACGACGGCGTGTCCGTCTTTCGGGTATTCGTTCAGGCTCCAGTTGGCGTCCGTGTGCCAGTACTGGCTGGCAGACCCGTCCCACGTATTGGTTATGGCAGCTGAAGCTGTTGCAGCCAAAATGAAGCAGACGGCGGCGACGGCTTCTCTATGGATGTGTCTTTCCATATCTGCTGTCTCTAGTTTTCCAACCCGCGCTTGTACTTGCAACGTTGCCTACAACAACAGGAAGAATGCACCGCTTTGCTGGCCCTCGTAGAAACCTTTTGTCCCGGCCTGGGAGTTAGTTCCTCCGGCGTTCACGAACAGCTGTCCGGTGAACGTGGCCAGGTTCGTGGTGTATGTCATGCCTGTCACGTTTTTCTGCGAAAGACGGTAATCAGCCATGCGGGTGTCTATGCGGTGCCAGACGGCTATGCGGCCTCCGCCGCCGTCGCCGATGGCGCTTTGGGAGCCTTTGGGTCCGCCGTTGGCTTTCAATATGCCTGCTCCCGAGAACTGCATGCATGTGAGAAATACAGATCCGCCGCTTGCCCCGGTGCCGCCGTAATAGGCGCCGGGCATTCCGTTGGCCGACACAGTGCCATTGACAGTCAGGTAGCCTCCCGCGATCACGTGGACTGCGCCGCCTCCCTTGCCGCTGTTGTATACAGTGAACACGCCGCCTGGGCTGCCCGGCTGGATCGGCACGCCGGCGGTGTCATATGTGTAGCCGCCGGCCGTCCCGCCTCCGAGCCCGCCGTAGCCGCCGCCGCTCCCGTTGTTCCGCCCGGCACCGTAGCCGTTGCCGTTACCCGCCACGGGCTTGTAACCCCCGCCGTCGGCATAGATTCCGCCTCCCCCGTGGATCGTCACATTTCGCGCGACGCGTATGCCGACCACTGCATTGGTCTTTCCGGCCGGCCCATTGGTTTCCGCGGTCAGTGGATACAACCAGCCGTTCGTGCGGATGGTGAGACTCCCACCGACGTCGATGCGTGCGCCGTACAACTTGTTCGTCGTTCCTGCCTGTACCACGAGCCGGCCCTCTTTTCTGCCCGACAAGTCGGATGGCAGTGTCCCGCCCCCGGCGATGTCCAGGTTGCCGGCGATGTTCAACCGGTAGCCCCTTGGGAAACGGACAACGCAGTTGCTGATGACCAGGGCAGCGGGGGACCATGAACCGAGGTGATTGCTGATGACCAGTTCCGTGTGCCAGAACCGGAAAGCGTTCAAGACGGTGGATGCTGTTGACGAGGTGGCCAGCAGGGAAGTGTCGGGCAGGTACAGTGTGCCCATCCTGCCCCAGAAAGCCCATTCACAAGTCAGGGTTGTGCTGGTGTTGGTGTGAGCGAACGTTGAGAAGCGCAGTTGCGGGATGGCGGGCAACGCGGCCTGCAGGGCCTGGTTGTATCGCAAGGCTATACGTCCGCCACCCCCGCATGCGCCGTAGTAGTTGCCCTGTCCCGCATCTGCGCGCAACAGCCCGGTATTTGCCCCCTGCAAGGTGCGGCAGGTGATACTGATCCCGCCGCCCGAACCGCCGGCGCCGTGGGCATACAGCCCGTGGCTGCCGCGCGCAGTGATCAGTCCGTTGACTGTCACATCGCCACCGGCAACGATCCTGACGGCACCCCCGCCTTTGCCGGCCTTGACGTAGGCGTTACCGCCGCCGCTGCCGGCTTGCGCGCGCCCCTCCGGTGTTCCGTATGTGTGACCATATCCGGTTGAACCGTAGAATCCCCACCCGCCTTCTCCGCCATATCCGGCCCCGGTGACCGATGCGGCGCCGCCGGCAATTCCCGGGCCCATCGCCTCGTTGTAGCCTTTGTCGTCGGCGTCAATGCCGCCACCCGTGGCCACAACCAGGTTGCTGCCAACGCTGATCCCGACTGTGGCTCCGTTGGTCGGATCGGCGTAGGGAAGTATCCATGAATTTGCGCACACGAACAGGTGTCCCCCCACTGTGAGGGATGCGCCGTCCTGGATTAGAGGATCTGCGACAGGTTTTGCGAACAGGTGCAGGGTCGCGCCATTGGTGAGGACCATGTTCCCGGGTACGTTTACGGTTATTCCATCCGGAAGACCGAGTATGCAGTCGTTCAGGGTAAGTGAAGCCTTTGTCCAGTTTGTGAAACCGGGGATCATCAGCCGGACATTGTAGAATCTTCTTGCCGTGAATGGTTCCGAAAGCAGGCGTGTGTCCGGCAGGCGCAGGGTTCCCATCGCGGGCGGAAGCCTTTCGTAAGCCGGCTGCACATCCTTCTGTCCCGGCAGGCCGGAGAACCTGACACGCGGACACGGTTCCGGCAGTCCTGCCTGGTCGTTTGTATCGTACAGGAGGGCGATGCGGCCTGCGCATGCCGCGCCGCCATAGTAATTGCCATTGCCGCCGTTCACGCTGATAAGTCCGTTCGTGGATCCGGCAAACGTTCGGCAACTCAACCATATGCTTCCGCCCGAACCGCCTCCCCCGTGGGTGTTGACGGGGTTCTTGCCGTTTGCCGTCACGGTTCCGTACAAAGTGATTTGACCCGAGGCCACCACCTTTATGGCGCCGCCGCCGGCGCTGCTGTTGGCGATGTATGCCGCGTTCCCGCCGCTGCCGGGCTGTTCCGGTCCGGCGGGATCGTTGTAGGCGGGCTTTGGCGCAGCTCCGCCGGCACTGCGTCGCCCCGGGCCGCTATGTGCCGTCCCGGCGCTACCGACTGGGTCAGCCCCCGGTCCTTTCCCTGCTTTGTACCCGACGTAGTCGGCATTGATGCTGCCGCCGGCGTTGATCGTGATGTTGGAGCAACTGACGTAGACGCGGCTGTTGGGTATCCACTGGCCGGCCCCGTTTGTCGTGTTGGCAGTGTTGAGGCCGTGTGTGAGTTTCGCGCCGTTGTTGACCGTGACGTTGGTGGCATAGAGCATGGTGTTCCAGTTTGTGAACGTAAGGGTTCCCCCGTTCATCGTGAATGACGCCAGGAACCGGCTGGAGTTGGTGAGAAGTACCGAGCCGGAAGTTATGACCACATGGTCGCCGTTGGCGGGCAGGCCGTTGCTCCAGTTCCCGGGGTTGGCAGTCCAGTCACCTGTTCCCGTCCAGGCGGTTGTCGCCGCGCGGGCCTGTATCCCGGACAATGCCAACAGTAGAGCCACTGTTGGCAGCGCGGATCTGCCTGTTGGTATCATAGGCATGTGTCCAATCTCCGCATTTCGGGCATCAATGGGTACCTGCGTAATCCCACCCGCTGTTACCATGTTACCAGAGCAACAGCCGGTTTGCCACCAGTCTTCTTTGGGGTGCAGGGTCTTTTGTTTTGACCTCACAAAGACCTCCTGATCAAGCGGAGTGCGAAAGAAGGATTGTGCTCGCAGGCCTCAGAGAAGGCGGGCATGGATCCGTAGGTATCCAGGTGATCGGCGACGATGGCGAGCAAGGCATTGCGCAATAACGCGAGCGCGCCCACGATGTTTCTGTTTCTGCTGCGAGTATGGTCTTCTCGCCA
>Ga0172371_10005618_pt1 | contig 18544 bp, 13 predicted proteins | sample Lak12m_FD_114543 | JGI IMG/M metagenome (GOLD analysis project Ga0172371, IMG submission 114543) | Freshwater microbial communities from Kabuno Bay, South-Kivu, Congo - kab_022012_12m | ecosystem: Environmental > Aquatic > Freshwater > Lake | place: Democratic Republic of the Congo: South-Kivu...
ACGAGTTCTGTTCTGCCGGTAAAACGCTTCGCAAGTTTAAGTGCACCATCCACAGCTTCGCTTCCTGAATTGACGAAATAGGTAGAATTGAGTGTTGATGGCAATACCTCTGACAAAAGCTGGGCAAGTTTCACCTGCGGGGTTTCAACAAATTCGCCGTAAACCATCAGGTGCATGTATTTTTCAATCTGATCCTTCACTGCTTTTACAATAGCCGGATGCCGGTGCCCAAGGTTGTTTACACACACCCCCGAAACCAGGTCAACATATTTTTTACCGTCAGTCGAATACAAGTAAATGCCTTCTGCCCGCTCAATTTCGAGACCCATCGGGTATTGTGAAGGCAAGGCTACATGCTGAAAAAACAGTTGACGGTTGGTTAACATCTCTGACTTAAAATATATTTTATTTTATTGAAAAACAATTTCTTGTAACAACTTTTCTAAACCAATAATTCAAAAACCAAACTTTATTCTCAAAAAATTAAAAGTTGTACCACTTTGATTTTTAATATTTGTTCTTCAGATTTTATTTGCTTTTTGAAGTTTTGAAATTTGGTATTTATTTGTGATTCCCGACTAAAAACTCAGTTTTCGCCACAAAAGCACGAAAACACAAAAACTCGTAAAAATTAAATTATAGTCATTCAGTCCCGTACGCACGGGATTGCTTTATTTAGTGCTTTGGTGTTTTGGTGGCAAATTCATTTTTTTTAGTTATTTAGACAGGTCTCATTGTGATTTGTTATTTGTGTTTTACCGATTACCAATCTTCCTCATCCTCAGCATTATCGCGCAGTTTGTCAATAATCCGACGTTCTTTCTTGGTTGGCCGGCCAATTCCGCGATCGCGGACAACAAACGCATGTTCGTTCAATCGTTTTAATTTTTCATATTCTTCAGGAGGTGTAAGGTCTTCAGCAAACTGTGGTACAAGTTTGGCTGCCACACGGTTGGTTAATTTTTCCAAAACCTTCATGGTTCGGGTAAAATGGGGATTAATAACTATGATGATTGTTTCTCCGGTTTTTACATCCCTTGATGGCTTTACCACCTGCCCATCAATTTTAACTTTACCAGACCGGCAGGCTTCTGTGGCCAAACTGCGTGTTTTGAATACCCTTACAGCCCACAACCATTTATCTATCCTGACGTCTTCAGCCATGATTTTCTATTTTTGTCGGAAGTAGATTTGAAGAGGAACACCGGTGAAATTGAAATGCTCCCTTAGCTTATTTTCCACAAAACGCTTGTAAGGATCGCGCACATACTGAGGAAGATTACAGTAGAAGGCAAATGCCGGAAAACTGGTTGGAAGCTGCGTTATGTATTTGATTTTGATTTGTTTGCCTTTAACCATTGGTGGTGGCGAAGCTTCAATGATTGGAAGGAACACATTGTTAAGTTGTGAGGTTGTGATCCTGGTGCTCCGGTTTTTGAAAGCTTCATTGGCTGCTTCCAGTGCTTTGAAAATACGTTGCTTATTGATTACGGAAGTGAAAACAATCGCGTAATCGGTAAAAGGTGCTGTTTTTTCCCTGATCTCATTTTCGAAAGCAACGTGCGTGTTCGAACTTTTTTCAACCAAATCCCATTTATTTACGACAACAACCAGAGCTTTACGGTTTTTTTCGATAAGGTGAAGAATGCTTTGATCCTGGCTCTCGAAGCCAAGGGGTGCATCCACCAAAAGCAGACACACATCGCTGTTTTCGATAGCCCTGATGGAGCGCATCACCGAATAAAACTCAATGTTCTCGCTGACTTTCCCTTTTTTACGGATACCAGCGGTGTCAACCAGCATAAATTCAAATCCAAAACTGTTGTAACGGGTATTTATTGAATCACGTGTTGTTCCGGGAACGGGGGTAACAATATTCCTTTCGGTACCCAGCAATGCGTTGATAAGTGAGGATTTTCCAACATTGGGTCTTCCCACAATGGCATATTTTGGCAAATCGGTATTTTCTTCAACAGCGTCGAGATGGAAATATTTTGTGATTTCATCCAACAATTCACCGGTTCCGCTTCCACTGATGGCTGAAACAGGAAAAACCTCACCCAGTCCAAGTTCCCAGAATTCAGCAGAATCATGGGCTTGTTTTGTGGAATCCACTTTATTGGAAGCTAAAACAATATGCTTTTTGGATTTCCGAAGAAGTCCGGCTACATCTTTATCCAGAACTGAAACACCTTCACGGGCATCAACAAGAAAAAGAATCACGTCTGATTCATCGATGGCAAGTTCGACCTGTTTACGGATTTCCTCTTCGAAAATATCATCAGAACCAACAACATAACCACCAGTATCGATGACTGAAAATTCAATACCATTCCAATCGCTTTTCCCATAATGGCGGTCGCGGGTAACACCGCTGGTCTCTTCGACAATGGCTTGCCTTTGCCCCACAAGTCTGTTAAAAAGGGTTGATTTGCCAACGTTTGGTCTTCCTACAATTGCCAGAATATTTGCCATAATTACTTCTCTTTAAAATACTGATTTTTATTTCTTTAATATTGATAACCAAACCTTCGCAACGATTGTTCATTGTCACGCCAGTCTTTCTCAACTTTAACACTTAATTCGAGAAACACTTTCTTATTCAAAAATTCTTCAATTTCTATACGTGCCCTTGTTCCAAGCTGTTTGATAGCAGCGCCACCCTTCCCGATAATTATCATTTTCTGGGTTTCACGGGCAACAAAAATCCAAGCTGCAATTTTGGTAATTGTCTCTTCTTCTTTAAACGAATCAACCACGACTTCAACTGAGTAAGGCACTTCTTTTTGGTAAAGCTCAAGAATTTTTTCACGGATAATTTCTGAGATAAAAAAACGATAATTCCTGTCAGTCAGTTCATCTTCAGGATAATAGGCAGGATGTACGGGTAATAATTCAACAATCAGGTTTAATAAACTTTCAAGGTTGAAACGATGTAATGCTGAAACAGGAATTATTTCAGCTTCCGGATATTTGTTTTTAAGATTTTCGATAGAAGCCAACACTTCTTCCTGTTTGCCATTGTCAATTTTATTAAGAGCAATAATAACCGGAATACTATTCTCGACGGCAAGCGAATGGATTTTCTCGTCAATGCTTTTTTCACCGAATTCAAGGATGTAAAGAATAATGTCTGCATCCTCCAGAGCCTGAGTGAGTTCACTCATCATCGACTCGTGTAGTTTGTAATGAGGATTCAGGATTCCGGGTGTGTCAGAAAATACAATCTGGTAGTCTTTTGTACTGTAAATTCCTTTTATGCGATGTCTGGTTGTTTGCGCTTTATTGGTAATGGCCGACAGCCTTTCACCCACCAAAGCGTTCATCAGCGTTGACTTTCCTACGTTTGGTTTGCCAAAAATATTTACAAACCCCGATTTGAATTTCATAATTATTTTCAGAAAAATTTGTTTGCAAAGAAACAAATTATATTTTTGCACTCCCTTTTAAAAAGGGTAAGTTCCTAAAACAAATGAAACATTGCGGGGTGGAGCAGAGGTAGCTCGTTGGGCTCATAACCCAAAGGTCGGAGGTTCGAATCCTTCCCCCGCTACAAAAATAAAAGCCTGTAAATAATTAATTTACGGGCTTTTTAATTTTATGTAAGTTGTATTTTTATAATATGTTTTTCAAGAAAAAACCCCGCTTTTGACGGGGAATTTATCAGAGCGAAAACAGCAGTTACCCTACAATTGAATAACAAATTCATTTTCAAATTTTAGTGTTGCAGTATCACCGCCTGTAAATGTAATCACTCCATCAAAAGAAAAGGTCTTTCCATTGGAAGTTTTAGCATTAATTGAAACGCTGGCTGTACCGCTTACAAGCCTTCCTGTTTCCTTGTCAACCTGCACATCAATAGCTTCGAAGGTAATTTTGCTTGAAAATGTACGCTGCTCACCAATTTTCGACTGGCAGGTTCCTTCTCTTTCATAACTGCCGTTGTAAGTCCAGTAATTGGATGACAAATCCAGTCCGGACAATTCAAGACTTTGGGAGGCGTAATCGCTGGCCGACATACGAGGTGCGTCATAGCCACCATCCATTTCATAAGAGAAAACCACTGATTTGGGAATTTGGCTTTGGTTGCAGTTTACTACCCATTCCCATTCAAGATTGTAATAATAAGTAATAACTGTTTCTGAGGGATTTGCAATATTTATTGCTGAATCGAATGACATTCCGCAATAGTCATTTTTGCTTTCGTTGTAAGAATTGATAATTGCGGTTGATTCCTCGATTTGCTGTGCCAATCCGCCAGATTCGGAGGAAATGGAGTTTTCAACGGCTTCAGCAGCTTCTTCTTCCGAAACAGCTTCAATTATTTCTTCAGCTTTTTTGCAGGATGATACCAGGATTACCATGGCTAAAATCATAGTTGTTAAAGCTCTTAAATAAGTTGTTGTTTTCATACTTTTTCGAATTTTTATGTTAAACATTATTTTCGAGACAAAGGAATGACCTTTATGAATATTTTAAAAAAATTTTCAACCAATTCCAGTGAAATTTAAACGAACTGCAATTTTTACAAGAAAAATGGCCACTTTTGCTGTTAATTGATAATTTGTTACAATTGGTTGAAAAATTTTTTACAAAGAAATTGCACATGATACTTTTGGATAAATTAATATTCCAAATGAAAATGGAAATCAGGCTGAACATTTTTTCGATATCGTTGCATGTTGGTTTCTGGACCTTGTACTTTTTACTGATCATATTATTAGTTTCCAGCTATTTACCATTTGAACAGGCAATTATCCGCATTATACTTAATGGCATTGTTATGGCTTTTGCATTTTATTTTAATGCATTGATTCTAGTCAATCATTTGTTGGAACAAAAAAAGTATGCTGCCTTTTTTACCAGCGCTACCCTGGTAGTATTTGTTTCAACAGCTTTCAGGTTTTTGCTTTTAAAAATTTTTGAACGGACGGAATTAAGTTTTCTTATCCCGGAATCGACTGTAAAACTTGCAATATTTAGTTTTGTAAATCAATTTGTTGTGGTTACGGGTAGTACGTTATATCAGCTTTTGCAGAACCGGGTAAATCGTGAAAGAGCAAAACAACAGTTATTGACTATGCAAAGTGAAGCACAGATTCAATTTTTGAAAGCACAGATTAATCCACATTTTTTGTTTAATACCTTGAATAATATTTATGCACTCTCAGTCATCAGGTCAGAAAAAACCCCTGAAATGATTCTAAAGCTTTCAGATTTGTTGCGTTACGTTATTTATGGAGGAAGAGAAAAGCAGGTTTTATTGAGCGAAGAAACCGATCATATTAAAAAATTCATTCAACTTTTTCAGATGAAGAGCGAGCATGAGCTAAATATTACCATGCAGATTGAGGGTTCGCCTTCTGGCCTGTACATCGAACCAATGATTTTGATTCCTGTTGTTGAAAATTGTTTTAAACACACTGATTTCGATTCAAACCCAAATGCTTACATAAAAATTATCCTGACAGTTCATGATAAATATTTGAAATTTATCACTTTAAATACAAAAGACGACGGCAATAAACAAAAGGATAAAACGGGTGGTGTAGGGTTGGAAAATATTAAAAAAAGATTGCAACTAAATTATTTTAACAAGCATGAACTCATTATTCAAAATAAAAAACAGATATTTGAAGTCAATTTGAGTATGGAGCTTGATAATGAAAAAGATACAAACGCTTTTAGTTGATGATGAGTACCTGGCTTTAAAACTTCTCGAAGATTACATCAGCAAATTACCTGATATTGAAATTGCTGACATGGTAAAATCTCCGCTCAAGGCCATTGAAATTCTTACCAACAAACGAATTGACCTGTTATTTCTGGATATCCAGATGCCAACCCTGAGCGGCACTAATTTACTTAAAACATTAAAAAATAAGCCGGTAACTATTTTTACAACGGCCTATTCAGAATATGCTGCGCAGGCTTTCGATCTTGACGCTGTTGATTATCTGCTCAAGCCATTCTCGTTTGAAAGATTTCTACAAGCCATTAATAAAGCCAGAGAACAGCTTTCGATGAATAACCAGTTGGTTGAAAATCCAGTCGCCACTGAATCAGGAGTATCAACTGGTTTTATCACGGTAAAAGCTGATGGAAAATTTGTTAAGATCAACCACAGCGATATTTTATTTATCGAAGGGCTTAAAGAATATGTGAAAATAGTTTGTAAGAATGGGTATTTTATCACATTGGAATCGCTTCGAAACCTGGAAGTTATACTTCCTGATGCAAAGTTTCAACGGGTTCACAAATCCTACATTGCATCTCTCGAAAAAATTACAGCATTAAACGGGAATATGGTCGAAATAGAAAACTATGAAATCCCGGTAAGCAGAGAAAAGAAGGAAGAAATCACAAAAATTGTATTCGGAAACTACCATCTTTAAACGAAGGGATTCTAAACCATTTTCACAATGGAACTCCGGGAAATTCATTTTTTGTGAATTTTTTGAAGGTTTTACTTAAAAAAATGAGTGAGGTTATGATTTGGTCTCCGTTTTTATTTATTTTCGGGGCATAAAATGTTTTATGAAAAAAATCTTCAACAAAAAGTTTCTGGATCATAATATTAGCAGCGATTTTGAAGGTGGTTACAGGTTGCAGTCATTTTCGGATTTACCAGATACATTCAACTTCGGGGAACCCTATCTGAGTTTGGTGCATACCGAAAGTTACATTCAAGGCATTAAAGAATGCTGTCTTTCAAGTCAAACCATTGCTGAAATTAAACTCACACCTACCAGTTATGAAGCTGCCTGCCTTGCAGTCGGACTTACGATAAAAGCTTCCGAAGAAGGGGATTTTGCTTTAGTTCGTCCTCCCGGCCATCACGCATCAAGAGATCAGGCATCGGGTTTTTGCCTTTTCAATAATGTAGCCATTGCCGTCCAGAAACTGGCCAATGAAGGTAAAAAAGTTTTTATTTTCGACATTGACGGTCATCATGGTGACGGAACACAATCGATTTTTTATGAAAACAAACAGGTGTTCTACTGTTCTATACACCAACAAAACACTTTTCCTTACACGGGTACATTGCTTGAGTTTGGAAAAGGACAGGGGACAGGTTACACGCTGAATATCCCGATTGCTGCCAACAGCGGAGAAAAAGGATTTATCAATGCTGTGCAGAAAGCCATTGATACTGCCATAAAATTTGAACCTGATATCCTGGCTGTTTCAGCCGGATTCGATGGTTACAGAAAAGATAAACTACTTGAACTCAATCTTCCGCTTCATGCTTTCTATGAATGTGGATTCCAGTTGAGTAAAACTTTTAAGAATATTTTTGCGGTGCTGGAAGGTGGGTACCACAATGACCTGAGAGAATGTGTTGACAACTTCATCGATGGGATCAACAAGGGTGCACTTCCGTCAAAGATTAAATGGAATCCAGACCTTTCGATCGGATAAAAAATTAAAAACCAATACATGATATGCCTTTACCTCTCATTATTTCTGCCATCGCCCTAGTAGTTTTTATTGTAATTATAATCCGGATTTATCCATTGCTGATCGTGATTCTTTCGAAATGGTTGTTTGGAAAATACAGTTTCAAATATCTTGTTTTTCACAAAAAATTCCTTGGAACCAGCCCCTATGGTTATTGTATTAAAGATGACTTTATCAATCACATAGCAGGTTTTTACAAAAAAACAGATAACCAGAATAAGTTGAAAACAAACATTCCCATCCTTTTTGGAACTACAAAATTTGGGGAAAAGTTTGATACTATCTTGAAGGAAAGTCAAAAACTGGTTTGTTTGAATGCAATCAGGCTACCCCAGTTTGAGTTGAAAATTGCTGGCTACCGGTCTCACATGTTCAATTTTGAAATGAAAACCTACTATTATTTTGCCAATAACAGGTTCTTCATGGGTGAATATTCATTTAAGGTACCTGATGATGAGAAGATTAATGAAATTTCATACATCGTTCAGAAAAAATACCTTGAAGTTGAGCAGGTATTTAATGAAGACTTTATTATTGAGAATGAAAATCAGGCTGTGATTCGTTTTGAACACAACGGTTTTCATCTTTCAGTTAAGTACCTTGATTTGGCAAACAAATCTCTGGTTTCACTACTCAATCAATACTGGGAGTCGAATGTCAGGCAAAATCCAGGTAATCCGGGAAATTTTGAATCGGAGTTGAAGTCGAAACTTTAAAAAAAACAGGTCGCAGTGACATGGTTTTTTTTATTCCTGTAATAGTTTTGTACCCTGCCTGATCAGTTTTATATCAAGTTCATCTTTGCCATCCGAAAAATCAACCGCAATAATATCACCTTCTCCCAATTTGGCTTTAATAATTTCCTCAGCCAGAGGGTCTTCAACAAATTTTTGGATAGCTCGTTTTAATGGTCTTGCACCAAAATTTGCATCCCAACCTTTTTCAACGATGAAGTCTTTGGCTTTTTCTGAAATTTCGATTTGATAACCCAGTTCTTTCACTCTTTTGTAAAGATGACTAAGCTCAATATCAATAATTTTATGAATATGCTCACGCTCAAGCGATTCAAAAATGATTATGTCGTCAATCCTGTTCAGGAATTCAGGGGCAAAAGTCCTTTTCAGTGCATTTTCGATTATACTTTGAACATATTTACTTTTGCCTGAAGTTTTTGAAGAGGTGTTAAATCCAATTCCCTGGCCAAAATCCTTTAGCTGTCGCGAACCAATATTCGATGTCATAATGATGATGGTGTTTTTAAAATCTACCCGTCTGCCAAGGCTGTCGGTTATTTGCCCGTCATCAAGCATTTGAAGCAAAATATGGTAAACATCGGGGTGAGCCTTTTCAATTTCATCCAACAAAACAATCGAATACGGCTTACGTCTTACCTTTTCTGTAAGCTGACCACCTTCTTCATAACCCACATATCCGGGAGGCGCACCGACCAACCTTGAAACTGAAAATTTTTCCATATACTCACTCATGTCAATTCTTACAAGAGCATCTTCCGAATCAAACAAATACCTGGCTAACACTTTTGCCAGATGGGTTTTGCCGACACCTGTAGGGCCAAGGAAAATGAAACTTCCAATGGGTTTATTCGGGTCTTTTAAACCGGCACGGTTTCTTCGAATCGATTTTACTACCTTAATAATAGCTTCATCCTGACCGATTACTGATCCTTGTAACTCGGTTTCCATATTGATCAGCCGGTTGCTTTCGCTTTGTGCAATTCTTTTTACGGGGATTCCGGTCATCATTGCCACGACTTCGGCAACGTTATCAGCATTAACAACTTCACGGTTGGTTCTGGCATCCTGTTCCCACTTCTTCTTTTCATACTCGAGTTCTTCCTGCAGTTTCCGCTCAATGTCCCTGAAACGGGCAGCTTCTTCAAACTTTTGGCTGCCAATGGCTTTTGTTTTTTCAAGCTTTACATCATTAATCCGGTTTTCAATCTGGATTATCCGTGAGGGAACGTGCATGTTTGTAATATGAACCCTCGATCCCGCTTCATCCAAAGCATCAATGGCTTTATCCGGCAGATACCTGTCGCTTATGTAGCGGTTGGTGAGCGTTACGCACGATTTAATGGCCTCATCAGTGTATTTTACAAGATGATGATCTTCGTACTTTTCTTTGATATTGTGTAAAATCTCCTCTGTTTCATCAGGACTAGTAGGATCAACTATAATTTTTTGAAACCGGCGTTCCAGTGCTCCGTCTTTTTCGATGTATTGCCTGTATTCATCTAAAGTCGTAGCACCAATACATTGTAATTCACCTCTTGACAATGCAGGTTTGAACATGTTTGAAGCATCCAGAGAACCGGAAGCATTTCCAGCCCCTACTATAGTATGAATTTCGTCGATAAAAAGTATGATATCGGGATTTTTCTCCAGTTCGTTTAATACTGCTTTCATCCTCTCCTCAAACTGGCCGCGGTATTTTGTACCGGCAACCAATGAGGCAAGATCGAGGGTGATTATTCTTTTATTAAATAGTGCCCGCGACACCTTCCTTTGGATAATTCTTGTAGCCAACCCCTCAGCAATAGCTGATTTTCCTACGCCTGGTTCTCCAATAAGAATGGGATTGTTTTTTTTACGGCGGCTCAAAATCTGGGCAATTCTTTCAAGTTCTTTTTCGCGTCCAACAATTGGATCCAGTCGTCCTTCTTCGGCTGAACGGGTGAGGTCGCGCCCGAAATTGTCTAACACCGGAGTTTTTGATTTGGTTTCTCCAGCCTTTTTGGTTTGCTTTCCAAAACTTTTTCCTTCTTCCAAATCATCGTCCATCGAACTGCCGGGAAATTCATCTTTTGGTGGTTGCGGTTGAATTTTTTCTTCGGATTTTACAGGTTGACTGTTCGAGGTTATAGCTTGAAGTTCTTCCTTAACATTATCATAATCAATACCATATAACGCAAAAGTACGGGTTACAATGTTGTCATCATCTTTCAGAATTGCTAACAATAGATGTTCAGTACCAATCAAATCATTGTTAAAAAGTTTTGCTTCAAGATAGGTTAATTTTAATGCTCGTTCGGCTTGTTTGATCAGGGGTAGGTTTTCCGTTTTTTTGGTGATTGGCTTAATATTGGCAGAAATTGATTTTTCGATATTTTTTTTAAATTCCTTTAAATCAACACCCAGATAATTAAGGATTTGTAATGCTACACCTTCTCCTTCTCGCAGTATTCCTAAGATAAGATGCTCCACACCTATATAATCATTGCCCAATCTGAGGGCTTCTTCTCTGCTAAAGGTGAGAACATCTTTTACACGTTGTGAAAATTTAGCTTCCATTTGTATTTTTCTGATTTTCGAATCGTTTGTCAAATAACGTTCCAAAGATATTTTAAGTTTTTTTACTTTGCCTGTCAATATTTGCAAATTTATATGTTATTGCTTTAAATCAGGACTTTAAAAAGTTGAATCATTAACAAGAACTGCATTAATAATGTTCACTGGCAAAAATAATCTCAATATCTGCCAAAATCACAGTCAACACCATATTGTTATGAACAAAACCATGTTAGTAATAATTGAATGATTTGTGAGTAAATCAGATAAAAAAATATACTTTTGCAAATTCTGTATTCTTATTTAATCGGTTAAAATTGAATTAGTTAGTAAATGGAAAATCAACAGGAAGGCGAAAAAATCATTCAAGTCAACATTGAAAATCAGATGAAATCGGCCTACATTGACTACTCAATGTCGGTAATTGTTTCAAGGGCCTTACCAGATGTAAGGGATGGCTTGAAACCTGTTCACCGGAGAATTTTATTTGGAATGTTGGAATTAGGTGTATTATCGAACCGTTCATACAAAAAATCCGCAAGAATTGTAGGGGAAGTGCTTGGAAAGTACCACCCACACGGTGATACTTCTGTGTATGATGCTATGGTCAGAATGGCGCAGGAATGGTCGCTGCGTTATCCATTAGTTGATGGCCAGGGTAATTTTGGATCAATTGATAACGACAGTCCGGCTGCAATGCGTTACACCGAGGCAAGGCTTCGTAAGATTGCAGAAGAAATGCTTGAGGACATCAACAAGGATACCGTTAATTTTCAGCTAAATTTTGATGATTCACTGGAAGAACCGACCGTCCTGCCCGCCAAAGTGCCCTGTCTTTTAATTAATGGTGCCTCGGGAATTGCCGTTGGAATGGCCACCAACATGGCTCCTCATAACCTTACGGAAGTAATCGATGGAACCATTGCCTACATCGAAAACAAAGATATCACCATCGAAGAGTTGATGAAATTCATCAAAGCACCTGATTTTCCTACCGGTGGAATTATTTATGGTTATGATGGTGTAAAAGAGGCTTTTGAAACAGGAAGGGGGAGAATTCTGATGCGGGGTGAAGCCACCATTGAAACATTGCCTGGTGGTCGTGATCAGATCATAGTTACCTCGATACCCTTCCAGGTGAACAAAGCTGAAATGATTAAGAAGACTGCTGACCTGATCAATGATAAAAAAATTGAAGGTATTACTGATATCAGAGATGAATCTGATCGCAATGGAATCCGCATTGTATATGACCTGAAAAGAGATAGTGTTACCAATGTGGTTCTCAATAAATTATATCAGCTTACTGCACTTCAAACTTCTTTCAGCGTCAACAATATTGCGTTGGTCAACGGCAGACCTATGCAACTTTCGCTGAAGGATATTATCAAGTATTTTATCGAACACAGACACGTAGTGGTTACCAGACGTACTGAGTTTGAATTAAAAGAAGCAGAAAAAAGAGCTCATATCTTAATCGGTTTGCTTGTTGCACTCGATCATCTTGATGAAGTAATCGCACTGATTCGAGCATCTCAAACACCAGATGAAGCAAGAGAAGGCCTAATTTCAAAATTTGAACTTACCGAAATACAGGCTCGAGCTATCCTTGACATGAGGCTTCAAAGACTCACTGGTCTTGAAAGGGACAAAATCAAGAATGAATATGAGGAATTGCTAAAACTCATTGCTCACCTGAAATTAATTCTTGAAAATGAGTTCATGCGAATGGATATCATTAAAGAGGAACTGAAAGAAATTCGTGAAAAGTTCAAGGATGAAAGAAGGACAACGATCGAATTTGCGGCAAGTGATTTCAGAATTGAAGATACAATCCCTGATGAGGATGTTGTGGTAACTATTTCACACCTTGGGTATATTAAAAGAACCCCTTTGACTGAATATAGGGTTCAGGGCAGGGGAGGTCGCGGTGCAAAAGGTGGTTCAGCACGTGATGAAGATTTTATCGAATATCTCTATATTGCTTCCAATCACGATTACATGATCTTTTTTACCGAAAAGGGAAAATGTTACTGGCTGAGAGTTTTTGAAATCCCCGAAGGAAGCCGACTGTCAAAGGGAAGGGCTATTCAAAACCTGATCAATCTTGAGCCAGGTGATAAGGTCAAGGCGTTTATCAATACCAAAGACCTTAAAGATGAAGAATACATCAATAATAATTATGTTATCCTGGCCACAAAAATGGGTGTAATTAAAAAAACATCACTTGAAGCCTATTCAAGGCCACGCCAGAATGGAATCAACGCCATTAGTGTCCGCGATAACGATTCATTACTCGAGGCCAGGTTGACCAACGGTACAAGTGAAATTATTATGGCATTAAAATCGGGTAGGGCAATCCGTTTTAACGAACAGACAGTCAGACCTATGGGGAGAAACGCTTCCGGAGTGAGAGGTATCACGCTTGCCAATAACAAAGACGAAGTCATTGGGATGATTTGCCTCGAAAGTGCCGAGTATGATGTATTAGTGGTTTCTGAGAATGGTTACGGAAAACGTTCGAAACTTGAAGATTACCGTGTTACGAACAGAGGTGGAAAAGGTGTTAAAACAATTAACATCACCGACAAAACCGGTGATCTAATTGCCATTAAAAACGTAACCGACAGTAACGACCTGATGATCATTAACAAATCGGGGCTGACAATCAGGTTGGCAGTATCACAATTGCGAGTAATGGGAAGAGCAACTCAGGGTGTTCGGTTGATAAACCTCCGCGAAGATGATGCCATTGCAGCCGTGGCTAAAGTAGAAATTGTAGAAGATGATGTAAAGGATGTACCGTATGATCAACAGGATGACGGTATTGAAATGGGTGAGGAATAACAGAATATTTAGCATTAATAAGTTAATATCAGATTATTGGTTTTGAAATTGTCAATAACATTGTATTTTTGTCCCCTTCAGATATTGATATGATTTCAATTTCTGGTACAACAATTGCAAAAAACTTTAATAACATAAATAAATCATCAACTAATTATGAAAAAAATTGGATTATTGATTCTCGCAATTTTCTTCTTTGCTGGAATTCATGCACAATCAAGCAAAGTTCAGTCAGCTTACAATTTTTTGAAGTACGGTAAACTTGATAAAGCAAAGGTGGCAATAGAAGAAGCTAGTTTGAACCCTAAAACAATGAGTGATGCAAAAACATGGTACTACTATGGTGATATCTTTCTAAAAATACAACTTTCAGAAGAGGAGCAATACAAAAACCTTGATTCTAATGCCAATGAAAAAGCCTATGATGCTTACCAAAAAGCACTTAAACTTGATGAAAAAGGTGAATACGTTGTGTTCATCAATGATAGATTAATCGTTTGCGCCGAGCAGTTTTATAATAGTGGAGTTGGGTTTTACAATAAACAAAATTATGAAGTGGCAACACAATCTTTTGTAAAAGCAGCTACAATAAACCAACATTTAGGAAACCTTGACAGCCTTTCATATTTCTATGCTGCTCAGAGTGCTTTTTTTGCTAATCAGATTGATGTGGCAAAAGACTATTTGGATAAATTAATTGCCGTAAATTATAAAAATGAAAACATTTACAGAGTACGTTCAGAAATTTATAAAATGCAGGCTGATACTGCCATGGCATTGACAACAATTAAAAAGGGACGTGAAGTTTATCCGGATGATTTCAGTCTGATCATTGCTGAAACCAATATTTATCTTGCTGCAAATGAAAAAGATAAGGCAATGAATCTGCTTCAATTGGCTATAACTAAGGATGACACAAATCCAACTTTATTCTTTGCAGTAGGAACCAATTATGACCAGATGGGAAATTATGAAGAAGCTGAGAAGAATTACAAAAAAGCCATTGCAATTGATAATCAGTATTTTGATGCGAACTACAATTTAGGCGCTTTGTATGTAAATAAAGCCATTGAGATTATGGAAAAAGCTAACTCACTTCCATTAAGTGAAGAGAAGAAATACAATCAGATGAAGGAGGAGGCAGATAATTTACTCAGAACATCCATTCCATATCTTGAAAAAGCTGATGAATTGCAACCCGGTGATGCTTACACTTTAAGAACTTTGAAAGACATTTACACACGCCTTAGCATGCTTGATAAACTCAAGGCTGTGAATGAAAGAATGAAAGAATAAAAGGTTAAAGATTTGAAAAGGAGAGGCAATTTTTACCTGCCTTTTCTTTTACATAATTTTACTTAACATAATATTAATTATAGGACATTACTATTTTAATAATTCTATTGAATCAATTTGTAAGTTGATAATTGCTTTCACATCAAAACGCTGGTGTTATCATAAGGTTTGATTTCTTGAACAATGTTTGTTGATTACATTTTGCTTTTAAAAAAAAAGCCTGCATTAATGCAGGCCATGAATTTTTTAAAAGCTATTGATTTCCATTTTATTATTGGAGTATGAATTTTATGATCGCTTGTTGTTGATTGGTTTGATCATACATTTTGCAGAAATAAATTCCAGATGGTAAATCATCTCGATTGAATTTAATTTCGTGCTGACCAAAATACATAAACTGTTTGATTTCAACTCCCTGAGAATTGTATAGTAAGATTTCTCCCTGGTTGCATTTTTCAGATGTTTTAATTATAATAGTGGCGATTTCCTTCACAGGATTTGGAATAACATCCAGGTGTATTATTTGTTTCCCGGCGTTGTTTTCGGTAACCGAAACCATCTGGCTGTTCATTGCACCGGGTGTTCCGTGGTCAGGCGAAGCCATCCAGCTTTCCGGCAACGAATTGTCCCAATAAGGATTGATCAGTTCAAGCGTTGGGCCGTTACCGTCAGGTTCATCCGGCCAGGGATAATTGTCGTCGTAATTTACATTGTCGATAAGTGCCTGTGTTTCATCGTACAAACGAATAAGCTCTCCTGCACCGTCAAGGCCAAAATCCATGTTCCCGATAAATTTGGTTACTTCAGGAAAAAGTTCTTTAAAAGCTGTCGTGTCGCGGCAGAGTACAAGGTAATCATGTGTAGCGATGGTTGTATTGGCTGGAATAGTAAAAATGTGTTCATCATCAGAATCTTTGAAAATCCAACCAGAAATGTCGAGATCGTATTCGTGCGGATTGTAAAGTTCAACCCAATCATCAGTATCAAAATCAGGACTTGAATTGTAGTTTATTTCATTGATAACCAGTGAGTCAGAGAATACTTTTTCTCTAAAATGGGCTGTGATATCTGCAGTAGCAATCAGGTTCATTGTAACATTTACAGCGGTATCGTTTGGAAAAACTGGATGATTTGTTACCTCCCAGTAATCGAATTCATAATTAATATCTGATGTTATGGCTTTGAGTTTCAGGTCAATTCCTCCGAAATAAACACCCGACCAGGGATTTTGGCTTAAGAGTAAAGAATTTAGTTGAATTGTGCCAGCTTCAGGGGGTTCAGATTTTACTAATACTTCATAAGGGCCTGTAAGATCATAACAGTCTATAAGTCCCTGAGGAATAACACTGTATCTGATATTGATAAAATTTCTGATTTTGTTTACGTTGGTTCTCCATTCTTCAACCGATCCTCCCCAACGCTGGCAATGTTGTGGCATTTCGGGCAACATAGTTGCTTCAATGGTATCAAGGTATCCAATCATTTTTTCGGGACGGAAGGCGGTATTGTAAAGGTCAACATAACGGTTGATGTAATACTGGTCAAATTCTGCATTTGCTCTGAGTTTATTCAGCACCACGATGTGCTCCTCAGGATCATTCCAGAGTCCCTCGGGGAAACATGGAGAAACATAAGGATTTTGTCCGGGAATGCCGGTATAGTTTATGTAATGACCAAAAGTAGCATCCTCATCCCACAAGGTGTACCCCCACCGTAAATGTCCTCCTTCCGGATCAAGACCTCTCCACCATCCAACATTCCAGTTAATCCAATCGGAACATACTACAAATGAATTTATTAAAACGTAATCAACAAGACTTGTGTAGTCGTATTTTGATTTAACGAATGCGAAATTTTCCAGATCCGCCATATCGTTGTTTTTTATGAAATTGTGTAGTGAATTCCAGTCATTCCACGCTGCCTGTCCACCATATTCAGCCCAACTCGACCCCCAGAGCATTAAATAATACAGGTGATATTTATCCTGTCCCCAATAATAATCAGTGAAATCGTGATCATTCACTTTTTCGCGATAGCCGTAAACACCCCAAAACTGACCATTTACATAAAGTACACCTTTTTCACCTTTTCGAACATCAAGATGCATCCCGTTTTTCTGAGCCCAGTTCTGAACTAAAAAATCACGCAACAAAGCGCTTGTATCAATTCCCGGATAATTGTCATCGCCGGCTGCGCGAAGAATGATTCTCTGGAATTCATCCCGGTCTGTTAATGGAATTAGCTTTTCGCGAATAGCGTAATTATATCCACATTCATCACGTGTTATGTAATCGATGCTACGCTGCGGATGAACCCATGAGTCCTGTCCATGTTCGTTAAACTCTCCATAACCGAATGTTGTTCTAACCCCTTCTTTATTAAAAAACTCAAAAGTTCCGAAAGGTTTGAGGGATTGATTTCCATTCAACAAATCGTCCAATTGCGCTGCTGATGCAGAAACCACAGTCATTGTGTGCTCTTCATTAATAAAATAGGTATTAAAATCAATCAAACCTGGTAAAATCTGAGTATTGGTGCTGAAAGTCCGGGCGTTGACAATGGTTGTTGTGGAAATACTGATGGGATTGACGTAAGTTGGTGAAGATGAAGTAGGTTCGCTTCCATCGGTTGTGTACCTTATTAGTGATTCAGGTTCATTGGTAAAAATCACGACTGTGATCGGATCATCATAAAACCCGGCTGTCATGGTCATTTGTGGCTTTTCAGAATAACGCAGGTAAGAAGTGGCATTGTTGTTTGTAGCGTTAGGCGTTGGATTCGTGAAGATTCCCCAGGTTGTACTTCCATTGGTGGTTCTTCCTCTGGAATGACCTTTTTGGGTAATTTCCAACTGAAGTGCATCCAACGTAATGCCAAAGGAATCAGAAATCACAATTGATTCAGGATCATCCTTGGTCTGCGACAGTTTGAAATTGGTATGATAATGATTTCCTGAAACTTCGTTTCGTCCCGATGCCCATATTCTTACAAAACCGTGACCCTGTATGGTAGTCCCTTCCGGAAACTGCCATTTTGTTGGTTCTTCAGGATCGTCGCTCAAAAAATATCCACCAATATCAACAACCGTAGTTCCCCCATTGTACAATTCAATCCAATCTTCATAATTGCCGTAGTTGTCCACCACAGTCGAAAGGTTTGAAACTGAATATTCATTGATTACGAGTTGAGAATAAAGTCTTAAGGGTGTGATAAATACAATTAAAATGTAAAGTGCAAAAAAGTAAATTTGTTTCTTCATAGTAGTTTTAGTTTTTGATTAGTAAATCCAAAAAAATTCAGCCGATAAAATTAAGATTTAATGGGCTTGAAATAGTTATTTTCAAATAATTATTATTATAGTTTTTGAATAAGATAAGTCAGATGATTTTTCTATTCTTTACCGATAGCTTGATAAGCCAATCATTGACCGGATTAGAACTATTCAATGATCAGTTTGATAATGATAATTTATTAATAAATTTTTAATAAGTTATTAGTTGATAAATCATTGTCGTTTAGTTAAGAAAATGTCATAATCGTTTATAATTCAGCGAATAAGGTTTTTTGGGTCGTTTTTTTCGTAGCACTGATCTTCCGGGACGAATTATTTCACGGGTTTCTGATACTATTTC